>RCNG010000092.1_pt1 | contig 33394 bp, 30 predicted proteins | sample 2041371 | NCBI WGS metagenome assembly RCNG01 (sample SAMN09708227, study PRJNA481090) | Marine sediment metagenome, whole genome shotgun sequencing project. | biome: marine sediment; feature: ocean; material: sediment; isolation source: Sewage treatment plant 1 marine sediment (STP1) ... | reverse complement strand
GAGATCGCGGCCATGTCGTGCGCTTCCTGCACGGAATTGGAGGCGAGCATCGCCCAGCCGGTGGTCCGTGTCGACATCACGTCGCTGTGATCCCCGAAGATCGACAGGGCATGGGTGGCAACGGTGCGTGCCGCGACGTGGAACACAGCAGGCGTGAGCTCGCCGGCGATCTTGAACATATTCGGGATCATCAGGAGCAGACCCTGTGACGCAGTGAACGTCGAGGTGAGGGCTCCTCCTTGGAGCGCGCCGTGCGCTGTTCCCGCGGCGCCGGCCTCGCTCTGCATCTCGATCACTTCTGGGATGTTGCCCCAGATGTTCGGGCGCAGCTGGTTCGACCACGCATCCGACAGCTCACCCATCGGTGAGGAAGGGGTGATCGGATAGATCGCCAAGACTTCGTTGGTTCGGTAGGCAACGGAAGCCGCGGCTTCATTGCCGTCGACGGTGACAACGGTCCGCGTCGGCGCCTCGAGCATGGTCATAAGGAGAGATCCTCCGGCATCGCGAAGCCCACATGGTAGGAGATGCGCGGAGGACCCTCTCCGTTTGAAGGGAGGTTGAGCCTTTCGACCCTAGTTGGCCATTCCCGACGATTCGCCCTCGGCCTCCGGCGCCGCGTCAGCCTCGTCGGACAACCCCAGTTCGGCCTTGAGCTCTTCGAGCTTGGCATCCGCCTGAGCCTCGTTCATCGCCTGGCGCAACTCCGCCTCTCCACCCTCGGGTGTTGCGTCAAAGACCTCGGCCTTGGCCATGGCCTGCGCCTGGCGCTTCTCGATCTTGTTCTCAACGTCCTCGAGCGAGGGCATCGAATCGTCCATGGTCGACGACATCGACTCCACGGCGGCGTTCACCGACTCCTGCATTTTCGCCTGCTGAAGTGCGCCGAGCAGCTGCATCTGCTTCGCGCTGAGCTCCTGGAGCTTCAGAGCGTTGGCCTGGACCGCCGCCTTGGCCTCGTCGGCCTGCTTGATCGACGTCTCGTACTGTGCGGTGAGCGACGTGAGGTTGTTCTCGGCCGCCTGGAGCTTGGTGGCCTGCCCCTGCGCGATGTTCGTCCACTTGGTCACCCCAGCCGTGTCTCCGGCTGCCTTGGCTTCTTCCGCCTTGAGGATCGCCTGCTTCGCCATCTCGCGGGCCTCGCCCACCTGATCGGCTGCCTTCTCGATCTTGGCCTCGAGTTGGGTGCGGTGAGCAACGATGTTGGCAGCTTGGTTGCGGAGGTCCTGGTTCTTCTTGTTCGCCTGGTCGATCGCCATCTGGATCTCGATCTCGGGATCCATCATGTCGTTTGAGGTCTTGTTGAACCACGACTTGATGTAATTCCACCACTTCTTGAGCATGTCGATGTCCCCTCTCTTCGTGTGCCGGTGTTGGTTGCGATTCTAGGAGTGCCGTCAGCCCCTGCGTCGGCCGCCGCCGCGCATGCGGCCGCCGCTCGACGAACGCGATGATCCGGAAGACCGCGAGGACCCCGAAGAGCGCCCGAAGGAACGTCCCCCGGAGCGGCGCGATGACGACATCGCGCCCATCAGCATGCCGGTGAGAATCGCCGTCGTGTTCGACGAACTCCGCCGCGTTGGGCGACGGTAGGTCGACTGCGGAACGCTTGGTGGGGTGTCGATCGGCGACGCCCCGGACGGTGCCGAGCGAGGCGGCGCGGTGGGTTGAGGCTTGGGTTTGTAGGGCTTCGGCGGAGCCGGCTTGCCGTCGAGCAGCGCTTCGACACTGTCGAGCTGCCAGATCGCCTGATCCAGCTCCTCGGCCGTGGTCATCAATTGCGCCGGGGACTGAGCCTTCTCGTAGTCCTTGAGTGCCGCCGAGTAGGCCTCGGTCGCCGACTTGTACAACACCGCAACGGCCACGATCTCGGAGGCCGCAACCTCGTGTTCGAGATCGATGATGTCGTTGGCGACGTCGTCGAGGCGCTTCTTGACTTCGTCCCGCGCCGATTCCATCGCGGCCGCCTCGTTGCGCTTCGACGATCGCGACATTCGCCAGAACAGGAAGGCGCCGCCGGCAATGACGACAAGGAGCAGGATCCATCCCCACGGCAACCCGCCGCCTCCGCCCGGCTCGGCCGCTCCGACGGGCTGGTCGATGAGCGTCGCCACGAAGAGCTCGACGACCTCGGTATCCGATCCGCCGTCGAGCGAGGCGTCGGTAGCCTCGTCGAGCTGCTCCCTGGTGTAGATGTCACCCTGGGATTCCCAGCCCACGGTCTGCGGGGCCACGACGAAGACCGTCCCGTTCCCGCCCATCTCGTCGAGGGTGTTCCCTGCGAAGATCGTGGCGCCGCCAGCGGGTTCCACCGCGAGGACGGCCACCGAGAGCGCTCCGCCGGCGAAGCGTGCTTCCGCGACGGCCGCCTCCACCGCGTTTGGGTCGGCATCCGATCCGTTCTCTATGAAGAAGCCCTGGGCATCGAGTAGGGGCGCAACGTCGCCCGGTAGTGCGGCGGCAACGAGAACAACGAGGGCGGCGATGGCGAGAAGCAGGCGTTTCATAGGCGAATCGTACCTATCCACGCGGTTCCCGGGGCCTACCGGCCGGCCGCGGCGCGCAGGAAGAACGTGAGGTTTGCCGGACGCTCGGCCATTCGGCGCGTGAGATAGGGGTACCAGGCGGTTCCATACGGCAGGTAGACGCGCAGCGGATAGCCGTCAGCGATGAGCTCGCGCTGGAGGGTTGTGCGCACGCCGTAGAGCATCTGAAACTCCCACGGCTCCACGCGACCGGCGGCAAGCCGTTTCGTGAGGTTGACGCGCTGGGTGTCGTGCGTTGCGATCGCCGGAGCGACCGACGGTGTCGCCATGAGACGGCGGGTAAGGGTGTCGAACGCGCCATCGACGCGGTCGGGATCTTGATGAGCGACCTCGGCAGGTTCTGCATACGCTCCCTTGCACAAACGGACGTGCCCGCCGCGTTCGACGATCCGATCGAGATCCGCTGGTGTTCGGTAAAGGTAGCTCTGCACGGCTACGCCCACGTTCCCGAATCGTGCCTGGACGGACTCAAACGCCGAGACCGTCGATTCCACGAGTTCGGACTCCTCCATGTCGATCGTTACCGTCGTTCCGCCCTCGGATGCACGAGCAGCGAGCGCAGCGAGCGAGTCGACCGCCAGTTCGTCATTGAAGCCGAGGCCGAGCTGCGTCAGCTTCACCGAGACATTCGCGTCGAGCCGGTCTTCGTGGATGCGATCGAGGCACTCGAGGTAGTCGTCGCGTGCCTGCTCCGCGGCGCCGGTATCGCTCACGTGCTCTCCGAGATGGTCGAGCGAGACGCGCGCTCCGTCGGCGTTCAACGAGCGCGCTGCGTCGGCGGCCGCGTCGAGCGTCTCACCGGCGACGAAGCGCAACGAGAGTCGCCGTCCGGTCTTGGACTCCGCAAAGACACGGCGAACGGTCGATCGGTTGGTGACGGCCAGCACGCTGCGGCCGACGACGTTCATGGGGCCAGTTCTGGCGATCCGGCGGCGCCGAGCTCTCGGGACCGTCGTGTCGCAGCTTGGATGGCGTCTTCCATGAGCGCCCGGAATCCGCCCTCTTCGAGCACGTGCATCGCGGCGGCGGTGGTCCCTCCCGGCGATGTCACCTCGCCGCGGAGACGGAACGCACTCTTCTCTGATCCTGAGAGCAGCATCCCCGAACCGCGCAACGTCTGATGGACCAGTCGCTCGGCGGCATGGTGGGGCAAGCCTTCACGAATCGCGGCTTCGGTCATGGCCTCGGCGAGCAGAAACACATAGGCGGGACCGGTTCCCGACACCGCTGTGACGGCATCGAGCAGGTCCTCGGAGAGCCGGATCGTGTCGCCGACCGCCCCCAGGACGGCAGCACCGTCGGCGAGCGCGGATTCGTCTGCATGCGTGCCCCCGCAATAGGCGGTCATGCCTTCGTCAACTGAGCTCGGCGTGTTCGGCATCGACCGGATGATCGGAATGCCGGGGAGTTCGTTCTCGTAGGATGCGATTGTGACGCCCGCTGCGAGCGAAACCACCACTTGGTCGGGAGTCACGCTGTCCCGGATCTGGGTGAGGAGTGCCGGTACATCCTTCGGCTTGACGGCAACCACGATGACGCGCTTGCCGCTCGCTGCTTCCGCCGTGTCAAGGGTGGTTGCCACACCGGTGTGGAACTCGGCCTCGCGGGCTCGCTCCGGGCGCCGCACGGCAAGCGCCAGGTCTTGTGGTTCCCACCCTGCGCGCAAGAGACCCAAGGCGAAGATCTCGCCCATCGAACCGACCCCAAGAATTCCGACCGAAGGTTTCATACCAAGGATGTTAGATCGCCCTCACGGACGCGGTGTGCCGCAGGCGGTTCGACGCCAGTCGCTCCGCGCTATCGGGAATGCAGCGCGCTCAACGCTGCGTCGAAGTGGCCGGCTGTCGCTTCGTCGAACGCGACGAGCCGGATCTCTTCGACCGATCCGCCGTCGTCGAGCCACGCGTCGGCCGTCTCCACGATCACGCGGCACGACTCGGCCGGCGGGGATCCGTAGATTCCAGCGGAAATCGCAGGCATCGCCACCGACCGCGCACCGAGGCTCGCCGACGCATCGAGGGCAGCGCGCACGGTGTCGATCAGGTGCGGTTCGTCATCCGGGCCGTCTCGGTAGATCGGCCCGACCACATGCACCACATGACGCGCTGGCATCTCACCCGCGGTCGTGACCGCCGCTCCGCCTCGCGGAACCGGTCCGTGCCGCGAGACCCACGCCCGCGACTCTTCATCGACCGTGGCGCCGCCTGCTCGCGAGATCGCGGCGGCAACGCCGCCGCCGTGGGCGAGTTGCGCGTTGGCGGCGTTGACGATCACATCGACGGACTGCTTCGTGATGTCTCCCTCGATGACAACGATGGGTCCCGTCAGACCTCCGGGGATCGCAATGGTTTCGACGTCCGCCGTGATCCCGACGAGTCGAGTGATCTGAGCAACGAAACGCTGAGGGTCGCCGGTCGTTTCGAAACGCGTCGATCCGGATTCCCCGGCGTCGCGATCGGATCGGACTCGAACCGTCTGACGGGCGACCGCGGATGCCGGGTCGATCACCTGGACTCCGTCCCCTGCGGCCTCGCGAATCTGGTCGGCGACGAACGTGTAGTGGGTGCATCCGAGCACGATCGTGTCGGCGCCGCGATCGACGATGTCGGCGGTGTATCTGCCTACGAGGTCGCGAGCGTCCGTTCCGTCTTCGATGGCCGCCGCGAGTCCCGGGCATGCCCTGGCCACCACCGACACACCGCGAGCATGCCGGTCGACAACCGACGCGAACAATTCACCTTGGAATGTTGTCTCGGTCGCCATCACGCCGATCGTGCCGCGCTTGGTCGCATCGGCCGCGGGTTTGACCGCGGGCTCCATGCCGACGAAGGAGACGGCGGGGAATCGGGCCCGGAGTTCGTGGAGCGCGGCGGCGGAGGCGCTGTTACAGGCAACGACCACGGTGGTCGCGCCTCGATCGATGAGGTAGCTGCTCACCGCGAATGCTCGCTCGCGCACGACGTCGAGACCGCGCTCGCCGTAGGGAGCGAAGGCCTGATCGGCGACGTACACCAGATCTGCGCCTGGCAGGAGACGGCGGATTTCGGTGAGGACACCGAGGCCGCCGACCCCGGAATCGAAGACGCCAATCGACTCCGTGGTCACCCGGTGTCTCCGTGGCGGTTGCGGTAGGCGACCTGATCCATCGGCTTTCGTCCGCCGAAACGCCGGGGCGCCGCGTCATCGGTCGGGTAGCCGAGAGCGATCGCGTAACGGCACCTGGCCCCGCCCGGCAGACCCAGCACCGTCGCCACGACATCTTCACGATGCAAGGTGATCGGGCAGGACGCGATGCCGATGGCGTCGGCGGCGAGCATGACGTTCTGGGCGACCCGGCCGGTGTCGAACTCGTAGCCGCCGAGTTCCTCGACGAGGGCCACGGCGATCGGCGCGTCGACGAGCGGCGTGGTGAAGTCGCCGCACGCCGCCAATCGCTGCTTCTGCTCGCCGTCGACGACGACGAACGACCAGTTCTGGAGGTTCTTGGCGCTCCCCGTCCAGCGTGCCGCCTCGAGGAGCAACGCGAGGTCTTCGTCGGAGATGGAATCGGCGCGATACGACCGAAGGGCGCGTAGACCCACGATGCGATCGTAGAAGTCGTTGGTGGTCATGGACCAAGCGTAGACGTGGAACACGAGAGAGGGACCGGGTCAGCCCCGGTCCCTCTCCACTGTTTCGTACCTTGGTTCGGCTCAGCCGAGGAGCTTCGCCTTCTGGGAGGCGTACTCGTCGTCTGTCAGCTTGCCGGCGTCGTGGAGATCCGACAGCGTCTTGAGTTGGTCTGCGGTGTTGTCCGTGCCCGCGACGCTCTTGATGTAGTCGTTCTGCGCCTGCTGTGAAGCAGCCGATGCTTCCATCGAGCGCTCCTGCATCTTGCTCCCCTCGGCGATCAGGTAGACGAACACACCCAGGAACGGCAGGATGATGACGAAGATCGACCATCCGGCCTTCGCCCATCCGGAAATCGGGCTGCGGAAGATGTCGATGAAGACCGTGATCAACAACCAGATCCAGATAATGAACAGGAAGAACACGAGCATCGAGAAAAGTACGTCCAACAACGGCACAGATTACCTCTTTCTAGGCGACCAGCATTCTTCTTCGCCGGCCCGTTTCAGACGGCGCAGTCCCTGAACACAAAGTGCCCGCGAACAAACCCCGCGTTCGTGATCCTACCGTCGCTCATTCTCCGACGAGAAGCTCAGAACGACTCCACCGGAAGATCCATCAGGCCACCGTCTTCGGATTCCGCGAGTTCGCGACGCAGCTTCGCCTTCGGCAGAACGGTCTTCGCAAAGTACCGGGCCGACGCGATCTTGCCCTCGTAGAAGGCGCGATCGGCCTCGCTCGCATCGTCGAGCGCCAGGAACGCCACCTCAGCGTGGCGAATCATGAGCCAGCCCATGACGACCTCGGCAAGCCCTTCGAGCAGCGACGTCGTGTGGAGACCGGTCTTGTAGACGGCCGGCGGATCCTGCATCGACGCCATCGAGAATCCGACGAGCGCGCCGACCTGTGCCTGGATGTCGTCGAGCGCCTTGCCGAGCAGTTCGCGCTCGACCGCGAACTCTTCGGAACCGCCCTTGATCGTCTCCAGGATGTCCTGACCGAGCCGCATGAGTGTGGCGCCCTGGTCTCTCGCGATCTTGCGGAAGAACAGGTCGAGACCCTGGATCGCGGTCGTGCCCTCGTAGATCGTGTCGATCTTGGCATCCCGGATGTACTGCTCGATCGGGTAGTCGCGGCTGTAGCCGGACCCGCCAAAGACCTGAAGCGACTGCGCAAGGAGTTCGTACGCCTTCTCTGACGAATAGCCCTTCACGAGCGGTAGGAACAGGTCGTTGAGCTTCGCGTAGAAGGGCTCCTCTGGGTGCAGGTGGGCCATGTCGAGCAGCCACGCGGCGTACACCACCATGGCACGCATCCCTTCGGCGTGCACCTTCTGCGTCATCAGCATCTTGCGCACCGCGGGATGATGGATGATCGTCACACGCGGCGCGGTCTTGTCCCTGCTCTGTGTGAGGTCGGCCGACTGCACCCGCTCCTGGGCGTACTCGAGGGCGTTGAGGTAGCCGGTTGACAGGGTTGCGGCGGCCTTGACACCGATCGACATGCGGGCGTCCTCGATGATGAGGAACATCTGCCGGATGCCGTCGTGGACGTCTCCGACGAGATAGCCGACCGCCGGTTCGTCCATGCCGAACGTCAGCTCGCACGTCGTCGACCCGCGGATCCCCATCTTGTCCTCGAGGTTTGTTGTGACCACGCCGTTGCGCTCGCCGAGCGATCCGTCCTCGTTCACATGGAACTTGGGGACGATGAACATCGAGAGGCCCTTCGTCCCCGGTTCGGCGCCGGGGCGCCGTGCGAGGACGAGGTGAACGATGTTCTCGTAGTAGTCGTTCTCACCCGATGTGATGAACCGCTTCACGCCTTCGATGTGCCACATGTCGCCTTCGACATGGGTGGCCTTCGTGATGCCGGCGCCCACGTCGGAGCCGGCGTCGGCCTCGGTCAGCACCATCGTGGCGCCCCAATTGCGCTCGACCATCGGCCTCGCAAACCGCTCGACCTGTTCCGGGGTGCCAACGGCCTCGATCACCCTGGCCATCAATCCACCGATCGCGTAGAGGAACACGGCGGCGTTGGCTCCGGCGAACAGCTCACTCCCGGCCCAGCGCAGCGCTTCGGGTGCGCCGAATCCCCCAAGGCTCTGGGTGACGCCCATGAGGTGCCATCCGCCATCGTGGAGCGCGTCGAGGCTCTTCTTGACGGCGGCGGGTAGTTCGACGTTTCCGTCGACCAACTTGAGTTTGGTGCGATCGGCCTCGACGAAGCTTTCGGCGAAGTCCTCGGTGGCGAGACGATCGATCTCGCGCAGCATGTCCAAGGCGGTGTCGTGGTCGAACTCCTCGAATGGTGCGGTACCGAGGTATTCGTCGACGCCATAGGCCTCGAAGAGGTTGAACTGCAGATCTCGAAGGTTGCTCTTGTAGTGGCTCATCGCTCACTCCCCGTCTGGTGTCGTCGTCGTTGTCCTAGCGACGAACGCAACCGGAGGCGGACCACCGGCCGTCCGACAATTTGAGTATACACTCTATTTTGAGCGATCACTCAAGATCCAAGTATGCTCGGGGGGAAGGAGGCGCGGGATGGCGCGGTACCAGGTGGGAATCAGGACCGAGACGCGAATCCTCGATGCGACCCGCGAGCTCCTGGCCGAGGGCGGGCTGGAGGCGACGACCCTCAAGGCCATCTGCGATCGAGCAGGCGTGCAAGCCGGGTCGTTCTACAACCTCTTCGCCTCGAAAGAACAGGCCATCATGCGCGTCGCTCGTGACGCGATCCAGGCCGTCGATCCGGACCCGCAACGAGCCGGAACCGACACGATCGCGGACCTCGTCGAGGCGTACATCCGCTTCATCACCGACCAGCCCGAGCTGGCGCGCATCTATCTCCAGATCGCCGTCTCCGGCAGCAACGACGAGTCCGTCGCTCGGCGCTTTCTGCGACATCACGTCAGGCGTGTCGAACGCTTCGCCGACGCCATCCAACGCGCCGATGATTCGACAAAGCAAGAGCGAACGACGATGACGGCCGAAGTGTTGCTCGGAGCGCTCGACGGTCTTGCGTTTCGGTGGGTCCTCGACCAATCGTTCGACTTCGCGACACACGCCAAGGCCGCCGCCGCCCAATGCTCCTAGTGGTCTGTCGCAGCAATGGCGGCTGAGTGTCTCCGAGGCATCGGCGTCATCTGGCAAAGACGCCCAATGAAGGCGCAGTCGGGACTGCTGTCAAGGCGTGCCGCAAGCGGCACGCCGGTCCGGCGCTAGCCGGTACGCGCCGAGGGCCGGAGAGACACGGTGCCCATTTCTGCGCCAGACCGTTAGATAGCTCCCCTGTCGCCATCGCACTGTTGGTTGGCGACGCGGTACCGTTGTGCCCGTGAAAAGCGACATGCTCGACGTCGGCGGACCCGTACGGGTTGTTGAGTACGGGGGCGACGGCCCTCTGATCCTCCTCGTGCACGGACTCGGTGGCTCCACCGAGAACTGGGATGTCGCCGGCCCCCTTCTCACCGCCAGCGGACGCGTGATGGCCATCGACCTGATCGGCTTCGGCGATTCGGAACCAGGCGATCGCCGGCCGAGCGTCGAAGACAACGCACGGCTCGTGGCCGAGGTGATCCAGGCCTACGGCTACGACAGCGCGACGCTCGTCGGCAACTCGATGGGTGGATTGATCTCGATGATTGCGGCCGTTGAACACGCGGCCCGCGTCGATCGCCTGGTTCTCGTGAACCCCGCCCTACCGGTCAGCCGACGCCGGCCGCCAGATCTCGAGGTGCTCACCAAGCTCATCGGCCCGCTGGTCCCCGGCATCGGTGTGCCGGCGTTCCGGGTCTATCGCGCCGCCCATTCCCCCGAGGAGGAGACGGCCGAGACCCTGCGCATGATCGCCGCCGACCCCGAGACCGTGCCCGCCTGGGCACGCGAGCGTCTCACCGAGGCGAATCGCCGCAGACGCGGCCGCGACTGGGCGATCCCGTCGTTCCTCGAGGCCGACCGTTCGATTGCCCGCTACGTCCTGCGACCTCGGCGCTACGCCCGGATGATTCACAAGATTGGGGCACCCACACTGCTCATCCACGGTTCTCAAGACCGGCTCGTATCGGTTGATTCGGCTCGATGGGCGGCGGCAGAGCGGCCCGACTGGACCTACGAGGAGATGGCCGACGTCGGCCACGTGCCGATGCTCGAAGTCGCCGATCGTTTCGCTGCGGTGGTGACTGCTTGGCTCGAGGTCAATAGGTGAGCTTCGACTTCGCGGCGATCTATCGGTCGAACCGCGAAGGCCTCACATCGCTGGTGCTCGAACTCGACGACCACGCGCTTGCCACGACCGTTCCTGCCACCCCGCTGTGGCGCGTGAGAGATGCATTCGCTCACCTGACCGGAGTCGCGTCGGACTACACGACCGGGCGCATCGAGGGTGCGCCAGGCGAGGCATGGACACAACGGCAGGTCGACGAACGCATTGGCCACACGGTTCACGAAATCGCCGACGAGTGGGCTGCGCTCGCTCCGGGCATCGAGGCCATGCTGGAATCGTCGGGGAGGTCCATGTCGGCCATGGTGATGGATGCAGTGATGCACCACTACGACGTGATCGGAGCGCTCGGATTCGACGCCCAGCGCGAGACCGAGGGCCTGCGCCTCTGCCGGCGCGCAGCCAACGCTATTGGCCCGAGGCTCGACGCTGCCGGCTTGCCGGCTCTCCGGATCGGGGCCGAGGGGTTCGACCGCGTGGTCGGGACCGAAGACGCCGGCATGGAGGTGCGCGACGATGCCTTCGAGATCACTCGAGCGTTGTTCGGTCGCAGGAGCCTGGACCAGATCGCGGCATTCGACTGGTCGGGAGACCCGGCACCGTACGTCACTCTCTTCTCGTTCTTCACGCCGCGCGAAACACCGTTGGTCGAATAGGGGGCGTCCGAAACCTACGACTCGACGGGGTAGCCCGATTCGTACCAGTTGACGATGCCACCGTCGATTTCCCAGACCTCGACAAAGCCCAGTTCCTTCATTGTCTTCACGGCGTCGGACGACCGGTTGCCGGTGCGGCAGTACATGACGTATGGAACGTCCTTGTCGAGCGCATCGAGTTGGTCGGCGAAGTCGGCGTCGTAGAAGTCGACGTTGATCGCGTCGGCGAGTCGCGCCTCGGCGAACTCCTCCGGCGTACGGATGTCGAGCACGACGAGTCCCGATGGATCGGCCTCGATCACCTGTGCCGCCTCCTCGGGGGCCGCGAGTTCGATGGTCGCGGTGTCGCTTCCTGACGAGCAAGCGGCGACCAGCGTCGCGAGGACGACGAGCAGCCCGAGCAGTTTCGGGATCGTTGTGTTCTTCATTGTGATGTCATTCCTTCTTCTTCGGCCCGATCGCCAACCGCTCAGGCCAGCCCGAGGGCGACGAGCCCTCCGGTGAGGTTGGCGACTTCCCGGAAACCATATTGGGACAACAGCTTTGCAGCGACGCCTGATCGATTGCCGGTCCGGCAGATGAACAGGATTGCCCGATCGGGGTCGAGGTCACCGACTTGTCCGAACAGCGTTCCGAGACTCATCAATTCGGCCCCCGCAAGCGACCCCATCGCCCACTCAAACGGCTCACGCACATCGATGATCATCGCGTCGTGCGCGCGGCTCCAGGTCTGCCAATCGGCAGCTTCGACCAGGACCACGTCGTTCGTTCGGTCACCAATCACGTCAGTTGCATGAACAGCTTCTCGAGGCGCTCGGAGTCATAGCCGTCGAGCGCCGCCCGCTCGGGATCGCGAGCGCAGGCGGTCAGGGTCATGGCGAAGTACCGGTATCCGGCCTGTTCGAGCGCACGCATCGAGGCGGCGAACTGGGTAATTACGTCCGCGCAATCGCGGCCTTCTTCCAGCATGCCCTGAATCCCGCGAATCTGACCCTCGACGCGGCGAAGCCTCGTCAAGACGTCGTGAATCTCGGCGTCGTCCGTCTTCATGCGCCCAGGATATACCCCCGAGGGGTATACGCGGCCCAAGTTCATCGAACACGCCGGGACTATTTGGGAATTGATACGACTCGACTCAAGTTATACTATCCGAAGCAACTCAGACACATGGCACCACCGCACCGGTGGACACGCACAACGAAGGAGCACATCTACATGGGACGCGCCGTAGGCATTGACCTCGGAACCACCAACTCCGTCATCTCGACCCTCGAGGGCGGAGAACCAAAGATCATCAGCAACGCAGAGGGGCACCGCACCACGCCGTCGGTCGTCGCGTTCGCCAAGAATGGCGAAGTCCTCGTCGGCGACCAGGCAAAGCGGCAGGCGATCACCAATCCGGAGCGCACCGTCCGTTCGGTCAAGCGTCACATGGGCACCGACTGGAGCATGGAGGTCGACGGGAAGGCCTACAACGCGCAGGAGATCGCAGCCAGGATCCTCATGAAGCTGAAGGGCGACGCCGAGGCATTCCTCGGTGAACCGGTCACGGAAGCCGTAGTCACCGTTCCTGCCTACTTCGGGGATGCGCAGCGCCAGGCGACCAAGGAAGCCGGCCAGATCGCAGGCCTCGAGGTCTTGCGCATCATCAACGAACCGACCGCCGCAGCCCTGGCATACGGACTCGACAAGGCCGAGGACGATCACCTCATTCTCGTGTACGACCTCGGCGGAGGCACGTTCGACGTGTCGGTGCTCGAGATCGGCGAAGGCGTCTTCGAGGTGAAGTCCACCCACGGCGACACCACCCTCGGCGGCGACGACTGGGACGATCGAGTCATCGACTGGCTCGTCACCGGCTTCAAGAACGACAACGGTGTTGACCTCTCGACGGACCCCATGGCGATGACCCGCCTCAAGGAAGCGGCAGAGAAGGCCAAGATCGACCTGTCGTCGGTCATGGAAACCGAGATCAACCTGCCGTTCATCACCGCCACGAACGAGGGTCCAATTCACCTGCTTCGCACCCTCACTCGCTCGGAGTTCGAGCAGATGACCGAGGATCTCCTCGAGCGCACCAAGATGCCGTTCACTGAAGCACTCAAAGACGGTGGCGTGACGATGGCCGACATCGATCAGGTCATCCTCGTCGGCGGATCGACCCGCATGCCTGCCGTGCAGAGCATCGTCAACGAGCTTGCAGGCAAGGAGCCGAACAAGGGCGTGAACCCGGACGAGGTCGTGGCAGACGGCGCGGCACTCCAGGCGGGGGTCCTCAAGGGAGACGTAAAGGGGATTCTCCTCCTCGACGTGACCCCACTGACGCTCGGCGTTGAGACGGAGGGTGGCGTGTCGACCAAGATGATCGAGCGCAACACGACGATCCCAACGCGACGCACCGAGATCTTCACCACGGCGGCCGACAATCAGCCGGAGGTCGAGATCCACGTCCTCCAGGGCGAGCGTGCCATGGCGAACGACAACAAGAGCCTCGGACGCTTCAAGCTGCCAGGCATCGCCTCCGCGATGCGCGGTGTTCCGCAGATCGAGGTGACGTTCGACATCGATGCCAACGGCATCGTCTCCGTCTCAGCGAAGGACCTTGGAACCGGCCAAACCCAGCAGGTGACGATCACGGGCGGCACGGCGCTGGCCGACGATGACATCGACCAGATGGTCAAGGACGCTGAGACACACGCCAACGACGACCTGCGTCGCAAGGAAGCGGCCGAGGCCCGCAACCAAGCCGACCAGTCGGTCTATCAGATCGACAAGCAGCTCGCCGAGCACGGCGACAAGCTGACCGATGACGAGCGCAAGCCGCTCGACGACAAGATCGCCGAAATTCGCACGCTGCTCGCCGACGAGGCTGCTGATCCGGAGGCGCTCAAGACGGCCACGAACGAACTGTTGACGTCGTCGCAGATCCTCGGACAGAAGATCTACGAGGCGTCCGCCGCCGAGAGTGCTGCAGCCGCAACCGACGACGCACCGTCCAGCGACGATGACGTGGTCGAGGCCGAGGTGGTGGAGGACGATGACGAGGCCTGAAGAGAGTCGCCAGTCGCCAGTCGCCAGTCGCCAGCCCGATGAGGGTACGGCGCCTGCGAGCGATGCCTTCTCGCCCGATGCGTCCTCGCCCGATGTCTCCTCCCCCTCAGGGGGAGGTGGCAGCGGCGCAGCCGCTGCCGGAGGGGGTCAAACGGTCCCGATCGAAGCCACCGAACTCGAAGAGCTCGCGACGCTCGATCCAGGTCCAACCGCACACGATCTCGGGCTCGAACTACCGGAAAACCCGGATGAGGCGCAGACGCTGTTGCTTCGCGAATTGAGCGAGGCGCGCCAGGAGACCGGAGAGCAGCTCGAAATGCTCCAACGCGTCGCTGCCGACTTCGACAACTACCGTCGCCGCATCGAGCGGGACCAGGCGGAGAACGTCGAGCGGGCTTCGCAGCGCGTGATCGAGAGCCTATTGCCGACCCTCGACGCGTTTGACGCAGCGAGCGCGTTTGAGCCGCAGACGCCTTCGGAGGAACGGACCCGAGAGGGCATGCTCTCAACGCGAAGCCAGCTCCTCGAGACGCTCGCCCGCGAAGGATTCGAACCGATTCCCGCAACCGACGCCGAGTTCGACCCGAGGGTCCACGAGGCGGTCTCCGGACCCGGCGATGGCGACGGGGAACTCGTCGTCGACGCCGAGCTGCGCCGCGGGTATGTGATGCGAGGGCGCGTGATCCGGCCGTCGCTGGTGACGGTGAAGCATGCGTAAGGAATGGCTCGAGAAGGACTACTACGCCACCCTCGGGGTGTCGAAGTCCGCTTCGGGCAAGGAGATCAAGAAGGCATTCCGGAAGCTCGCTCGCGAGTTCCACCCGGACAACAACCCGGACGACGCCGTCGCCGAGGCCCGTTTCAAGGAGATCAACGAAGCGTACGACACGCTCTCAAGCGACGACGAGCGCAAGGAATACGACCACGCCAGGGAGATGGGCTACTTCGTCGGCGACACCGGCGGCCACCAGCAGTACGTTCGGGTCGAAGACCTGTTCGGAGGTCAGGCGGCACAGGGTGGCGGAGGGTTCCAGGATCTCCTTGGAGGTCTCGGAGATCTTTTCGGCCAGGGTGGTCAGCAGCATCAGCCGCGTCCGGCGTCCGGCCGCAACCTGCAAGCCGATCTCTCGCTGACGTTCCACGAGGCGCTGGCCGGGGCCACGAAGACGGTTGGCGTCGACGGGCGCAGCGTGAAGGTCAAGGTCCCTCAGGGCATCTCAGACGACACGAAGGTGCGCCTGTCCGCAAAGGGCGAACCGGGGTCGAACGGTGGACCGGCCGGCGATCTGTTCGTCCGGATTCACGTAGCCGAGCATCCGATCTTCGAGCGCGCCGGCAAGCGCGATCTGAGGATCGACGTGCCGGTCACGTTCGCCGAAGCAGCCCTCGGCGCCGTCGTGGAGGTTCCGACACTCGACGGAACGACGAAGATCCGCGTTCCGAAGGGCACGCAAGGCGGCACGGTCATGAAGGTGTCCGGCAAGGGTGTCGAAACCGCCACCGCGACCGGCGACCTCATGGTGACCGTCCGCGTGACGGTGCCGACCGAGCTCTCCGACAGCGAACGCGAGCTGCTCGAGGCCTTCCGCGATGAGCGCTCAACCGACAATCCCCGCGAACACCTCGGTGTGACATGAGCAACCCCGAAGACGCCCGCTACGTCATCTCCGTCGCCGCAGAACTGTCGGGCATGCACCCGCAGACGCTGCGAATCTACGAACGGCGCGGGCTGATCGAGCCCTACCGAACGCCGGGCGGCACGCGCCGCTACTCGGAGGCCGACATCGAACGCCTCGCTCTGATCCAGGACCTGACCGGCGCAGGTGTCAACCTCGAAGGCGTGCGGCGCATCCTTTCTCTCGAGATAGAACTGGAACGGCACCGCAACCAGATCGACCGGCTCCGGAGACTCCTCGAGGAGTCCGACGCCCGATTCGTCGGCGACCCGGATCGGCGGACGGTCATTCGAATGGGCGTGGTCACGAGAAGGAACCTTCCGGCCATTCGGCGAGACGGGCCCAGTTCGGAACTCTCGAAGTAGCGCAGTAGCGTCGGCCTCTCACCTGGAGGTGTCCATGGCGCTCGACGTTGCATCTATTCGCCCACAATTCCCGGCGCTCGCCCGCACGGTCGGTGGAAGGCCCGCGGCGTATCTCGACGGGCCGGGGGGGACCCAGGTACACGAGTCCGTCATCGATGCGATGGCGAGCTTCATGCGTGATGGGGGCAGCAACCATGGCGGGCCGTTCGTCACCTCGCGTGAAACCGATGCGGTGGTTGAAGGCGCAAGGAGCGCCATCGCCGACTTGTTTGGCGCTCAGCCGGACGAGATCGTATTCGGCCAGAACATGACGTCGCTCACGCTCTCGGTAAGCCGTGCTCTCGGCGCCACGTGGATGGTCGGAGACAACATTGTGGTCACCCGACTCGACCACGATGCGAACGTGTGGCCATGGGTCATCGCCGCGCGTGACGCCGGCGTCGAGGTCCGTTGGGTCGATTTCAGCCCCGACGACGGCTGCCGGCTCGACCTCGCGTCCCTCGACCGGATCATCGATGCCCGCACCCGCCTCGTGGCGGTCAATCACGCCTCGAACGCCGTCGGCACCGTCACCGACGTGAGCACCGTCATCGCCGCTGCACATGCCGCTGGGGCATTGACCTATGTGGATGCGGTGCACTTCTCGCCGCACGGTCTCGTGAACGTCGCGGAACTCGGGACCGACTTCCTCGCGGCCTCGTCCTACAAGTTCTTCGGACCGCATACCGGCTGTCTCTACGGGCGCCGCGATGTGCTCGAGCAGGTCTCTGCCTACAAGATTCGTCCTGCTCCGGACGATCCCCCCGGCAAATGGGAGACGGGGACGCAGAGCTTCGAGAGCCTCGCCGGCGTGGCGGCGGCCGTCGACTACATCGCCTCGCTTGGCGAGGGAGCGTCTCGCCGAGACCGCATCGTCACGGCCATGGCTGCTGTCGCCGCCTACGAGCACGGCCTGTCCGAACGATTCCTTGCCGGCATTGACGCGTTCGCCGGCATAACCCTCTATGGACGCGACGTCGCAGACGGTCGTACTCCTACGTTCGCCGTGGCCGTCGACGGGGTCCACCCGAACGCCGTATCCGCGGCTCTCGGTGAGCTCGGCATCTTCGTGTGGGCGGGCGACTACTACGCCGTCGAAGTGATGCAACGCCTCGGCCTTGCTAACCGGGGCGGCCTTGTCCGCATCGGTTTCGTCCACTACAACACGACCGAGGAAGTTGATCGCGTGGTCGCCACGTTGGGCGAACTCTCGTCGCGATCGGGCGGCTAGAGCGATGGCGACCTTTTCCAAGGATTTCGTGTTCGGCGTCTCCGCGTCGGCCTACCAGATCGAAGGCGCCTGGAACGAGGACGGGAAGGGCGAATCCATCTGGGACCGCTTCGTGCGCGAGCCTGGACGGATACTCAACGGCGATACCGGCATTGTCGCCTGCGACCACTACAACCGATACCCGGAGGACGTGGCCCTCATGGCCGAAGCCGGGATCCCGGCCTACAGCCTGACCACGGCGTGGACCCGCATCATTCCCGACGGCACTGGACCTGTTGAGCCCCGCGGTGTGGCGTTCTACGACCGGCTCGTCGACGAACTGCTCGAGCACGGGATCACCCCGCATGTCACGCTCTACCACTGGGAGCTCCCGCAGGCCCTGCAGGACCGCGGAGGATGGGCGAACCGCGACACCGTCGACGCGTTCGTCCGCTACGCCGACGTGATGAGCGCCGCTCTCGGGGATCGAGTCACACATTGGGAGACCTTCAACGAGCCGTGGGTGGCGTCGTTCCTCGGCCACTACTTCGGCGAGTTTGCCCCCGGCCATGCAGATCTCACAGAGGCGCTCACCGTAGGCCATCACCTCCTCCTGGCGCATGGCCGCTCGGTGCCGGTCATCCGATCCAACGTCGCGAACAGCGATGTCGGCATCATCCTCGACTGCCGGCCATCAACGCCGGCGAGCGCCGACCCCGCGGACGTCGCGGCGAACCAGCATTTCGACGGCTTCCGCAATCGGTGGTTCTTCGACCCGGTCTTCGGCAAGGGCTACCCGCAGGACATGGTCGCTGCCTATCGGGAGCGCGGCGCCTACGACTCGGAGCAGCCGCCGTTCGTCCAGCCGGGGGACTTCGAGACGATCTCGGTGCCGCTCGACTTCGTCGGCGTCAACTACTACACGGCACTCTCGGTGAGCGCGGGCCATGAAGAGGATGAGACACCCGACATCGAATCGGGCCCAAATCCGCCGGATGGCTACACCGACATGGGTTGGGAAATCGTCCCCTCGGCGTTGACGTCGTTCTTGAAACGGATCCACGACGACTACGGCGCCACCGACATCCGCGTCACCGAGAACGGAGCCTCCTTCTCGGACGCTCCGGGACCCGACGGGAGGGTGCACGACCGGCGCCGGATCGAATACCTGTGGGCGCACCTCGAAGCGGTCGCAGATGCCATCGCCCTCGGCGTGCCGGTGACCGGCTACTTCGTCTGGTCCATCCTCGACAACTTCGAGTGGACCCTCGGGTACAGCCAGCGCTTCGGTCTCATCTGGGTCGACCACCAGACCGGCCAGCGCATCCCGAAGGACAGCCTCGCCTGGTACGGCGACGTCATCGCTTCGCGAACCCTTGGCTGACAATCGCCGGGCGACCCTGGTCGCGACACGTTTCCGAGCGTACGCTTGAGGCGGCATCGAAACGTTGGGAACATGACGGGGGCGTGTCATGCGGCGAGCCTTTGCAGCCATCGCGGCTCTCGCTCTGATCGCAGCAGCGTGCACGAGCAACGCCGATCCAACCACGACAACGACCGCGGCGGCGCTTCCTGAAATCATCACCACCACCGCCGCCACCACAACAACCACTGCAACCACCAACCCGACAACGACGTCGCCAACCACGTCAACCACAACGCCCGCCGAGCCTCCCGCTCCAACCGGTGACTTTGGCGGCACACTCGATGAGGTGCCGCTGATCGCCGAGGGCACCTACCCCGGACCCGAGTGGCCCGGATCGCTCGATGCCGTCGCCTTCGCCGATGCCGTCCCGGCTTCACTCCACGAACGACTCCTCCGCGACGGATTCGTCATTGAGGCCAACACCGACGACTACGCCTACCCGGAATCGCTTTCTTGGAGCAGCCAGTTCTCGTCGATCTACGAGGACCTCAGCCCCTACGGCGGCCGCGCCGTATTCGTGACAACGGATGCTGGTTACCACCTGTGGCACCAGGTGTTCGACAAAGTGCTTCGCGATACCGAGACCAACGCACTCCTCCCGGTCCTCGAGCGATTGATCACACGCCTGGTCGATGCGGCCCGAACCCAGGCGGCAGGCGCGGCCGCCACCGGTGTCGAAGACGCGGCGACGCGAGCCATGGAACACCTCAAGGCGGTGGCGACGGTGCTCGAACTCGACGTCGGGCCGATCGGAGATCGGGCCGCGGCCGAGGTTGCTCTCGTCGAGGAGCACAGCCAGCTCGTCGCATCGCCGACGGTCGGCGGCAAATGCCCCATCGCTTGCGTCGACTACTCGCTGATGACTCCGCGCGGCCACTACACCCGCACCGCGGAGCTCACCCGATACTTCAAGGCCATGTCGATGCTCGGAAACACCATGTACCTGGTCGACGACCCGCACCTACTGCGGGTTGGCATCCTGGTCTCTCGGCTGATCACCAACGACCCGCAGAACCTGGCGGATTGGGCCACCATCTACGACCCGACAGCGTTCCTCGTCGGCACGGCCGACGACTACACCCCGGTCGAGGTTGCAGCAGCGACCGAAACCATCCTCGCTCCGATGAGCGTGGCCGATGACGTCGCGCTCGCCGATGACGCCACAATGACGGCCATCGGCCTGGAATTGCTGTCGATGCGACCGGTACGGATCGACCCCGGCCTCGCATCTGCGCGCACCATGGGAGCCCGCTTTGTGCTCGACTCGTGGATCTATGACCAGCTCACCGACCCTGGAGTCGTAGACCGGATTCGCCCGACACCGCTCGATCTCGTCTCGGCGATGGGGAGTGACTACGCCGCTGAGATCCAGGCCGAGGCCGGAGAGAACGCGACATACCCCGACTATGGACCGAGCGTCGACGAGCTCCGGGACCTCACGGCCTCGCGGACCATCGACGACTGGAGCAGAACGGTCTACGACGGCTGGCTGTATGCGCTCCAACCACTCTGGACCGACCAGCATCCCGATGCATTCCCGCCGTTCATGCGCACCAGCGCGTGGCGGGCGAAATCCCACAACACGGGATTCGCCTCATACACGGAGCTGAAGCACGACACCATCCTCTATGCAAAGCAAGGCATTGCCGAGGGCGATGCGCCGGAGCCCCCGCCTCCTCCCAGACACTGGGTGGAACCCGATCCGGTCTCCTTCTCGCGCCTCACCGCCGTCGCTCGCATGATGCGCGACGGTCTCGTCGATGCCGGTCTGATGCTCGCCGGCGACTACGACACCGAGGAGGGCAATCCGTGGGATGAGGACGAGACGACCCGATGGGCGACGGAGCGTCTGATCGAGATCCTCGACCGCCTGGCGAGCATCGCCCGCGATGAGCTCGACGGCGTGGCGATCGCGCCGGACGACAACGAGTGGCTCTCCTCGATCGGCGGCCAGTTCTCCTGGCTCGTCGATGTCCTCAACCTGGGCGAGATCGAACCGACGCCGCTGATTGCCGACATCTTCCTCGATCCGTTCGCCGACGAGGTGCTGGAGATCGCCACGGGGCCGCTCGACACCATCCACGTCCTGGTTCCCGACGACGCAGGCCGTTTCGAGATCGCAACAGGCTCGGTCTACTCGTATTACGAGTTCTGGGGGCCACGGTCCGAACGTCTAAGCGACGAGGAGTGGTGGGATCGGATCGTGGCAGATGACCTCCCGGATCGGCCGTCGTGGTGGACCGAAGAACTCGGCTGATCGCGTGGCTCGCAGCGGTAGTGGTGTTCACCGGTGCATGCGGCGCGTTGCCCGAGCGGACCGGCACCGGCGAAGCCCAGAGCGTGCGGCTCCTGTTCGCTGGAGACATCATGCTCGGACGAGGCGTCGCTCCGACGGCTGCGTCCGATCCGGACGGACTGTTCTCCGATGTGCGCCGCCAGATACGAAGCGCGGATATCGCCGCAGCAAACGTCGAATCCCCGCTGACCACCCGTCCACACAGCTCCCCCAATCCCTTCGCCGTCGAGGCGGACCCCGACGCGGCGCGACTGCTCGCCCACGCCGGCTTCGACGTGCTCGGCATCGCGAACAACCACGCGGGCGACGCCGGGCCTGAATCGGTCACCGATAGCGTCTCGGCCATCGTCGATGCAGGCATGCTGGCGGTGGGCGGCGGCGCCGACCGCCAGTCGGCGTGGGACCCGGTCATCGTCGAGGTCGGCGGCATTCGCACGGTCTTCCTCGCGATCGATGCCTCCGGACAGGGGCTTGCTGCGACCGACGAAGCCGCAGGTATCGCCTCGTGGGATGCCGCCCGCGCCGAGCCGGCCATTCGCCGCGCACGATCCGACGCCGACATCGTCGCGGTCGGGATTCACGGAGGGATCGAGTACTGGACGGGTGACGATCCCCTCCTCGGTCCGATCGCTGAGACGCTCGCCGCGTGGGGCGTCGACATCGTGTGGGGTCACGGGCCCCACGTTGAGCAACCGGTAACGGTCATCGATCCGGACGACGACGGTCGGCCGACCGTGGTGGCAACGTCGCTTGGCAACTTCCTCTTCGATCAATTGACCACCGAAACGAGCAACGGCCTCTTGCTGGAGATCCTTGTCGATCGGGACGGTGTGATCGCTCACCGGATCGGCGGCAAGCACCACGACGACATCCGCGTGCACTTCAGTGGCTGGCGCTCGCCGCACAACGATGCCGCGCTAGTCGCCGGCAGCTGGTGGGCGATCGACCGGGCCATAGCGCCGACCCACACGGCGGCGCGCCTCGCCTCGTTCTCAGAAGGCACCGTGGTCAACGCAGGTAGGGGCGATCTCACCGCAGACGGATCGCACGAGTATCTCGTGTCATACCGGCACCCGGTCCGGGCCAAACCCGGCGATCCGTTGCCGGATCCTCCGGTCGATGCTGCCGGCATGAGCGCACATCTCGGCGTGCTGGACACGAACGGAACGCCGATCTGGCTGTCTCGCCGCCCGCCCCATCCCGTCGGGGCGGTGGCGGCGTGTGACGGCTCGGCAGCGTTCGCCTACACGACACTCGATGACGAGGCGGTGGTGGCAACCGGAGCAGGTGTGTGGAGCGGATTCGGCTTCGTTCTCGATGAGGAACTCCCGGGGCCGGGCACCGCTACGTGTGCCGATGTCGACGGCGATGGCCGCCTCGATCCAGTCGTCCTTGATCGGTGACGAGCAGCGCGGGTGCCGGGTCGATACGCTGGCGCCGATGCGCACGCTGGTGACCGTTCGAGAGCCGGGTAGGGAACCGATCGCGCTCGTGATCGACCGGGACCGCTTCTCTGATCCCGACGACGGGCTGATCGACGCTGAGATCGCAACCGGCGGCCTCTATGCACTCCCGGGTCTCGCCGATTGCCACGCCCACCTGGGTGTCGATCGGATCGGGCAGATGGGCACCCTCTCCGACGACGACATTCGCTCGAACTGCTTTGGGAACGCCTGGATGCAGGTGGAGGGCGGGGTGCTGCTGATCGCCGACAAGGGTTCGTCGAGCGACGTCTCGCTCGAGATCCTGGACGCGCCACCTTCCACTCGCCCAGAGATACAAATGGCCGGACGCATCATCGCCACCCCCGGTGGCTACTACCCCGGCTACGGACACGAAGTCGACGAAGCCGGTCTGGTCGACGCCGTGCGGTCGGCGAGCAGCGGCACGGCATCGTGGGTGAAGATCATCGGAGATTGGCCCCGCAAGGGCGAGGGACCCAGAGCGAACTTCGGCGCCGCGGCGCTGAGGGCCGCCGTCGAGATCGCCCACCGTGCTGGGCGAAGGGTCGCTGTGCACACGATGGCGCCGGCCGGTATCGCTCCAGCCGTCGAGGCCGGCGTCGATTCGATCGAGCACGGCCTGTTTCTGTCGGGCGGCGACCTGAAAGGCCTCGCGGAGCGGGGCGGCGCGTGGGTTCCGACGGTGCTCGGAGCAGAGGCAATCATCGACTTCCTTGGCGCGACAAGCAGCGGAGGGAAGCTTCTGAAGCGCGGCGTTGAGAACGTGCGCGACCTCCTCCCCGAAGCCGAACGTCTTGGTGTCACGGTGCTCGCAGGCACCGATCTTGCGGTTCCACACGGCCGTGTTGCCCTCGAGGCCATCCGACTCCACCACCACGGCCTCTCATAACCCGCGGCGCTCCATGCGGCAACAGCGGCGGCCTACCGCTACCTCGATGTTGACCACGGTTTCGCGCCCGGCAAGCCCGCGAACGCCGTTTTCGTGCAGGACGAACCGCGACACCGTCTGGAAACGCTCCTCGAACCGCAGGTGATCGTCCGAGCGGGGGCGGTGATTCGTCAGCCAGGCGGGTAGGGGTCGGAGCTAGTGGTCTGCCGCAGAAATGGCGGCTGGGTGTCTTCGAGGCATCGGCGTCATCTGGCAAGGACGCACAACGATGGCACAGTCGGGACTGCGTCGAGGCGTGCCGCAAGGGACACGCCGGTCCGGCGCTAGCCGGTACGCGTCGAGGATCGGAGAGACACGGTGCCCATTTCTGCGACAGACCACCTGCGTCGGCCTGCAAAGCGCCGCCCCCGAATCCGTCGATGGGAACGCTTTCTGACGCTATTTGGTGAGAAATCACTAAGAAGGCTTGAAGTCTGCCCGAAATTGTGTCATATTGGGCGCTCGAACGAGCTGGTCGACGCTCGTGGAACCCCTCCGTCGTTGAGAGCGTTGTTCCGTGCATATACGCCCGTCGGCCGGGAACCAAACGCTGTGTTCGCTGCGTCTAAGGATGGACGCTGGAGCCGGTGGGGCCGATTCTCCAACATGCACAGCGCTAAAACGCGAATCATCACTTCAAAGGACTGAATCAAACATGAAGACGGCAGAAAAGATCCGCTGGGTCGGTCAACCGCTCGAGATGGGTGATAGCTTGACCCGCTACCTCCAAGAGATCTCCTACCACGACCTCCTCACGGCAGATGAGGAAGTCGAGCTCGCCCAGGCCATCGAGACCGGCACGGCAGCCGAGGAACAGCTTGCATCGGTTTCGGTGCGTGGCGCCGAGAAGGTGCGGCTCGAGCGTGCGGCCCGCAAGGGACGCGACGCTCGCGAGCGCTTCACGCAGGCGAACCTGCGCCTCGTCGTGAGCCAGGCGAAGCGCTACCGCAGCCAATACGGCATCGAGTTCATCGACCTCATCCAGGAGGGCAACCTGGGTCTGATCCGTGCGGTCGAGAAGTTCGACTGGCGGAAGGGCTTCAAGTTCTCCACGTATGCGACCTGGTGGATTCGCCAGTCGATGCAGCGAGCGGTGGCCGAGAAGTCCCGCACGGTGCGTCTCCCCAACTCACTCCACGACACGCTGGTGACGCTCAACAGCACGCGGAACCGTCTGCTCTCCGAGCTCGGCCGCGAGCCCACTCCTGAGGAGCTTTCTGAGGAGTCCGGCCTGACGTTCGATGCGGTTGTCGAAGCCCAGCTCGTTGCCGATTCGGTGTCGCTCGAGGCGCCGGTTGGCGAAGACGGTGCGGTTCTCGGCGACTTCGTTTCGCATCACGATGAAGAGGACCCGGTCCGCGAGACCGAGAAGGCGAGCGCGATCGAGGCCCTTCGGGACGCGATCAACCGCCTGCCGGAGCGCGAGGCCTACATCCTTTCGATGCGGGTCGGCTTCGAAGACGGTCTTCCTCGCACCCATGAGGAGATCGGCGGCAATCTCGGCCTCGGCCCCACGCGGGTGCGCTCGATCGAAAAGCTTGCCCTCTCGAAGCTGCGCCACCCGGCGTTCGGGCTCCGCGAGGATGCGATGGACTTCTAGTCCTTCCCAAGTCGTTTCAGCATGAAGGCCGCTCCGGGTTCGGAGCGGCCTTCGTCGTGCCGTCATAGACCGTCCCCTCAGCCCCTCGCCGTGCGCGAGAATGTGACGACCATCAAAGCGAAGGAGTCTCCATGGCCGCGAAGCATCCCGGCGTCAACAGTGGGCGCCGCGTCGCGATCGTCGACGGTCTTCGAACACCGTTTGTCAAGTCCGGCACGGATTTCAAAGATCTCTCCGCCCTCGACCTCGCTTCAGGCGTGGTCGCCGAGCTACTCCAACGTTCCGGTGTCTCCGGTACCCAGGTCGACCAGGTGGTCTACGGCGCCGTGATCACGGACGTCTCCGGACCGAACATCGCGAGAGAGGTCGTACTTGCCGGCGATATGCCGGACACCGTCGATGCATTCTCCGTGAGCCGAGCGTGTGCCACATCGACACAGGCGGTCGTGTCTGGAGCACAGTCCATCCTCCACGGTGATGCCGAGATCGTGATCGCCGGTGGCGCCGACTCGCTGTCAAAGCCGCCGATCCTCTATTCCGACCGGTTCGTCGACGTGCTGATGGACGCGAACGCAGCGAAAGACATCCCGGGGAAGATGAAGGCATTCTCGGCCCTTCGCCCGAAAGACCTTGCGCCGCAGCCTCCCGCCATTGCTGAGCGCTCGACCGGGCTCACAATGGGTGGATCCGCCGAGATCATGGCGAAGGAGAACGGCATCAGCCGCGAGGCGCAGGACGAGTACGCGCTGGCTTCGCATCGCAAAGCGGTGGCGGCCTGGGAGAACGGCATCTTCGACGACGAGGTCATGGCGTTCCCGGTTGGCCCCAAGTACCGGACGACCGTTACGAAGGACAACCTCCCCCGCTCAGATTCGAGCCTTGAGCAACTGGCGAAGCTCCGCCCGGTCTTCGACCGAAAGTACGGCACGATCACCGCCGGCAACTCGTCGCCGCTCACCGACGGCGCATCCGCCATCCTCCTCATGGAGGAGAAGACCGCCCAACGCCTCGGCCTGGTGCCGCGGGCATTCCTCCGTTCCTGGGCGTTCGCTGCGCTCGACCCGAACTGGCAGTTACTCATGGGGCCTTCATTTGCCACACCCGTCGCTCTCGATCGGGCCGGCATCACGCTTGACGATGTCGATGTGATCGACATGCACGAGGCCTTCGCTGCACAGATCCTCTCGAACACGCAGGCGTTCGCATCCGACGAGTGGGCGAAACGATGGCTCGACCGCGACGAAGCGATCGGAGCGATCCCAGACGACCGCTTCAACCTCTACGGCGGCTCCATCAGCCTCGGACATCCATTCGGCGCAACCGGCGCCCGTCAGATCACGACGATGGCGAACGAACTGGCACGGAGGGGCACCGGTACCGCCCTCGTCACGCAATGTGCGGCGGGCGGCCTCGGCGCTGCCGTTGTCCTCGAGCGGTAGGGAGGAAACCATGGAACTCACGCATTTCTCGTTCGACGTACAAGACGGCGTCGCGATCGTCCTGCTCGACCGTGCCGGAGAGCCGATGAACACAATCGGACCGGTGATCTTCGAGGACTTCGTCGCCGTCGTGGACCGGATCGAGAGCGACCCGGCGATCAAGGCCGCGGTGTTCGGTTCGGCGAAGAAGGGCAACTTCCTCGCCGGAGCCGACCTCCGATTCTTCGAGACACTCACCGACCCGGAGGAGGCTTCGGCAGTGATCCGAGAGCTCCACGCCCTGTTCGCGAGGATCGAGGGCCTTCACGCCGTTCACGGCAAGCCGGTCGTGATGGCGATCGACGGAGCGTGCCTCGGCGGAGGGCTGGAGTTTGCCCTCACCGGCTCGACGCGCATCGCCACCGACCATCGCAAGACTCAGCTCGGCCAGCCCGAAGTCCAGCTCGGCGTGCTCCCGGCGGGTGGCGGGACCCAGCGCCTCCCGAAGCTCATCGGCATCGCCGCGGCGCTCACCATGATCCTCACCGGCAAGTCGCTCCGGCCGTACAAGGCCCACAAGATCGGCCTCGTCGACGAGATCGTGCCGCAAACGGCGCTCGCGAAGATCGCCAAAGAGCGAGCCCTCGAGGCTGTCGGCCACCTCGATGAGTCCGACGGTGCATCGGTGAAGGGCTTCCTCGCCCCGACCCACCTCCAGGAGCTTGCACTCGAACAGAACCCGGTCGGCAGACGGGTCCTGTTCCGCAGGGCCGAAGAGGCCATGCTGGCCAAGACGAAGGGCCTGTATCCGGCGCCGAAGCGTGCCCTCGAGGCCGTCAAGATCGGCGTCGACCAGGGTCCGGAGGCCGGCTACGAAGCCGAGGCCAAGTTTTTTGGCGAACTGGTCACCTCCGAAGAGTCGAAGGCGCTGCGCAACATCTTCTTCGCGTCGCAGATGATGAAGCACGCTTCCGGGATCGCGGGCTTCGCCGAACCGAAGCACGTCGGCAAGGTCGGCGTGCTGGGCGGCGGACTCATGGGGGCGGGGATCGCATCCGTGTCGGCCCTGCGGGCCGGAGCGACGGTCCGCATCAAGGAAGTCGACGAGACGGGCGTTCAACGCGCGCTGTCGCACGTATCCAAGAATGTCGCCTATCAAGTGAATCGTCGCCGCCTGCGTCCGTTCGAGGGAGAGCGGGCGATGAACACGGTCACCGGCACGACCGATTGGAGCGGTTTCGCCAACGCCAACCTCGTGATCGAGGCCGTGTTCGAGAGCCTCGAGCTCAAACAGTCCCTCCTCGCCGAGGTTGAGGCGGTGACGGCGGACGGTACCGTCTTCGCATCGAACACCTCGTCGCTGCCGATCAGCGAGATCGCGGCGAACGCCGCGCGGCCCGAAGCGGTGATCGGCATGCACTACTTCTCGCCGGTGGAGAAGATGCCGCTGCTCGAGGTCATCGTCACCGACGACACAGCAGACTGGGCCACCGTGACGGCCGTGGAGTTCGGCAAACGCCAGGGCAAGACGGTGATCGTGGTCAAGGACGGACCCGGCTTCTACACCACGCGAATCCTCGTTCCCTATATGAACGAGGCGTTCCACCTTCTTGCCGACGGGGCCTCGGTCGAGGACATCGACACAGCGATGACGACCTGGGGCTTCCCCGTCGGGCCGGTCCTACTGAGCGACGAGGTTGGTATCGACGTCGGCGCCCACATATCGAAGGTCATGCTCGATGCGTTCGGTGAACGCATGGCCGGCCCCGAGATGGCAGCCAACCTGGTCGGCGACGACCGGATGGGCCGCAAGAACGGCCGCGGGTTCTACCGCTACGACGACAAGGGCAAACGCGGGGGTGTGGACGAGACCGTCTACCAGGCCCTCGGGATTGGACCCCGACGCGTGATTCCCGAGTCCGAGATCCAGCAGCGCATCGCGCTGGCGATGGTCAACGAGGCGGCGCGCTGCCTCGAAGAGGGAATCCTCCAGTCGGCGCTCGACGGCGACATGGGCGCCGTGATGGGCCTCGGATTCCCGCCGTTGCGCGGTGGCCCGTTCTGGTGGACCGACCAAGTCGGAGCCGCCGACATCGTCGACACACTCGACACGCTTGCCGAGCGACACGGTATGCGTTTCGAACCGGCGGCGATTCTCCGAACCCACGCGGAATCGGGGAAGGCGTTCCGCTAGTGCTGTGTCCACCAACGTTCGGGGTGTCGCGTGCCGCAAGCGGCACATTGCAGTTTCCTGCAGAAACTGCTGACGGACCGGCGTCAGCCGGTACGCGATGTCGAGGCAGGGGCGTTGATCGCAAGGACGCAGGACGAAGGCGCAGTCGCGACTGCGCCAAGGCGTGCCGCAAGCGGCACATTGCAGTTTCCTGCGGAAACTGCGGACGGACCGGCGTCAGCCGGTACGCGCCGTCCAGAACAGCGCAAAGGTTGGTGGACACAGCACTCGTCGCGGGCCGCTCCGTTCGGGGACGAGAAAACCCCTGGCGGGCGAAGGTGACGCGTGACTAGGGTCGGCGCCAGCGCACCCGCAGGCCTCAACTCCAGCGAGACCACAACTCTCGCCGTTGGAAAGTCAGCGGGTGCGTTGCTTTGGTTGACGGGGCCTGCCCGTCGGATCAGATCCGACCGCCCATAGCCCGCAGCATCGCCTCTGCCACCTCGGCGTTGATCGCATCGGGGATCGGCTGCGGACCCGATTCCAACCTGTTCGCCAACAGCGCCAGTTGCTCGAGCGACAACGCCTGCAGGGTGAGTCCGAGATCCATGGCCTCGATTGGATTGCCCTTGCCGCCATCGGCGGCCAGGTTCACGATCTTTCCCTCGGCAATCACGAACACGGAGCGGCCGTCCGCAACGTCGTATCGCTCGATCGACGGGCCCATCGCGACCGGTTCAGCCTGGTGCTCGAGGCCGGGAAGGTCGATCTCGGTGTCGACGTGTCCGGCGTTGGCCAAGATCACGCCGTCCGGCATGGTCTCGATGAGCGCGAACGGCACGACACCATCGCGTCCGGTCGCCGTGATGACGAAGCTGGCGCGGCTGCACGCACCCTCCGCCGAGTCGGTATCGAAGCCGTCCATCGCCGCCTCGAGCGCCTTGATCGGATCGAGCTCGACCACCGTCACGTCGGCGCCGCGGTGCCGTGCGTAGAGGGCAATGCCTCTCCCGCACCAGCCGTAGCCGAACACGACGACACGCTTGCGATGGAGCGAGACGTTCGTTGAGCGCACGATCGTGTCGACGACCGACTCACCGACGCCATGCTTGTTCTCGACGATCGACTTGAGCGGGCTGTCGTTGATCACGATCACCGGGAAGCCGACCGCACCGGCGAACTGCTCGCGCAGCAGCGTTGCCCCCGAGGTCGTCTCTTCCGTGGCGCCCCGCGGGGCATGGTCGTTCTCGAGGCACTGAACGATCAGTTCTGCTCCGTTGTCGAGAACCAGATCGGGTCGCCGACCGGCGATCTCGGCAAGGTTTGCGGCGGTCTCGGTCGAACCGTCGGTTGGACGATCCAGAATCGTGGCCCCGCCGGCGGCCAGATACTCGGCAGTGTCGAACTGCGTCGTCCCATCATTGCCCATCGCAACCACCGATGCACCACCTGCTTGGAGTGTCTCGATGAGCACGGCGGTCTTCGGCTCGAGGTGCAGCCGGAAACCGATGATCATTCCGTCGAACGGCTTCGTTTCGGCGAATCTGCGGCCGACGGCGGACAGCACCGGCATGTGGCGTCGCGTCCATTCGATCGCGCCGTACACCGACAAGTCCACGTTGCCTCGTCCCGTGCTGCTGCTCATGCGGCCACCCTAACTGCGGGTCGTCGGAGCGCCGATGGCGACTACGCCGTCGATAGGCTGCGTCGGTGACCGACCGCCTCCTCACCCGTCCGTTCGTCTTCGTGTGGCTCGCCAATTTCGGCAGCGGCATGGCCTACGCGTTGTTCCTCCACCTCTCGGGCTACCTCGCGAAGCTCGGAGCGAGTGACACGGAGATCGGGATGATCTACGCGGCTACCGCTGTGGCTTCGATCGCCATGCGGCCGCTGCTCGGCACGATCATGGATCGCTACGGGCGACGCCCGGTAATCCTGGTCGGAAACGTGCTCAACATCATCTTCGTGTTGCTCTACCTCACGGTCACGGTCCTCGGCCCATGGCTCTACGTGGTGCGGATCGGGCATGGTGTCGGCGAGGCAATGCTGTTCAGCGCCTTGTTCACGTATGGCACCGATGTCGTTCCGAAGGCGCGTCGCACCGAGGGCATCGCGCTGTTCGGCGTCTCCGGGCTTCTCCCGCTCGGCGTTGCGGGAATCCTCGGTGACTTCGTGCTGTCGATCGGCACTTTTCGGGATCTATTCCTCACCGCTGCCGGGTTCGCAATCGCTACGATGCTCTTCTCGCTCCCCCTCCCGGAGCGCCGCCCCGTGCTCGCACCGGGCGAGAAACCGGAAGGCTTCTGGCGAATCGTGGTGGCACCGAATCTGCTGCCGGTCTGGTGGATGCTCGGGTCGTTCTCGGTGGTGCTCACCGGCTACTTCGTCTTCATCCGCCGCTACGTCGACGACACCGGTCTCGGCAGTGTCGGTCTGTTCTTCTCCGCCTACGTGATCGTCGCCATCCTCGAACGTCTCTTCTTCGGCTGGTTGCCCGACCGCGTGGGCCGCAAGCGGGTTCTCTACCCGTCGATCGCGGCGCTCGTTGCCGGCTTCTTCGTGCTCGCCATCGCCGGTTCCTGGGTCGGGGTGGCGGTGGCGGGAGCGCTGTGCGGCGCCGGCCACGGTTTCGTCTTCCCGATCCTCACGGCCATGGTCGTCGACCGCGCTCCGGACACCGACCGCGGATCGGCGATGTCGTTCTTCACCGCGCTGCTCGATATCGGGACGCTGATCGGCGGTCCACTGCTCGGCGCCATGATCGACACCGCCGGATGGAGTCCGATGTATGTGTTCTGTGGCGTCGCTCTTGCGATCGCGACGGTGATCTTCGCCCGGTGGGACCGACGGGCGCTCGACGAGACCGACCTGGAACCGGCTATCCCCGCTCGGGAGTGAAGCCGATCATCGGGATCTGCTCCATCATCGCCAGCCACGATTCCTGCGTGTCGTCGTGGGAAACGCCCATCATCTCTTCGAGCTTCGCCGCGGTCTTCGGGTGCTCACGCTCGTAGCCCTTCATGACCTCAACGGCCTCTTCGGTCGGGAGGAATCGCTGCACGGTGGGGTAGCGCTTGCTGCCAATCCAAATCGCCACCGCCGGGTTCGCCTGGATGTTTCGGTACCAGTCGGCCGTGACACCGTTCCCCGCGGTCACGATGTACTCGTCGCGATCCTTGTCGTGGTGAGCGACCTCGAGCGCCGTCTGGCGAACCACCCCAGACTTCCTACCGATGCTCTCGAGCAGGAGAAACCGTGAACCGAAGATGAAGCCGAGCCGGGCGCGGAAGATCCACTTCGGCGACTGTATGAACCACTTGGCGATGCCGGTCGGTTTCTTCTTCCCCCCAGGGGTACTGTCGTTCGGCATTGCTCAGTCCTCCACCGCTGGTTCGGCAGTTCCAGTCTCGTAGGCCTCCATCGGTGGGCACGAGCAAACGACGTGTCGATCCCCGAAGGCGTTGTCGATGCGGCTCACCGGGGGCCAGTACTTGTCAGACCGCAACGCGTCGACCGGGAACGCTGCGGTCTCCCTCGAATACGTGCGGTCCCACCGGTCGGACACCGTGTTCTCCGCCGGGTGGGGCGCATGACGCAGCACACTGTCTTCGACATCGACACCGCCAGTTGCAACCTCGTCGATCTCGTGGCTGATCGCGATCATCGCGTCGCAGAAACGATCGAGTTCGCGCTTCGATTCCGACTCCGTCGGTTCGATCATCAACGTGCCTGAGACCGGGAACGACATCGTCGGGGCGTGAAAGCCGTAGTCGATCAGGCGCTTGGCGATGTCTTCGTTGGAGACGCCGGTTTCATGGTGGATACCTCGGATATCGATGATGCATTCGTGCGCAACGAATCCTTCGTTGCCGGTGTAGAGCACGGGATAGTGCGAGGCCAGTCGCGCCGCGATGTAGTTGGCGCTGAGGATTGCTACCTCGGTGGCGCGGCGAAGTCCTCCCGGTCCCATCAGCGCGATGTAGGCCCACGAGATGGCGAGCACACCGGCCGATCCCCAGGGAGCGGAGGCGACGGCGCCGATGCCGTCCTCGTGGCCGGGCATGTCTGGGATGAGCGGATGCCCGGGGAGGAAGGGGGCAAGGTGCCCGCGCACCGCGACCGGGCCGATGCCGGGCCCGCCTCCCCCATGCGGGATGGCGAAGGTCTTGTGGAGGTTCAGGTGCGAAACGTCGCTCCCGAACGCTCCCGGTTCTGCGATCCCGACCATCGCGTTGAGGTTGGCGCCGTCGAGGTAGACCTGGCCGCCGTGGTGGTGGACGATCTCGCACACTTCGATGATCGAGTCCTCGAACACGCCATGGGTGGACGGATAGGTGACCATGATGGCGGCGAGATCGGCGGCGTGCTGCTCGGCCTTGTCGCGAAGGTCGCTCAGGTCGATGCTGCCGTCTTCGTCGGTCTGGAGCACGACCACCCGCATGCCGGCCATCGTCGCCGACGCCGGGTTCGTTCCGTGTGCCGACGCCGGGATCAGGCAGACGTCGCGGTGGCCTTCACCGCGCGACTGGTGGTAGGCCCGGATCGCGAGCAAGCCCGTGAACTCTCCCTGGGCCCCTGAGTTCGGCTGCACCGAGACCGCGTCGTATCCGGTGAGGTCCGCGAGCCATTGCTCCATGTCGGAGATGAGGCGCAGGTAGCCCTCGGCCTGGTCGAGCGGTGCGAACGGATGGATGTCGGCGAACTCGGGCCAAGTCAC
>RCNG010000091.1_pt1 | contig 33401 bp, 26 predicted proteins | sample 2041371 | NCBI WGS metagenome assembly RCNG01 (sample SAMN09708227, study PRJNA481090) | Marine sediment metagenome, whole genome shotgun sequencing project. | biome: marine sediment; feature: ocean; material: sediment; isolation source: Sewage treatment plant 1 marine sediment (STP1) ... | reverse complement strand
CCATGTAACGATGAGGCGTACTTCCTGTACGTTGAATGACGAGGGATGAAGCCGAACGCCGCAGATGGGACTTTTTCAACAGCCTCCTAGAGCTGCGCCTGCTACTCGTCATACCCACGCAAGACCCGCCGCGACAGGACGACCTTGTGCACCTCGTCCGGCCCGTCATAGATGCGGGCGGCTCGTTCCTGGCGGTAGAAGAAGGACAGGATCGTGTCGTCGCTCACGCCCAGGGCGCCGTGGGCCTGGATCGCCCGGTCGACCACCTTGAGCATGATGGGGGCGACGAAGAACTTGATCATCGAGACCTCTTCCCGCGCCGCGTGCTGGCCTTCGTTTTCGATCTTCCAGGCCGCGTGCAAAACCATCAACCTGGCCGCATGGATCTCGGCGCGGCACTCAGCGATCCATTCCTGGATGATCTGTTTCCGGGCCAACGGTTTCCCCCCGCCCACCTTCCGCTCGGTCACACGCTTGCACATCATGTCAAAGCTTCGATTGCAGATCCCGATCCACCGCATGCAGTGGTGAATGCGCCCCGGGCCGAGGCGCTCCTGGGCGATGACGAAGCCCTGTCCCTGAGGCCCCAGTAGGTTCTCTGCCGGCACCCGGCAGTTCTGGTACATGATCTCGCCGTGGCTCGCGTAGTCGTCCCCTGCGTGTCCCATGACCGAGATATTCCGGATCAGGTTGAACCCGGGCGTCTCAGTGGGCACGATGATCATGCTCGCCCGCAGGTAGACGGGCGCATCCGGATCGGTCACGGCCATCACGATGGCGAACTTCGCACCGTCCGCCGACGAGGTGAACCATTTGTGCCCATTGACGACCCACTGGTCACCGTCACGGATCGCCGTGGTGGCCAGCTCGGTCGGGTTCGACCCGGCCAGCTCCGGTTCGCACATGGAAAAGCAGCTCCGGATATCGCCATTCGCCAGGGGCACGAGGTATTCCTCCCGTTGCTCCGGGGTCGCGTACTTCTCGAGAATCTCGATGTTCCCGGCGTCCGGCGCCTGGCACCCGAAGATCAGGTGCGCCAACGGACTGGAGCCGAGCACCTCGGTCATCAGAGCGTGGTCCACCAGGCTCAGCCCCATCCCGCCGAGCTCCTTCGGGATCTGGGGCCCCCACAGCTCCATCTTCTTGACCATAGCCCGGCATCGTTTGATCTCCGGCCACATGTCACGAAACTTCTTTCCCACGAAGTGAGGCTCCAGAGGATAGACCTCTTTCTCCAGGAACTCCTGGGTCATTTCCAGGATGACCTTTGTCTTCTCCGGCATGGTGAAATCCATGTCTTCCTCCTCGGACCCCCGGACCTCATCGAAACGTCACGTAGGTGTCCTCATCGAAATGTGGCGTCATGTTGAAACCGGTCATGGAAAACCGATCCCCTCGGTACTTGAACTCGTTGATACTCGCGTTCTTGACCACCCAGCCCAGGGCCAGCGCAATCCTGTCCGAGGTCTCCAGGGCGTACTGCATGACCGCGGAAATCGGTCCTCCCGACGTGAACACGGCAACGGTCTTGCCGGTGGGATACGCCGCGGCTATCTCCTCCACGCCCCGGATCACGCGGTGTGTGAACCGTTCCCACGACTCGACGCTCTTCGCGTCGATCTTGCCGGCGATCCAGCGGTTCATCACGATCGTCAGGATGTCCTGGAAGGCCTTGCGCCTGACGGTCGAATCCTCCTCGACGTTCATGGCCCGATTCACGGTCTCCTCCAGTTCGGGTCTTTCCGCGAGCAGAATGGGAAGGAAGTTGGCCAGCATGCCGGAAGCGTCGTATTCGTTGAAGGCCTCGTTCACGACCGGCTCGGGCAGGTCCCGGCCCGCCTTGCGGTAGACGTCCCTCAATGCCAGCAGGGTGTCGATCTGCCGTTTCTGGGCTCCCGTGAACAATGCATCGAATCTCTGCCCCCGCTTCAACCAGTAGTCCCCCAACAGAGCAGACTGGGTAACCCCCATCTCCGAGAGCTTGTCATAGTCGACCTCACCGAAACTTGCCTGTCCGTGCCGCACCATCAGGAGGGTACTCATCGAAGGGCTCCCACTTGGGTTGTCTGTTCCTGGGTTGAGGGCTCAAGTCTATCACCCCGCCTGGGAGGCGTCAACAAAACCGAGCGAACGCTCGCTTTTTCTATTTCCGCGGGGTAGACGGATCATCCTCATCGTTCTAGAATGTAGCGAACCGATCGGGGTCCCAAAGGTGAGAATACTCGTGTGTGTCAAACAGGTGCCTGACTCGGAAGCCACGTTCCGGGTCGATGGCCACGGCAAGGGCTTTGATGAAGCCGGCATTCTGTTCCGCATGAATTCCTATGACGAGTATGCCGTAGAAGAGGCGGTTCAGATCAAGGAAGAGCGCCCCCAGGTCGAAATCACCGCCCTGACCGTCGGGCCGCTCCGGGCCGAGGCGGTTGTACGCCGGGCCCTGGAACTCGGCGCGGACCACGGGGCACATCTTCTCACGGGGAGCGGGCAAGGCATGGATTCCCTCCAGACGGCATCGAGGATCGCGTCGTTCGCCAAGGAGAAGGACTTCGACCTGATCCTCTGCGGCGTCATGTCCGAGGACGAGCAGTCCTGCCAGACAGGCCCGATGGTGGCCGCCCTGCTGGGTCTTCCATATGCAACCACAGTGATCTCGGAGAGAATCCTGGAGGGCGAGCAGCGCGTTCGTGTGGAAAGGGAACAGGAAGGCGGTCGGCGGCAGGTTGTCGAGCTGCCCCTCCCCGCGGTCCTCACCGTGCAATCGGGGATCAACCGACCCCGCTATCCGAGTCTCTCCAACAAGCTGCGCGCTCGAAAGCAGGAGCTCCAGGAAATCGACTCCGTTGGAATGTCCCCGCACCGGCAATGCCAGGAATTGGTTCGGGTCTGTCTTCCCCCTCCATCGAAGACAGGAGTCTTTCTGGAAGGGAGTCTCGAAGAAAAGGCAGAAGCACTCGTTCAGATCATCCACGAGAAGACGGACGTGCTGTGATGTCTGCGCTCAATGACGACATCTGGGTGGTGGCAGAACACTCGGACGGAGTGGTGCAACCCGTCACGTACGAGGTGGTGGCCCTCGCCGACAAGGTGGCGAGCGCGACGGGGGGAAAGATTTCTGTCGTCGTGGTCGGCCACCCTGCCCTCCCCATGGCCGAGCAGATCGCTGAGACGACAGGCTTCGAAGCGATCGTTGTGGATGCCGAGGCAGCGTCTTGCTACAATGGAGAGACATACCGGCATCTGATCAATCGCCTCGCCGTCCCTTATCCACCAAGCTTCCTTTTCATCCCTCACACGACCATGGGGTGGGACCTCGCACCCGGACTCGCCGTGGAGCTCGGCGCTTCGAGCCTGAGCGCGGTGTGCGGTTTTTCAGGGGACCCGGGGTGGGTCTTTCAACGACGGATCTTGAACGGCAAGCTCCTCCAGGAGGTTCGCCCCGTGGGGGACAGGCCCGCGGTGGTGACCGTCGTGCCGGGCACGGAGCCCCCCTATGTCTCGACAACGAGCCGGCCGGGAGAAGTTCGGATCTGTGAAACCGAAGAGCCGCCGACCCAAACAAGGGTTCTCGGCCATGTGGAGCCACCCGCCAGTTCGGTCAATCTCCGGGAGGCGGAGGTCATCATCGCTGCAGGCCGCGGCGTGGGGGACGAGGAGAACCTCGCGTGCATCCGGGAACTGGCCGGTCTGTTCCGAAGAAGCGCGGTCGGGGCCTCTCGTCCGCTGTGCGACGCGGGCGTTCTGTCCCTGGCCTGTCAGGTCGGCATGACAGGACAAACCGTATCCCCCAGATTGTACGTTGCGTGCGGGATTTCCGGGGCCTTGCAACACACCATGGGCATGAAGAATTCGGATGTGGTAATTGCGGTGAACACGGACCCGAAGGCGATGTTCTGCCGGGAAGCCCACTACTGCGTGGTAGCAGACCTGCACGAATTCATCCCTGTGCTGATCGAGAAGATTCGCGGGCTCCGGGGCAAACCACCGGAATAGGCATGGTTCAGGGATGCAGGAACTTCCCCCCTTTTTCATTGCATCCGATCTTCTTATCGATTAAGGTACCGCCATGTTGCGAGCCTGGACCAAGCGGATTCTGAGCACTCGCTGGTTGTTGCTGCTCCTGATCTTCGGTTGTGGGGGTGAGATCAAGGATACGGACACCGGCAAAGGTGCTGCGGAGCGCAACCCCGGAGCTACGTCTGCGCAGACAGACGTCGAGGAGATGCAACCGTCGCTCCAGAACGTGTATGACCCTGCGGCGTGGCCGCTCTCTTCCCACCTGAACGAAAAGAATACGGACGACCTGGACGGCCTCGTAAAAAAACGGCACGTCCGCGTTCTGACCACCTTCAACAAGACGAACTTCTTCGTTTCGGGCAGCAGGATCTACGGCTTCGAGTACTCCCTTCTTAAGGATTACGAAAAGTCACTGAATATGGGAATCGGGAGGAGGGAACTTCAAATTGTCCTTGAATTCATCCCCGTCCCGTACGACCAACTCATTCCGCGCCTGGTCGCAGGGTTCGGAGACATTGCGGCCGCCGGGCTCACCATCACCCCGGAACGCGAGAAGCGGGTGGCCTTTACGAATCCCTACCTGACACACGTGAACGAACTCGTCGTAACGAATCGCGCGATCCAAGAGTTGAAGACCCTGGAGGACCTTTCCGGACTAAACGTGTACGTTCGGAAGAGCAGCAGCTATTACGAAAGCCTCGTCGCCCTGAACGGCAAACTCGCCGAAGCGGGAATCCCTCCTGTCCACATCCTGAAGGTGGACGAGAGCCTTCAGAGCGAGGACATCTTCGAGATGGTCCATTCCGGCGCGATCCCCATTACGATCGCGGACAGCAATCTGGCAGAGATCTGGGCGAGTGTCTTCGACAATTTGCAGGTGCATGCAGACCTGAAAGTGAGAACCGGGAGCCGGATCGCTTGGATGGTCCGCAAGGACAATCCGAAGTTACGAGAGAGTCTCGACAAGTTCATAAGAGGGCACCGCAAGGGGACCCTCCTGGGCAACATCTACTTCGAGCGCTACTTCGAGCGTAACAAGTGGATCAAGAATCCCCTGACCAAGCGCACCCTGGAAAGGCAGCGCCAGCACACGGAACTCTTCAAGAAGTATGCGACACAATACGGCTTCGACTGGAGGTTGATCATGGCGTTGGCCTACCAGGAGTCAGGCCTGGACAATAGCAAGAAGAGCCATACCGGCGCTGTCGGCATCATGCAGGTTCGTCCCACCACGGCGGCAGACAGGAACGTGAACATCCAGGACGTGCATATCCTCGAGAACAACGTTCACGCCGGAATCAAGTACCTGGCCTTCCTGAGGGACCGATATTTCCAGGAGGAGATGATCAACCAACGAAACCGCATCCGGTTCAGCCTGGCCTCCTACAACGCAGGTCCGCAGAAGATACGGAAGGCCCAGAGGCTGGCCCAGGAAATGGAATTGGACCGTTATCGATGGTTCCGGAACGTGGAAATGGCCACCCTGAGGACTGTGGGACAGGAAACGGTTCAGTATGTGAGCAACATCAACAAATACTACGTGCTCTTCAAGCTCTACGAAGAAACCGAGAAGCTGCGCAAATCGAGCAAACAGGACTCCCTCGCAAGGGCCGAATCGCACTGACCCGGCATAGGAAATGCATATTCATTCCTGTGAGGCAATGAGGGCGGGTTGCATCAGTGCGAGAAGCTGCTGAAAAGACTGAAGAATTGTTGGGGAGAACTCGATCGTGGACGTGAATCGGGTAGACCTGGGATCGGTAAAGTGCGGAGAATCCAAGAAACCCCGTCAGAAAATTGACTTCTCAGAGGTTCTCAAGACCAAGCAGGCCGGGGAAACCGGCCCCTCAGCGCAGGAGCGAGCGAAGCAAGAACACGCCCTCGTGTCGCTGGGAAAGGTGACTCGACAGAACCCAAACGTCTCCAGCCTCCTGATCAAGCATCCCGTGTACAAGAAAGACTGCTGGCGGATCCTTTACAGCCAGGCCAATCATGACAAGCCATACACCCGGATTCGACCGGGGACGGAGATCTTTCTGGATCCCAAGACAAGGGAGGTCGTTTGGGGGAAGATGCGTCCGGCACCGGAAGCGTCCAAGGCGGTGGCAAGCGCCAAACAGCCTCCACCGGCAACGGAACAGAAGAGCCCCACTGCCGACCAGGCCTTCTCCGAGCGGCTCGTCGGTGCCGTAAAGCCCCTGTACGGGAAGCCCTACGGCGAGATCAACTGCTACGAACTCCTGGTCAAGGGGCTGACGAACCTGGGCGTTCGCTATGAGGGCGCGGGCGGACTCGGAAGAAAACTCATGGTGATGGCCAAGGAGCAGGGGCTTCCGATGTACGCCTACTTCAACGGGGAGGGCCTGATCGAGGCCTCCGGATCACCGGTCTATTCCAAGACACTTCTCCAGGTACGGTCCCCGGAGAGACAGGCAAGCCAGTTGCTCAAAGAGATCGAACCACATCTCGAGAAGGGCCAGATACTGTCCTTTTCGATCCACAGCCGGGGCCACACGGGCATCGTGTCACGGGTTAACGACACCTGGACCCTGATCAACTCCGGAAAGATGGACCACACGCTGAATTCCAAGGCCCTGCCCAAGGGGGTCGGTGAAGAATCCCTGGCAGCCGAGGTGCGGGACTGGTTCGAACTGGCCAGGGCCCGGCGGGAATCCCTGCGCGTCACCCTGGGCAGGCTGAACGAGCAGCAGCTCCTGACCTACTCCGAGCCGCCGCCTACGAAGCCGAAGAAGGTTTAGACGAGCCACAAACGTAGGCCACAGGAAACGGATGCGTATGGCCTTATTGGCCAATTCCGGCCTGAGTGTGGCCGTTATCTTCTCCTGCTCCGGATCCGCAGCAATACGACCGCACCTATGGGAACCAGAAATAGCCCCAGTTCATTGAATACACCCGATCCTGTCAAGGAACTCGAGCCATAGCCGGCGGCTTTCGCATTGGCAGTTCCGGGATAGTCCTGCTGAGGCTGAAGAAGCTGGTCAATTGCCAACTTCATCGCATCGACAAAGGCCCAAGTCTGGACAGCGACGATCACTCCATCCTGTCCTATCAAATACGAGCAATTCGGGCACGGCCCATAGGTGCACCAGACCGGATTGTTTTGTGGACCCGGCGTCAGGTCGTCCACGAGCACGAGTTGATTGCCTCCCAGCAACCCCTCGGTATCCTGCGCGGCGGCAACGCGGTCCTCGTTGACCAGGGGCTGTCGCTTTGTGCTGTACTGCATTTCCCAGACGATTCCGCTATTGGGGCTCACATCCGGCGCCATCGGATGGGGTTCGATTACATAGAGGGTAACAAGGTGCACACGATCAGCATAAGTCGTGGTGTCATCATAAGAAGTCGTTGCAAGCCGGTTCAGGGCAGGCACGCTGCCCATGCGGTAGGGGGGTCATGTAAACGCGCCGAATACCAGCAGGACGGGCTTCGTCTCCAATAATTCATACAGGTTATGGGTCTGGCCGGATGGATCCTTCAAGGTGAAATCAACGGCCCGGGATCCCGGGGCGAGTCCTGTCATCACCGGTGCCTTGTTCGTCGGGGAGAAATCATTCTCAGGCCAGCCATAGCAGCTTGAAATCAAATCATCGGGGACCGGGTCGGGCCCTATATCCGCGTCGGACGTCCCACATCCTCCTACAATGGAAGAGAAGAGAAGAAAAGCTATGAGGCAGTACGTTCCTGTCAGAACATGGATGAGATTTCGACTGAGCACAGTCTCTCTTCCTTTTTGACTCTGTTACACATTGCTCAGCAAGTCACACCAAACGTCCACCCTCCGCGAGAGATGCTACATGACTGATGTTGTGGACGGTCAGTCAATGAACATTACCTCTGAAGATGATCATCTTTCGAGGAGAGGGGTAAACTCAACCTTTATAGCAGAAGTATTCATTCTGGGGACGCTACCGGCTACCCCAATATGTAGTGGGCAACTTACCTATTCCGCATCCCCTTCCAGAGTAGCACCGCACCGATAGGGATGAGGAGCGCGATGAGGAAGTTCAATCCTTTCGAGGGAGATGCGGACTGCATCCCAACAACGGAAGCTTCGCCCCATGCAGGAGGAGGTTCTTCGACCGTGATCTCGATACCGTCGAAGTCGTCCAGACCATGGGTATCAGTCACTACGAGAAACACATAATAGGTGCCAGGAGATTCGTAGACGTGGGTGGGAGTTGCGCCCGTTCCGTATTCGCCATTGTCGAAGTCCCAATCGTACAAAAGGTCACCGCCTTCAGGATCTGAACTTCCTGTTCCGTCAAAAGTCACCACCAACGGTGCCGGACCCGAAAGCGGGGTAGCAGACGCAACGGCCGTTGGGGGTTGGTTCTCAACAACCCAAACTACGGTGGCATCGGGCTCGCTCCACGCCAATCCGTCCCATGCAATTAGGGTGATGCCGTAGCCACCCAATGTGTCTGCCGTGAAGACTGGATCGGGGGTCGTCGAAGCCGAGAGATTGTAATTGCTACCAGCGGGGGCCGAGACAACCTCCCACTGCCAACCCACGATGGGGTGGCCGTCCGGGTCTGTCGCAGTGCCGTGAAGCGTCACGTCGTCACCGAGGAAAATGGTTTGATGCTCCCCTGCCTCTGCTACGGGTGGGTTGTTCTGTGCCTTCGTCACCACAGGAATCAACAGAAGGACTGCCGTCAGCAGGGTAAGAGCCTTGCGCATGGTTCACCTCCCGATGGGGGTGGGATACCTGACCAGTATAGGACAGATAATATCGTTTTTTCAATGATATTATGAGGTCACGGGTAGGTGGGTCGACCACTACATATGGGGCAAGTCGTTGCCTTGGAAAAACTGCAACATGTTGCTCACTATCCGTAATAGGGAATCCTTCGATTCTGTGAAACATTTGTCTTTAACATGATCCCTCTCTATAGGGCGAAAAGGGATACTTCCCAGGTCTTCTGTTCGCCCCGGTATTGATCCGGGACGCCGATCACCGTCACACACTCTTTGCAAAAGACCTTGGGTGTTCTATTCTTTCGCCCCAAAGTTATACAAAGGCGAACAGGGGTGGTTGTGGAACCCCTTGGCATGTTCTACAATTCTCCGCTGAGTTTCGTTGTGGCAACGAGAGCGATGGAGGGGACTGAATGCGGCCTTCTCATTCGACAGGGACCTATGAATCCGATGACGGGCTCAGGCTGTTCGAGCAGGAGTGGAGCCCGGAGGGCACTCCCAAAGCAGGGGTCGTGATCGTCCATGGTTATGGAGAGCACACCGGTCGCTATGTGCACGTGGCAGAAGAGCTGACCCGGAACGGGTATGCTGTGAGCACCTTCGATCTGCGAGGGCACGGCCGATCCCAGGGGGACCCGAGGACGTTCGTCCGGTCCTTTGACGAGCACTTGGACGACCTGGAACGTTTCCTCTCTCGGGTAAGGGAGCGGCATTCAGGCCGTCCCCTCTTCCTGTTCGGCCACAGCATGGGCGGCACCATTGCCACCCTGTTCGCAATTGCCAGGCAGCCTGAAATCCGGGGTCTCCTGCTCAGCGGTGCGTCGCTTAAGCTCAGTGACAACTATTCCCTTTCACTGATCACGCTCGCGAAGATCATCTCCCTCGTTCTCCCGAAGCTGCGGCTCATCAAACTCGACGCCAGTGCCGTTTCACGCGATGCGGAAGTGGTGAGGGAATATGTGACAGACCCGCTCGTCTACCATGGGGGGATCCCCGCCCGGACAGGGGCTGAGATGAATCGGGCAATGGAACTCATCCGCCAACGGATGGAGACACTGGAAGTGCCCCTTCTCATCATGCACGGCACAGGCGACCTGCTCGCGGATCCTGAAGGCAGCAGGCAGCTTTACGATCGTGCCGACTCCGGCGACAAGGACCTGAGATTGTACGAAGGCCTGTATCACGAGATCTTGAACGAACCGGAGAAAGCACAGGTCCTTGCCGATATGGTCGAGTGGCTGGACGCCCACTGAGGATACGACATGGACCGGGAGGGAACTCTCCACACTCGGATTGACTTTAGACAGGATCCCGCGCTGCCCTGGGAATGGAGGGGGCAGCACAGGAGTCCCATCGAAGCGTTTCTCTAGGTAGGGTCTTCGTGACAGAAACAGGGAACCTACTACGACACCCTGTTACAGAACGGTCACGTCAGCGGCTGCGGGTCCCTTCTGCCCCTGGGTGATCACGAATTCGACGCTGTCACCTTCATTCAGGGTGCGGAACCCATCACCGCTGATGGCAGAGTAATGCACGAAAACATCATCCCCCGATTCGCGAGCGATGAAACCATATCCTTTGCTTTCGTTGAACCACTTGACGGTTCCTTTTTCTTTTTCCACTTTGCGAGATCCTCCTGTTGATGATTGACAACTCCGGCTCGAAGTTCTGTTTGTTCCCACATAAAAAAAACCGCCCAGACAAGAACAGCTGAGCGGTCGTAGTACGCCATCCCAAACAGAACTTACTGAGTTAAACGTTAATTATATCCCGATCCCTCCATTCTTGTCAATGAAAATTATTGACCTCACATATTCTGTTGGATTCCGTCAGATTTGGTGATATGTTTCCGTCCAGGAAGCCAATAAGGGAGGGTCAAGAGATGCCCATCAAAGAGCGTGACCTCGAAGCGGTCCTCGACTCCCTGTTCGACCAGGTACTCGTCATCAACCGGGACTTCATCATCGAGCACGCAAACGGATCTTGCGCCGAGGCCCTCGGGTACGCTGACCCGGGCGAGATCGTGGGAAAGCACTGCCACGAAGTCTCCCACGGCCTCGACCACCCTTGCAACGACGCGGATCACCCCTGCCCGCTCACCCTGGTGCTGAAACACGCAAGGCCCCTCACCGTCGAGCACGTTCACCAGGACAAGGGAGGGAATCCCGTTCACGTCGAGATCAAGACCATCCCCCTCCGAGACGAGGATGGGACGGTATCACGGGTTGCCGAGATCCTCCGGGACATCACCGCCGAGCGACTTCTCCAGGAACAGCTGCACCAGACGATCCTGGAATCCGAGCAGATCTTCCAGAGGACCGGAGACGGGATCCTCGTCCTGGACGGAGAATTCCGGATCAAGGAGGCAAACCGAATTGCCTCGGACCTGCTGGGGATCCCGTCCGATGACTTGGAGGGCCAAGACTTCCGGCGATTCATGATCGCACAGGATGTGAGCTTCCTCGAAGGCATGTGCGTGGAGGTCGAGAGCGACGAGGCCAAGCGGCTGTCGTCGGAAATGCAGCTCGTGGCGGCGTCCGGTGAAAAGAGGGAGGTGGAGGTCCACATCAGCGCAACGGACCGAACCGGCCACGGGAGGATCTTCGCCGGCCTCCGGGACATCACCCACCGCAAGAGGGTGGAAAACAAGCTCTTCGAGGCGACCCGCAAGTTTCAAAAGATCGCCGAGATGGGGGAGGACGCCATCCTCGTCCTGGACGACACATTCAACGTGGAGTTTGCCAACTCCATGGCGCTCGACCTCACGGGCTATTCCCAAAAAGAGTTGATGGGGCTGGACTTCCTCTCCCTGCTCGACAAGGACGACCGCAGGTTCCTGTCGGATCTGTACGAAGACGGCAAGGACCCTGAAGGTCGACGGGTCTGCATGCAGATGGAGCTGAGCACCGCATCCCAAAACAAGCGAAGCTGCGAAGTCTGCATCAGCGCGACCAGCGTCGCCGGGGGGTCAAAGAAGACCTACGTCTACGTCCGGGACCTCTCCGAGAGGCTGCGGATGGAAACCAAGCTCCGCGAAGCCAATGAGTTCCTGTTCAATCTCATCGAGACCTCCACGGACGGGATCATCGCTGCAGACATGAAGGGAAGGGTCATCATCTTCAACAAGGGCGCCGAGCACCTGCTCGGCTACAAGGCCGAGGAAGTGATCGGCAAGGTCCATGTTGCCAACTTCTACCCCCCGGGAGTGGCCCGGGGCATCATGCGCAGGTTGAGGAGCGATGATTACGGCGGCAAAGGCAGGGCCTTGCCGTACCGGATCATCGGCGTGTCCAAAGAGGGAGAGCACATCCCCATCACCCTCTCGAGTGCCCTCATTTACCAGGGCGGCAAGGAGATCGCCAGTGTGGGGATATTCTACGATCTCCGGGAGATCCTGAAGGCCCAGGAGGAACTGCTCGAATCCGAAGCCAAGTTCCGGGAACTCTTCGAGACGGTTCGGCACGGCCTGTACTTCAGCAGCCGGGAGGGCAAGTTCCTGGAATGCAACCAGGCCATGGTGGACATGCTCGGTTATGAGAACAAGGAGGAGGCCCTGGCCATCGATCTCGCCAGAGACCTCTACCTCGAGGCCTCAGATCGGATCGAATTCCAGCGGATGATCGAGGCCCAGGGGTTTGTCAAGGACTACGAGGTCCAGTTCAAGAAGAAGGACGGAGAAGCCCTGACCGTTCTGCTGACCGCCCATGTCAGCAAGGACCGGTCCGGAAAGGTCCTCGGCTACCAGGGCCTGTTTCTCAACATCACGGAGCGGAAGAGGCTCGAGCAGCAGCTCTTCCAGTCCGAGAAACTGGCCGCCATGGGGCGGCTCACCGCCCAGATCGCACACGAACTCAACAACCCGATCTACGGCGTGATGAACTGCCTCGACTTGCTGAAGAGCGAGGTCCCGGAGAGCAGCAGCAAGCGAAGATTTCTCGAAATGGCGACCTCGGAAACGAAGAGGATATCCGAACTCCTCCGGGGGATGCTGAGCTTCTTCCGCCCGGACGAAGACGTCAAGACCCTGGTGGATCTGAACTCCGTGATAGACGACGTGATCGTCTTCGTGGGCAAGCAGCTCCAGGAGTTCAAGATCAGAGTGATGCTCGAATTGGTGGACGACCTTCCCAGGGTGTTCGCCTCGGGCAACCAGATGAAGCAGGTGATCCTCAACCTGATCATGAACGCCAAGACCGCCATGCAGCGCGGCGGCACCCTGACGATAGGAACCTCCTCGGTCGACGGGAAGGTGCGATTCAGCGTGTCGGATACCGGTACAGGCATCCCCGAGGATATCCGGGACAGGATTTTCGAGGCCTTCTTCACGACAAAGAGCGACGTCAAGGGCGTAGGGCTCGGGCTTTCGGTCTGTTTCGGCATCATCCGCCAGCACAACGGGGAGATCGCCGTCGAAAGCGAAGTCGACGCCGGCACCACATTCGTCATTACCCTCCCTCTCGAATAGATAACAAATCTTCATTATTTTTCAATAAGTTAAAAGAATCGACCTCTTCTTTTTCGGGAAGGCCAATTTTCTTCTTGACAGCCTTCGCCTGTTTTGGTTATTTTAGCAATTAGCGAAACTATAGTTTTTTGGTTAATTGTAGATTCATCCAAACAACAGGGAACAGAATGAGCCTGATAAAGACAACAATAAGCGTCTTCACCGTGAATCAGGTAGGTGAACTCCTTCAGGTCTCTCCGCAAACCATCGTCAACTGGATCGAGGCCGGTAAGCTGGAGGCATACAAGACTCCGGGCGGACACAGGCGCATCAAGAAGTCCGACCTGGAAGCATTCGTGAAACAGCACGACATGCCTGTCTTCGGCCTGCCGTCGGATCCGGACGAGGGGGACAAGAAAATGAAGAAGATTCTTGTGGTAGACGACGACCAGGTGATCGTAGCAACCATCACCGCAGGCCTGGAGGAAGATCCTCATGAGTACGAGGTGATTAGCGCGGCAGACGGCTTCGAGGCGGGCATCCAGGTAAGCCACTTCAAGCCGGATGTGCTCATCCTCGACATCATGATGCCGGACATAGACGGTTACGAAGTCTGTCGGAAGCTCAAGTCCTCGGAGGAAACGAAGCATATCAAGATTATCGTTCTCTCGGGTTACCTCGACGAAGAGAGCTACAAGAAGATGCGGGAGTACGGCGCAGATCTCTGTTTCTCGAAGCCCCTTCCCCTGGACAAGCTGAAGGAGGAGATTGCCCGCCTGCTCTATCCGGAAGAAGACAAGAAGGCAGCCGCAGCCACGGATGACCCGAGTAGCCTTGGGATAAACCCTGTGCCGAAAGGAACCGCTTGAAGAACGGCCCCGGCACGCAGAAAAGGAGGCTACCTCATGACATTGCAGGACAAGCTGGAGAATAGCCCTTTTGTCGTGACCATCGAGATTCAACCCACCGTCGACGAGGAGATGCACAAGCTCCTCACAGACCTTGACTGCATCCGGGGGCGCGTGGACTGCCTGACCATCCCGGAATTCAAGAAGCCCCCACAGTCGGTCGACTCCCTCAGCATGGGCCAGAGCTTCAAGGAGAAGAAGTTCGACACCCTCTACCAGACCACGACCCGGGGAAAACACCGGCCCAACCTGGAGGCGGATCTGATCAAGGCGCACCAGCTCGGTATCGACAACATCCTCGTCTTCAACGAGGACTACACCCTGTCCGGCGTCTCCAAGGAAGAGAAGATGTTCTTCCACGTGGACTCGGGCAAGCTCTTCTCGGTCATGGAAAACCTGAAGGACGGCCTGGACATCAAGGGCCAGGACATCGGGGAGCCCCTCTCCTTCTACCTGGGCGCGGGTGTGGACGCCTCTCAGGGCAAACGGACCCCGGACCAGGAACTCCGGCAGATGGAGACGATGGTCGCCCATGGGACCGGCTTCTTCCTCACGCCCCCGGTGTTCGATCTGGACGAGTTCAAGGGCTTCATCCAAAGGGTCGAGCCTTTCGGCGTACCGATCATCGCAGGGGTCATGCTCCTGAGAACGGGGGAGATGGCCCGTTTCGTGCGGAAGAACATGAACGTGAATGTGCCGGACCATATCATCGACAAGTTGACCCGAGCGCCCGACAAGCTGAAGGCAAGCATCGAGATTTTTGCCGAACTGGTCACCGGCCTGAGGGATCTCTGCCAGGGAATACACATCATCCCCGTGGGCTGGTACTCCAAGATACCCAAATTCCTGGACGCGGCAAAGCTGTCAACCCTGTAACCTAACCCGTGAGCAGTCGGCCTACGACCCTCAGCCGGAAAAGGGAGAATCATCTCAGTTGACGCGGACGCACCCCTGATGAAGTGATCTGCACCCTGGAGTTCCCTGCGCGCCTCTCCGCACCATCGGATCTTGCTCAAAGCTGACGGTTGGACGCCGAACGCCACAGTCAAGCCCTCGCGAGGAGGAGGTCTGGTGGAACCCATCACCATTACACTCGACGGGTCCGAAGTATCCGGTCACCCTGGGATGACGATTCTCGAGCTGGCCACCGAAGTCGGCATCGAGATCCCCACCCTCTGCTACGATTCCCACCTGAGCCCCCTGGGCGCGTGCCGGGTATGCCTCGTGGAGGATGCATCCACCGGAAGGCTCCTGGCCTCGTGTGTCACCCCGATCGCGGCAGGCATGGTCATCCACACCCGATCGCAACGGGTCCTCGAGAATCGGCGCGTCGTGGTGGAACTAATGCTGGCCAGCCACCCGGACACATGCATCGTGTGCGACGAGGGGAACCGGTGCAAGCTCAGGAAGATCGCCACCGACCTGGGAATCGGCCTGAGCAGCCTGGAAAAGATCCCCAGCTATCACCCTGTCGTGGACCTGAATCCGTTCATCCGGCGGGACCTGAGCAAGTGCATACGTTGCGGCCGCTGTATCCGGGCCGACCGGGAGATTGCCGTGGTCGGAGCCATCGACTACACGGACCGGGGCTTCGAATCGAGGCCGGCCACACTCCTGGACGTTCCCCTGGAACAGACCGAATGCAACTTCTGCGGAATTTGTGTTTCGGTTTGTCCCACGGGCGCTCTGTCCGAACGCACGCGGTTATCGACCAACACCGCCAGCCAGGCTACGCGGACCGTCTGTCCCCTGTGCGGGATGGGCTGCGCAATCGTCCTCGAGCACCGGGACCCCCTCGTCGTCGGGTCCAGACCGGCAGAGGATAAGAATTCAGTGAACCACATTTCTCTCTGCGTGAAGGGGCATTACGGGCTCGACTTCGTCAATTCCGACGAGCGGCTCACTTCGCCGCTCGTACGTCGCGACGGCGAACTGGTTCCGGCCGGATGGGACGAAGCCCTGGACCTCGTAGCCGGCCGTCTCGCAGAGCTGAAGGAACAGAATGGGGGGCAAACGCTGGGCGCGCTGGGTGCCTCACGCGCCTCCAACGAAGAGAACTATCTGCTCCAGAGGTTCGTGCGAAGCGTCCTTGGAAGCAACAACATCGATTCCGGCGCCCGTCTCCGTGGCGCCGCCCTTCTCGCCGGCGTCGAGCGCGTGCTCGGGTGCGGTGCCATGAGCCATCCCATCTCCCACATAAGGGAAACGGAAGAGATTCTCGTTGTGGGGGCGGACCCCCTGGCGGTCAGTCCTATCGTGGGACAGATGATCAAGCAGGCCGTAAAGATCAAGGGGGCTCACCTGACCCTGGTGGACCCCCTGCCCCGATCGCTCAACGGCGGGTTTGCCGACACCTGGATCCGGCCCGCTCCGGGGACTCAACCCATATTCCTGGCCGGCCTCCTCAGGGAGATGTTGACGGTTGGAACGTCCGCCCGGGCGCAGGAGGCCCTCGGGAAGGAGGGCCTGGCCAGGATAAGAGCTGAGGTCGATACCTTCACGCCGGAACGAGTCGAGGACCTCACGGGGGTTCCGGCAAGACTGCTCAAGGACACGGCCGGAAGGCTCGCATCCGGTAGACGTCTCGCCGTCATCCCGGGCGCCGGGATTGCCCGGGAGGAGGGGGCCTCGCAATCAGGGAGCCTTCTTGCAGTCATGCTGCTGGTTGCCGGAGATCCTGGACAGAAGGGATGTGGCCTGTTCCCCGTTGCCCTTTCCCTGAACGATCAAGGCGCTCTGGACATGGGCGCGTGTCCGGACAGGCTCCCCGGGCGTCAGGAAGTTGCTGACCCGGAGGCCAGGGCAGGATTCGAGGCCGCATGGTCCGCTTCCCTTCCTTCCGAGCCGGGCATGGACTACATCTCCATGATCGAGGCGGCCCTTGCGGGCACACTCAAAGGCCTGTACATCGTGGGGGAAAACCCTGTCAGGGACTGCCCTGGGGAGCAAAAGGTCCGCGAAGCCCTGTCCGGGCTGGAGTTGCTCGTTGTTCAGGACCTCTTCCTGACGGAGACGGCGAACCTCGCCCATGTCGTCCTGCCGTCCGCAAGCTTTGCCGAAAAAGAAGGGACCTTTACGAACCTGGAGCGAAGGGTTCAAAGGTTTCGACGGGCCATCGAGCCGCGAAGCGAATCACGGCCCGACGGAGCGATCCTCACAGACCTGATGGGCCGCATGGGATCCGAAATCTCCTGCCGGACGCCGCTGGAAGTGCTCTCCGAAATCAACGAACAGGTCCCGGCCTACCGAGGGATCACGCTCAAGCGGCTGGAACTCGAACGAGAGGGCATCTTCTGGCCCTGTCCGAACGAAGAGGATCCCGGCACGCCGATCCTGCATGCCGGCAGGCCTCCTCACATTCCGGAAGACCTGACCCTCGGGCCCCTGGACAGCTCGGTTTCCGCACCCCCTGACGAGTTCCCCCTCTGGCTCCTGACGACGGCAACCCTTTTCCATTCCGTGGACGGTGTAAGGACTGCACGCTCTCGGATGCTTCTGAAGGCAGCGAGAGAGGGCAGCGTCACGATGAACCCTTTTGACGCCGGGCCCCTGGGAATCGAGGACGGGGACACCGCTCTGGTGAAATCCTCGCAGGGTTCCCTGCGGACCCGCATCGCGATGTCGGAACGAATCCCGAGGGGCATGGTTGTCGCCACGTCCCTGGGGGAACAGTCGCCGGAAGGGCTCTCCAGCATGGACGCCCGCGACCTTGAACACGGTGCGCCCAGAACGCACCGACTCGCCGTTAGGGTGGAGGGTGAACATGGCAGCCCATGAAACCGTACAGCAAGAAGTAGACCTGAACGACTTGGAGCCGATCCTGGAGGGATTCAAGGAGGAGAAGTGGGCCCTGATCCCACTCCTCCAGCAGGTCCAGGAGAAATACGGGTACATTCCCCCGGACACGATCGAGCCCATCGCCCGCTCTCTCCGCCTCTTCCCAAGCGAGGTACAGGGGGTCGTGACCTTCTACTCTCAGTTCTACACAACCCCGCGGGGAAAAAACATCATCCGGGTGTGTCGCGGAACCGCCTGCCACGTCCGCGGAAGCGGATCGGTGTTGAAGATCGTCAGGCAAAACCTGGAGATCGAGCCCGGGGAGACCACGCCGGATCTGAACTACACCCTGGAGACGGTCGCCTGTCTCGGGGCCTGTTTCCTTGCACCCACGATGATGGTGAACAGGGAGTACTATGGAAAGCTGGCGCCTCCCAGGGTCATGAGCGTGTTGAAGCAGTACGCGCCTTCGAAAAAGGAGGAGGAACATGGAGAGGGTTGAGTCGATCATGGGGCTCGAAAAGGTCCGCAACGGGATCGTTCAGCGGATCGATCATGACAAGCCCGTTATCCGCATTTGCATGACAGGATGCCGCGCATACGGTGCGGCAGACGTGCGCGATGCCCTCTCCGAAGAGGTGATCCGCAAGGGGCTGGTTGACGACGTGGAGATCCGGGAGACCGGATGCCACGGCTTCTGCGCCAGGGCCCCGGTCATGGCCGTCGATCCGCTGGGCCTCTTCTACCAGCAGGTCGACCCGGAGGATGCGCGTGAGATCGTGAGCCGAACGATCCTGGGCGGCCAGATCGTTGAACGGCTGCTCTACCGGGAGGAGGGGAAGCGGGGAAGGCTCTGCGTACATCCCGGCGATATCCCCTTTTACCGGAAGCAGCATCGAAGGGTGCTCGCCAACTGCGGGAAGATCGACCCCACCAACCTCGCTCACTACATCGCAAACGACGGCTACAAGGCCCTTGCTCAGGCCTTCGCGGCCATGAGCCCGGAGGAGGTGATCGATCAGATGGAGCGGTCCGGGCTCCGTGGACGAGGCGGTGCAGGTTTCCCGCCGGGCAGGAAATGGCGATTCGCCCGTTCCGCCAACGGGAGCCCGAAGTATGTGGTCTGCAATGCCGACGAAGGGGATCCGGGCGCGTTCATGGACAGGGCCGTGCTGGAAGGAGACCCCCACAGAGTGCTCGAGGGAATGCTGATTGCCGCGTACGCCATCGGAGCCTCGAAGGGTTACATCTATGTCAGGGCAGAGTACCCGATCGCCGTTGAACACCTGAAGATCGCCGTCCGGGACGCCTCGGCAATGGGCCTGTTGGGCGAGAATATCCTGGGCACGGGCTTCTCGTTCGACGTGAAGATCAAGGAAGGCGCCGGTGCCTTTGTCTGCGGCGAGGAGACCGCCCTTTTGGCCTCGATCGAGGGGAAGCGAGGGATGCCGAGACCGAGGCCGCCCTTCCCTGTCCAGTCCGGTCTGGACGGAAAGCCCACGAGCATCAACAACGTGGAGACCCTGGCCAATGTCCCGATCGTCCTGCTGGAGGGACCGGAGAAGTACGCGTCGGTCGGCACGGAGGAAAGCAAGGGGACCAAGGTGTTCTCCCTTGCCGGCAAGGTGCAGAACACCGGCCTGGTGGAGGTGCCTATCGGCACCAGCATGCGGGAGATGATCTTTGACATAGGCGGAGGGATCCCCAAGGGCCGAAAATTCAAGGCCGTGCAGATGGGGGGCCCCTCCGGCGGGTGCGTCTCGGAGCGCTACCTGGACCTTCCGATCGACTATGGGTCCCTGCAGGAGATCGGCGCCATCATGGGCTCGGGCGGCATGGTCGTGATGGACGAGAACACCTGCATGGTCGAGATCGCCCGGTTCTTCTTAAGCTTCACCCAGTCGGAATCCTGCGGCAAATGCACCCCGTGCCGCCTCGGGACGAAACAGATGCTCTCGATCCTGACACGCATCACTAGGGGGGAGGGACGGGCTGGGGACGTGGAGGCGCTCCGCAGGATCGGCAACGCGGTCAAGGACGCCTCGCTTTGCGGCCTGGGACAGACGTGCCCGAAGCCCGTGCTCTCAACGCTTCAGCATTTCGCTCACGAGTACGAGGCGCACATTCGTGACAAGCGCTGCCCCGCAGCGGTGTGCGATGCCCTGATGATCTCCCCCTGCCAGCACACCTGCCCGGTGGGGATCAATGTTCCCCGGTACGTGGCCGCCGTCGGCGAGGGAGACTATGACCGGGCCGTGGAAATCATACGGGAGCGCAACCCCTTCCCGGCCATCTGCGGGCGAATCTGCCATCACCCCTGCGAAGTGAAGTGCCGCCGGGGCGAACTGGACGATGCGGTGGCCATCCGTTCCCTGAAGCGATTCGCCGCGGACCACTACTTCGGGAACGGCCACAAGGCTCCGGAACCCTTCGCCCGCACAAAGCCGCAGAAGGTTGCCGTGGTGGGCGCCGGACCGACCGGACTCACGTGCGCCTTCTACCTGGCACGAATGGGTTACGGCACCACCGTGTTCGAGGCGCTTCCCGTAGGCGGCGGGATGTTGGCCGTCGGTGTGCCGGCCTTCCGACTCCCTCTCGAGGTCATCGAAAACGAGATCGAATACATCCGCCGGCGCGGTGTGGAGATTCGATACAACTCGCCCGTGAACATGAATTTCACGATCGAAGACATGATGGGACAGGGATACGAGGCCGTGTTTATCGCTGCGGGCACACAGAAGAGCCAGCACATCGGGATCCCGGGCGAGGTGGACGGACTCACCGGTCTCACGTACGGCCTGAGCTTCCTTCGGGACGTGAAGCAGGGACGGGATGTATCGGTGGGGGCCCATGTTGCCGTGATAGGGGGAGGGAACACGGCTGTAGACTCGGCGAGGACCGCCCTGCGCCTGGGGGCGGAACGTGTGGAGGTCTACTACCGCCGATCCCGGGAGGAGATGCCTGTCACAGACCTCGAGTTCGACGAGGCGGTGGCCGAGGGGGTCCAGTTTCACTTCCTGACCACCCCGACCCGCGTCCTCGCCGAGAGGTGGAGGGTTTCCGGCCTGCAGTGCATCCGAATGCGGCTGGGCGAGCCGGACGACAGCGGCAGGCGCCGCCCGATTCCGATTCAGGGCTCCGAGTTCTCCACCGAGGTGGACACCGTCATCCCTGCCGTGGGGCAGGCACCAGACCTGTCTTTCCTTCCTCCCGACTCCAAGCTGGAGCGGACCAAGTGGGAGATGCTGAGCGTGGATCCGGACAACCTGGCCACGAACATCCCCGGCGTCTTTGCGGGGGGTGACTTCGTAACAGGGCCTGCCTTCGTGATTACGGCCATTGCCGCCGGCAGGCGAGGCGCGGTGGCCATCGACAAGTACCTTTGCGGTGACACGAGCAGGGTTGAACTCTATGACGTGAGGGAGGCCGCACCGTCCACCGAGGAGAAGGTCGACGACCTGCAGGAAGATCTCGGAGAGAAGCCCCGGGTGGTCATGCCCGTGCGCGCGCCCAAGAAGAGAGTGAGCAGTTTCGAAGAGATCGAGATCGGGTTTTCCGAGGACCAGGCCCGCGAAGAGGCAAAGCGCTGCCTCCGGTGCGACCTGGAACAGTAACCACCCGGGAAAGGAGCCGTCATGAAGTCCATCACCCGCGCGAAACCCATGGAGGCCGTATTGAAGGGGCTGGAGGGGTACGCCCGCGTGTTCATCGCCGGGTGCGGAACATGCGCCACCATGTGCCGCACCGGTGGGGTCAACGAGGTAGCCGCCATGAGCAAGGCCCTCGAGGAAGCGGGCAAGCTGGTCACCGGCTCCCTGGTGATCCCCACCGCTTGCGACACGCTCACCCACGAGTGCATGGAACAGAACCGGGAGGCCATGGAGGACGCCCAGGCAGCCCTGATCATGTCGTGCGCCTTCGGGGTGCAGACCGTTGCCGGGTACGTAGGCCGGCCGGTCCAGCCTGCCCTGGACACGCTCTTCTTCGGCCTGGAAACGAAGCCGGGCCATTTCTCCGAGGTGTGCATGCAGTGCGGGGACTGCGTCCTGGCCGAAACCGCGGGGATCTGCCCGGTGACTTCCTGCCACAAGGGACTCCTGAACGGCCCCTGCGGGGGCACGAACAACGGCATGTGCGAAATCGACAGCTCCATCGACTGTGCCTGGACGCTGATCTACAACCGGCTCAAAGAGATCGGGCGGCTCGATCTGATGCGCAATTACTGTAAACCCAAGAACTTCCAGGCGATGGCGAAGCCCGGCAGGATCGACATCGTAATCGAGGGGGGGTAATTCCGATGGAAAACGCATTCAGGGAAACCCTGCAATCCGGAAAGTTCGTCGTAACCAGCGAAATCGGCCCTCCCAAGGGCACGAACATCGAACCCATGCTTCATCACATCGACCTGCTCAAGGATCGGATCGATGGGATGAACGTGACCGACAACCAGAGCTCGGTCATGCGGTACCCTTCGGTGGGAGGCACCCTGTACATCAAGGAAAGAGGGGGGGAGCCGATCCTGCAGATGACCTGCCGGGACAGAAACCGCATGGCCCTGCAGGCAGACATCCTGTTCGCGTACACCCGCGGGGTCCGAAACATCCTCTGCCTGACCGGTGACGCGGTGCCCGTGGGAGACCACAAAGAGGCAAAAGGGGTCTTCGACCTCGACTCGGTGAGCCTGCTGCACACCATCCGCACGATGGAAACGGGCAAGGACCTGGGGGGAAACGACCTGGACGGAGCCGTGGACTTCTGCGCCGGGGCCATCGTCACGCCGGAGGCGAACCCGATCGAGCCGCAGATGATCAAGTTCGAGAAGAAGGTGGCGGCGGGCGCCGAGTTCATCCAGACACAGGCCATCTACGATATGGAAAACTTCAAAAAATTCATGGAGTATGCCCGAAAATTCGACGTGAAGATCCTCGCAGGGATCATCCTGCTCACCTCCCACCGTATGGCCATCTACATGAACAAGAACGTGCCGGGTGTGTTCGTCCCCCAAAACCTGATCGACGAGATGGAGGCGGCGCCGAAGGGGACCAAGGTCGCCAAGGGGATCGAGATCGCGGGCCGAATGGTCCGTCAGCTGAATGAAGAAAAGATCTGCGACGGCGTCCACATCATGGCCATCGGCAAGGAGGAAGTGGTCCCGGACATCCTCGACGCGGCCGGCCTGTAATCTTTCCCTGCACGACACGATTGGGACCCTCCTCTCCACGGGGTCTTCGACGGACCGGTCCGTCGAGTCGATCCCCCCAGCCCGCAGCGGCACTCTCCGTACAGCCCTGTCGACGGCTCTTCCCTCCCGGTTGGTATGTTTCTCCTGCCATTCAACTACGGTTCTTACGGCATAACCAATTGCCGTCTATTGGCATCCAATCATTGGGAGTTTAAACAGCTGTGCACAGTCCAAAGGCTGCCTGCACTTCTCATGCTGAGCCGTATAACGTTCAACCTGTAAATGAGGGGCATAGAACATGAAGAGCGAAAAGAGAGCAAGAGACGCTTTCAGGGGGAAATGGGTGTTCATCGGTGTCATGATTTCCCTTCCCTTTCTCCTCGGGGCAGGATGGTCCGGATGTGATCGATGCGACACGGGTCACTGCAACCTGGTTCCTCAGGAAACCCGGGCCGACAAGATCCTGGCGGTGGGTGACTCGTTCACCGCCTATTACAGTCGGAAGGTATCCGGTTGCTGCCAGTCATACACGGATTACGCATCGATCGAGATCGACGAATTCATCCAGAACGAGGCGGTCGGTGGGACCCAGATAAGTGGTGGACCTTCTCCCACGATTCCGCAACAGTACGCCAACGCGATGGCCGATAACGGACCGTATGATGTGGTCATTCTCGCGGGTGGGGGAAATGACCTAACGAGAGAGTGTCCCGTAACAAGCCAGCCCTGCAGTATCGCCTGCGCGCCCAAGAAGCAGGAGATCGCCGATGAGATGGATGCACTCATCACCCAGATGGTGGCGGACGGCTCTCATGTGCTACTGGTGGGCGGTGTCCTGTCCAGCGTCTTCTCCCTCTCGCCAACGAGCGAGTGGTACAACGAATGCTGGCTCCTGGATACATCGGGTCAGGACTACGCGGACTCTCATCCGAACGTGACCTACGTGAGTTCCAGAGACCTGGCGAATCCGAACGGCCGAGCCGACTATAGCATCGACGGAGTGCACCCGAGCATCAGCCTGACCCAGAAGATAGGCAAGAGAGTGGGAGGCGTCTTAGAGCAGATCCTCGCGGCCCTGGATTGACCGTAACGATCAGGGGGGCAACAATCTCAGTTTCTCGATGGGTCGGAACTTGTTGAGAAAGCTCTGGTAGATCATCTTGATTCCGGTCGTGAACAAGCTGCTCTTGAGATATCTTTTCAGTTCCTCGTTGGTCTCGAACTGATCGATCTCGCGCTCCTGGTTCTTCTTCGTCTGTGTCGTGATCGTCCTCGCGAGCTTTGCGTATTCCTCCAGGACCGTGGTGCCCTTCCGATCCGATTCGAGAATCGCCGTTGCTGCGAACCTCCCGGACAGGGCGGCCGCATCCTGGCCGACGCCTCGCACGCCGTCGAGCAGACCTGCCGCGTCGCCCACCATCAGGATCCGCCCCTGCCCCAGCCAGACCCGCTCGCTCGACTTCATGTCGATTGCGGTCAGGAACTCCTCTGTCTCCACGATGTTCCCCTGGACATTAAACTTCTTTTTCACGAAATCGTAGAACAACTCCTGCCGTTCCCGGATGTCCCCTCCGACACAGCCCGTACCGATGCACCAGTAGTCCTTCCCATCGTCCAGGGTCTTCGTATAGATCCACGCGAACATGGCATCGCTGAACTTCAGGTCCCAGAACTGGTAGAGGGTTTCCGGGTCGATGTCCGCCTCTCCATCCACATAGTAATTAATCCCGCCCCCTGAGGCCTTCTCCCCGAAATCCTGGGGGCGCAACTTCCTCCTCAGCGGCAATGCGCTCAGCCCGGTGGCGTCAACGGCGTACCGGGCCTTGATCTTCTCCGGTTCCTTTCCCTTGGATTGAATCGTTACGACGACATCATCCGGGGTCTCTTCAAAATCAACAAACTCGCATTCGTCCCTGAACTCGGCCCCTGCTTCCTGGGCCAGGACGTTCAACCAGTTGTCAAAGGTCTTTCGCATATAGTTGAATGCCTTGAAGGGGGCGCCGAAGCTCGTTCCGTCATGGTAATACATCTTCGTCTTGGTGATCTGCTTGGTACACAGGCGGTCCGGCGGGATCTTCACGCCGAGGATCTTCTCGAAGTAGGGAAACTGAATACCGGAACAGGGCTTCGTTCGAGGGGTCTTGCACTTCTCGATGAAGAGCGCCTTGAGCCCCCCCTGTGCGGCGAACCTGGCCACGGCCGAACCACTCATCCCTCCACCTGCAACAAAAACGTCATACGGCTCCATCATCGACCCCTTCTCACTCGGCAAAAGGCTACCTTCCCTGTTCCCTCAGCGATTGAACCGTGAAATCGTCTACATCCATTTCCGTTTCGCGGCTGGTGTTTTCTCAATGGTGAACATCTTCGTCCGCCTGAAGCCAATAGCACATTACCTTTTAGTCTGTCTTGACCGTTTAGTCAACTTTTCGTTTGACCGACTAGTCAATTATTCGTATGGCCGTTTCATTCATTTGAAGTTTTCCCACCCATTCGGGAGGGAATCGTAATCGGGTTTGCGATGAAGGGCATGGAGCCCCACGGCCGAGGCCGTGGTCCCCTGCGAAGGAGGGTGGATCGACGCAGCCGGCGTGTGCCTCCTTCCCTTCAGAGCACCTGGCGGGTAATCCACTCGGCTATTTCTTCGATGGACCGGTCCGTCACATCGATCACCCGGAGGGCTGGGATCTTCCTGAAGACCTGCTTGCAGTATTCCTGTTCCTCGAAAATGTGGCCCTTTTTCGCGTACCTGGGGAGGTTGGCGGAGGGCATCCGACGCATGCGTTCACCCCTGAGCTGGACCAATCGCTCAAGACTCATGTGGAACCCCACCTTCTTGGCAGGGGCCTTCGAAACCGTGGCGGGCAGCGGAACCTGATGGATAATCGGAATGTTGGCCACCTTCAGCTTCCTGCAGGACAGATAGATGCTCGTCGGGGTCTTGCCGGTTCTGGAGACGCCCAGGATGATCAGATCCGCCTCGTCCAATGTCTCGAGCCCCATCCCGTCGTCATGGGACAGGGTGTAATGGATCGCCCCGGTGAGACGATACATCTCCTCCTGCTCGTGGCGGAAGATCCCCGGCTTCATTTTCGGGGCATGTCGAAGGATATCTGAGAACGTGAAAATGAGAGGTCCCATCACATCCACGACCGTCAAGTTCTTGGTCTGCCCCCGTTGGACCAGGAGCTGCCTCAGCTCCTCGGAGACGAGAGTGAACACGATGACGCACTTCCCCTGAGGCGCTTGATCGATGATCTCCTCGAGCTGTTCCTCGGACCGGGCGAAGGGGAATCGGCGGATGTCGAACTCGACCCCGCGAAACTGCACCACCACAGAGGCGAGCACGGATTCCGCCGTGGTGCCCGTACCGTCGGACACGACGAAGATGTTGATCTTCTTTCTCGCTTTTCTCGCTTTTCTCGCTCCCATACCCTTGTCCCGCCTCCACAGGGAGTCCCAGGGGCTCGTTTCTTCATCCTGCCACAAAGAATCCCGTGTTCCAAGGAAAAACGAGGGCAGGCCGTTTGTTGAAAAATTTTCTCAATAGTTGAACACCTTTACACGATATTCCTCCTCTGTGGTGCGTTCCGAATCGGCGGCCCCGGACCCATCATCCTGATCCTCTTCGCATATTTGCCTTTACCCTCTCTTGGCACAGAAAATGCCGCACGATACTTAACTTAGTTCACTTGAATTCATGCCTTCGTGGCGCCCAAACAGGATTGGACCCGGATATGTACCGTTCTCACTACGATATCAGGGAAAGGCCGTTCGAGATCAGCACGGACACGAGGTTTCTCTGGATGGGGGAGAAGCACAAAGAGGCCCTGGCCATGCTGAAGTACGGCGTGCTGGCCCGGAAGGGCTTCCTGCTTCTCACCGGAGACGTAGGCACCGGCAAGACCACGCTGGTCAACGCACTCATGGAGAGTCTGAACGAAGACACCCTCGTGGCAAACATCACCGACCCTCTCCTGGAGCCGATCGACTTCTTCAATTTCATAGCCGCATCCTTCGGCATGGAGGAAAGGTTCGACAACAAGGTGGACTTTCTCCTACGATTCGCCGTGTTCCTGCGACAGGAGAACGCAGCCGGCAAGAACGTACTGCTCATCCTCGATGAAGCCCACAGGTTCTCAAAGGACCTCCTGGAGCAGTTCCGGCTCCTTTCGAACATCGAGCTGCCCGAAAAGAAGCTCATCAACATGTTCCTGGTCGGACAAAACGAGTTCAATCGAACATTGATGTCCACCGACTGTCGTGCCCTTCGGCAGAGGATCACCCTCACGTACAACATCAAGCCCCTGTCCGAGGAGGAGACCCTCGAATACGTCCGGCATCGCCTGAAGGTCGCCGGCACCGAGGCGGAAATCTTTCACCGCGAGGCTGTGGGGGAGGTCTATCGCTTCTCTCAGGGCTACCCTCGCCTCATCAACATCATCTGTGATCACGCTCTTTTAACCGGTTTCGTCAGGCAGGCGAACAAGATCACTCCCACCATCATCAAAGAATGTTCTCAGGAACTCTGCCTGATGGGCGACACGATAAGGATCTCCTCCTCAGACTTTTTCGATGGCAGTGACCCTGCCTCGCCCTCCCCTCCCCCAGAGACGTCTCCCGCGGATGCCGCCCCTCTCGCTGTGAACGTCCCGGGTCGAGCGAATAGGGAGGTTCCCACCGGGCAGGCACGGGAGGCGATGCAGCAGGGGATCCCCGCAGCAGAGGCGGCCGGGACAACGCTTGCTCATGAATCCCGGGTGGGCGGCGTAGAGCACAAGGAACCGAGGTCGCGGTACTGGGTCATGGCTGGGTTGATCACTTTGATCGCAGTGGTCTCTGCCCTGTTGCTTCAGAAAGACCGGCTCTTGGGGACAGCTCAAATCGACCGAACGGCGTCTGCCATGACCGCTCCCGCACAAGGGCAAGGACCCGAGACGGTCACGCTGGCCCCGGCAGAACCGCTCGCAGCGGTAAAGCGGGACGGGAAATTGACGTTTGCGAAACGCAGCCCCTACGAACAGGCCCGGGAAGAGATCGACAAGGGGAACGTCAATCAGGCGCTCAAGTTGCTCGAAGATGCGATCGCCGATAGCCCGGCCGATCTGCCGAGGCTTCGTGACCTCTATTCCGAGACCTTGCGTCGCCAGGCGGACGAGCTCTCCCGCCGGGGCGAACCCGGTGCCGAACGACTCCTCACCAAGGCGGTTGAAGCCGACCCGACGAACAAGGAGACTTACTTCGACCTGGGGAAGATCCACACGAAGGCGAAGCGATACCCTGAGGCCATCCGCGCATACGGGAAGGCGGCAGACCTGGACGATCGTTCCGCCGACACTTTCTTCAACCTCGGCTTCGTCTACGCAGCAACCGGTGATTACGGCAGCGCCGAGGAGATGTTCATCCGAGTCGTTGCCTTGCGACCGCCTTACCTGGACAAGGCCCTGTTCAACCTCGCCGCGGTCCAGCAGAAGCAGGGGAAGAGAGAACAGTGTATCGACAGCCTGGAGGGAGCCCTTGCATTGAACCCGGACAACCAGAGGGCGCGAACGTACCTCCGTCAGATCCAGGCAGGCCCCTGATGATCCCAAGCCCCCACAAAACGACTGCAAAGGTCCTCTTGGTCCTGGTTTCGCTCTGGATCCTCCAGGGTTGTGCACAGGTGATCACCCAATCCCGTCCGGTGGATGCAGGACGGCCGTCCGAAGTCGAGACCCCGCCTCCCACGACGCCGGAAACATCTACCCCCGAGCCCGACACCTCGGCATCCGATGGATCTGAAGCCCCTGCCGAGGTTACGGCCCTCTTGCCCCTTCCGCGAGAAGAGAAGGCACGAGTCAAGCCGCCGCCAATGGCACCGGAACCCACCCCCTTGGTCCACGTCATTCGCTGGAAAGGAGAGACGCTCTCCCTGATCGCCCAGTGGTACACCGCCTCCTGGAAGAACTGGGAGGTGCTCGCCAGGGCCAATCCAGGGATCGACCCGGACAGGATCACGGTCGGAAACAGGATTCGGGTTCCTGAAAGCCTCCTGAGGAAGCGGAAGCCCATGCCGTTCGAATTCATTTCCCCTTCCCCCAGTCGGACACGACAGAAGAGCAACGCCGGAGAGCCGAGGACCGATACCGACGAGGTCGTTCTATTCGGCCCTACAGAGGCAACCACGAGGCATGAACCCGCCCCAGACGGAATCGACCTGTTCGAGCCTGCGGAGATCGCCGGGAAACCGGCGGAGATCCCGGAGCAAGCCGGGCTGTTCGGACCGGTGGAATAGGGAAACTTCCGGACTGGATCCTAGATGAGGGCAGTGCTGAAATAGCGTTCCGCACGGTCGGGGAGGACCGTGACGACACGCTGCCGTTTGTTCGAAAGGCGGGAGGCACACCACACGTTTGCGCCCGACGAGGTGCCCACCAGGACCCCTTCCTCCCTGGCGACCCTTCTCGTCATCTCGACTGCATCTTCGTCCGAGACGGTCATCACGATATCGATCATGTTCATATCGACCACATCGGGCACGAAGCCGTCCCCGATGCCTTGAATCGTGTGCAGACCGGGCTCTCTACCGAGAAGGGCGGCGCTGTTCTTCGGTTCCACCGCGGCGATCTGTATGTTCGGGTCCTTCTCCTTCAGAAACCTTCCCACGCCCATCAGGGTCCCACCACTGCCGACCCCTGCAGCAAAGATGTCCACCTCCCCGTTGCTCTGTTCCCAGATCTCGGGCCCGGTGAAGAGGTAGTGGCATTCCGGGTTTTTCGGGTTCGTGAATTGTCCGGGCACAAAGGTGTCCTTGACGTCCTGCCGGATCTCTTCCAGCTTGCTCAGGGACCCTTTGAGGCTGAGCTCCGCGGGGGTGAGGACCAGTTCCCCCCCCAGGGCCTTGATGATCTTCTTTCTCTCTTCGCTCATGTTCTCGGGCATGATGATGATGACACGATACCCCTTCTGAATGCCCACCAGGGTGAAGCCGATGCCCGTATTGCCGGAGGTCGCCTCGACGATCACGCTGCCCGGCTTCAGGGTCCCTTCCTTCTCCGCCTGCTCGATGATGTACAGGGCGATCCTGTCCTTGATGCTCCCTCCCGGGTTCAAGAACTCGGCCTTTGCCAGGATCTCCCCCCTGGCAATACGCGCCAACCTCAGCATCGGCGTGTTGCCGATAATGCCCAAAATCGAATGTGTCGAATCCGTCATCGGCCTGCCCTTCTCTGATAATCTCCTGCTGCCGCAGGCTACTGGGAAAAAACGGGAACGCCGGCTACCCCCTCGTCCTCCACTCTGCCTGGCAGACAGCTTACCAGAACGGGGCGCCTTTTTGAATCTACGGGAAATCCGTCACGAGCCCGTGCCGATGGGGTAGAGCCTTTTCTCGCTCCTCGTCAGCAGCTCCCGGCCGTTTTCCGTAATCAGCACGATGTCTTCGTTCTGGATGCTCCCGAAGCCGTGCGCGTAGTAGGGCAGTTCCACGCAGAAGACATTCCCGGGTCGCATAGGCTCCTCTGAGACCGCAGACAAGAGGGGCGGCTCCTCGATGGTCTGGTCCAACCCGACGGAATGCCCCACGTGCCCACGGACGTAGTCCGGGAGTCCTTCCTTGCGAGCTACTTCCATAGCCTTGTTGAACACGTCTCTCGGGATGACCCCCGGACCCATCATCTCGACGGCCGCCCGGTGCGCGGCGAGCAAGGCATGGTTGACACGTGCCTGGTCCGGAGACGGTTCGCCCGCGATGAACGTCCAGGCGGCGTCCGCGCCGTACCCCCGCACCACGAGAGCGCCGTCGTACTTGACCAGGTCGCCCTCCTGTATGTTCACGTCGTAGGGGGACACGGTCGGGGCGAACAGAGGTCCTGCCGAAACGTACATGAAGCGGATCGAATCGATCCCCTTCGCCGCAAGGGCTTTCGAACGGAGCCGTGACATGATCTCGGCGTGCGACATGCCGACTTGCACCTCCGCCATGGTCTCGAAGACGACGTCCTCCTGGACCTGGGACCCGTAACGCAGGCACTCGATCTCGTATTCCGTCTTCACGGACCGGCTCCTGTAGAAGACCTGACTCGCATCCACGAAGTTGGTATCCGGTACGGCGCCCTGCATGGCCTCCCAGACCGGGGCCTGAATGGACATCATTTCCACACCGACCCTGCCCTTGTCGAGGCCGGCCGCTCGCAGGCGATCCGCCAGCAGGCCAACGCTCGACCCGAGGGAGAAGAACTCTTCCTTTTCCGACTCCTTTTTCGATTTCTTCTCGGGGGCGAACTGGTCATCGATATAGATCCACACCGGATACTCGTGCCATTCGGGCACCATCCCTTCCGCCTCGACCGCCGGGCGCTCAAAATCAGGACAGATCCCGATGACATTCCCCTCCTTGGGAAGGACGATCATGGCAATGCTCGCGAAGCCGGACTGGGACAGGAAGGGCGACGCCGCCGTATTGATGTAGGTGAAATTGTCGTTCTTCAGGGCGATCAGTGCGTCCAGCTCCGCCTCGTCCATCAGGGACCGAAGCCTTTCGACAACAATTTCGTGATGCGCACGCCTCAACAAGTCGTTCATGCTCCCTCCTTCCCCGCAGGAATTTCCAGGGGCTGATCATGGTCCGTGAAGTACGCATGGTATGCCCGGGGCAGCCGCTGGAAATCGACCCCCCGTATCTTGTCCCCAAAATCGACCGAGTTGTACGTATTCCAGAAGAGGGTCACCTTGTTCTCGAGCTTCCCCTCTGCGGCATCGTCGATCAGGGCGGCCATCGTCTTGCCCGAATAGGTGCCGTCCAGCTTGATTCCGTCCGATTCCTCGAGTCGTTTCACGGCATCCATACCCTCTTCCGTGAAATGGGCGTACCCATCTCCGAGGTAACCTTCGTACACCTCGAAGTCCCCTTCTCCCAGTTCTACGGCCGGAAAGGATGGCAACAGCCGCTCGAGTCTCCTGGCCGCGCCGCAGAACAGTGCACGTACGGTCCTCAGATCCGAGTCCTTACGCTCCGACACCCGGACCGCCTTGATCTTGGTTTTCCACCCCAGGGCCTTCGTGCCCAACGCAATGCCGGCCGCGCTGCCGCACGAACCGAGCGGCACATAGAGAAGGTCCGGTTCCGGGACGAGTCCCCGATCGACCTGCTCTTGCAGCTCGAGCACGGCCCCCACCATCCCCATCATGCCGAGCACGTTCGACCCGCCTGGGGGAATGATGTAAGGGAGTTTTCCGGTCTTCAGGAAACACTTGATGAAGACGAGGATCGTTCCCGCATAGATCGACGCCATGTTGCCGTAGTGATGAAGCTCCGTCCCAAGGCCCTCCTGGAGCAACAGGTTCTTTCGTACGTAGGCTGCGTTCGGTTGGGGGATGTGGAGGGAGATCGGCTCCAGCCCGAGCCTCTTCGCGAACACGGCCACGGCCAGGGAATGATTCGATCCGGCGTATCCGAAGGTAATCGTATGCTTCTTCTTTTGCGCCACCGCTTCCGCCAGGATGAATTCGAGCTTCCTGACCTTGTTGCCGCCGTACTCGTCCGAGCTCTTGTCGTCACGCTTTATGAAAAGGTCGCCCTTTCGAAGGGAACCCTCCAGGCCGGAAAGCCTTTCCACGGGCGTGGGGAAGGTGCCTAGCGGCAGATAGGGGATTGTCTCCTTCAGTTGCTGATAGGCGGAGAAGAGCACGTGAGGCATCCGGGATTCCCATTCGCCGGTTCATTGTCTGCAAAGGACCGTAATTGTATACTATGCGGCGCTGCTCGTTGCAAACGATCCTTCTATGCACAGCATTTCCCGGACCCGTCGTTCCGAAACAGGAGCACTCCAGGGAGAGCACACTAAAAGGGAGCCTGTCATGAAAGTCCTCGCGATCAACGGGAGTCCGCGCAAGAAAGGGAACACCGCCACCATCCTCGGGCAGGTCCTGGACGCCGCTGCCGCGAAGGGAGCGGAAACCCGGATGATTCATCTCAACGAGCTCAACATGAAAGGCTGCCAGGGCTGTCTCACCTGTCGTGAAAACATGGGCGAATGCGCCATCAAGGACGATTTTCAGGACGTGCTCGTGGAGATGAAGACCAGCAACGCCATCGCACTCGGGACGCCGATCTACGTCTTCAATGTGAGCGGCCAGTTCAAGTGCTTTCTCGACCGGTGCTTCTGCCTCGTGGACAGTCCGGAGGATGGGGTGAGTTACAGGACCGCGCTCCCTACGGGAAGAAAGTTCCTCGTCGTCACCTCCCAGGGAGACGAGGACCCGGAGGCGTACAGTCACATTATCGAGTACCTGCGATCGATCTTTACCTTCCTCGGCGGCACGATCCAGGTGATCACACAGACGGGGTCCGAGGACAGGGATTCCGCCCGGAACGACG
>RCNG010000089.1_pt1 | contig 33565 bp, 35 predicted proteins | sample 2041371 | NCBI WGS metagenome assembly RCNG01 (sample SAMN09708227, study PRJNA481090) | Marine sediment metagenome, whole genome shotgun sequencing project. | biome: marine sediment; feature: ocean; material: sediment; isolation source: Sewage treatment plant 1 marine sediment (STP1) ... | reverse complement strand
ATCGATGACGACCTCTTCGGCGCCTTCCTGGAATTCGGTGCGTTTGGGGGCTTCCTTGACGCGGAGGGTGAGGCCGGTGACGCGAAAGCGGTTACCGCGGCTGGCAATTTCAACGTCCAGGCGACGTTCGATTTGTCGCAGGTGTTCGTCAAACTGACCACACAGGTTGGCGAGGCGGTGGTTATCGGCGGGCTCTAGGACGATGTCCCGAAAAGTCCTGACAGCATTCAAGATCTGTATTCAAAACCTCTTTGCAGAAAGCAGCCTGTCAGGATAACAGGGGCGTCGCCATTGGCGTGTACTTGCCTGGCGAGATATCTATCAGGGCAATAGACCATTGGTTGTCAGATTACCCTGAAGCGCGGGCCTTGGGAAGTGCCTGCCGGCCGCGCAGCGAATTCGGCAGCGCCTCGGTAATCACTACGTCAACGAATTCGCCGATGCAGGACGGATCGGCATCGAAATTGACCCAGCGATTGTTCTCGGTTCGACCGGCAACCTGGGTCGCGCTCTTCTTGGAGAGTTTCTCCACAAGGACCCGCTGCATCGTGCCTACCATGCGTTCACTGATCTGCATGGCCTGCTGGTTGATGCGCGCCTGCAAGATCTGCAAACGCTGTTTCTTCACCTCCATCGGCGTATCGTCGGCGAGGCTCGCCGCCGGCGTGCCGGGGCGTGCGCTGTAAATAAAGCTGAACGACTGGTCGAAACCAACTTCGGCAATCAGGTTCATCAACGTTTCAAAATCCCTGTCCGTCTCGCCAGGAAAACCGACGATGAAGTCCGACGACAAGGAAATATCCGGTCGGGCCTCGCGCAGTTTGCGAATCTTCTGCTTGTATTCAAGCACCGTGTGTCCGCGTTTCATCGCCGACAGAATCCGGTCCGATCCGTGCTGCACCGGCAGATGCAGGTAACTCGCAAGCTTTGGCACCTCGGCATACGCCTGCACGAGACTGTCGGTGAACTCGACCGGGTGCGAGGTCGTAAAGCGTATGCGCTCGATGCCATCGATAACGGCGACGTAGTAGATCAGCGTTGCGAGATCGGCGATGCTGCCATCGTGCATCGGTCCGCGGTAGGCGTTGACGTTCTGCCCGAGCATGTTCACCTCGCGCACACCCTGTTCCGCAAGACTGGCTACCTCGGCGATCACGTCGTCGAACGGACGACTGATTTCTTCGCCACGCGTATACGGCACAACGCAGAAGCTGCAGTACTTGCTGCAGCCCTCCATGATGGACACGAATGCCGTAGGACCCTCGGCACGCGGCTCCGGCAGCCGGTCAAATTTCTCGATTTCCGGGAACGAAATGTCGACGACGGAAGCGCCGGTCGCCGCCACGCCGTCGAGCATCTCTGGCAGTCGATGCAGCGTCTGCGGACCAAATACCATGTCGACAAAAGGCGCTCGTTCGGTGATGCCGGTTCCTTCCTGGCTGGCTACGCAGCCGCCGACGCCGATCCTGACACCGGGGTTCTTCTCCTTCAGCGCACGCCAGCGACCGAGCTCCGAGAACACTTTCTCCTGCGCTTTCTCGCGAATAGAGCAGGTGTTCACGAGCAAAAGGTCGGCGTCTTCCGGCGTATCGGTCAGCTCGTAGCCGTGCGACACGCGTAGAACGTCAGCCATTTTGTCCGAGTCGTACTCGTTCATCTGACAGCCCATGGTCCTGATGTACAGCTTTTTGCTCATAGCCTTGATTTTACCCCGTAGCGCCCGCGCATTGGCCTATTGAGACGATGCGGGCGCGTAGCGAACTTCAGCATCACTTTATGAATCCCATGCCTTCGAGCTTGACGAGAATACGGTGTGCCGCCAGGTCCGGCGAGATACCGACCGTGTCAATCACCATCTCGGCATTCTCCGGCGTCTCGTAGGGGTCACTGATGCCGGTGAACTCCTTGATTTTGCCGGCGCGCGCCAGCGCATACAGCCCCTTGCGGTCACGCTCTTCGCAGACCTCGAGCGGTGTCGCCACGTGAATCTCGATAAAGCCGCCAAACGGCGCGATGGCCTCGCGAACCTGGCGCCGTGTCGATGCGTAGGGTGCGATTGGCGCACAGATCGCGATACCGCCGTTCCTGGTGATCTCGCTCGCGACGTAGCCAATGCGGCGAATGTTGAGGTCGCGGTGTTCTTTCGAGAAGCCCAGCTCGCTCGAGAGATTCTTGCGCACGATATCGCCATCCAGCAGGCTGATCGGCCGACCGCCCATCTCCATGAGCTTCGACATCAGCGCATTAGCAATGGTCGACTTGCCCGAGCCCGACAGGCCCGTGAAGAACACCGTGAAACCCTGCCTGTGGCGCGGCGGGTGCGTCCTGCGCAGTTCGGCAACGACGTCCGGGAAAGAGAACCACTCAGGGATCTCGAGTCCCTCCTGCAATCGCCGTCTGAACTCCGTGCCCGAGATGTTCAGGACCTTGTCGTCATCGGTCGCCTCGTCGATGGCGATGTACTCCGCGCGATTCTCGGCATAGACCATCATCTGGAACGGCACCATCGAGATATCGAGCTCTTCTGCGTGCGCTTTAAGCAAGTGCTGTGCGTCGTAGGGCCCGTAGAAATCCTTGCCCTGGGAGTCCTGGCCGGGTCCCGCGTGATCACGGCCAATGATGATATGCGTGCAACCGTAGTTCTTGCGAATGATGGCGTGCCAGAGCGCCTCACGTGGCCCGCCCATGCGCATCGCAAGCGGCAGCAGTGAGAGCATCGAGGTCTGCTCGGGATACTGCGTGAGAATGTGTTCATAGCAGCGCACGCGCGTGTAGTGGTCCACATCGCCAGGCTTGGTCATGCCAACCACGGGATGGACCAGCAGGTTGGCCTCGACGTCCCTGGCGGCGCGCAGCGTAATTTCCTGGTGCGCGCGGTGCATCGGGTTGCGTGTCTGGAACGCCACGACTTTGCGCCAGCCGAGTTTCTTGAAGCGAGCCCGCAGTTCGGCAGGGCTGTCGCGCAGGTGTTTGAAATCGTAGTGCGTAGGCGTTTCGAGGCCACTGAGCTTGCCACCCACGTAGACCGGATGCGCGATGTTGTTCAGGTAGTGTACGGCCGGGTGCTTGTCGTCAGTCGTGCCGTAGGTGCCTTGTGCCTCGACGTTCTTGTCGGGTGCCCAGATGTCGCCGATATCGAGCGTGGCGATAAGCACGCCCTCGAGGTCGCGCAGCGCGACCTTGTCGCCGGTCTTGATGCCGGCAGCAAACTCCTCGCTGACATCGAGCGTGATCGGCATGGGCCAGAGTACGCCGTTCTTGAGGCGCATGCCGCTGACAACGGCGTCATAGTCATCCCTGTTCAGGAATCCCTCGAGCGGCGAGAACGCGCCGTTCATTACTAACTCGATGTCACAGAGCTGGCGTTCCGTAAGGTCCCAGGAGACGCAATCGCGCGCCGCCTGCTGCTCTGCCTCGGCCGCTTTCGCATCGAGGTAGAGATCCTTCAGTTCACCGCCGTGAGGCTCCTTGAACGCGCCCATAATGAAAATCCGCTATCGCTTAAGTGCGAAAGCCGCGCAGGCAGACTATGCGCCGCGCGGCTTCGAAATACTGTTGCGCCGTAAACTCGTCTAGAACGGTATGTCGTCGTCGAAATCGTCCGGACCCGGCTGCGGAGGCGCGTTGCCACCATCCTGGCTGGGCTGACTGGGCTTGCTGCCGCCCCGGCTACCGCCGAAGTTGCCGCCGCCGCTACCACCTTCACCGCGGCCGCCGAGCATCTGCATCTCGTCGGCGATGATCTCCGTGGTGTAACGATCGTTGCCATCCTGACCCTGCCACTTGCGCGTACGCAGTTTGCCCTCGATGTAGACCTGCGAACCCTTGCGCAGGTATTCGGCCGCTATCTCGGCAAGTCGGTTGAACATCGCCACACGGTGCCATTCCGTGCGGTCCTTTTGCTCACCGGTCTTCTTGTCCTTCCAGGACTCGTTGGTGGCCACTGTGAAATTGGTAACCGCTGCGCCGCTTGGCATGTAGCGCGTCTCGGGATCCTGCCCGAGGTTACCAACGATAATGACTTTGTTTACTCCACGGGCCATATCGGTCCCCTAATTAAAGTGTCTTGTTGTTGTGTGGCCCGCCGCGAAGGCAGCGAGGGGGGCCTATTGTAGAGCCTGACGGACCAAAAGCCAGCCCGATTTCTGGATCTGACGCCCTATTTATGCGGTTGGTCGCCGCAAGCTGCTGAAGCCCTGTAGGGCGAGCCAGATAGCCGCCAGAAGCGCGCAGACGAAGAACACGTCGGATGGCCGACCAGCATGCAGGAAGCGGCCACCAATCAGCCCCCCTGAAAATGCGCCCAGGAACTGCGCACTCGAAAAAACGCCGAGCGACGCGCCCCGCAGCTCGTCGTCCGCCAGCACCGACAGTCGTGCCGGCAGGCCGGCCTCGAGGAAGTTGAAGCCGGCGAAGTACAGGACAAGCGCTATGAACACCGGCACGACCGAGAAACCAAGGAACGTCAGCGCCAGTTGCGCGGCGAAGATCAGAACCACGGCGATACCTATCAGCTTGCCTCGACCCCGGTGCTCGTCCTTGATAATCATCGGCACTGTAATCAGCAGCGACAAAAGCAGCGCGCCAATGTACATCTCCCAGTGATCAGTCAGCGCCATTTCGAGACTGACGCTGAGCAGGAACGGCAATGCCACGAACGTGGCCGTCATTATTGTGTGCAAGAGGAAAACATAGAAGTCGAGGCGCAACAGATCTCCGCGGAATGCCGGAATCAGACTCCAACTCGCTCGCTGCTTCGGTTTCGGAATCTTCGGTAGCAGGCCGAGCAACAGCCCGGAGAGAACAGCAAGCGCGGCCGCGATCCAGAACAGCGACTGAACGCCGAAATGTGCCGCGATCAGCGGTCCTGCGACCATCGCGATCATGAAAGAAAAGCCAATGCCTATACCAAAAATCGCCATGGAACGAGTTCTGACTTCCTCGCGGGTTGCGTCGGCGATAAGCGCGGTTAAGGTCGCCGATATCGCGCCGCTGCCTTGCAGCAGGCGGCCCGCGATAACTCCGTAGATGGAATCACTTAGCGCGGCGAGCACACTGCCCGCCACAAACAACGCGAGGCCGAAAAGGATGACAGGGATACGCCCGATGCGATCCGACAACGCGCCCAACGGTATTTGCAATCCTGCCTGGGTAAGGCCATAGGCACCCACAGCAAGTCCGACCAGGAGCGGCGTCGCGTGCTCCAGTTCGGCCGCATACAGCGACAGCACCGGCAGCAGCGCGAACAACCCGAACATGCGAATCACAGCTATCAGCGCAACGACCGTCACGGAACGTCGCTCAGTCGCCTGCATCACAACACTGGTTGCGGGGTTTGCTGTATCCACTTGCACGGTTCCTTTGCGCCGAAGATGCGCGGCGGCGTATATTAGCAGGTTGTTTCGCAATCCCTTAATCCCCCATTATGAAGACGATTGATATCCGCGGCGCCAGGACCCACAACCTGCGCAACATCGACCTCATCCTGCCGAGAGAGAAGCTCATCGTGATCACCGGTCTGTCGGGGTCCGGGAAATCCTCGCTGGCATTCGACACCATCTATGCCGAGGGTCAGCGACGCTATGTCGAATCGCTGTCTGCGTATGCGCGACAGTTCCTGTCGATGATGGAAAAACCGGATGTCGATCATATCGACGGCCTTTCGCCGGCTATTTCGATTGAACAGAAGTCGACGTCGCACAACCCGCGCTCCACGGTAGGCACCGTCACCGAGATCTACGACTACCTGCGCCTGCTGTTCGCGCGGGCCGGCACGCCACGCTGCCCGGACCACGACATCACGCTCGAGGCACAGACCGTCAGCCAGATGGTCGATCACGTGATTGACCTGCCCGAAGGCTCACGCCTCATGCTGCTTGCCCCGGTCGTCGCCGAACGTAAGGGCGAGCATGTACAACTAATGGCTGATCTGCAGGCACAGGGCTTCATCCGCGCCCGCATTGATGGAGAGATCTACGAACTCGATCAGCCACCCGAACTCGACCTTCGCAAGAAGCACACCATCGAAGCCATTGTCGATCGTTTCAAGGTCAAGGAAGACCTGCGGCTGCGCCTGGCCGAGTCCTTCGAGACTGCGCTGCGGCTCGCAGACGGCGTCGCGCGTATCGCCTGGATGGATCAGCCCGAGCAGGAGGAAATCATCTTTTCCGATCGCTTCGCCTGCAATATCTGTGGTTACAGCCTCACGGAGCTGGAGCCTCGTCTTTTTTCATTCAACAACCCTACCGGCGCCTGCCCAGGCTGCGACGGCCTCGGCGTCAAGCAGTTCTTCGACGCGGATCGCGTCGTCGTCAACCCGGGCCTGTCACTGGCTGGCGGTGCGATTCGCGGCTGGGACCGCAAAACCACCTACTACTACCAGATGATCAAGAGCCTGGCGTCGCATTACGAATTCGACATCGAGACTCCGTTCAACGAGCTGTCGAAGAAACTGCAGAATGTCGTCCTGTACGGCAGCGGCAAGGATAAGATCGAATTTTTCTACGCCAATTCACGCGGCATGCAGATCAAGAAGGTGCATCGCTTCGAAGGCGTACTGCCGAATCTCGAGCGACGCTACCGGGAAACCGAATCCAGCGCCGTGCGCGAAGAACTTTCGAAGTTCCTGAACAGCCAGGATTGTCCGGACTGCAAGGGCACCCGACTGAACGAGGCTGCCCGGCACGTGTTTGTCGCCGACCGATCGCTGCCGGAGCTCACCGGCCTTTCTATCGGGCATGCGCGCGAATTCTTCCGCACCATGAAGCTCGAGGGCTGGCGCGCCTCGGTCGCCGACAAGATCGTGAAGGAAATCAGCGCGCGCGTTGGTTTCCTGTCGGACGTCGGCCTCAACTACCTGTCGCTCGATCGCAGCGCGGAAACGCTGTCGGGTGGTGAAGCTCAGCGCATTCGCCTTGCCAGCCAAATCGGATCCGGCCTGGTTGGCGTCATGTACATTCTCGACGAACCGTCCATCGGGCTGCACCAGCGTGACAACAAACGCCTGCTCGGCACGCTTACGCACCTGCGCGATATTGGCAATACCGTGATCGTCGTCGAGCACGACGAAGAAGCGATCCAGCTTGCGGACCACGTTGTAGATATTGGACCGGGCGCCGGCGTACACGGTGGCCAGATCGTGGCGCAGGGCACACCGCAGCAGATAAAGGACGAACCGCGGTCGCTAACTGGCCAATACCTGTCCGGCACGCGTGCCATCGCGGTTCCGGATGAGCGCACGCCGCAGGATCCGGAAAGGCAGATCTCGATCATCGGCGCGACCGGCAATAACCTGCAGACGGTAGACGCCGCCATACCCGTTGGCCTGATGACCTGCGTCACAGGCGTCTCCGGTTCCGGAAAGTCGACGCTGATCAATGACACGCTCTACAAGGCTGTGTCGGAGGCGCTGAATCGCGCAAGTCGCAACCCGGCTCCACATACGGAAATACAGGGCCTTGAGCATATCGATCGCGTGATCGATATCAGCCAGAGCCCGATTGGCCGTACGCCACGATCCAACCCGGCGACGTATAGCGGGCTGTTTACGCCGATTCGCGAGCTGTTCGCCGGCACACAGGAAGCCCGCTCCCGCGGCTACATGCCCGGACGCTTCAGCTTTAACGTCAAGGGTGGCCGCTGCGAGGCCTGCCAGGGCGACGGTGTCATCAAAGTTGAAATGCATTTCCTGCCCGACGTGTACGTGCCCTGCGACGTCTGCCGCAGCAAGCGCTACAACCGGGAGACGCTAGAGATTCGCTACAAGGGCAAAAATATCAACGAGGTACTGGAGATGACGGTAGAGGATGCCGCCGATTTCTTCAGAAATGTGCCGGTGGTAGCGCGAAAACTGCAGACACTTATGGATGTCGGGCTCACCTACATTCGCCTTGGCCAGAATGCGACTACCCTGTCCGGTGGCGAAGCCCAGCGCATAAAACTCGCCAAGGAATTATCGAAGAGAGACACGGGTAATACACTTTACATTCTCGACGAGCCGACGACCGGCCTGCATTTTCATGACATCGAGCAGCTGCTTCGCGTATTGCATCGACTCCGCGATCACGGCAACACGATCGTCGTCATCGAACACAACCTGGATGTCATCAAGACAGCGGACTGGGTCATCGACCTCGGCCCGGAAGGCGGCGACGGTGGCGGTCGCATTGTTGCTGCCGGCACGCCCGAACAGGTCGCTTCAGCGCCCGGCTCCTTTACCGGCGAATATCTCAAACCGCTCGTCAAGGGCGCGCGCAGAGCGCGCGGCGGCACCGCGCTCAGTGCGTAGGTAAAGCGACGGTTCGATGATTTCGAGTTCCATAAGCAGAAATTGGCCATCGGCATCGCGAACCCAGTCGCCTCGACCGTAGGTCGGCAGTGGCTCTACCTGGGCGAATAACGCGCTTGCCGTCGCCAGCAACGCATGCGGCGGGCGCACGGGACTGATATCCACACCGTGCTCTTCCTGGACGCGGAAATCGCCGGCCTTGGGCCTCTTCTGGATCGCATGGCTGTATTCGCCGTTGAAGAAGAACAGCGAGACCCCCCTCTCCCTGGGTGTTTTCGATGAAGGGCTACACAAGCAAAGGCACGGTTCGCGAAGACCTGCCGTAATTCCCTGAGCTGTTCAGCGCCAACCGGATCCGTCAAGACGAAAGTGTCTTTCGCATTCGCGCCGATCGTCGGTTTAATTACGATCCGTTCGCTCTGATGTTCGGCAAACAGGTCGGCCGTATTCACGGACTCAAAACCGTCGCACCAGGTACTCGGCACGATCGCACTGCCGCGCTGTTCGACATCCGGCAGATACGTTTTCTCCGGCGTCCAGTGCACCAGCGCAAGGTCATTGATGAGCAGTGCCCGAAAGGCACCGATGCTGACCAGCACGTCGAGGAATTGCCGCGCGTACTCCGGGTAGTCCCACGGCGTACAACTGCAGGCGGCATCGAATTCATTCCAGTCGACCTGCGACCGTCAGGCAGCCGTCTCGACCTGCCAGCCGAGTTCTTTCATCGGCGCGAAACTCAAATGAACGTCCGTCACGAAATCGCCCCTATCGGCCATGGTCAGGTACGCGATCTTCTTCACTCGCTGAATGCACCGCTTCTCAGGAACCGGACCGTCAGCCGTATTGGCTCGTGCATGCGCATCATGAATGCATGTGAGTGCTCGACCTCGACGAAATCTGTCATGCCCTCCAGCTTGGTGTCCGCCACCGACACCCGGCCATCGTCGGGGTTGTCGAGCACCGCGGATGTGATCGGGTCGATCGTGCGATTACCGGCAATCACGCCGAGTTCGAAGGTCGCGGGCCCGAGTTTGAGGGGCACGCTTTGTTCACCTTTGCCGAGCTGCAGCCCGGCCGGCCCGTTCAGCCAGTCAAAACCCGGCCAGTCCCGAAGCTCGTCAACCGCCGCACTACCCTGGTTTGGCGGCCCAAGCATAACGACACGACCGAGCTCCGCGATGCTGTTCTGGCTGAGGTACTGGCGCAGCAGGATACCGCCGAGGGAGTGCGTGACGAAGTGAATGCGCTCGACACCTTCGATCGAGCGACAGGCTTCCAACCCCTCGGGAATGGCAAGTTCGGCGAGCTCCTCGACACTATGATCGCGCGACGGATAGTCAATGTTCGCTGTCTCGAAGCCTTCCTCGGCCAGCGCCCGCTGCATGGGGCTCATGGAGGTAGCGGTTCGAGCAAGGCCATGCAACAGGACGACACAGTCGGCTGCCGATACGACGCCGGTCGAAAGTAATAAAGTTCCAATGAGCCACGCGCGCCTCATCATTATTCAGGCTGCCTGCGTAAATCCCTGCTCGCGCAGCTGCCTGTCATGCCACTTGCCGAGCACGGCCAGCCCAAGCATCGCGCCCAACAGCGCCCAGCCCATATCCGACTGCGTGTCCCACGCATAACCCTGGGTGCCGAGGAAAGCGTCGGCGGCTTCATCGGAAAGCAATGCGACCCACCATTCGATCAATTCGTAGAACGCACTGAAGGCAAGGCAAAAACAGACAATGTAGAAGTTCCTCCAGGCAGCAGAGCTGAAAACTTTCAGTCGAATCATGAGTTCACGCGCAATGATCGCAGGGATAAAGCCCTGCACGAAGTGACCGAGTTTATCGTAGTTGTTTCTCGAGCCGTCAACCGCGTCGCGCAACCAGTCGCCGACCGGTACCTCCGCGTAGGTGTAGTGGCCGCCGACCATCAGGATCACGCAGTGAACAAGGATCAGCACATAGACCAGCGTCGTCAACGGAAAACGGTCGCGCGTCAACCACAGAACGACCGCGCCCAGCACGGCCGGAAATACCTCCAGGCACCACGTCGTGAAGTCCTTCGGCTCAACACCCGACCAGACAAGCACACCGAAAAAGACGACCATCCACAGAATACGCATCGGCGTCATCGTTATTTTCCCTCGGCGGTCTGTCGCACGGCTTCGCCCTTCCTGGACCGCCAGTAGCCCTGACTGCTGAAACTCTGCCATACCCAAGGCAGCCAGCGCAGCAATGCAAAGCTGAGCCATAGCGCCCAGGCCAGGATCAGCGCCTTGTATATCCATAGCGGCACCGATATCACCGCGGCAACAGGCAAGGCCGATTGACTGCTGTCTGCGAACCAGTTCAGCACGTTGCCATAGGAGTTATGCCCCGTAACGTGCATATCCGGTGTGCCGAGAAGGCCCTGCGGCAGCGCCGTCACGACGCTCAGCAACGCGACGACGCTCAATCCTCCGATAACGAGCTGAATGGTATTGAAACGCCACCAGTTAACGTCGATTTGCCACCGTTCCCTCGCACCGCAGGCCAGCAGCCAGACGACGACCACGGCAAGCACCGGCCAGTTGAAGGTGCTGAAGCCGAGACCCAAAAGAAGCCAGTGCCGGCTCTTTAGCGGCGCGAGCCCGACGCGCCCGAGAATGAGCGCGAAAATCACCAGCACCGCCAGCTCCGACCAGTACAGTACCGCCGGCCCTAATTTGGGTCCGCTCGAGACCAGAAGCCAGCGGTCGCGTGGTTTGGTCAGCGACAGTTCGATATTGCTGGCGGGCGCACCGATGTCGACACCAGGCGTTGTTGTTCTCAGACCCATTGCGCCGCTCTCACGCCACTGAATACTAATGCCGTGCTGGCCGGGGAGGATTGGCAAGGTAAGCTCACCGGCCTCGGCACGCATTGTCTGCGTGCGTCCATCAATGCTGACCGACGTAACTTCTGCGCCTTCCGGAATGCGCATCCGGTGTTGCGCACCGCGGGTGCTTCGGTACTGTAACGCGAGACTGACATCGCTCGAACGCGTGCCATAATTTACGGCGAGATTCACCGAGTCGAATGCCAGCGTCGAACCCTCGGCCGCTTCGGGTCGCGTCGCCTGCATGACGAGCTTTTCACCGCCACGCGGGTCGAACTCGGCCACGCGCACGTCACTGACATCGTCTCCCGTATTGCTCTCGGGAATGCCGTCGAACTTCGCCGTCCAGATATTGCCCACCGCGAATCGCCAGACTTCGCTCCACGCGGCACCCTCCTCTGCCGTCAGAGTAAGCGGTGATTTTCGCGGCAGATTGGATGTCCAGCTGATCGAAGCTTGCTGCGGGTTCATTGACACGAGGACACGACCCTCATTGACAGTGAATTTGCCGCTCACGATCGATTCGCCTTCCAGCAACGGCACGTCGAGCGTCAGTGCCCCTTGTACCGGCGCCATGCGATGAACCGTTGTCGTAACCTTCCAGTCGAGACCCAGCTCGATCGTCCGCTCGATCCGCGCGAACGTCGGGAACCGACTGCTCTCCCAGCGAACGGACTCGTTGCCATCCGCGGCGGTTTGCAGGCGCGTCAGCTGCAGGGATCCCGACAGCAGCCGGCGGTCCTTGATGCCCGCCACAAACCAGCCATCACTGCTCACATTGACGACGCGAGGCGGCATCTTGAACGGAATCTCGAGGCTATCGACCGCCGGCACCGGACCGCTAAGGGTGACCCGATGCTGTCCCGACTGGACATACAGCCACAACGCATTGTTTTTCATGCGAATTACGTGCGCGTTTGCCGCGCCGTCCAGCAAAATGACTTGCGGCCGCCAGCCTTGCATCGAGCCCGGCAATGGAACAGCAACGTCCGCCACAGCGTGAATGTCGAGCTCCATGCTGATCGCATTGGCACTGGCTACCACGTCCACCGCAACTATCTCGGCACAACGCGGCACGCAGTCCGGCGGCTCGAGCAGCCGCTGCTCGAGCTGTCGTAACAGATCGGCGTCGGGCAAATCCGCCTGTGCGGTCGGGCTGGCCGCCATAAGCGAGGCAAACAGGCCGACGGCAAACAGGCCTGTGATATCGGCTCGTCCCAAGCTCACTCCACCGGGCAGGCGCCAGCGCTTCTGGAATATTTCGGCGGCGAGCGCCGCGGCGAACAACAACAGTAAAACCACCTCCGCGACACGCAGTGCACTGACCAGCCAGCGCGGCAGAACAACGAGCCGCATGGTCTGCTCAGCGTCTACTGGACCGCTCCAGGAAAGCGAGTAACTATTCCATTGCCAGGACGGTATACCGGGACCCGCCTGCACAATTGCGTTCGGCGCGTAACGCTCGAAATTGTAGGACCGCCTGGCGCCGGCAACGACGACCTCCTCGATGAAGCCGCTCTCTGCCTGGACACCCTCGCTGCGCAGTCGCAGTTCTGCGTCGCCCGCCATCTGCTTCGCCAACGCGGCCGGTGCGGAGGTCGGCAATGCACGATCGTAGAGCTGGTACTGGTTGTACTGTGGTTCAAGCTGCGGATACAGAGCGATGCGCAACTGGCTCGCCACAAACGGTACAAGCGCGATCACGAGTGCTGCGGCGCTGAGTAACTGGTAACCGGATACCAGCTGACGCAATCGCCCGACGGGCGCGACTCGCATCAATGCAATCGCCACCAGCAGGTTGAGCCAAAGCCATCCCGGCGCCAACATCTCGTGGAAACTCAATACCAACGCAAGCAGCGCAATGACGCCCGCGCCACGACCCAGCAGGCGCCAGACCGCGATCGTGATGATCAGTACAAGGAAGAAGTCGAGTAGTTGCCACTGGCTCACCCAGCTACCGCGTGCACTATCCACGCCGGGCGCCGCGAGCAATTTGCTGCCGGGCGGCACGTTTAGCGTGGCCTGAACAGCGCCAAAGCGCGTGTCCCAGCCCGTAACCGGCATCGAACCGCGTTCGTCGACGCGACCCAGTGCGTTCAAATCGACGTTTGTCTGCCGCACCTCGACGCCCGTATATCCGGGCTGCTCGCCGCTGGTAATCAGCAGGCTGTCCTCAGACTCACGCGCGGTGAGCAATGCGTACGGAAGCGCCATGTCGAGTCGCCAGTCCCTGCGCATCTCGCCGCTGATGGCATCAAGAACGACGAAGCCATCGCCGTCGAAATCCAGCCAGATGGTCCGAGCCAGCGCCAGCTCATTCGTCACGGACACGACACCGCGGCTGCGCTCCGTGATCCTGAATGTGGCCCCGGGGTCGACTCGGAAAGCCGGGTAACTCCTCCAGTTTCCAGGCACTTGAACCTGCGTCGGATCAACGGGCGGCAATCCTTCAACGGCGGTCACGCGCAGTCGGGCGTTCGAAAGGTAGCTCCAGATCTCCGCGGCAGGCAGATTGGTGCCCTCATTCTGTTGGCGATCAATCGCATCGAGCACCGCGGGTCCGCGAGCGCTGACAAACACCGTCCAGCGTCCGGGCCTGACCTGCAGCCGCAGGTTGCCATCTGACTCAAGCCTGGCTGGAAGTTGGCTCTGCAAATTGAGTGGCACGAAGCCCTCGGGGAGAATCGGACCGAACAGTTCCTCGCGAACGCTGCCGGAAACGTCGATTTGCAGCTGAGTGATCAGACGCGTTGGCACATCATCTGCGACCAGCCTGTGAATCTCCGTCTTCACCGAGTCCACGACCTTGGTGTCGCGCTTTCGCTCACCCAGGAAGACCCCGTTTCGATCCAGTTCCGGCCGCTCTACGCGACGGCCGTCAACCGTCAGTGTGACGAGCCCACTTGCCGGCGGCAGGCGCATCACGCCCGGACGTTCGTCCCATTCGAATCGGCCGGCAATTGCATAAGTACCGGGTGCCACGCGAACGCTTGGAACATTGTCCCGCGCAACGACTTCGATAGCGCGGCCATTCGCCGTAACGCTATCTGGCCAGTACTCCGGACCACCCGGCAACGCGATCCATTGCTCGTCGGCATACACAGTCCACTGCTGGGTGAAACGCGCATCTGACGACGTGACGGTCAGCTGCAATCGCCCGGGCCATGCACATACGAAATCACTGCGTTCGTTCGCGTCGCGATCGAAGTAGAACGGGCAGTCGCGATACTCCTTGTCCTTCAGCACCCACGCTTGCCAGTCTTTCAGGTCGTCAGGCACATACTCCTGTGCGCCGACGGACGTTATGCAGATGATTGAAAATACAAAAACCAGCCTGAATATCGTTGACATACGGGATCCCTGCCTAGTGCGTTTCTACACTATACGTCAACGTAGCGCGCTTGGGATCGGGGTTTAACCTCAGTAATGCGGCGGCCGTTCGTCGCCCGGATCGCCGGCCGGCGCGGCGTCTCCCATCGAACGCACTCTATCTATCAGAGACTGACAAAGTGTATTCAGCTCCATGATTTTCGCCTGCTGGCTGGTAACCACATCGTTGAGTTCATTCAGTAGCTGGTCCTGGTGCGCCAGTCGGCTTTCAAGATCAATAAAGCGCTCCTCGCTCATGCCGGTCCCCTGTCGTTATTTGCAATTCGGGCCATTACTCGTGAATGATCCGGTCTGGTGTCCTGATCCGTCAATTCGCATGAATTCGGAAACAGTGACATTTGTAAGGACAAGGCGCATGCCGCAGCCAGTGTCGAGACCCTGGCAAGGGTTGTACCACGGTCCCTGCGAAAGTCGCTGCTTCCAGAAGGGCGTCGATTTTGTGCCAATTGCCGGATCAGCACACTAGAATACACGGCTGGAACTTGCAGGGCTCTTCATGTCACTCCTTCGTTTTGAAGATATAGGCCTCGAATTCGGCGAGCAGGTCATTCTGCGCGACGCCGAATTCGCGGTAGAAGCCGGTGAGCGCATCTGTCTCATCGGCCGCAACGGTGCCGGCAAGTCGACTACGCTGAAACTGATCATGGGAACGATGGAGGCCGATCGCGGCGAGATCGTCAGGAAATCGGACCTGATCGTCAGCCAACTCGAGCAGACACTGCCCGAAGCGATGGACATGCCGGTTATCGACGTAATCCGATCGGGACTGGCGCAAATTCAGCGGCTGCTGGTCGACTACGAAGAGCGCTCCGGACTGGAACTGGACAAGCACGGCCTGCGCGAGCTCGAAGCCCTGCATGCGAAGATCGACGTGCACGATGGCTGGCACCTTGAACAACGCGTGGAAACGACAATCACCGAACTGAACCTGCCGGCCGACAAGTCGATGAACGAATTGTCGGGCGGCTGGCGACGTCGCGTCTTGCTGGCCAAAGCGCTGGTACAGAAACCGGACCTGCTGCTTCTGGATGAACCCACCAATCATCTCGACATCGCCACCATCAAGTGGCTGGAGGATCGAATCTATGGCTATCCCGGTGCCGTCATGTTCATCACACACGACCGGGCTTTCCTGCAGCGCCTCGCGACGCGCATCGTCGAGATCGATCGTGGAAAGCTGACCAGTTGGCCGGGGGACTATGATAACTATCTGAACCGAAAGGAAAAAGTGCTGGAAGACGAGGCGGTAGCTGACGCCCGTTTTGACAAGAAGCTGGAGCAGGAAGAGGTCTGGGTGCGACAAGGCATCAAGGCACGTCGTACCCGCAACGAGGGCCGGGTTCGCACCCTGCAGAAGATGCGCGAGGAACGGGAAGCGCGCATTGCGAAAGAAGGCACTGCCCGCATCCACATCGAGGAGGCAGAGCGGTCGGGTCGCAAGGTCTTGCGCGCGCGAAATATAAGCTACAGCTACGGCAAGGAAAAGGTCATCAGCGATTTCTCGATCAAACTCATGCGCGGCGACCGCATCGGCCTGATCGGCAACAACGGCGTCGGCAAGACGACGCTGCTGCGGCTACTGCTCGGCGAGCTCGAGCCGGCGACGGGCACGATAAAACGTGGCACGAATCTCGAGGTCGGCTACTTCGACCAGCTGCGGCAGACACTCGATCTCGAAAAGTCGGTTGCCTTCAATGTCGGTGAAGGGCGCACTTACATCACGCTTAACGGCAAGGACCGCCACGTCGTCGGCTATCTTAAAGGGTTCCTGTTCAGCCCCAAACGCTCGATGACACCCGTGAAAGCGCTATCCGGCGGTGAGCGCAACCGCGTGATCCTGGCGAAACTTTTCACTCGAGCAGCCAACCTGCTGATCCTGGATGAGCCAACCAATGACCTGGACATCGAGACACTCGAGGTTCTCGAGCAGAAACTCTGCGATTACAGCGGTACGTTGATCGTCGTGAGCCACGACCGTCAGTTTCTCGACAACGTGGTTACGAGCACGATCGTATTCGAGGAAGACGGCAAGATCCAGGAATACGTTGGCAGCTACAGTGACTGGCTGCGCCAGGGGCACGCACTCGCCGTAACCGACAGCCCGCTGATGGCCGAGAAAAAGAAACGCGAGGCGGCGGCACGTCGCAAGCGCGGCAATTCCCTGAAGCTCAGCTACAAGGAGCAACGCGAACTGGACCAGTTGCCGGCGGAGATCCAGGAGATCGAGTCCCGTCTCAGCCGACTGCAGGCCGTCATCGCCGCCCCGGATTTCTACATGCAGGACAAGAGCAGCGTGCAGGAGAAACTTGCCGAGCTCACCGAGTCGGAACTGCAACTGGAACAGCGCGTCGAGCGCTGGAGCGAACTTGAGACAAAAAAAGAATCGTTGCAGTCGCGCTGAGTCGCGACCGCAACGACGGTCTTACTACAGCAACTGCAGGATAAGGGCGACCTGGCAAGCCCAGCCGACGACAAAGGCGACTGTCCTCACCCATGGAATCGATAACGTATACGACAACAGGTGGACAACCCGCGCCCAGAAGTAGACCTTGCACGCCATGACGGTTACGTCGTTACTCACGCCGGCCGCATTTGCGATCAACACGAGCGCCGCGAAAACCACCAGGTTCTCGACTGCATTGTAGTGCGCGGCTTTCATCTTGGTCGCCCAACCCGACAGCGCCTTGGGTTCCTCCGGGTAACCCACTGCATCCATCAGGCCGCGCACCATGATCGTGTTGACCACGTACGGCATCCACATGACGGCGTTGAGCGCGACGACCCACGTTAGCATCGTTAATTCGTTCGTCATTCTGTTCTCCTTAGCGTTTTTCAGGCACAGCTACTCTGGCTGTACATACTCGATATCGATTGGTCGCGTCAGGAAGAAACACCTGTCTTTCATTTTCGCGTCGCCCGGGTAGTCCTGAATTCTGAATCCCAGCGAGAGGTAACACGCGCAAGCAGACGTATTGTCGCGGTAGACGAACAGCGACGCTTCCGCGTAGTCGCCTGCCCGGGACGCAGCCCTGATGATCATCTCTATAAGCCGTCTTGCGGCGCCCTGGCGACGCTTCCCGGGATTGCTGACAAGCCTGGCGAGGTGTACGCGGCCGTGTCGATCATAAAATTGCCCGAATGCCGCGATCTCGCCGCCCGGGTTTCGCAAACAGTAAGTCGACATGATCGCAAGCTTGCAGTCCTCAAGGAACGAGTCGCGCGTAAACGGAAAGCGGAATCCGGGCCCTCCCCAGATATCGACGGAGTGCGCATCCGGAAACCAGCCCATCACCTCATCGATGTCCGCGTCGCCGGGGGGCTCAAGTATCCAGCCTTCCTCAACAAGCGCGTCACATTCCATGATTGAGGGCGTTAGCGTCCGGGCATCGTTTGATCGAAGTAGCGGTCAAATGCCCGATGCACGATGACTGGCGAGATCCCCATCGCATTCATCGCGTTGCTGAACTGTTCCATCTCGGAGACCTCGCGGTGCCCGTCGGCCGCAACGACCTTGAGGCCCATGTACGCAATTTCCTCTTTTTCCGAATCCGACAAGGTCGGCGAGAGACCAACGAGCAGACCGGTGAGAGCCGGCTTGTCCGTCGTCTCTTCCAGGGCACGCGAAATGAGCTCGAGTGACTCGGCGCCCTGCAAGCGAAAATATTCCTCGATCAGACCGATGATCAACGACGACTCTTCGGGTTCGATCTGGCCACTACCGCGTGCGACATGGATCAGTATGGCCGCAACCAGAAACTTCAAATCGTAGTTTTCCAAGCCACCATCGGTCTCGACGATCAGCGTGGAACCGACTATTTTGGAATCCAGTATCTCTGTGCTCACAGCGTGCTCACTTCGTCTTGTAGTTGTTTTTCATGTGCGTTACCGAACCGGCTATCAGTTTCTCGAGCACCGACTCATCGACGTCGGACAGGCGCCTGATATAGAGACAGGATTTGCCGGTCTTGTATTTTCCCAGTTTCTTCATGAGTGACTCGAAGGGCTTGAAGCCCGGAATCACGTACAGAGTCAGTGCCTGCTTGCGCGGCGAAAAACCAGTGATCATGAAATCGCCTTCCCGCCCGCTGTCGTACTTGTAGTGGTACTCACCGAAACCGACGATATTCGCACCCCACATCCTGGCGCGCGAACCTGTTGCCTTGCGCATCATTGCCGACACTTTCCTGGCATCACGGCGCATGTCCGGATTCTCTATGCCCTTCATGAAGGTCGTTACGTTTAATTTCGTCGGCTTCGTCTTATTCTCGGCCATGTCGCCTCCCTAGTGCAAGGTGCCAAAAAGGCGGTCCCCTGCATCCCCGAGGCCCGGCACAATGTACTTCTTCTCGTTCAACTTCTCGTCGATAGCGGCCGCGTAGATGCGTACATCCGGATGCGCCTCTTCCACGACCTTGATGCCCTCAGGGCAGGTAACGATACAGACGACGACAATGTTGTCGGCGCCATTTTTTTTCAGGATGTCAATCGCCGCGACTGTTGATCCACCGGTCGCAACCATAGGATCAATGACAATGCTGGTTCCGCCCTCTACTTGCCGCGGGAAGCTCTCGTAATAGGTGACCGGCTGCTTGGTTTCTTCGTCCCGATACAAGCCAACGAAGCCCACCCTGGCCGTCGGAATAAGCTCCAGAATTCCTTCGAGCATGCCGACACCGGCCCGCAGAATAGGTACCACGACAATGTCCGTGTCAATCTTGCGGCACTCTGCGATGGCCACAGGTGTCTCCACAGTGACTTCTCTTGTCTTGATGTTCTTGAGGGCCTCGTAGCAGACAAACTTCGTGATTTCTGTCGCCAACTCGCGAAAACGCTTGTGCCCGGTCTCTACGTCACGAATGATGGCCAGCTTGTGCTGTACGCAAGGATGATCAATCAGTTCGGCCACTTCTTATTCTCCGTTATTGTTTTCGAGATTCGGTGACCAGATAGCATACTCGTTGCCAGTCGGGTCGATGAAATGGAAACGGCGGCCGCCGGGGAATGCAAAGATCTCCTCGCTGATTTCGGCGCCCAGACCCTTGACTCTGTCGACGTCGCGCTCGAGATTTTCACTGTAGAAGATCAGCAGGACACCCGTTGATACAGCAGGCTCCGACGAGCGTCGAAATCCACCATCGAGGCGCCCGTCGTTGAAACTCATATAGTCGTCGCCCCATTCCTGGAACGACCAGCCGAACATAGACGAGAAGAACTCACGTGCGCGGTTGAGGTCAGTCACAGGAATTTCGACATAGTCAATCTGGTTTTCGGCACTCACGATTATTCCTCTTCAGCGCCTACGGCGTCCTGAGCTTCAGTAGCGGCCGCTCGGCGTCGACGAACACCGTACCAAATTCACCGCTGATTTCGTATCGCGCATCGGCACAACGGCGAAATCCTGAGATCGCGCCGTGGCCAAGATATGCCGCAATATCAGCGAGTTCACCGTCCGTTCCGCCGTCCGGGCTCAACCCCTCACAGACAGGAAACTCGATGTAGGCCGGTCGTATGCAGACCTTCTCCGCGGGCCTGGGCGCCTCGTAAAACGGATGCTCCGGCATCAGGTACAGGTCGATGTCGACAATCAAGCTGTCCGACTCGACGTGCCAGGACAGCACGTAGGAGCGTGTCAGGTCGACGTCGGCGAACTCGCGTAACTGACGCCACTCTGTGATGTTCTCCCGATCCGTCATCAATTACCCGATTGACCTAGCCAAAAGTTCTGCTCACCCAGACGCCAATGAAGTGCGATAGAACAACGACGAGTACGGCAATGCCGACGTGCTCCGCAATGATGGCCAGGGGCGACTCATTCTGCGCGCGTGCCAGGAAATAACTCAACACGACAATGACGCACATTCCCCACGCCACCGAGGCGATCACCGCTGAAGTGAGTGGCAACAGCAGCAAGGGTACGACGAAACTAATGGAGAACACGAACTTGGTAACAAACGTCGTAATTGTGGCAGCCCAGACGTGATCGTGCGTGGTTTCCGGGTCAGACTCTTCAGCCAGGTGAATACCGAGCGCATCCGACATCGCGTCGGCGACGGCGATGACGAGAATACCGCCGAGCACCGCCGTAATGGACCCGGTGCCAGAGTTCAGGCCGACAATCAGGCCGATCGTCGTTATAACTCCCGACGTGGCACCGAAAAAAAGTCCCGTCCTGGCGCCATCACTCCTTAAGAAATCCATACCGCTCCTGTGCCTTCAGCCCAGCCACATACCGTACAGGCTGATTTCTTCTTCGTCGGGCATTGTAATACCTCTGTCAAACGTCAGGCCAAGTTTCTCGATAAGGCCGATTGAAGCGGCGTTGTGCGGCGATACAATTGCGGTGAGGTAATCAATACCAAGATCGTCGCGGGCGTGTTCGACCACAGCGCGGGCAGCCTCCATTGTCAGGCCCGACCTGTAGAATTCCGGCAGCACCGCAAAACCGATGTCCGGATGCTCCAGGTTGTCGCGGCGAAACAGCCCGCAGATACCTGCCAGTTTGCCATCGTTTTTCAGCACCATACAGTAGGGCCCATAACCGAACTCATCGTAGAGCGCGAACGCGCCATCTGCCAGCGCCGCTTCGGCTTCCTCGACCGTGCGAATGCCGCGGTCGCCGACATGCCGAATGAACGCGGGATCGTTCCAGATCGACAGCATGAAAGCAGCGTCATCCAGCACGACGCGCCGCAAAAACATCCGCTCCGTCTCGAGTGACCAGACTGCGTCGCTCCGGCTCAATGCCAGGCACCCAGGATAAGACCGAACAACAGGAACTGTCCGGTGTGGAGGAGCGGTGAATACCAAAGCCCACCCAACACAAAACTCGATACAGCGGCGACCAGGACCGCCCAGAGATTGATTTCCACACTACTACTCCTTCTGAATTGCGCGATTCAGCCTCGTCGTTGCCACCAGGAATACAGAAACTGCTGCGCCGAACCGGAAGGCGTCCGGTGTACCTCGAATGCGTGATCGCGAAGATCAAAACGGTCCTCGAATAGTAGCTGCAAGGTGCCAATATCGTGACGCTGCACAGGCAGGCCGCTGCAGCGCTCCGGTCCTTCAGGGCCGAACGTCGCGAGGAGCAGGTGTCCGCAAGGCAACAGCGCTCGCTCCAGCACATCGATGTACTTGCTGCGCTCACCGGGGTCGGTGAGAAAATGAAATACTGCACGATCGTGCCAGACCTCGTAGCGACGAGATGGCACAAACGCCGTTACGTCGGACTCGATCCAGTGCACAGCGTCCGCCTGTTCGCCGAGCCGCGCCCTGGAGCGCTGCAGCGCTTTGCCCGACACGTCAAGCACGCTGATATCTGTGTAGCCCCCGGCAAGCAGCTGATCGACGAGCGTCGATGCACCGCCGCCGGCATCGAACACAGGCCCGGACCGGGCGGCACCGGTCGCACGGATAAGCCGCAGTGATTTTGACGGCACGCGCTGATACCAGGAAACGTCAGTCGGTTCCTTGTCGGTATGGACGCGCTGCCAGTGAGATTGCCGGGTTTCAGTCATCGGAAACTGCCGTTATGCCTTTGATTAAGCCTGCTTCAGCACGGCTTTTCAAAGGCGTCTAATCACTCCCCAGAAGCCATTCTCTCGCCTCGTCAACCGTCTCAAACCGCCGCCCGGGCAGGTCGCGGTTTTCCAGGATGCTGGCTGCAAGGTCGATGATGTCAACGCCCTCGGGGTTGAGCTCGACCCAGGCAACCTGGTATCGATGATCGATATTGTATTCGCGAAACACGGCGGGCAACTCGTAGCCCTCAATCGCCTCGATAGGTTGGCTGGTATCGGCGATGCCGAGCACCTTGAAGCACTGGTGCTTTTCGCAAACTCTCGAAATACTTGACCAAATTTCCTCGACGACGACGTAATTTTTCTCGCCGGCGGTCCGCGCCAGTACATGGTCGCCTTCGAAAGTAACGTCGATCTCGTAATTCACGTCGAGTGAACCTCGCGCCGCAGGCTTTCATAGTAGCAGCAAACGTCGAATCTGGCGCGAAGCGCGGTGCCGGACGCGCCACTATGAGGTAATCAGGGCGCTCTTATGCCAAGTCTTTCTTCAGATCGTCTCTCAGGTATCGGGCAGCGTTGAAATACAGGGCGGCCCCGATGAACGCCGCCAGCGCGGTACTCATGATTGCCCAGCGAATCGAGTCGACGCCCATCGACGGCGCAAGCGCGTCGCTAATTGTGCCGACCGTAAGTGGACCGAAACCCAGTCCAATGATGTTCAGGATAAAGAACAGCACAGAGGATGACAGCGCGCGATAGCGGGGCCCAACCAGCGCGTGCGCCGTTGCAATCGTTGGCCCGAGAAACATCGAGTGGCTGAGCGTGACCAGGGCGTAAAAACCCCACATAACGTATTGGTCACTGCTTAGCATCGTCGGCAGCACCAGCAGCCCACAAATCAGCGTACTGATGCCCGGCACCCAGTAGGCCCAACGATCGTCGCGCTTGCTGTATTTATCGCTCAGGTGCCCGCCGGCGTAGACGCCGGCAGCGCCCGCCAGGCCCGCGATCAGCGCAAGCCAGGTACCAACCAGTCCCACCGGCACTTCGTATATACGAATAGCAAACGACGGCATGAAATTCAACGCGCCGTAGCCGAGAAACGCATTGAAGCCCGCGGCGAATGCCGCATAACGGAAGCTCTTGAGTGCCCAAATCCGCTTCAGGTCAGCAACGATGTGGCCTTGTGGCGCATCGGCATGGTCGCCGTCGTCCATTTGGCCCCGTAGCGGCTCGCGTAACGTCAATTTGACGACGATAGCCACTAGAACTCCCGGCAACCCGACGACAAGAAACGCAGTACGCCAGCCAAAAAACTGGTTGATCCAGCCACCGAGCAAGAAGCCGATCAGGATACCGATGTAGATACCCATCGAGTAGACGGAGAAGGCTCGACCGCGCTCGCTTTGTGGAAAGTAGTCAGAGATGATCGAGTGCGACGGGGGGCTTGCGCCGGCCTCACCAACGCCAACGCCGACTCGCGCAGCCAGAAGTTGCCAGAAGTTGCCGGCGAACGCGCTGATTGCTGTCATGACACTCCAGACAGCGATCGAGGCTGACACGATATTGACGCGATTGTAACGATCCGCCAACCGCGCTATCGGTATCCCGCAAATAACGTAAAAGACTGCAAACGTGAAACCGGACATCAGGCCGAGCTGCTTGTCGCTGAGCCCGAGTTCCGCCTTGATTGATTCCTGCAGGATGACGAGAATCTGACGGTCAATGAAATTGAAAACATAGACGACCATTAGTAGCAGCAACACGTAGTTGCGGTAGCTCCGGGATGTCTGCATGGCCGTCCTTCCTTAAATATCAGTTCGTCGATTCGAACCAGAATTCGATTTCCGATGTGCTCACTTCGAATCGTGCGGCGTGCGGCTGATTGGGCAGCAGGTGATACCAGTCTCCCGGTCCGTATAGGCGCTCATCGCCATCCACCGTCAGGATCAGCTCACCTTCTGTAATGACGCCGCAGTTTTCCGTAGCGTGCGTGTGCTCATCGATCGCCGTGCCCGCCGGATAGGACGCAAATAAGACCTGGCACTTTTCTGCACGCAGCTCATGGGCGTCAAAGGGGCCGGCAAATGCCGGCAGGTTTTTTATCAACTGCGGAAAGTCCGACTTATCTGACATGATGATTCAGTTCCATGTAATGGTTTCTCAGCTGTTCATAGCTCTTGCCAGCTTCCGCTTGGCTGCAACCAATGCGCTTTTTGACGATTCCTTTGACGCTTCGATGACACGAAAATCAGTCAGTGCCGCTGCAACGTCAGTACCCTGCAACCAGGTGACGACGGTGACCACCTGGTCTGCGTTGTCGCTGACGATCGCATTGCTGTTGCCATCGATTATCGCGATACGGTGCTTGCAGAAATTCCCGTACTGGCCGGCGGGACAGGAACATAGCGCCGTCAGGCTGTCGCCATCCTTGATAAAGGTCAGCTCATAGGGCTCGGCGGATGAGCCTTTCACCTGAAAAGTCAATTCGTCCATGGCTACCCTATAACGCCGGCTCGAAGCGTGTGCGAAAAGAAAATGCGTCTGCAGTGGGTCCGTTCTGCCAGAGCAGCTCGAAGCGCTTCGATGCGGGCGACAAAGTCCGCCATGGCAGGATCGTCCAGCGGCGCACGCATGTGCGCGATGTTGGCCTGAGCAAGATGATATTTGCGAGTCACGCTACAGAGTCTATCGCGGCTTGTCCGGTAATGGCTATTGGCAGCCCTGTCGGACGTGCCTCGAATATTGCGAGCCTCGCCCGGGGCTTGTCCCCTCGAGCTTGAACTGCGCCGCTAAATCCAGCGGCGAACCGAGTGCAAATAGTCGCGATAGTCATCCCCGAAAGCGGACAGCATTGCTCGCTCTTCCGGCTGGATCTGAAAACGATTCATATACAGGACGAATACCGGCAATCCCACGAACGCAAGCGGATGTGCCAGGAATAACACCCATCCCGACAGCATCAACAGGAGGCCAAAATACATCGGGTTTCGGCTGCGCTGGTATATGCCTGTCCTCACGACTATCGACGATTTTTCGGGATACCGTGGGTCGACCGTAGTACTTGCGGCGCGAAACGCCCGGACGCCGGCCACGCCGAAAGCAATACCAACGCAGGCAGTAACTACGGCGAACACCGTGCGACCCGGAAAATAAATGGCCAGCGCAGGAAACAGAACCGACACGAACCACATCCCGGCGCCACACACGAGAAGTACGGCAGCCGGCGGAATTTTCAGCTCCAGGCCCGTCATCACGATAATTACAGGTCGTCCACAAGGGACCGCATGCTCGCCGCCAGTCGTTCGCCAGTCCTATTGAAAAGCGTCCGTACCAGCGTATGCGTCTGCTCAACAAGGTTCACTATCAAGTGCCGCACTTTGCAATCGGAAAAACGAATAGCGCAAGGAAGGCTTGCAGGCTACCGACAAGCACAGCAACCCAGGTCAGGAGCGAAACGATTGTCAGCGCCCGATACCTTGCAACCTCGGAAGTGGCAATCCTGAAGGAAACAGCAAGAGCAAGCAGCGATGCGGCGGCTACTGCAAAGCCGGCTTCAGTCGCGTAAGCGACCTTTGGCCAGAAGGCGACGGTCAGGAGTGGCAGCTCGCAGTGTTTCGCGAAGTCCTCTACCGGGCTGAGAACGGACATGTTCTCTACAAGCCCGCCAATTACGGGAGCTGCGATCGCGGCCGATGCGGCCGCCCACCACCTTATAGCCGTGTCAATCATGCGATCGAAGCCTCGTCAACGCGGACATCACTGATAGGCGGCACGCCACCGAGAATATGAAGCAGTGCAAGACCAGGAATGATCGAGGCGAATACCGAAACATGTTTGAAAACCGTCATGGCCATCGCCCGATGTTCGTGGCCGCCGCTCCTCAAATCCCCATACGTACCAGCACATCGATCACCTCACGCATGAAGCGTTCAATGGTCGGGTGCTCAGCCGCGAAATTTGTCTCGAGCTCCCTCGCTTTTTCAAGGACGGAATCCGTCTCAGCGCGGTTTCCTTCCGGGTCCAGGAGATCGTCAATGTCGGAATCCAGGTCCCGGACCAGCTCGCGGGTTTCCTCGTCGAGCTCCGTTTTCTGAATCTCGTTCTGCAGTTTGGCCAGTAGCCCCCGAATCTCTTTGTTGCTCATGGTGTTCCTTATCCCAGCCTGCGTATCCCGATTGCGTCGCGAATCTGTGCCATGTAGGGCACCGCAAATTCCCGTGCCCTTTCCGCGCCTTTCTGCAATTCTGCTTCAACTACGGCCGGATCTGCAATAAGGCGATCGTACTCATCACGCGCCGGTTTGATGTGCTCGTTAATATACTCGAACAGCATCTGCTTCATAGCTCCCCAGGCGATCCCGTCGGCGTAAAGCTTCTCGACGTCGGAGGTTTCCTCGGGTGTCGCGAAAGCCCTGTAAATGTCGAACAGCGTGCTGCCCTCAGTCTCTTTGGGCTCACCGGGCTCAAGGCTGTTTGTCTTGATCTTCATGATGAGCTTTCTTAGCGGTTTCTCCGGCGCAAAGAGGGGAATCGTGTTGTTGTAGCTCTTGCTCATTTTGCGCCCATCGAGCCCCGCCAGAACCGCTGTGTCGTCTCCGATCACCGGATCCGGTAGCACCAGTATGTCGCCGTAGTGATGATTGAATCGTTGCGCAATATCACGGGCCATTTCGACATGCTGCTTCTGGTCGCGGCCGACCGGCACTTTGGTCGACTTGAACATCAGGATGTCGGCAGCCATCAGGATCGGGTAGCTGTACAAGGCCATGGTGATGCCCTTGTCAGGGTCCTTGTCACCGTTCTCGACGTTCGCCTGAACCGCGGCTTTGTACGAGTGCGCACGGTTCATCAGGCCCTTTGCCGTCATGCTGGTCAACACCCAGGTCAACTCGGTGATTTCAGGAATGTCGGACTGACGGTAGAACGTCGCATGTTCTGTATCGAGGCCCAGCGCCATCCAGGCGGCCGCGATCTCCAGCGTGGACCGGCTGATCTTGTCGGGATCTTCGTTCTTGGCAAGCGCATGGAAGTCGGCCAGGAAATAGTAGTTCTTCTTTTCCGGGTCCTGGCTTGCCGCAATGCCCGGGCGAATCGCGCCGACATAGTTACCGATGTGCGGCGTGCCCGTCGTCGTAATTCCGGTCAGGTAGATCTCTTGATTCATAGTCTTAAGTTTTCTTAAATTCCAGCGTAACGCTGCCAAGCGCTCTGCGCCCGGAAAGAGGGCAAATGAGCGCAAAAAGCGGTTCGACTAGTAACCGGCGGCCTGGCCGTCTTTACGAACCTCGGACGCGCCATAATACACGCCCTCACCGTGATCCCGCATGATTGCCTGGTACCCGCCGAAGCTGCCATTGCTTTCTCCCAGCTTGTGGCCGAGAGCTTGCAGCTCTTTTCGTGTCTCTTCGCTAAAGCTCTTTTCCATGTGAACGACACCGCCATCGGTCATCGTCGTGCCGATCGGCCTGGAGGAGCCAGTGTGGTTGATACGGGCTGCATCCCCGGCTTCCTGCAGGTTCATGCCAAAATCGACCATATTGACGATCACCTGTGCATGCCCTTGCGGCTGCATCGCGCCACCCATTAGTCCAAAACTAATCAATGGTTTACCGTCCTTCATGACGAAGGCGGGAATGATCGTGTGAAACGGCCGCTTACCGCCCGCGACAACATTCGCATGGTTCTCGTCCAGCGCGAAGAGCTCGCCACGGTCCTGCAGGACAAAGCCGAGTTCGCCAGGCGTCATGCCCGATCCCATACCCCGATAATTACTTTGGATGAGAGAAACCATGTTGCCGTCCGTGTCAGCGACGGTCAGGTAAATAGTGTCACCCTCCTCCAGCCTGGCATCACCCGCCGGAAGCGACTTCGACGCCTTTGTCGGCGATAAGAGTGCGCCGCGTTCTTTTGCGTAGTCTTTCGAGATCAGGCGTGTAACCGGGACATCGACAAAGTCCATGTCCGCGTAGTATTTGGCACGATCCTCGTACGCCAGTTTCTTGGCTTCGACAAGCGTATGCAGATATTCGGCGCTGCCAAAACCCATTGCAGCGATGTCGAAGCCTTCGAGGATATTCAGGATCTGCAGCGCCGCAATGCCCTGGCCGTTCGGTGGCAGCTCATAGACGTCCCAGCCGCGATAGTTGGTAGAGACCGGCGTAACCCACTCCGAGCTGTGCGCGGCAAGGTCTTCATAGGCCAGCAAGCCACCCTGCTCGGCCATGTAGGCATCGATCTTCCTGGCAATGTCACCCTTATAAAATTCGTCCCGGCCCTTTGCTGCAATCGCCGCGTAGGTCCTGGCCAGCCGCGGATTCCTGAACATCTCGCCTTTTTGCGGCATGCGCCCGCCTGGCATGAACGTCTCGGCAAATCCCGGGTATTCGCCGAGGCGTCGCGCGTTCCGTTGAAAGTAGTAGGCGATCACTTCTGAAACCGGGAACCCATCGATCGCATAAGCGATCGCGGGCGCCAGTAACTCCGGCATTGGTAAACGCCCGTAACGACCGTGGAGTTCGAACCAGCCGTCTACGGCGCCCGGTACGCTGACAGGCAGCGGGCCAAACGAAGGGATCTTCTCAATACCGTTTTCCTGAAAATACTCCAGCGTCATGGCTTTGGGCGAACGACCGGAGGCATTGAGGCCGGTCAGTTCTTTCTTCTCGGCATCCCAGACGATGGCGAACAGGTCGCCGCCGATGCCGGAACCGGTCGGCTCCATCAGTCCCAGGGCGGCGTTGGCTGCTATCGCGGCATCCACCGCGCTGCCCCCTGCTTTCAGGATATCGAGCGCGATCTGTGTCGCCAGTGGCTGACTGGTCGCCGCCATGCCGTGCGGAGCAATCACCTCCGAGCGAGATGCGAGAGCGCGTCCCGCGACGCGGTCGTAGCCAGGTTCAGCCGACATGGCAGATACTCCATTTAGCAAGAATGCACTGCAAAAAAACCATGCGACTCGTTTCATCCTCTGTCTCCGCTTCTCGGGATTGGCCTGCTCCCGGCCGCCGGGAGCGGCCAATGATGGCACTCGCCGCCGGCGCCGGCAACAGGGTATGATCGCCCCATGAACAGCGACTACACCGATAGCAACCAGTCTCTCGGGGCTTTGTACAAAGACCACGTGCAGGCCCTCATGGCACGGCACGATCATGCGCTCGAACAGGCCGGTGCCAGCCACGCGATCATTTACTCGGGCAATCCCAAGGTCGCGTTTCTCGATGACAATAACTATCCGTTCAAAGCCAACCCGCATTTCGTCAGCTGGGCCCCGCTGACGACGCTGCCGTTTTCCTACATCGTCTACACACCTGGTGAGCCGCCGATACTTATTTACTTTCAGCCTCGGGATTACTGGCACGTCGTGCCGGGCGCCCCTGATGGCTACTGGACCAGCCACTTCGATATACGTGTCGTGCATACCATTGAGGATATCGGCCAGCACCTGCCCACACAGCGTGAAAAGTGCATCCTGATCGGTGATATTGACGACGATGTCATGGCGTTTGATGTAGAACGGGTCAACCCGACGACTTCCGTCAATATTCTGCACCATGCGCGCGGCTCGAAGACGGACTACGAGCTCGCCGCCATGCGTCTTGCGTCACAGCGAGGAGCTAGCGGGCATCGCGCTGCGGAAGCTGCGTTTCGTGATGGTCACTCGGAGTTCGACATTCACCGCGCCTATTGCAAAGCCGTTAGCCACACGGATGCAGAACTGCCGTACGGCAACATCATCGCGTTGAACGCTCATGGCGCCGTGCTGCATTACACGGACCTCGAACGCACCGCACCCGACGCCATCAATTCGTTTCTAATCGATGCGGGCGCACAGGTGCACGGCTATGCATCGGACATTACTCGCACCTATTCTTCGGGCGATCGGCGTTTTCAGGATTTGATCGATCGCATGGATGTCATGCAACGCAATATTGTCGATCGGGTTGAGGTTGGCGTTGACTATCGTGAACTTCATATCGACACACACAGGATGCTTGCCGAGGTTCTCGTCGAAGCGGAGCTGGCCAGCGGCAATCCAGCCACGTTGCTCGAGACCGGGGTCACCTCGGCGTTCTTCCCACACGGCCTCGGGCATCTTCTCGGCGTCCAGGTACACGACGTTGGCGGATTTCAGGAAAACGAGTCGGGTGTCACGATTGATCCACCGAGTGGTCATCCGTTTCTGCGCCTGACACGCGTACTGGAAGAAAATATGGTGCTCACTATCGAACCGGGCCTGTACGTAATCGATATGCTGCTTGAGAACCTGCGCGGCACCCCGGCGGAGAATCACGTCAACTGGGCCACCGTTGACTGGTTGCGACCCTTCGGCGGTATCCGCATCGAAGACAACGTGCGGGTTTTGGTCAACGATCGCGAAAACCTGACTCGGGACGCGTTTGCCGCTGCCTCATAGCGGGTCATCAAGTTCCCCGCGCGGACTGCGATGAAGCGTAGCACGGCCGTCATATACGGTTGCCCCCGATTCGTGTCGACGACCAACAAGGAGACCCGGAACCCCCCGTTTCGGGTTTCCTTTTTTATTCGGCCTCGGTCGCGGCGCGCGCCTTCGCCTCGGCTTTCAGCTGTTTCTTGACCCGCTGGCCCTTTCGCTCCAGCACCGGCTTCATTTGTCGGCTGATCCAGGGAAACAGGTAGCTTATGGTTGTCAGGAGCCCGCTGAGGGCCGGCATCGACACCTCGCGGATATTATTGCTGCAAAGATCGAGAATGTTCTGCGCGACCTCTTCCGCGGTACTCATAGGCTGCGAAAACGTAATGTCCGCCGTCTTGTCGACGTCCGCCATTATGAAACCCGTCTGGATCGGCCCCGGTGAGACGAGGCCAACCTTGATCTTGCTGCCTCGCAGCTCTTCGGAGAGCGCTATTGTGAACGCTCGCAGGCCTGCTTTGGTCGAAGAATAGGTCGCAGAACCGGGTACCGGCGTCCTGCCAGCCAGCGAACCCACATTGATGATGGCAGCCTCGTCGGCCTCCTTCAGATACGGCAAGGCAAGCCGCGCTAATACAATCGGTGCGCGAAGATTAACGTCGATCATTTTACCGAGTTCCGCTGCGTCGACCGCTTCAACAACACCGCGTGCGTGATATCCGGCGTTGTTGACGAGCACATCGATGCGTCCGAACTCGAACTGCGCTTTCTTGAACACATCGACGCAAGCATCCGCGTCCGACACGTCCATAGCGAAGATTTCGACTTTGGTCTTGTCACGCAGCTCTTCGGCGATTGCTTCGAGGTTCTTCTTGCCACGTGCAACAAGCATGAGGTTAGCGCCGGCAGCCGCGAAAAGGCGTGCAGCAGCAGCGCCGACACCCTCGGATCCGCCCGTGATAATCACGGTTTTGTCTTTGAAAATCATTGGGCTATTGTAACCGTCGAAGTCCACTCCAGCGAGTAGAATCGCCTCTTGCGAGTGGCGGCGCCGAAAGCAGCATGAACTCACTGATGCCTGGAGTTAGGATCGCCCGAACTAGTGAGGCTTTCGCCGGACCGGTGCCAGCAAAATCAGAGGCCGATGTAGCCTTTGATCTTTTTCCACAGGCTCGACTCCCAGCCATAGACGTCGAGTTGATCTTCGCCGAGCGCGGCGACCGGCATAGTCGTATCGGGTGAAAGGGACTCATTCGCGGCGACGTCCTCGGGGCGCAATTCGAGTTTGCCCCTCTTGCCGTCGCTCGCATCGGTCAGCCCATCAACGGCAAGACTCAGGTATGGCAACACTTCGTCGTCAACGATATCGTCATAGAAGACGGCGTCCGGATCGAAAGCGTCTTTCGACAGGATCACGCAATCATCAAATGATTTTTCGCTGCTGATGGCGGTGGCCTCGCGGAGAAATGAGCGTTTACTGTAATGCGATCGGACAGCAATCTCTGTGAGGCGACTCACAAGTTATCGAATTGACCATCTTCATTATATTTATCAATCGCTTATGGCCATTTCCGGGGCAAAAAAAACCGGGCCAGAGCCCGGTTTTTTGATACAACAAGGTAGTTTCGCTTAATCTTCCGCAACCACCTCGGGTGCCTGATCCGTCATCATAATGATCGCCATAGGCGCCGCATCGCCTGGACGCGGGCCGGTCTTCAGGATGCGCAGGTATCCACCAGGACGCTCCTTGAAACGCGGGCCGATGTCGGTGAACAGCTTGCCCACAACTTCCTTGTCGCGCAGACGATCGAACGCCAGGCGGCGATTAGCAACGCTGTCGTTCTTCGCCAACGTGATCAATGGCTCAACGACGCGGCGAAGCTCTTTCGCCTTCGGCAAAGTGGTTTTGATGGTCTCATGCTTCAGCATCGATGCTGCCATGTTACGGAACATGGCGCTGCGATGAGAGCTATTACGACCCAGTCGACGACCGGATTTTCTATGGCGCATTTGTCTTTCCTAAATATCTAATCAATTGCAACGCGAGCATCGGCTCGGGGTGCTTTACATCAGGAGCTCGTGCTCAGGACGCAGGCTCGCCGGAGGCCAGTTATCGAGGTGCATGCCCAAACCGAGGCCATGCCCTTCGAGGACTTCCTTGATTTCGGTCAGCGACTTCTTGCCCAGGTTCGGCGTTCTAAGAAGTTCGACTTCCGTGCGCTGCACCAGGTCACCGATATACATGATGTTCTCGGCCTTGAGGCAATTCGCTGAGCGAACGGTCAGCTCGAGCTCGTCGACCGGGCGCATGAGTATCGGATCGACGTGGCTTTCGGCCTGCGCTCCAACGCCTTCTTCCTGACCCTGCAGGTCTACGAAGACAGACAGCTGATCTTTCAGGATGCTACCCGCGCGTCGGATCGCTTCCTCGGGATCGATCGTGCCGTTGGTCTCAATGTCGATGAGCAACTTGTCCAGGTCGGTGCGCTGTTCCACGCGGGCCGCCTCGACATTGTACGTTACGCGACTGACCGGGCTGAACGACGCATCGAGCATCAGGCGGCCGATCGGGCCGGTCTGATCTTCGAACGAAGGACGCTGCGTCGCAGGACGATAGCCACGACCGCGCTCAACCTTGAGCAACATGTTGAGCTCACCGGCCTTCGTCAGGTTTGCGATGACAAGTTCCGGATTCATGATTTCAACATCGTGATCCAGCTGTATGTCGCCGGCCGTAACCGGCCCGGGGCCACGTTTCGAAAGGCGAAGCTCAGCGGTATCGCGCGAATTCATCGTAACGGCGACCTGCTTGAGGCTCAGGAGTATGTCGACAACATCTTCCTGAACACCTTCGATACTGGTGTACTCGTGGAGAACACCCTCGATTTCTGCTTCCGTGACCGCCGCACCTGGCATTGACGACAGCAAAATGCGACGTAGCGCATTGCCGAGCGTATGGCCGAATCCACGTTCGAAAGGCTCGATCGTGACTTTTGCTTGCAGATCGTTGACCGGCGTTACTTTTACAACGCGCGGCTTCAGAAACTCGTGTACTGATTCCTGCATGGGTAAAAACCCTCCTGACTACTTCGAGTACAGCTCGACGACTAGGTTTTCGTTGATATGGGGG
>RCNG010000370.1_pt1 | contig 33626 bp, 27 predicted proteins | sample 2041371 | NCBI WGS metagenome assembly RCNG01 (sample SAMN09708227, study PRJNA481090) | Marine sediment metagenome, whole genome shotgun sequencing project. | biome: marine sediment; feature: ocean; material: sediment; isolation source: Sewage treatment plant 1 marine sediment (STP1) ... | reverse complement strand
CCCAGGCCATAGGAAATCAATAATATAACCCCAAACACGCCCCAGAACAAAATTGCCGGTCCCATTTTGGGGCCGCTGGTTAAGAGTACCCAACGATTGTAGCCGGGTTGCAGTGATATAGCGTTATTGACACTGTCGATACCCAAATCAACGACAGGTACCTGATAGATCGATCTAATACCTTCTGGCTCCTGCCATTTGAGCTGTATCTTTTGTTGTCCCGGCTTAATCGGTAAAGGGATCCCCTGCTCCGTCTGGCGAATGGGCACCGCTTTGGCATTAATGAAGACTTCCTGCAATTCTGCGTTGGCTGGCAAACGTATGATATGTTGTCCACCAAGACTACTGCGTAAATTAAATGCCAGAGTCGAGGTGCTGATTTGCTCACCCGGCTGGATTTCCAGCTTACTGCTATCAATGGTCATGGTCCTGCCTTTGACTCCTTCTGGACGGCTAATCGTCATTGATACCTGTTCATTTGGCCAGGGTCGCCATTGGGGTTGCCATTGTGAGCCACTGCGTTGATGATAAATCACCGGAATACCTGTATAGGAAACGCTCCACATAGGGCTGACATTTAAAACCCACTGTTCGATCGCAAATTTCGAGTTCAGTGCTTTTAATTCAAGCTGTTTGGCAATATCCAGCTTGGATGTCCAGGCAACGGAACGTTGTTGCTTTGACAGAGTGACCAGTACGTGGCCATCGTGTATTTTTAATCCATCGGTCATCACCGACTCACCGCTTAACAGAGGGATCTTAAAGAGCGCTGGATACGAAGTCCCTGACACGACTTTTAGTTGTGTACTGACCTGCCATTCCACTCCCAGGCTTATTTTACGGATAATTTCGGCATGGACCGGGATATCACTGTGCTCACTGATTACCGACTGTTTATTGGTGTCAATTCGGGAAAAACTCAGTGCATTAATTTTTTTAATGTCATTATCCCATCCATCGCTCGACCAACCCGAGACATTGAGTTCAATAAAATGAGGTTTCAGAGGAAATTCAAGCTGCAGGTGGTTTAAATAATTGATGTTTCCGACAATACTGACCTGATGGTTGCCTTTATCCAGATGTAACCAAAGTTGCTGATTGTGACGGAACACTGCAGAGGAGAGTTGCTCATTCACCAGAATACGATTGGGCTGCCATTTTTTAATCGCAATGGGCAAGGGGATCGAACTGGCCGACTGTACATTTACCGCCAACTCAATGGTTAAATTATCGCTACTCAAATTAACCGCCATTGATTCTATTGAGGCACAAGTGAGCTGACATTCAGGCGCTTTGCTGATCTCCTTGTGCAGCTTGTCTAATAGTTCCTGTGACGGAAAAGCCGCCTCTGAATGATGACTTGCAAATCCCAGCCCCACTAATAATATAGGCAACAGTAATTTTACTGTTCTGGATGCAGTGATTGAGGGTATTGTTAACGTGGAAAATTCGATCAAACGCCAGGCGATTAATATCACCAGTACAATACGCAGTACATTCAATAATACATTAACCTGAGGTGACATAAGTACCATGGACATGGTCTGGTTTGCTTTAACCGGACCATCCCAGCGTAAATGATATTCCTGCAATGTCCAGGATGGTAAACCGGGGCCCGTCTGGATCATGGCGTCCGGGTCAATACTGACCATTTCAGGCTCTGCAATGGTAATGGACTTGCGTTTCACCAAGGAGCTTCTGGAATAGGATTTAGATAAGCCATAACCTTGCACTTTATCCGCAACGACTTCAGCCTGTGGAGCCGATTCTAATAGAACGGGGCTGGACGGGGAGCCATCAGCAATGTCAATATTATTAAATTCCAATTGCGGATAGAGTGCAGTTCTGGCCTGGTCCACTGTAAATGGCAGGAGAATGAGCACTAGAACCACCGACATGAGCAAACGATATCTCTGTATCATTCGCACGAAACGACTGTCCGGCAATGCTCTAATTAAAGCAATGGCCACGATTAAGTTAATCCAGATCAACTGCGGGGCAATCGCCTGATGCCAGACCAGAACCAGAGCCAGCAATCCCGTCGCTCCCCACATAATTCCCCAGAGCTTATACATCGCAATGGCTGTGAGCAACACAATAAATAAATCCAGTAGTGTCCAGGATGCAATCCAGGTGCGGGAAGATTCCACACCGCTGAGGGAAAATATCTTCCAGCCAGCGGGTAAATACAAACTGGCTTTGACTGAATTAAAGTCAACATCCCAGCCTCCAGCCGAAAAAGTTCTTACCCCTTCTTCAATGCGGCTGTCCGCAGACAGCTTAAGATCACCATGGCGCACCTCAACTCCGCGATGGTTCTTGTCGGCATTGTAGGTAATGTATTGCGGCTGACCATTAATAGTTACCTGTCCCAGCTTGATATCACTGGCAGTATTCAATCGCCACTGACGGGAGATTTTTCCGGTAATGCTGTCATTGACGGTAAAACCCTGTCCGTTGAAATCGAGCCAGATTTTTTTGCTTAAGCTCAATTGATCGGGCTCCCCTTCCGGATCGCCTCTTTTGATCACTTCAAACACCAGCTTCTGCTCAGACTGCATATGATATGCCGGGTATTTTTTCCATTTGGCCGGAAGTTGCGTCTGATTGGCATCAATACTGACTTTATTGATCACATTAATGTGTCGCAGGTGGGGCTGATTTTCCAGTACCCAAATCTCGTCCTGTGGCCAGGGAGAAGTGAATGCCGATAAGGCAATATCATTGGTTTGTTTTTGATACCGTGAGCCAATTTCGATGAGCCATTGTCCGGGGCGTGCCTGAATTTTTAAACGTCCCTTACTATCCAGCTGAGCAGGTAGTTGACTGCTGAGCGATGCAGGAATAAAGTCCTTTAGCAACGCACCATCCAGAATGATTTCCCTTTGCTTTCCTGATACACCAATTCGGATCTGGGTTTGCACCTGCAATGGGATAGAATCGGTAATTTTTCGAAATACGTGTAATTCCAGGCGATTGTTCTTATGTTGTTTGGATTCCGTTGATTTGAACCACAATCGGCCCTGGCGAAAGTCCGGGGCGGCTATAATCTGGTTATCAACCATCAATTGCAACAAACCGGTTTGTTGCGGAACGGCCATGTATTTTGGCTGCTGATACCATTGAAACTGACCGCCCATCTGGTAGTGCCCTTTATCCAGGTGAACATAAGGCAGCCCATTGCGTTCGACAATTGCCTGTGGCTGTTTATTAACCATTAAGCGCAGTGGCCAGTTTGAGATATCACCGGGCAATGGTATCCAGGTTTTATTATAGACATCCCATGACTGGGAAAAATTACCATTACGTTCATTAATATTGAGTGTCAAAGCATGCGGGTAGGCACAGATTTTATGGTTCTGGTTATAAATCACCGGACAACCGAACTCAGGGTCATCTTTCATCACCCAGGGGATCCAGGCATGTAGTTTTTCTGGAATCACCTTATTTTCCAGGCCATCTAAAGCCAATATTGAATGACTTACACAAAACATTAAAAAAAACACAAGAAATTCAACAGCTGTTCGGGCCGAAAAAGCCTGGGTCGTCAACATAGCTATACCTTATATGAACACGTATCGACAATAAGGGCAGCCGCAAAAATTAATTTGCATTTCTAAGGCTGCCCTAAGTTAGAATCAATTAAAAATATGTCTTAATAATAGGTAATATTCACTGAAATTACCTTAATTGAGTCACATTTATTAGGTGAGAATTCGGCCTGTTAGAGAATGCTAATGTTGGTTGACATCGAGCGTAAGCATTCTCTTAAGCTGCCATTGAGGTGAAATAGTCTGAATCACTTTTCTGAGCGCTTTCCAGTTATTTATTTTCCTTTCAAACCAGATTCAGATTTATCTTTTATTTGAACCGATACAATCATCTCTTAAAGAATATTGAGCAGTTTTATCCAGAATATAATTCAGGGCAAAACATTTACCAGTTCGACCCACGAAAACCGGTATGACAGCTTTCACAGACATTAGACAGGGTATTGAATTTTTCCCAGATTCCTGCTGAGACCGGAACAGTATCCGGTTCATCACGGCCAAAAGTTTTACTTTTCTCGGGCATATAAATAGCACCTTCCTCGGCCGTTGGTTGTTTCTCAAGTTCTTTTGCCAGGTCTTTCGCAGCAGCCTGCAGCGCTTGAGCATTTGCCCTGAAGGTTTGCTCATTGCCCCACAGAGCCGGAGTCGTACGGGATCTATAAACTGACACAGCATCGGGATGGAAATTTCCTGTAAGCGCGGTTCCAGATATTAGCTCAATCTTGCGTGCCAATTTGATTGCCTCAGCACGATTAAATTCGTATCTGCCATACAGTAGTTCACTTAATCGATTCATGGTTTCATTATGTGTACTCATGATCCGCTGTCGATTTTGCACCATGGTAGAGCGATCGTAACTTGGGAGTCGCCGATAATAGTAGGCAGGTGGAGCAACCCATGGGTTATATGCCGAACCCCAATAAGGGTTGTAGTAAGGGTGGTAGTCGTCATCATCATCACCAAAATCGAACGAAAAAGCATGGGCGAAACTAATACCTGTCAAAAAGAAAACTAAAAAGGTGAGCAGTATATTTTTAATATGTCGCATCTCATTACCTCCATTAAGTCCTGGAATAACAAATCTATTTGTTAAAAATAAACGTGTTCAGATTAACTCTAATAACAAGCATAAAAAATTCATTAATACATTACAATCTGTAAGTGAATAATCAATACATTTTAATGACTCATATCATGTAAAAGGGACATAACAATTATACAATTTGGTTGAAAAAATTATTTTCTCATCCCAATATAATATAGATTTATAAGGATTATAATAATCTTTGCTTTGCGTTAATAAGTAAAGAATTCTGTGTGTCAGTAAATATAAATACGGGTGTATTATTAGATCTTATGTAAATTTGAGGAATTTAAATATCTTTTAATAATAGTTCTGGCTTACCAATTGGCTCCAGTTTTTTAGTGCTGGTGACTGGTGTCACAGTGAAATCAACGGGTATTCTGGGTTTATTCAAAATTTCTCTAAATAGATCGATATTAGTAATATGTGGATCGAGCCACTGGTTAAGTAGACCATTATCTGGCGGCAAAAATAAAGGGATGGCTTTGTCGTGATACTGACTGAATCCCGGCTGGGGATCTCTGGTTATGATTGAAAAGGTGTAAATCAACTGCTCATTAATTCTATAAGTACGATACAGGCCACCTAAAAAAAAGGCTTCGCCTTCCATTAAAAATGAACGTTTATTCCTGCCTTCTCCTATGGATTCTCCGATCCCGGTGAGAGGAATAATACACCGGTGGTATTGAACCGCCTGTTTCCAAAGACGGCTCTGCAGATTTCGTGTATTAAAGGTCGCGTATTTATAATTGGGTTTCCCGGTACTTTCGTCCAGTAAAAACCACCATAATCCTTGAATAGACTGTTTCCCCTGCTGATTATTCAGGATAACGCCATCCACTCGACTGCCAGGGTAAAAGTCACCATCCTGGAGGATTAAATCCCCCATACCAATTGTGTTGAGGAGTATAGTGAGCGATGGTTCATCAGTATGTCGTCGTATATGTCCACACATAATCTTTTCCAGGAGAATCAGAGTATTTGAATATAAATAGAATTAAATTTTCCAGTCAATCGTTTTTCTATTCTATCATTCAAATAATCTCAGCACTGTCGATTGATATTTTTTTTCAAAGCTCGTTGCCGACAAACCGCTTATAGACTCGTTAATAAAAGTTAATCGAATTGCTTGCAAACAAAATTAAATAATAGTTTTTAAAGAAACAGAGCCATAAATCAGCTAAAATGTGCTTTGCTTCTATTGGAGATTTAAATGATTAAGTATATTGACGAAGATTTCGATTTAAATGAGTTGCCAGGTAAAATTATATTCCATGCGACGAAAGGTGGTTCAGTGATTTTTAGAGGACCTTTAGTTACAAACCCCACCAATATCGGCTGCCGGCTGGGTGAGGTAATTGAAGTGAATGGTTCGAATAGAATTTATTACAATGATGAGCATGGTGCTAAAAAATATGTGAGCACTGGAGTTATTGGTTGTTATTGTGACACCGATAGCGATGCTGGCAATTTAGATTCTCTTGTTGATAAGTATAACGAAAAAGCCAGAAAGTTAATTGATTCTTTAGCTTCAGACCTGCACAATGAAATTGGACAGATTTGAGAACAAAATTAATCTTTATGGTTGAGCTTCCTTAAGCGTTTGTCCAATCGTTCGTAAATACCCCCGTCCAGCACTTTCTTAATGGCCTTGGTTGTTTTATTGATAGCTTTGACGTCTTTGCTGCTCAGGTCGCCTTTTCGGCGACTTTCCACGGATTCTGCCTTAAGCTTGTCCAGGATAGCAAATATTGAAAGATCGGCATCAACGACAATTTCTACACCTTTGTCTTCATCACCGATAGTAATTCGCTTGGCGCCAATTTCTTCCCATAAAGTATTAAAACGTTCATTGGCATTCTGTACATCTGTCATGGTAGCCTCATAAGTTAATTAATAAAGTTAAAAGAACTATGACTAGTTGTGGCTAATTGTGGCTAAATTTTTACCTGATTAACCGTGAGATCGTTTAATGTTAACCCATCCAGTTTTATTCCGCTGGCAGAAACGGCCGAGCTTGCCCCCTCAACACGAACCGATCCTATTGAGGCCGCAGCTTGTAGTTCTGACAACACCAGCTCTCCGATTTGTAAATGAAGAACGGGTGTGGTGATAAAATACACTTTAAACAATCTCCCTATTTTAAAAACAGGTGCTTCGAATTCTTCTGGCTGAATATCCATGATGGAAACGGCAGCATCGGATGTAACATCATCAATAGCGACAGAAGGAATATTTATCCCACTGACTGAAAGAGTTGGCAGAGTGAGCGGGTTGTCAGGGGAAAACTGATTCACTGTTACATTTTCGCTGTCTGTTGCGGGCAAGCCAAAGGTCTCAAGTTCGAAGGATTTAAAATTCATACCTGATAGACTGAAACCATCGGATGGCAGATTTGTGTTATTGACTGACAGCTCATCGAAGCCTACGCCGCCTAAATTGATATTGTTTACAGGCTGAATGTCCGCTTCTATGTCTTCTACCCCGGCTTCAGGTATATTGAGCGATATGTCCTGAAGTACCGGGATACGAATATCATGCAATGGGATGGGTTTGGCCTTTGAACCCAGCACTTTGCTGCCGCTGTCGCTACCAAACCACTTTAAATCGTAAGACCAGTTAACTTTATAATGTAGCTCAAGAATCACACGAACCTTGCGTAATATGGCGGAACCACAGGTGATATTGGTCGACAGGTTCTCGATATTTACTTTCTCAACGCTGGCATCGTCAAAACTGACCTTATCGATATTCACTGACTCTGCATGACCAGACACGGAGGCTAATTGTGTAATATTAATTTTACGTAAAACTGCACTGGTGAGAGAATCCAGCAGACTGGTATCCAACTGGGGTCGGGATTGTGTCGTAACATTACTGCTTGATCTACTCGTCATTGTATAGTCTCACTCTATTTTGTTTTTTTAATCAGTCCATAGACTTCAGCGTATTTGATAGTTCAACCGGGTCTATGCTTTCAATGATCTCTTTTAGAGTTATAATAGCAGACTGCATCTGCTGGAATTGACCGGAGTCGATGCTATCCGAGTTGTGCAAATTGTTCGCTAACCGGGAAAGTTGTTGCAATATGGGGTCCAGTCGGATATCAGTATCGAAATCGTCAAGCTCTACAGACTTAAGATCTGCCTGCTGATGAGTGGCTTCCTGCCATAATGCCTCAAACGCACTAAATGCTGAATTACTGTCTGCCATTGTTGTTTCTCCAAATTTATTTCACCTGAATATTGTTTATCCGGCAGCAGAAATACTCTCCACCTCTACACTGTTCAGCTCGAGTCCCTCAAGAGAGACATCGCAGAGTTGTACGGATGATTGCATGTCACGAAGGACAATTTTTTTGATGCTGGAAATCGCTGAAATGTCATTAATGACCATTGAACCAATAGCGATAGTTAAGCTGGGATCAATGGTGATGCTTGCCTGAAGCGGGCCTCGGGATATAAGAGGGATGGTCTGGCTTTCAGAGGAGACATCCGGCACCACTACTGGTCCTTCAGATGTCGCTTTGGGAGCAGATGTTGAAGGCAGCTGTATGTCATTAATACTAATTGATGGCAGAACCAGCGGAGAGTCAGGCGAAAACTCATCGAGAGACAGTCGTGCTGAAGATACCGATGGTACAGATACATCACTCACTTTGACGTTCCCCAGACTCAGCCCGCCTAACCCAAAACCCGCTGTCGGCAGTACCGTATCATCAAGCCTTAAACCATTGAAAGATCCAGAACCCAGGTCAAGTTTATTGACTGGTTCCAGCGATGCCTGTAGATCTTCCAGTGTCGCAGAGGGTATATCCAGATCGATATTATTTAACGCCGGGATTGATATGTCACCAATACTGAAAGGAAAGCGAATGGTGCCGATAGACAGATTGTCATCAATATTTATATCTGGAATGGGCCAGGGTAAGGGGATATGAATCCCGTATTTGAAGGAAATCCGCAGACTGACAATAGCCCGCGCATCTTCAATGGTTACCTGACCAGTGTCCAGTTGAGTATCAACATCCTGAATATTTACCTGGCCGACAGTTGCCGGGCCGAGCTTGATTTGATCAATTGATATAGAACTTGTACTGCCGGATGCAGATAAAAATTTGGGAAGGCTTATCTGGCGCATGACCGCAGAAGCCAATGTGGATGAAAAACTCATTTTAGAAGATGAATTTTTTTCTTTTGGCTCGGAAGAACCGTCTGACTCAGACATATTTACTCCTTCAGGATAGGAAGTGCATAGGTGTCTTGTAATTTACTTTATTTCGGCCTAAATTGAATTTAACCTTGGTCAATACCCTCATCAACATTATTACCAATATCATGACTAAAGTCCTTGCCGGGACATTCAACCGGTATATCTTCATACAGCTGACGATTAATTTCATTTTCAAAATAGATGGTCAGGTCATTATCAGGAGTACCTTCAACTATATAAGGTTTCCCTTCTAAGTCATTGACTTCGTTTAATGAAATTGGATCAGTTGTACTTAATCTGTGTTGGTACATGATAATTCCTCCTATAAAAACAAAAAAACAAAAAAAAAGACCTACATTCTTAACGTAGAATACATAAGTAATAAGGTCAAGTATATATGTGTCGATTTGAATAATTATTGAAGGTTGGTGTTAAGAAATTAAACCAATAACCTGTCATAAGATATTGAAATAAAAATGTTTATTATAAAAGTTAAATATAATCCTGAACAATAACTTACTATAGTTGATATCCCCCGTCCAGGGGGCAACTATCATTTTCCCTCTCCTTAAAACTCCCTCAATTCCATTCAAAATACTCCTTTTTTATTTCAATAAGAAAGCAGCGTCACTTTTTGTTTTGATTTACTGGTGCATTACATTTAATTTGATTACCGAAAAATGAACAGGTTTTTCCATCAGATCGTTTGATTTTGTTTCCAAATATTTGCCATTTATAACCATTACTGTCTTTTAACGCATTTCCAAAACGCTGATAAGTGGTTCCATCAGAACCAACAATCATATTATTACCAAATTTGGAAACTGTTTTCCCATTTCCAGTGTTAATTGTTTTTCCATCGGGTATATACTCAGACCAGGCAGTACCGGATAACACAGAAAACACCAGACAACATAAAATTTTATTCATACACTTAGCCCTGAATTAATTTTTTCCAATAAAACCCATAGTAACAATTCTTATCTTGACTCGATTATTCAGTCAGTACGGACACATTCGGCAAACATATCAACCTGCTCCTGTTCAAACAAAATGCGCGTACAGGGCTGCTTGAATAATGATGCCTGATAGATGCGATCCATATCTTTTTCATCACGATGTACGAGTTTCCATTCAATAATGTAATCAAGAAATGCCTTTGCATGGTTGCGAGTATGAAAATTACCGACCATCAGAGCACCGCCCGGAGACAGCGCTTTGTATGAAAAATTAAGTAACTTGATCACATGCTTGTCATGAAAATAATCAATCAGCCCCATACTATAAATAAAATCCTGATTTTCCAGTTTAACAGAACTTCTGCCCAGTGCCATATAAATCAGGCTTTCATTAACAAGTTCAATTTGACTTTTTAATCTGAGCCTGTCTCTCCTGTCGGCGACATGTGCCAATGCCATCAGATCATTATCAATCAGTGTTGTTAGTAACATTCTCTTGTCTTCGAGTTGCTGGTAGGCCTCGAATATTTCTTCAGCCGGTCCTGAAGCGAGCGCTGTAATCTTTGTCACTTTACCGTCAGCAGAGTTACGCTTTACGAGCTCCAGTATTTCGTTTTTTATTAAATCTTTTCTGTTTTTGACTGCGATTGCAGGTGGTAGATTATAAAAACACTGATCAAGTATAGTTCCTAACTCTGATTCACTGTTACTTTTCTGGCTATAGATTTTTTCCAGTGTGACAAAATCACCTGCGTAGCCTCGTGGTTTCGTATAGGCGCGTTGCAAAGTATCAGATAACAATATATAGGGTAACATTTCCTGAAATAACCATGCGCTTATTTCATCTTTCAGGACTGTATCCGTACCAGATTGATCACCGATTTTATCCTCTATTTCCTGTACAAATCCGGCGAAGCTAAACTTTACCTGTTCAATATTTTTATCTGATAAAACACTCTTGTTGCTGATTAACTCCTGGTTAAGCTTTTGAAACTCATTCTTGAGATTTCTGACGCATGCCGTAACAGAACGCCATACGGGATTATCACTGCTTTCAAGGAGCAACTGTTTTTTTAGCTGTACACTTATCTCAGGAGTGGTTTTCCTTAACCGCCTTGATAACATACATCCCAATGCACGATAAAAACGGCTGCCAAAGGCCTGGTCAGATGCTATGCGCTGACGTATCAGGTTAAATGAAAATTCCAGTAATTTGACCGGCTCCTGACATATAATTGAGGCTGATGCAGGTTCATCCTCAAAGAAGGCCATTTCTCCAAAAACCTCACCTAACCCCAAAGACGCTATTTGGGTATTACCCAGTGATGATACAAACACACCCAGAGTGCCTTCCAGCACAATATTGATTGTATCAACCGGCTTGTTTTCTTCAACAATGCATTCATCCTTACTATATGAGTTTTCTTTACCGCCAGCAAGGAACCAGGAAAGATCATCTTCCAATAGATCATCAAAAAAATTAATCGCAATTTGCATAAGTTTTGCTCCTGATCTTTGGATTGTCAGAGAACAGCATTAGTGATATGTTTTCATTGGATAAATCAATATTCCACTCCATTTTATATCTTTTCCTATGCAAATTAATGAATTAAATTATTCTATCAGCCTTTATAAGAGATAATTATAAGTCCTTTTACAATTATATCCATCTCAGAGCACCACTAAAGCCGATACATGCAACGCTAATTCAGAATAATCCGGAACCGGCCGGATTGAGAGTAAACAACGCGTATTCAATCTGCTTGCTCATATGCTTTACTACTGCTGTTACGCCGCCACGCGAGTCTTCCACCAGGTCTTGCCATATTACGTCAAGCATCACGTCCAGATTGTTGCGCAATTGCGTCTCTAGCATGTGTTTATCCTGTTCATGTTCAGCAGCACTCCAGGTTGCGGCTCCTGCGGAAATCAACACTCCCCAGGGGCCGCCTATAATAACAGAGGCAGCCGTTGCGCCACTGCGTAGCGCTATTTGGTCTAGCAGCTCAGTCACTGCCCTCCTGGCTACTCTATCAAGACCGTCAGTTGATGATGTTGGGCTGACACCGCCGTTGATTGCAGTAATTTGCACCAGCAGTGTTTCGTAGGCAGGCAAGGCAGAGAGATCAGTGGCCTGCAGGATCTCGCGCAGGGAAGCGTCCTGCAGCGGCAGCACTGATACAACGATTGCAGGAATAAATTCAAGGTGTTGGTCGAGTACAGCAACCGGTATGTTGTATTCATCCGGCAACTGTTCAAGACGATCTTTCAGTACTCGCAGATAGCGGGCAGTCGATTCTTCCATGACAGTGCGCGGATCAACAAAGCTATTAACCGGCTCCAGCACCTGCTCATAGAACTGTTGCTGCAGGTAGTTGACCAGCCGATCTTCAGGAGTGACCTCCCCCTCGGTGTACTGAAGTTTGTACAATGTCACCCGGGTGGCTAACCATTGCTGTGTCCAGTAATTACTGTACCAGGGAATAAAAACATTCTTGATGCGCTGTCGCACCCGCCCACGCCAATCGTCCATGGAAATCCTGGCATAGTTCTCGGACTCATGTCTTGCAAACGCAGAGGCTCTGAGTATCTGTTCATCAATGGCCCGCCAGATCTCGGGTTGAACCTGGTAGAGCGGGGCTGATAACGGTACCACTACGGGCGGGGGTGTATGGGAGCACCCGCCCAGAATGGCAATAAACGCAAACAACAGGCCACGCGTTGCATGCATGACAATGGATCCTTTTACATGAGGGAAAGGATATTCTTAATTTATCTCTTTATAACGTATAACGAGTGTCAACGCACTTTTGTATTATCTGCTATATCTGAGATTTTCCAGGTCTATTGGTTTTTAACCTGTAAATAGCTTCTTCAGGACTACTTGCCAATACAATATGTCCAAACATAAGGTTGTTGGACAGACCGAAATCTTCAATCTTAAGCCCGTCCCTGTCAATTTTTTGTTTATCCGGTAGTGACTGATAATCCCGTAGGCGCTCAATCATAGGACGAATATCACTGCAATACCCAACAACGGTTTTACCTAAAGCGGTTGCATAGCCGACTTCAAAAACAGTACCGGAGTCAGGTTCAAATCCTCTGAATGGGTTCAGGTTTGCCAGGACATAATCTGCATCTTTAATCATTTTCATATTAGCCTCGCGAATGCTGTTTGCCATTGGAGGGTAAATATTATTGTCACCTGGATAAACACCGATAAAACCATTATCTTTACAAAGCTTCAGTAGTTTGTCTCTTCTCTTTATACTATCAGAAAAAAACACATCCGGACCAGCCAGGTAGATAGTTTGCATGATTTATTTTCCTTTAGCTGATTATGCCAGAGCCAGTAGGTGGATTAAACGGTATTAATCCACGCTTTTCATTTCACTTTCAGTGTATGGCTTATTTTCTGTCCATCCCAGATATATTCATAATGCCCCAGCTGGATCACTTCTGTAATAAATTCCGGTGAGAATAATGCAAAACAAGGTTGATACTGATCTTGTACTGAACCATACCATAAGCCCGCCAACTCATCCTTTTTGACAGCATCACCCAATTCCTGTGATGTCGAATAATCATCCGCTTTATACCAGCCCTTGTCAGTTTGAAGCGGCTCAATAATATTTATCAAATCCGCAGAAAAGACGGCTCGAAGCGAACGCATCACAATCCGGTCAAATTTTAGTCCTACTACTTTTTTGAAATACTTTTGCTGATGATATCGGGTTTCTGCAATGGCTGTTTCTATTTTGTTGGCTTTGGCTGCATAAAAAACACCAAACGCCCCTTTGGAAAATCGCGACCCGGCTGGATTGACATGCACAAAAGATCCAAGTGCATAGTTACATCCCGTGATCCCAAAGGGACGTTTTTCTGGCGGTACCAGATTCAGCAGCCCCACATCATTGAGTAATCTGGGGTTAGTCAATTTTTGCACCTCAAAGACCGCTTCAAACTCATCCTGATCCGCCACATCATCAAAAATACTGGTGGGCGGGTATTTACTATTAATAAGCCGATAGCACACCTGATCGGTAAATGACTGTACTAATAATTCGGCAACAACACTCACCACTGCCCTCCCCTTAACGAATCCAGTTGCCGGTTGACTTCATACAGACTCGATGATAATCCAGAGCGCATCATTTCCATGGGCGCAGCTCCATTAAAATAATAATTATCATTAGGATATCGAACAAACCCATACACATTTTCATCATTATCAAATAGCATTTTCAGGGATTGATGAATATTCAGTAGATAGCTTGTTCGCTCCAGCAAATCCGGCGTCATACGCGCGGAGTCAGGATTGCCCTGATATTTATGCAGAGTCGATCGACTGATACCCAGGATAGCCTGTTTTTCCTGCTCACTGCATTGCCATTTATTGAGGATATTGATAGCCACTTTCAGGGCTTTTTTGCCCTGACTTTGACTTGGTGCAGTTTGTCTCGCGTTATTTATCATATTTACACCCTCCTGTTATTGTCTATATTAGCACATTATTTGAGAATATATCCATATAAATACATATGTTGTTTTATGGTTGGATGGGTAACGATGATACTGTAGATACTGTCAATATTTTTTAACTGACAAAATTCAGTTTATTAGTACATTTAATTATTCTAAATAAAGGCTCAAACTCGCATTTTTTCCACAGTTGAATTATTTTTCTGGTAGAATCCCGTAACAGTAATTAGGTGTGTTAAAGGCTATTTTGACATCTTTGTTCGTTGATTTGACAAATATCAATTCTAAAAGAGTACAAAATAGGCTAGTCTAGCACGGTTAAAAAATTTTGGTCGCATTGGATGATCCAGTGCGTTATGACAATATTTGGAGAATTTACATGATTAAACCTCATGGGTCCGACGAACTAAACCCGCTTTTCGTATATGATTCCGCTGAAAATGAAGCATTGCAGAAAGAAGCCGACAATCTGGCTTCTATTATGGTTAGTTCAGCAACAGCAGCTAATGCGGTCATGCTGGGTGCCGGTTATTTCAACCCGCTGACGGGCTATATGAGCAAGGCAGACGCCCTGTCAGTTGCTAACAATATGAAAACCACATCAGGTCTGTTCTGGCCAACTCCAGTGCTGAATCTGGTTGAAGATGCCGACAGCGTCAAAGTCGGTGATCGTATTGCACTTAAAGATCCAAATGTTGATGGCAACCCTATTCTTGCTGTGATGGATGTTGAAGCTATTGAAGAGTTTAGTGATGAAGAAATGGCTCTTATCTCTGAAAAAGTTTATCGCCCCAGTGAAGAAGAAGCTCACCCAGGCGTCGATGCCTTTAATGCACAGGGCAAGTTTTGTTTATCCGGCCCTATCAAAGTATTGAATTTTTCTTATTTTCAAACTGAATTCCCTGATACATTCCGTACGGCAGTTGAAATTCGCAATGAAATTTCAGAACGCGGCTGGAAAAAAGTAGTTGCTTTCCAAACTCGTAACCCAATGCATCTGGCGCACGAAGAACTTTGCCATATTGCCATGGATCGACTGGGTTGTGATGGCCTGGTTATTCACATGCTGCTGGGTAAATTGAAGCCTGGTGATATCCCTGCCCCGGTTCGCGATGCAGCAATTCGTAAAATGGTTGAGCTGTATTTCCCTGAAAACAGTGCTATGGTTACCGGCTATGGTTTCGATATGCTGTATGCGGGACCACGTGAAGGTGTTTTACATGCTGTCTTCCGTCAAAACATGGGAGCAACTCACTTTATTATTGGCCGCGACCATGCGGGTGTTGGTGATCACTATGGTGCCTTTGATGCACAAACCATCTTTGATGATGAAGTGCCTGAAGGTGCTTTAGAAATTGAAATATTTAAAGCCGATCACACTGCCTATTCCAAGAAATTAAACAAGGTAGTTATGATGTGTGAAGCACCTGAACACAGCAAAGAAGACTTTGTGTTACTTTCCGGTACTAAAGTTCGTGAAATGCTGGGTAATGGCGTAGCTCCTCCAAAAGAGTTTTCCCGCCCGGAAGTCGCGCAAATTTTGATGAATTACTACGAAAGTATAAAGTAATAAGCTTAGTGTAGCATAACCCGACATTATCGTTAAACCTCCTGTCGGGTTACGGCAAAAAGCTGCCTAACCCAACCTACGCTACGCATTTTTAATAGAGAATCACCGAGCAAAGAATTGCTTAAAGGCCTCTGACATTAAGACAGCCACAGGAATTCTTTGACTTTCGCCCAGAATCCTTTTTTCTTAATATGCTTTTTCACTGTTCGCGTTACAGTTTTACTTTTTGTCAGCTCTTTTTGTAATTGTTCCTGAAAATCAACAGACATCATGACGGTCGCTTCACTTTGAGCATCGCTGCCTGCAACGGAAAATGCGGATTCAGTAAAAAACAAAAGCTGATGCTTGCCAATACCAATGATATCTCCATCCTGTAAATTATGGCGGGAAATGTCATTGTCATTGACAAAGGTACCATTGGTGCTGTTCATATCCTGCAATACCGCACCATCATGAGTTTTATGAACCGTAGCATGGAGTCCGCTAACCGCCAGATTATCAATTGCAATATCATTTTTTGCCGTCCTGCCAATGCTGATTTCCTGTTTATCCAGAACAAATTCCTGCACATCCTGGCCATCAAATCTTAAAACAAGTCTCATTAGTGCTCCTGAATGTAAATTTTAAAACGAACTTCTGTCAATCCTGAAAAGGGATAATTAGTATAATAATAGACTATTATTGGATAGATAATCAGATTAGAATGATATTTTGTTATAAATTCTTAAAAAAGTTTGTTACCTTTTTTATGACCCTACCCGGCTCATTTTGCACATTGGCCTTATTCTGTAATTCCAGTAATCGTTTGTTGTCTGAATCAATACTCAATCCGGTACTTATATATTGCTGGGCTTTTTGATAATGATATTTTTTTAACTCACTTCTGGCCAGTGTTTCATACCGGTAGACGACGTCTTTTATACCTTTTTGTGCTTTTTTGTTATCCGGTTCTATTTCCAGGATTTTTTGATAAAAATACAACGCATTGTTATTCAGTGGTGTAGTCAGTCTATAGTCCTTTATACTGGATTGTCCTTTTTTCAAGAAGTTGGCAATCATTAACTGTTGATTGATCTGTTTTTGTCGGATTTGATTGTTTTGCTTTTCAAGTTCAATTTTGACCCGGGTAATTTCTTCATTTTTCTGGTTAATGAGACTTTCCTGTTTCAGTAACTGCTGATCTGATTGTTTTAAACGCAAAGAACTGCTGGTTTGTTTTACAGTGACTGTATTTCCCTTCTTAGACTGATCCCCGGCAAACCATTGTTGCCATAATGGCTCTCTATTAAGCCAAATTACCAGGAACAATATGAGCGTTAAAAATAATGGGCTTAATACACTATTAGAGGTTTTTTGTTTCTTATCTTTCTTCCTGGAAACATATTCAACAATCACATCACTATCAACAGGTTTAGTTTCACTGCTTTGTGCTTTTAATTCCGGGTGATCTTTAAGATATTGAGTAATAAAATCGGTCACCACTTTGCTGTCTGACAAACGATTCTCAGGTAATTTAGCCAGTAAAGTCTCAACTAAAGGCTGAAGCCCCTGAAGTGCACCGGGTAATTGTGGAATGGGTTCCTGGATGCTGTTGGCGATGGTTTCAATTTCAGTTTCACCAGTATAGGGCCTTTCACCAACCAGCATTTCATACATCATAATTCCAAGGCTATAGATATCGGTTCGCTTGTCAAAGGGTTTTCCCTGGATTAGTTCTGGAGATGCATAGGACGGGCTGGCATAAAGATCGTCTGTTGCGATGTTAATTTCTTTATTGGACGCAATTCTGCGGGATATACCAAAATCAGTGAGTTGTGGGCAGCCATTGCCACGAAATAGCACATTGGCAGGTTTTATATCCCCATGAATTATGCCTTGTTGATGCACCAAATGCAGAGCATCGGAAATTTTATTGATGACATCCAGGGCTTCATAAGTGCCAATACCTGTTTTTAAACGGCGTTCAAGATCTCCTCCTTCCAGATATTCCATTGCCAGAAAGTTGTATTTTCCAGTGCTGACAACATCAAAAACGGTAATTATATTGGGATGTTTGAGTGAAGCAATAAGTCTCCCCTCATCAATAAAACGTTTTCTTATTGCTTCATCTAATTTAGGATTAAGAAACTTAAGAACAACCTGGCGTTGTAATGATTCCTGCTCTGCCAGATAGATGACAGCCATTCCGCCCCTTGCCAGCAGATTGAATATTTTATATCCAGCAATTGATTTCATAAACAAATTAGGACTTTATTCCGCTTTGTTGAATGACAATCAACAAAGCGGTGAAGAACACAAATATGAAATTATCTCATTTCAAATCAGAAGAATAGTTTGAGTAAATTTCCGGCAAAGGTGTTGCCTGGTATTGTTGTCAGTTTAGCTGGTCAAATAACAAAGTGCCATATTGCCATAGCAACTATAGCTGAAAATAAAGCGATTAGGGCTGGCATAAGGGTTTTGGAGGGGTTAATGGTGATATGATTTTGAGCTTTTGGGACGTACTCCACAACTACGTCAGTATTTAGATGTGACTGATTAGCAGGGTCTTGCTCCTGTTGGCTTTTATTGATATTGGGATGATCCCGCAAATATTTTTTTATATATCTGGAAATAATACGTGCATCAGCAATTCGTTCATCGGCTTGTTTGGCCAGCATATGATCGATCAGCGGTTGTAATGATGTCAGTGAGTCAGGCAGTGCAGGAATGGGTTGCTGAATGCTATTAGCAACCATTTCAACTTTTGTAGCACCGGTATAGGGTTTCTCACCGACCAGCATTTCATACAGCATGACACCGAGGCTATAAATATCCGTTCTAAAATCAAATGCTAGTCCTTGCATTAATTCGGGACTGGCATAACTGGGACTGGCCAGGACTTCATCAGGTTTTTTATTGGCATTTCCATCTGTATTGGTTCTTCTGGAGATTCCAAAGTCAGTCAGAACTGGACTATCATCATTACGAAAGACTACATTGGCCGGTTTGATGTCGCCATGTATAACTCCATTATTATGTACCAGATACAGAGCATCAGCCAATTCAAGTACAATTTCGAGGGCGGTATGAACATCCAGGCCATTTTTAATTTTGGCTTCCAGATCACCTCCTTCCAGATATTCCATAGCATGATAAAAATGTATGCCGACCCTGCCAACATCAAAAACGGGGATAATATTGGGGTGTTTGAGAGAGGCAATAATACGACTTTCATCAAGAAAGTGTTCCAGTATGTTAGTGTCCAGCTTGGGATCTAAAATTTTTAATGCTACCTGACGTTTAAGGGACTCCTGCATGGCAATATATATTGTGGCCATGCCCCCCTTGGCAAGTAAACTTTGAATTTTATAACCTTTAATAACGCTCATATTTTATATTTTTTTATTTTATCTACGGTCAACGCTAATAATCTGGCGAACTAAAAAGTCGTTAGTTATTAAACAGTTTTAGTTAACCAGAGTAAAGCAGGCTTTTTGTCAAAATTCAATGTCAATGTTATTAGTATCTATTGAATAAAAAAATTGAATTTTACCTTATTAATATATAAATACCTGTAAGCCTGACCCTACTGTAAGCTATTTATTGAGGATACATGACCAGAAATTAGATATGAGTCCATATCAGAGAGATAGAGTGACGTTTGGAGCTAAACCAGGATTAAGACAGGAAGAAGAATAGACGATGCAAAAGTGTGCCATACTCCACAATATAAGGCCTTCCCTGGCCAAGCACTGCTCTCGTACATCCATATACTTCGCAGTATAAGGCCTTCCCTGGCCAAGCACTGCTCTCGTACATCCATGTACTTCGCAGTATAAGGCCTTCCCTGGCCAAAAAAAAGGAACTTAAAAGTTCCTTTTTTCAATAACTTAAAGCAATAAGCTTTTATTCTTCTTTAGCTGTATCAGCCTCAGAGTTTTTTGCTTCATCTGCTGCAATTGCTTTCATACTTAAACGAATACGGCCTTGTTTGTCAATTTCAAGAACTTTAACATCAACATATTCACCTTCAGACAATTTATCTGTGACATTATTGACTCGCTCTTCACATATTTGTGAAATATGAACCAGACCATCCTTACCCGGGATAATGGTAACAAAGGCACCAAAATCCATAATTTTGGTAACACGTCCATTATAAATTGTTCCAACTTCAACATCTGCAGTAATTTCTTCAATGCGACGCTTACATTCCTGTGCAGCGGCATTATCGGCAGAGGAAATTTTAACCACCCCTTGATCATCAATATCAATATTGGCACCGGTTTCTTCAGTCAGTGCTTTTATGGTGGAGCCGCCTTTACCAATCACATCACGGATTTTTTCAGGGTTAATCTGAATAGTCACTATACGAGGTGCAAAGTCAGACATATCAGTGTTAGTTTCTGAAATAACGTCATTCATTTGTTTCAGAATAACCAAGCGGGCTTCTTTGGCCTGAGCCAGAGCTATTTCCATGATTTCTCTGGTAATGCCTTCAATTTTAATGTCCATTTGCAAAGCATTAACACCATTTTCAGTACCGGCAACTTTAAAGTCCATATCACCCAGATGATCTTCATCACCCAGAATGTCGGTTAATACCGCAAAGCCATCACCTTCTTTAATTAAGCCCATGGCAATACCGGCAACAGGTGAAGATATGGGTACGCCAGCATCCATTAATGATAAACTGGTACCGCAGACCGAGGCCATTGAACTGGAACCATTGGATTCAGTGATCTCAGAAACAACACGAATGGTATAGGGAAATTCTTCGACAGTAGGCATAACAGCAGCAACACCGCGTTTTGCCAAACGGCCATGGCCAATTTCACGGCGTTTTGGTGAACCCACCATGCCGGTCTCCCCTACACTATAAGGAGGGAAATTATAATGCAGCATAAAGGAATCTTTATAGCTGCCTTCCAGGGCATCGATAATTTGTGCATCACGTGCTGTGCCTAAAGTTGTCACAACCAGAGCCTGGGTTTCACCACGAGTAAACAAAGCTGAGCCGTGTGTACGTTCGAGTACACCTGTGCGTATATGCAAGGGACGTACAGTTTTAGTATCGCGCCCATCAATTCGAGGATTGCCGGCAATAATGCTGCTTCGTACAACATTTTTTTCAAGTTTATAAAATGCTCCAGACAAATCAGAATCAGTCCATTTGGCATCTTCACCCGCAATGTGTTTTGCAATCAAACCGGCCCGGATATCATCCAGTTTGTTGAGACGTTCAAGCTTGTCGCTGATAGTGTAAGCAGCGCTGACATCTGCTTCACATTCAGAATTCACGGTGTCAAATAAGGCTGTATCCGTTTCCGGTGCTTTCCATTGTGTTTTAGCATTGCCCACTTCATCAGCAAAAGCCTTGATTTCATTGATGACAGTTTGCAATTGTTCGTGCCCATACATTACCGCACCCAGCATAACATCTTCAGGCAATTCATCTGCTTCTGATTCAACCATCAGCACGGCTGAATGTGTACCAGCTACCACCAGATCGAGCTCTGATTCATCCAGTTGTTCACGGCTTGGATTCAATTGATATTCGCCATCGGCATAACCGACACGACAACAGCCAATCGGACCATTGAACGGTACATCAGCCATTGTTACCGCTGCTGATGCACCAATCATGGCAGGAATATCAGGATCGATTTCAGGATTCAGGGACATAACCGTACAAATCACCTGAATTTCATTGTAATAGCCTTTGGGGAATAGTGGGCGTAACGGGCGGTCAATCAAACGTGAAACCAGGGTCTCATTTTCAGAGGGACGGCCTTCACGCTTAAAAAAACTACCCGGTATTTTACCTGCAGCATAGGTTCTTTCTTGATAATTAATTGTCAGAGGGAAAAAATCTGAACCAGCTCTGGCTTCTTTTTTTGCCACCGCAGTAACTAAAACTGTGGTGCCCCCCATATCGACCATAACAGCTCCTGATGCCTGGCGAGCAATTTCGCCTGTCTCAAGAGTTACTGTGTTTTGACCGTACTGGAATGTTCTTTTAATTGGTGTCACGCTGATTTTACTCCGTTACATTCGGCTGAGGTAATTCCTGAAACCCGTCTAGTGTTGTAGTCTGGCAGTTTCAGGAACATTCTGAAGTTTTGTGATTTGACTTATTTTTATTTCTGCTTGCGTAAACTCTTATTTACACAGGCTGTTTATTTACGTAGACCAAGCTTGGATATAAGTGCACGATAACGTTCAGCATCCTTTCTTTTCAGATAATCAAGCATCTTACGGCGCTTGCTTACCATCCTCAACAGACCCTGACGTGAATGATAATCATGTTTATGAACCTTGAAGTGTTCTGTCAGATCCGTGATTTTTGCGGTTAATAAGGCGGCCTGAACTTCTGGTGAACCAGTATCATTTGTACCGCGACTATGTTCTTTGACTATTTCGATTTTCTGTTGTACAGAAATCATAATTGCTCCTAAAAAATTAAAGTACCAGTAAAAATAGAATGCTCTTCTTTTTAAACCTTCTTTTTAAACCAGTGTTACTCAACTAGAGGGTGAATCCGGAATCGGCTTTTGCTCAGTACTGTAAAGAAATCAGCCGAATTTCAGTTTCAAACAAGGCGTGTATTTTACCTGCTTGGTGTACTTTAAACAAGCAATATAGCTGTTTGTCATGAGAAAGCAAAGATATTTATAAAAATAGCAGTCTTTTCGGTTTTAATTTCCCGCTTTCATCTAAAATAGCCAGTGCTATCAAGGTGTTATTAAAATATAAGCGATAGTTCCCGGGATAAGAATTAGATTTCGTATCTGGACTCTGTTCAGAATCCTGTGACTGATCGATAGCATGGCCATGCTGGATCCAGTCATATTGTTCCTGATCCAGATTTACAGCAGGTAAACGAGTTATTGCTGTATCAGTTGGCAGCAACAATTGATCCATACGAATTTTATCTGATTCATCTAATTCATCATAAGGTGCAAAGTTTTCAGTCAAAGAAGCCAATGATACAGATTGTGACAGCAGGAATGGACCGGATTCCAGGCGACGCAATGCACTGATATGGGCTCCACAACCGATGGCCTGACCAATGTCTTCACACAGTGAACGGATATAGGTACCTTTAGAGCAATGGACTTCAATTTCAATAAACTTCTGGACAGGATGGTCTTGCTCTGTCGTGTTGGCAATAAAGGAATAATCCAGAAGCTTAATATCAAAAATGGTGATTTGCCGCACCTTTCGCTCAATTTCAATACCTTGCCTGGCGTACTCATAGAGTGGACGGCCATTGTATTTAAGAGCCGAATACATTGGCGGGGTTTGATTCTGATGTCCCTGAAAAGTTGACAGAAGGTGCAGTAATTGTTCTTCACTGAGCTCAGGTACAGAATGGCGTGCTATTACCTCACCATCAGAATCACCCGTTGTGGTAACAGAGCCGAGTATGCATTTAGCACGATAGCTTTTGTTTGCATCCAGAAGAAAATGGGAAACTTTGGTGGCTTCGCCAAGACAAATTGGCAAAACACCTGTCGCTAAAGGATCCAGACTGCCGGTATGGCCGGCTTTTTGTGCCTGGAACAGTCTCTTGACTTTTTGTAAGACAGCATTTGAAGTCATTCCGGATGGTTTATCCAATACCAGAATACCATTGACGGGGCGGCCCTTATTTTTTCGAGCCATGAGTTTTCCGCGCCATGAGTTTACCTGTTATTCTCTACGTTAAACAGTTTAAGTTAAAAAGTTAATGTTTACTCATCGGTTGTTTGAGGATCAGAATCCGCTTGATCAGAGTTATTGTGGCGTTTTTTATCATCTTCAATAGCATCCTCAATTAATCGGGATAACTGAGCACCATGAATTACTGAATCATCGTAGCGAAAGTCAAGCTGTGGAACAATGCGAAGTTTGATTCTATGCCCAAGTTCATAACGAAAAAATCCCGAGGCTTTTTTTAAACTCTGCTGAACTTCTTCAGTGTCATGATCGCTGTCTATCAAGGTATAAAAAACTTTGGCCAGTCCCAAATCACGAGTCACATCGACCGCAGTTATAGAAACCAGAGAGAGTCGGGGATCTTTAACCTCCCTCGTCAGCATAGTCGCCAGTTCTCGTTGTATTAATTCACCGACTCTACGGGAACGGCTAAAATCTGCAGGCATGGGTTATAGTGTCCTTCTCACCTGAATTCGTTCATAAACTTCAATCTGATCACCGGCTTTGACATCATTATAGTTTTTCACGCCAATACCGCATTCCATGCCCGATTTGACTTCATTGACATCATCTTTAAAACGTCTTAATGATTCTAGCTCACCTTCATAGATCACCACGTGGTCTCGTAATACACGAATTGGATTATTGCGTTTCAGCGTACCATCAACAACCATACAACCCGCAATCGCACCCAGTTTGGGTGAACGGAATACATCCCGAACCTCGGCAAGACCAATGATCTGCTCTTTAAATTCAGGTGCCAGCATACCGGTCATTGCAGATTTGACTTCGTCAAGAAGATCATAAATAACACTATAATAATGCAGGTCAATGTCTTCAGATTCAATGACTTTTTTGGCAGACGCATCCGCTCGGACATTAAATCCAATAAGGATAGCACCGGAAGCCATGGCAAGTTGTGCATCCGACTCATTAATGCCGCCAACGCCATCCGCAACGATGTTCACCTTCACTTCATCTGTTGATAATTTGCTCAAGGAATCCGAAATAGCCTCAACTGAACCCTGTACATCTGCTTTCAAGACTATATTAATGGTTTGTACATCACCGCTTTCCATTTTGGTGAACATATTTTCAAGCTTGGCGGCCTGTTGCCTGGCCAGTTTGACATCACGGTATTTACCTTGCCGAAACAGGGCCACTTCCCGCGCTTTACGCTCGTCTTTAACCACCAGGACTTCTGCCCCGGCTGTTGGAGTGCCTGATAAACCAAGTATCTCAACCGGTATGGAAGGCCCCGCCGTTTTGATTTGTCTGCCGTCTTCATTCAGAAGTGCACGGATCCGACCATAATCCTGACCGGCAATAATGGTGTCGCCTTTTTTAATCAGGCCACTTTGAACCAGGATCGTCGCAACTGTTCCACGTCCTTTGTCAAGGCGGGATTCAATAACAACACCTTTGGCCGGGCCATCTGGAACTGCTTCCAGTTCCATCACTTCAGAAGTCACTGAAATTGCGTCCAGTAAATCATTCACACCCTGCCCGGTTTTGGCTGACACCGGCATAAACATAACATCACCACCCCATTCTTCAGGGATCACGCCCAGGGCGGATAATTCATTTTTAACACGTTCCGGATCCGCAGCTTCTTTATCAATTTTATTAAGCGCAATGATGATAGGCACTTCAGCAGCCTTGGCATGTTGAATGGCTTCTTTGGTTTGCGGCATCACGCCATCATCTGCGGCAACGACCACAACAACAATATCAGTTGCATTGGCACCACGGGAACGCATAGAGGTAAACGCGGCGTGTCCTGGTGTATCCAGAAAAGTAATCATGCCCTTGTCCGTATCCACATGGTAAGCGCCAATATGCTGAGTAATACCTCCGGCTTCACCATCGGCAACTTTAGATTTCCGAATAAAATCCAGCAAGGAGGTTTTACCGTGGTCAACGTGTCCCATGATAGTGACAACAGGTGCACGTGTAACGGCAACACCATTATCATGTTCTTCCATAAGCGTTTCTTCGATCTGTTCTTCTTTCATAAAGACCGGCTTATGTCCCATCTCTTCGATCACGATAGAGGCTGTTTCCTGATCAAGCATCTGATTAATCGTTACCATGCTGCCCATTTTCATCATAATTTTAATGACTTCACCGGCTTTGACCGACATTTTTTGTGCTAAATCACCAACCTTGATGGTTTCAGGAACAGCAACATCAATGACTTTTTTCTCAGTTGGCATCTCAAAACTATGCCGTGTTTCGATTTGCGGCTTGGCTATTTTATTCTTTTTAAAACGACCTGAGCCACCACCTGCAGCTCTGTTTTTACGATGCTTACCCGCTGCTTGCTTACCCGATAGTTTAGGCTTATCAGGATGTCGCTGCTTGGCTTTTTCCAGTTTATTCATTCTTTCTTTAGGAGTCTCTTTAGGAGTTTCTTTAGGAGTTTCCTTAGGGGTTTCTTTAAGAATCGGCCTGGTCTGCTTTCTTGCCAGCTGTTCAATTTCACGTTTTTCGATTTGCTCTTTCTGTTTTGATTCTTCAGCAACTTGTGCAGTTTTCTTCTGTTCAGCTAACTCCTGTTCCTGAACTGCTTCATGTTGTTTGGCTTCTTCTTCCTGTCTGGTTTTCTCCAGATCGGCCTGAACTTTTAAAGTATCTTCTTGTTGAGCTTTTTCCATAGCTTCGAGTTTGGCTTTTTCTTCTTCTACTCGACTGGCTTCCTGCGCAATACGTCTGGCTTCCAGTAACTCAGCATCAGCCGAATTAATCCTGGTATCCAGTGAGCTTTTCTTCACATAAGTGCGTTTTTTCCTGACCTCTACCTTTACTCTGTTGCCGCTCTTACTGGAACTGGACGCAGCCGTCAATTCACTGGTTGTTTTGCGTTTCAGAGTGATTTTGTTGGGTGATGACTTGCTCACAGAACCGTGTTTATCACGTAAATAATTTAATAATTTCTGTTTTTCATCATCGGTAATTAATGAATCAGCGCCTTCAACTTTGATGCCGGCACCGTTCATTTGTTCAATTAGACGTTCAACGGGCGTGCCAACAGTTTCGGCAAATTGTACAACTTTTGTTTCTGACATTATCTTATTCTCCTCGCCCTGTTCCTACTTCTCATCATTTGCTTGCTGGTCTTTTGTCTGCTCGTCTTTAAGTTCAGAGTCAGCAAACCATGGCGCTCGAGCTGTCATAATAAGTTCAGCAGCATGTTTTTCATTCATCCCTTGTATCTCCATCAACTCATCAACGGACTGTTCAGCCAGGTCCTCCATTGAAATGATGTTCCTTGAAGCCAATTGATGCGCCAGCTGCTCATCCATGCCATCCATTTTCAGCAAATCTGTGGCAGGTTCAGCATCGCCTAATTGTTCTTCATCAGAAATTGCTTTGGTTAACAGAACATCCTTGGCACGTTCACGCAATGCCATCACTATCTCTTCATCAAACTCTTCAATATCCAGCATTTCCTGAAGCGGTACATAGGCCACTTCTTCCAGTGAGGTAAAACCTTCGTTAAGCAGAATGATAGCAATATCCTCATCAATGGTTAAATCTTCCATCAATTGATTGAGAATTCTTTGTGCTTCTTCTTCATTTTTGTTTTCTGCATCTTCAACCGTCATAACATTAAGTTCCCACCCTGTCAGTTGGGAAGCCAGTTTAATGTTCTGTCCATTACGGCCGATAGCCTGTGAAAGTTGTGATTCATCTACTGCAACATCCATGGAGTTGCTCTCTTCATCAACCACAATGGATTGCACCTCTGCCGGTGACATGGCATTAATCACAAACTGTGCCGGATTTTCATCCCAAAGGATAATGTCAACCCGTTCGCCGGCCAGTTCATTAGAGACAACCTGTACCCTGGAACCGCGCATACCAACGCAGGCGCCCACAGGATCAATGCGCTCGTCATGCGCCTCAACAGCAATTTTTGCACGCATTCCCGGATCCCGTGCCGCGCTGTGTATTTGAATTAACTCTTCGCCGATTTCCGGTACTTCAATTTTAAATAACTCAATCAGAAATTCAGGCGATACGCGGCTTAAACTTAGCTGTGGACCCCGAGTCTGACTCTTGACATCATAGAGATAGCCACGAACTCGATCACCATTTCGTACCGGTTCCCGGGGGATCATATCTTCTCTTTTGATAATGGCGTCTACATTATTACCGATATCAACTATCACATTGCCCCGCTCAATCCGTTTTACCACACCTGAGAGCATTTCAGTCAGACGTTGCTGGTATTGATCAACCACTTTTTTTCGTTCTGCTTCTCTGACTTTTTGAACAATGACCTGTTTTGCGGCTTGTGCGGCAATGCGACCAAATTCAACGGATTCAATCGGTTTCTCAATAAGGTCGCCGGGTTTGATATCAGGATTGTCATCAATAACTCGTGACAGCAAAACTTGTCTATCATAATGTTCAAAGGGCTCAGTTTCATCATCCAGAACCTGCCAGCAACGAAAGCTTTCGTAATCGCCGCTCTCTCTGTCAATCGCTACCCTGACATCAATATCTTTATGGTTTTTCTTTTTCGTTGCGGAAGCTAATGCATGCTCAAGTGCCTGAAAAATAATTTCTTTTTCTATACCACGTTCATGTGAAACGGCATCGACGACAAGAAGAATTTCTTTGCTCATATTATTACCTTAACAATTCCAGCAGGGGCCGGTTATTAATGTTTTAAACCCAGTTACAAATACTTTATTTTTAGACTTACTAATTTCAAAAGAGAATTAAAATTTTGCAATTAAATTTGCTTTATCTATATCAACAAAAGCTATTGATAAGGTTTTATTATCAATACTAAAAATCACATTATCATTCTCAACTGCTTCAATGGTACCTTTAAACTTACGTTGGCCATTATCAGGTTGCGGGCGCAGAGTTCTGAATTTCACATCATGCCCTATAAACTGTTCATAATGAGATAACTTAAACAGTGGCCTATTAAGTCCGGGAGAAGACACTTCCAGTGAGTATTCATCGGAAATAGGGTCTTCAACATCCAATACGGCACTGACCTGGTGACTTACTTTGGCACAATCATCAACACTGACACCATTCTCGGAATCAATATAGATCCGCAATATGGAATGATGACCCTGAGAAATATATTCCAACCCCACAAATTCATACCCCATTGAGCTAACAACAGGTTCAAGCAAAGTTTCCAGTTGTTGGGTTTTAACGGTCATTGAATGTTTCTCAAAAAATACTGATAATCTAAGTTATAAAAAAATATTTCACAAATAAAAAATGGGCCGAAGGCCCACTTTAAAAATTCCTAATGAGTGTCCATCCAATAAATAATGGACACTTGCGACACAGGGAATGCGTCACCATTTTTGATCACTGCAAGTGATTGAAAATGTAGCAAAAGATTAATTACACGCTTTCTTTTGCGTTCCATAAACAGTCAGGATGGCTAATTATGGATGGAAACTAAGTTAGTTCTTTGATAAATAAAAGCTAAATTAGGCTGGAGATGGTCTATTCTCCGAAACTGTTATAAATTTAATGAGTCATTTTAGTAGTAGATTGTACTAATCTTAACCAATCAGACTAAGCTTGATAGCCAGTAAATTTATGCGCTAGATTATAGGTTTATATCCCACTCATAGCAAGTTCTTTTTCAAATGCCGTGACCGGCAATTTTAAAAAACTCACTGGACAGTATTTTGAAATGCCTGCAGCAAATCTTTCGGAGTGATAATGCCGACCAGTCTTTTGTTGTTATCAAGCACGGGTAAATGGTGAATATTATGGGAATAAAATAATTCAAATAAGTCCAGAATATGTTGTTCTGTCTGTATAGTAATTGCCGGCTTGCTCATCAAATGTCCGGCATATTCTGGTTTATGCGTATAAACCGAAGCTGTTTTTTTAATAAATTCATTGAGTTGTGACATTATTCCAGAATTAGAATTAATATCAACTTGATTTAAAAAATCAGCCAGACTTATAACGCCTAGTACATGACCCACTTTATCGACCACAGGAAAGGCATGCACCCTTTTCTCTATCATTAATTGCCAGACGGTTTCGATACCAGTGTCATAGTCAACAGTTGTGACAGGGGAAAACATAATATCCTGACACAAAATTTCACCCATTTTCTTCTTGTGAGTATGCATCAGAGAAAGGTTAAAAATTTTACTCAGCTCATCTTCAGAAACATCTACGAAAACATCCATTTCAGTCAAGGCATCGTGCAGGTCCGAGCGATGAATCAGATTGGGTAAATGCGTTTGATGATCAGTATTATCTGATGTCAAATCTTTACTCTGAATTGAGGGTAATTTTCCTATATTCCGAATACCGTTGGGATAACAACGGTTGGGCAAAAGATTGTTGATAATGACTGCCCAGACCAGCATCACCAGTAAATTAAGACTGACAGGTGTCAATACATACCAATACCCTAATTCAGAAATACCCGTACCGCCAATAACTGCAGTTAACGCAGTGGCACCGCCCGGAGGATGTAATGAACCGGTCAAATACATGATAAAGATGGCCAGTGAAACGGCTAATGCCGATGCCAAAACAGGATCAGCAATCAGTTTGGCTATAGTGATTCCAATAAAAGCAGAAAACAGGTGCCCGCCCACAAAAGACCAGGGCTGGGAAAGTGGTCCCTGAGGCACTGCAAAAAGTAAAACGGCCGATGCCCCCATGGATGCCACCACCCATGGCATTCCTTCTGCATCCAGAAAATACTGACTGACAGCCATAATCAGACCAATACCAGCCAAACCTGCAAGCGCAGAAATTATTTTTTCATGAATAGATACAGTGGACTGGCCCGGGCCGAAGAGCTTTAAAGTTTCTTTCCAGAGCATATTAAGTTAATAGTTATGTAAAATTTAAAAACAGAAAATCAAAAAATAACTGCTATAGTCATAATAGATATGTTGTTATTCTATAGCTACTGGGAACATTTTATGACAGAAATTGACCTTATCATTAATCAGTTTATTCTTGAAGAAGGTAAATTGTACACTTTACCTGAACTCTATCAACAATTAGATGAAAAAATCCGTTCCAAAAGCGCATCAATAGATGAAATTGGTGAATTGCTTGGCACAGATGCTGCCCTGAGTGCTAAAATTCTCAAAATAGCCAATAGTCCTCTATATGGTTTTCGAGCCGAGGTCACAACATTGAACCGGGCTCTTAATCTGATAGGCCTCAAAGAAGTCAAAAATCTGATCCTTATGGATACGGTGGCACAGAACTTTAATAAAGGTGACAAATATACTGCCATTCGCATGGAAGATTTCTGGCAACGTTCAGTCTATATTGCTTTAATAGCCAGGAAACTGGCCAAAAGAATCAAGCACCCGGAACCCGATCGGCTATTTGTTAGTGGCATTATGAGTCGTATTGGTCAACTGGTTTGCTGTCTTACCAGTCAAAAACAGGTCTTGACCATCACACATCAACAACAAAATGAACCGGATGAGAGTGAGTTCAGTATTGAGACCAATATACTGGGCTTTAGCTATAATGAGATAAGTGGTAAATTACTGAAACACTGGAATGTACCTGAAGAAATTACAACACCTTTGCAAAACCTGCACCAACCGTTAAATCTATCCAAGGAAATTAGTGAATCATACCGTGATGAAATTTATATTCTCCATGCTGCGACGGTATACAGTCACGTACTGGAACAGGAAGAACAGCAAGCCCTGATAAATGCTGAAAGTGAACCAGTAATTGCGACTTCAGAGGTCTATGTAAATAAAATTGATCATAAGATAAATCAGGCCTTAATGATTGATGCAACTGTAATTGATGATATCTTTTTTGAAATAGAAATGGATGCACTGGGAATTCTGGGCGTTGTTTTTCCAAAATCCGTGAGTATTTTTTAATTCTTCAAAATAAGAATTTTTGGTCGAGGATGGTGTTATACTGCCAAATACAAGGGTGCTTTCGGCGTTGAAGTGCTTTATAACAAAGGTCTTTGCTTAGGGCAGCCTTAAAAAATAATTCACATTTTTAAGTTTCCACTTACTCATTCTATCTACGTTGCTCGTCAGTTAAATAGTTGACTATTCGCTTTCCTTGCGCCTTGATAGAATGGCAATTGAAAACTGATAAATGCAAATTAATTTTTGCCGATGCCCTTAAGTCATTTTTAATAATTATTTTTATGCATAATAAGACGATTTACAAGGTTCTGTTTAAAGGTGTCATCCTGCCAGGTTTTGACAAGGAACAGGTTATAGAAAATGTCCATAATACCACCAGAATCCCCAAAGAAATCATCAAACGAAAGTTTTTTTCCGGAAAAACAGTCGTTATTCGTCGTGCTGACAATCAGGACTATGCTAGCCGCTTACAAAAAAAATTTGCTCTTGCAGGAATAGAAACTTATATCGAGGTAATTGAACAAGTCACAACAGATAGTGAGCAGGATGATTTTGAACAAAGCGCAAGACTGTCTGAAATGCTGGATTCTGAATCTCAAAGTAATCAGCAAATCCAGTCAGCAGTAGCACCTCCCGCTGACAAACCAACAACAATTACCAAAAGAAGATCGTATGCTACCGCAGGTACCATCCTTATAGTGACTTTAGCTGTAATATTAAGCGCTTATTTTTTATATGATACTGCAATAGATACTGTAAATGTGCAGACAGAAAAAAATATCGGCAAAGACTCACCTGTAACGAAAACACGGGTAAAGAATAAGCAGGCAAATACCCAAAAGGGGATTCCAGGCGAACCCTTTCTATCTATTGGGCAGACAAATGTCCTGATAAAAATAACCGACGCAAATGAATTAAATCGTTTATCACAACTTTTACCGCTGGTTGATTTAGACTCCGCCTATTTTGATATTTTAAAGCAGGAAATACTCCTCAGGGATACCGGGCTCACTATTTCAGTCGATAAACCTCTTTATTTATATAAAACCAGTCAGCATAAAGGGGTTATCGTTCATACAGTCAATCAGAGTTCAGTTTCTATATCAGAAAAGTTTCAAAAACAATTTAATTTTATTTATAACCGGCTTCAATCCAATCAGCTTTGCGCTGATAGTCAAACTCTTAAGTTATACAGTAAAAACAACCTGCTATTATTAACAACCCTGAAGAATTTAGAAAACCCGCTAGAAGAATGGGATTTAATTCATTCTTTAGTGAAATTTGATAAATTGTTTTACCAAAGTAAAGCAAAGAAAGCGTTCAATTTTAACCTGTATTTTTCCACTACTCCCTTTTATGCTACAAATAAAAACACACTTAATACCGATAGAAAAGAAACCGACTATCTGGCACTATCAGCGCAAGGCAGTTCACTATGGCTTGCACCGGGCAAGCAGTTTTATAACCACAGCAGAGATTTACTTGAAGCCTTAGGCATAAAAACCAGCAAGGTAATTGAACTGTCATCTATAAAAATACACAACCTTTCTGACTTGACCTTTCTACTGGTCGGTCAAACTTATTCTGACAAATTCTCGAAGCAAGAGTCTTCAACTAGTAAAGAGTCTTCAACTGATAAAGAGTCCTCAACTAGTAAAGAGTCTTCAACTGATAAAGAGTCCTCAACTGATAAAGAGTCTTCAACTGATGAAGAGTCCTCAACGAATGAAGAGACAGGCTTTGCTCAGGAACAAATTACACCATTGAAGCCTGATTTTTCTTCCAGCGATATTAAAGCCTATAAAAAAGATTTGGATATTGAATTTCAGCCTCAATGGCAGAAGGCGATCGCTGCATGCAATGAGATTATCGACGACGGGAAATACAGCCTGGAATCCAACTACTTTGCCAATTTCAATGTTGAGAATTCAGGCTCCAAGGAGTTTATCTTTGCCATTCCCTATGATGAGGTCTTCTTTGGAGACTTTCAGATGGCTGTCCGGACTCTGCATTATGGAAGTCAGCAAACCTATAACCTGACACAGCAACCCTGGAATGGTTTCTGTACGCTTGAAGAGTTCTACAATTCCTATTCCGATGACGACCTTCGCAAGGGAGATGTGGGAACCGTAGATGGTCCACAGTGTCAGAACCATGAAGCCAGCCAGTGGATTGAGCGACAACAAAAAAAGTTATTACCTGTTCCTT
>RCNG010000088.1_pt1 | contig 33801 bp, 20 predicted proteins | sample 2041371 | NCBI WGS metagenome assembly RCNG01 (sample SAMN09708227, study PRJNA481090) | Marine sediment metagenome, whole genome shotgun sequencing project. | biome: marine sediment; feature: ocean; material: sediment; isolation source: Sewage treatment plant 1 marine sediment (STP1) ... | reverse complement strand
CTGGTGGTTCCGGCCCAGGTCGGCATGCTGCCGCTTTTCCTGATGATGAGGGAGCTGGGACTGGTCAATACCTACGCGGGGGTCATCGTGCCCTACCTGGCGAGTATTTTCGGGATTTTCCTGATCCGCCAGTACGCCCTGAGCGTGCCGGACGATCTGCTGGATGCCGCACGGATCGACGGGGCGGGCGAATTCAGGATTTTCCGCATGGTGGCCCTGCCCATCATCAAGCCCATTCTGGTCACCATGGCGGCCTTCACGTTCCTGAGCGCGTGGAACGATTTCATGTGGCCCCTGATCGTCCTTTCGGACAGTGAGATGTACACGCTGCCGGTGGCCTTGGCCAACCTCGTGGGCGAACATGTCCAGGACACGGAGTTGATGATGGCCGGTTCGGTCGTGACGATCCTGCCCGCGCTGGTCGTGTTCCTGATCTTCCAGCGCACGTTTGTCACCGGGATCATGGCCGGCGGGGTCAAGGAATGAGCCGGCGGATCGAAACGATGGTCCTGGTGTTGGCAGCCACCCTGGCGGCGGCTTCGGCATGGGGGCAGGCCGTCCAGGTGGTGGACGATTTCGAAGGGGATCCGGCCTGGACCGCTCATCCCGCCGACGGGGTCCTCCTGGAGGTGTCCCACGAAAGCGTGGCCCCGGGCAAAGGCCGGGCGATGCGGCTCGACTTCGAGTTCACCGGCGGGGGCTACGCCATCGCCAGGTTGGAAACGGATCTGGAACTTCCCACCAACTACGCCTTCCGTTTCCGGATCAGGGGACAGGCGCCGGTCAATCACCTGGAGTTCAAGCTCGTCGACGCCAGCGGGGAAAACGTCTGGTGGAAGGTCCGCAGGGACGTGGCCTGGCCCGAGGACTGGGAGACCTTCCGGATCAAGAAACGTCATCTCGATTTCGCCTGGGGTCCCTTGGGCGGTGGGGAAATTTTGGGCGGTGGGGAAATTTCCCGGGTCGCCGCCATCGAATTCGCCATCACCGCGGGGTCCGGGGGCCAAGGTTCGGTCTGGATCGACGACCTCGAACTGGTCGAACTTCCGGCGGCCGACAGCCCCGCGCCTAATCCGGTTGCGGGGGCGAGTTCCTCGGCCGCGGGTCACGATCCGGGCCTGGTTCTGGACGGTGACTCCGCCACCTACTGGACACCCGACGGGGCGGACGGCCAGCCCTCCCTGTGGCTCGATTTCCAGCAGTCGAGAGAATATGGCGGCCTCGTGGTGGACTGGCTGCCGGGACATCCGGCGCCCGACTTCGTGGTGGAAGCCTCGGACCAGGGAGATGCCTGGCGCCCTTTGCAGACCGTCACCGACAGCAAGGGGGGTCGGGCCCATCTGTATCTTCCGGAAAGCGAGTCCCGGCTGATTCGTTTGCGTTTTACCGGTCCGGACGCGGGTCGGGCGGCGGTCGGTGGGGTGGAGCTCAAACCCCTGGCGTGGTCGGCAACGAAAGAGACCTTTTTCTCGGCCATCGCGGCCGAGCTGCCCCGAGGCACCATGCCGCGCGGGTTTCTCGGCGAACAGGTCTACTGGACGGTGGTGGGAGTCGACGCCGACAGCCAGGAAGGTTTGTTGAGCGAAGATGGCGCCCTCGAGGCGGGAGTCGGCCGCTTCACCCTCGAACCTTTCCTGTTCGTCGACGGGGAACTCGTGACCTGGAACGACGTGATCCGCGAACAAGCCCTCGAGGACCGTTATCTGCCCATCCCGTCGGTGACCTGGTTTCACGATGGTATCGGCCGGGACGATCTCCGACTGAGGGTCAAGGTCATGGCCTGGGGCGAGCCGGAAAAATCCTCGTTGCTGGCCCGGTACAGCCTGGAGAACCTGGGTGACCGGAACCGCGAGGTGGTTTTGTTCCTGGCCTTGAGACCGTTCCAGGTCAACCCGCCCAGTCAAACCCTGAATCTATCCGGCGGCGTCTCTCCCATTGGAAGCATCGCCAGGGCCGCCGATCGGATCCTGGTGGATGATCGTCCAGCGGTGATCCCCCTCACAGCTCCCGACGGTTTCGGCGCCACGCCCTTTTTCAGCGGCGAAATCGTCCCGGATAATCTGCGCCGGGGAACCCTGCCCGAAGCGGACCAGGTGGAGGATCCTTTCGAGTCCGCCTCGGCCTCGTTGGCCTACCGGTGGCATCTCGGACCGGGGGAAATCCGGAAGGCGGATCTGGTCCTGCCCCTTCACGATCATGTGCCTGCCGAAGTGGAGCCGGACGTGATCGAGTATGCCGTGGTCGATCAGTGGCGTACCCGGATGGACAGGGTGACGATCACCGGTCCGCCCGCGGCCGAAGAAACCATCCAGACCCTGAAGGCCCAGCTGGGCTATATCCTGGTGAACAGGTCGGGCGCGGGCATCCAGCCGGGGACCCGTTCCTACGCCCGGTCCTGGATCCGGGACGGTGCGCTGACCAGCTGGGCCCTTTTGCAGATGGGATTGACCGCCCCGGCCCGGGAATTCCTGGAGTGGTACGCTCCCCATCAGTACGAAAACGGCAAGGTGCCCTGCGTGGTGGATCACCGGGGCGCCGATCCGGTGCCCGAACACGATTCCAGCGGCGAATTCATTTTCCTGGTGGCCCAGTGCTACCGCTACACGGGTGACTGGGAGCTACTCGAAAAGATGTGGCCCCGTGTCCTGCGGGCGGCCGACTACCTGGATGAACTGCGTCTCCAGCGCCGCACCGATCAGTACAAGGACCCCCCGCTCGATCATTTCTACGGGATCCTGCCGCCCTCCATCAGCCATGAAGGCTACTCCGCCAAACCCATGCATTCCTACTGGGACGATTTCTTCGCCCTCCGGGGTTTCCGCGACGCGGTGCTGCTGGCGGAAATTCTCGGCCACCAGGACGAGCACCGCCGGCTGGCCGAAGTCTTGAAGGAGTTCGAGACGGACCTGGGCGCATCCGTGGCCAGGACCATGGAGATTCACGAAATAAACTACGTGCCCGGCTGTGCCGATCTCGGGGATTTCGATCCCACCTCGACGACCATCGCCCTGTCGCCGGCGGACGCCCAGGGCATTCTCCCGCCCGGGTCCCTGGAGAACACCTTCGACGCCTATTACCGATTTTTCGTCAAGCGCAGTGCGGGCGAACCCTGGGACGCCTTCACGCCCTACGAGGTCCGCAACATCGGCGCCTTCGTGCGGCTGGGCTGGCGGGAGCGCGCCCATGAACTGCTCGATTACTTCCTGGCCTACCGTCGACCGCCCGGCTGGCGCCACTGGGCCGAGGTGGTGTTCCAGGACGAGCGGTCCGCCCGCTTCCTGGGGGACATGCCCCACACCTGGGTCGGATCGGATTTCATCCGTTCCGTGCTCGACATGTTCGTGTTCGAAAGGGAGTCCGCCGAGGCGGTCGCCGCCGGCCGGGCCACCGAGCTGGTGCTGGCGGCGGGGATTCCCGACGCCTGGCTCGACGGGCCGGGAGTGGCCATCGGGGATCTGCCCACACCCCACGGGAATCTGAACTACGTTTTGTACCGCGCGGGCGACGCGGTGGTCATGGAATTGGCGCCGGGTCTGGATATTCCCGCCGGCGGGTTGGTCCTGAACCCGCCTCTTGCTTCCGGGGTGGCCTGGGTCGACGTGAACGGGGACGTGAAGCCCTTCACCCCGGGACAGCGGGTCGTGGTGACCAGTCTGCCGGCCCGGGTGACCTGGAAGTAGTGGGGTAGGCGGCCAAGTCGTTATTCATATTCCGCTTCGATCCTCACCATCACCCGGCCGACTTCCCGGGCCCAGGCTGACCTCGACCTGATGTTGGCCGCCATCTGCGACCAGGGGAATCCTCAGGGCCTCGGGTCCCGCGGTCACCGGTTTCCCATCCACGGTCGCTTGTGCAATCGCGGCGCTGCACAGGTCAGGATTGCCGACCTCGATGCGGTAGGTCGTGCCGCTGCCGGGAATCTTCCAGGTCGCCTTGAAGCCGGGCCACGAGTCGGGAATGCAGGGATCGATGACGAGGGTGCGGCCGTCTTCGACCCTCAGGCCCAGAACCGATTCCAGGGCCGCGCGGTGCATCCAGCCCGAGGACCCGGTGTACCAGCTCCAGCCCCCGCGCCCGACATGGGGGGGTGCGCCGTAGATATCGGCAGCCACCACGTACGGTTCGGTCTGGTAGAGGGACACCTGGTCGGCGGTGGTGGAATGGAGAATCGGGTTCAGGAGATCGAGAAAACGGGCGGCCTTGTCCCGCCTTTTCGCCAGGGCCATGGCCTGGACAACCCAGCAGGCGGCGTGGGTGTACTGGCCGCCGTTTTCGCGGACTCCCGCCACGTAACCCTTGATGTAGCCGGGATCCTTCGGCGTGTCGGCGAAAGGCGGCGTCAACAGTTTGATAAGGCCGGGATCCTCGACCACGAGATTTTCTTCCAGGGCGGCCAACGCCGAGTCGATTCGGTCCGGTGGCGCCACTTTCGACAGCACGGCCCAGGCCTGGGCCAGCGCGTCGATCCGGCACTCCCGGTTCTGGAAGGAGCCCAGGGGGGACCCGTCGTCATAATACCCGCGGCGGTACCAGCCGCCGTCCCAGCCGGTGTCATTGAGGGCGAGCTCCAGCCGGCGGCGGTGATCGGCGTAACGCTCCGCCCGGTCCGAGTCGCCGCGATCGAGGCAGATGGGTCCGAATCCATCGAGGACCCTCACGAGGAAAAATCCCATCCAGACGCTTTCGCCCCGGCCTTCACGGCCGACCCGATTCATGCCGTCGTTCCAATCCCCGGCTCCGAATAGTGGCAGCCCGTGGTCGCCCACCTCAAAGGAGCGGTCGATGGCCCGACAGCAGTGTTCGTAAAGATCCGAGGATTCGCCGGAGGGTTCGGGGCGCAGGAACACCTCAGCCTCTCCGGGCTCCAGGGACCGGGCGGTGAGATACGGAACCGTTTCGTCCAGAACATCTCTGTCCCCGGTGGTCTGGATGTATTCTGCGGTCAGCAGGGGAAGCCACAGAAGGTCGTCGGCGAACCGCGTTCGAATACCTTGGCTGAAGGGAGGGTGCCACCAGTGCAGGACATCGCCTTCGACAAACTGGTGGGCCGCGTTTAGCAGGATCTGCTGCCGGGTTTTTTCGGGCCAGAGCGGGATGAGGGACGAGGCATCCTGCAGCTGATCCCGGAATCCGAAAGCTCCGCCGGACTGGTAGAAGGCCGTCCGACCCCTGATGCGGCAGCTGAGGGTTTGATACGGCAGCCACCCGTTCACCATGATGTCCAGCGCGGGGCTGGGGGTCTCGATCCGCAGGGCAGACAGACCCTCCCGCCAGAAGGCGACGGCATTGCCCAGGGCCTTTTCGATCGCCTGAGGGGACCGATGCCGCACCACGAGTTCGCGGGCCCAGTCCGCGTCGGCTTCCTGGCCCAGGAGGAAGGACACCTGGATCTTCTGGCCTGGGTCCAGTTCCATCTCGGCCTGGTGGGCAAAGCAGGATTCGGTTTCCGACTCGACGAGTCCGTCGAGGACCTTCCGGTCCATCGCCGCCGGTGCGGAAAAATCCCGGTCGGAACCCAGGAACCCGGCCAGGCTGCAGGTATGATGAACCTGGTTCACCGGCTGGTCGGCAACCACCGCAGCGAACGCCACGCAGCGGGAAAAGGCAGCGGAGTTGAGATTTCTGGCCAACAGGGCGCCTGTCTGGTCATCCAGCCAGGTGGTGACGAACCGCCCGCTCTGCCTGGTGTCGCCGCCCAGAACCAGCTGGGCGCAACTGAACAGGGAGACCCTGCGGGGGCGTTCGCTATGGTTGGTGACCGAGATCCGGGTGATCCTCAGGGGATCGTTCCGGGCCGCGAACATGGTCGTTTCCAGGCCGAGTCCGGCCCCGGTGTGACCGAAGCGGGTGTAACCGAAACCGTGCCTGACCTCGTAATCCCCCTGGCCGGGAACCGGGCCGGGCAGGCAGGACCAGAACGCACCCGTCTCGTCGTCGCGGATGTAGAAGGCGTCGCCATGGGGATCCCGCACCGGATCATTGGACCAGGGGGTGAGACGATTCTCCCTGCTGTTGCCGTACCACGTGCATCCGGCGCCCGCTTCGCTGACCTGGAAACCGAAACGGTCATTGGCTACGACGTTGATCCAGGGCAGGGGCGGAAAGCCCAGCCGGCCCTCCTGATCCCGGGTCAATCGAATGACGTATTCGTCGCCCTGTTCGTTGAACCCTCCGGTCCCGTTGAAGAACCGGAGAGGCTCGGGGTCCAGGCTTTTTCCTGGAACATCGGAGGCGGTTTCCATCGCCGCCGACCCGCCGGACCATGCCGTTTTCCCGGGATCCGCGGGAACCTTCGGATCGATGGTAAAATCGGGCAGCGATTCCGTGATCACCAGGCGGGCCGACGCATTGAGTAGGTGGAATTCGCCGGGGGTCAGATCCGCGGCGTCGATTCTCAGCGGGGGAAATCCGCCGAAGTCGGCGTCCCTTGAATCCATCGCAACGGGCTGTCGGGCGCCCCGGTTTTCCCCGCCGACGATGATCAGCTGGACCGGAAGATCCAGATCACGCCAGCGGCGGGCGGCCTTCAACATCAGCTCCAGGCTGGCGGTTCCTTCAGGAGTTTCGGCATGGACCACCACCCAGTCGAGGTGGGGTGACAGTCCCAGCCGGCCCAAATCCTTGGCCAGGCCTTCGGATTTCTGGAGACAGTCGAACCGTGGCCTGACGGCGGGATGACCGAACAGGACCGCGCCGGCCAGATCCTGGAAATATTCCTCTTCATGCAGAAGCACTCCCGCCCGTTCGAGCCGGCGGGCCGCGTCCGCGGCGGCGGTCTGGAAGACCTCGGTGATCGCGTCCGGGGTCCGGAAAGAATCGACCAGGTCCGCCGCTTCCCGAGGGCTGGCCGCCGTCCCCAGGAGAAAGGCGAATTCCTCCCGGCCGCCCGGTTCGAGATGAAGAGACCGGCGCAGGCTGACGATGGGGTCGAGCACGTTGCCGGTGGTCCCGGATAAGGGCGCGGTCGACACCAGGGCGGCCGGGCGCAGGGGATGGTGGCCCCGGCCAAGAAAGCGAGGTCGACTCGTTTCATGTTCGATATTTCCGGACCCCAGAAAGGCATGAACCAGCAGAGGGTAGATGTCCTGGGGGTCGCGGGGCCTTCTTTGAACCACCAGGCTGGCGTGCGCCGGGTCGTATTCCGTCTGGAGAAACAATTTGGAAAAAACGGGATGAGCCTGATGGGCCTCTTTCCGGTTCAGCACAACTTCGGCGAAGGTGGTCAAATCCAGCTCGCGGGAGCGGTCCGAGGTATTGGTAAGGGTCACGTTCCGGATTCCGGCGGAACGGCCCGGCGCCACGCAACAATCGAGGCGGACCTGGATACCTTCCCATTCGTGAAAAATGGAAAATGCGCCGGGCTTCCAGTCGAATTTGACCCTGGCTGCGTCGGAATGGCCTTCTTCTGAGTTTTCTTGTCCGATGACTCCAAATTTTCCCGATTCCTGATCCCGAAGGAAAATCCGGAGGCCTTCCAGGGCATGGTCGTGACCGTCGGGCCAGCCGGTCAGAAGGATATCCCCGGAAAACGAACCTTCCGAGCCGTGTTCATTGATCCAGACCGAGTGGTCCCCGCCCCCCAGAAAGCGGAAGACCGGCGGGCCATCAGGGTGGTCCTGAAAAGGAGAATTCACAACTAAAACTCCGGAAAAGAGGTTTTTTGGGGTAAATACGACCGTTTTCCGTCCCCCTCCCAACCCAGACACTTAGGCTATTTCCCAGGTTTTGTCAAAGTCGGGGTTGACAAAAAACGGGATTTATGAAACCGTTTACATTCCTGGCGGACATGGATGGTCAGCAACCTCGATCGCGGAACCGCCCGAGGCAGGAAATCCGGGCGATCCCATTTTTCTGATGGCGGGGAATCAGCTTGGCAACCATTCGTGACGTGGCCCGCGAAGCGGGTGTTTCGATTGCCACGGTGTCCAGGGTCTTCAACAAGAGCACCCTGGTCAGCGAGGATACCGCCAAGCGGGTGATGCAGGTCGCCGACCGGTTCGACTACTGGCCCAACAGCGCCGCCCAGAGCCTCACCACGAATCGCAGCAATACCCTCGGGGTCCTTCTGCCCGATCTTTTTGGAGAATTCTATTCCGAAGTCATTCGGGGCATCGACAGCCTGGCCCGCCGGGAATCCTACCAGGTCATGCTCTCGAGTTCCCATGCCGACAACGAGGAAATCCTGACCGCGGCGCGCTCCATGCTCGGTCGCATCGACGGGCTATTGATGATGGCCCCCGAAAACGCCTCCGCCGATACGGTGAACCAGATCCGGAGGCGGATCCCCCTGGTGCTGCTCAACCCCGCCGCGGACTCCGCGGAAAACTGTTCCGTATCCACCGATAATTTTTCCGGCGCCCGGGAAGCGGTCAACCATCTGTTGAAACTGGGTCATCGGAGAATCGCCATGGTCGCCGGGCCCTCAGGGAACGTGGACGCCAACGAAAGGCTGCGGGGATTCCACCAGGCCCTGTCCGATGCGGGCCAGGACCCCGGAGAGGCCCTCGTGGTTCAGGGGGACTTTCGCGAGTCCTCGGGATTCAGCGCGGGTATCGAATTGATGGGATGTGTTCCGCGGCCCTCGGCTGTGTTCGTGGCGAACGACAGCATGGCCGTTGGGCTTCTGGCGGCCCTGGAGGGATTGAATGTCGATGTTCCGGGCGACCTGGGTGTTGTCGGTTTCGACGATGTGGGCATCGCCGGCTATCTGCGCCCTCCCCTGACCACGGTTCACATCGACCCCTTCGCCCTGGGGCTGCGTGCGGCCCAGATGATGGTCAATGAAATCCAATCCCCAGAGAAGGGGACCAGTCACCACATCCTATTGCCCGCTGTTTTGAAGATTCGCCGGTCCTGTGGGGCCAAGCCGAATTGGAAGGTCAACGAGCGGGATGAGAAGTCACACATCGCCTGAAAATGGGGAAACCGAGGTTTCCCTCGAATTGGGAGGATTGACCCATGAAACGATTGCTAACCACCATACTCCTGGTTGCCCTGTGCGGAGCCGCGTACCCCGCCCTGGGACAGGCGCCCCGGGAGGATGCCATCTGGGCCAGGGTGGCTCCCGGTCCCATCACCCTCGACGGCGTTCTGGATGAGGCCGCCTGGAGCCAGGCCGAAACCAAGATCGTCGAATACGAGGTGGACGCCGGTATCCCCGGCAGCGGCTGGAAACGCGAGTTGGGAGTGGATCCGGTGGACCCGACCCGGGCCACCCTCAGGTTCCTGGTCGTCGGCAACCAGCTCTACCTGGGTGCGGTGGTGGAGGACCGGTCCATCGGCGGCAGCGTAGATTTTAACCGGTTCGACGGTTTGCTCATGGCCCTCAAGGACCATTCCGTCGACTTTGTCCCGAAACCCCCCGCGGAATATCTCTATTCCTGGTGGCATGACGAGTTAACCGATCCCCAGCCGGCCGGCGAGGACCCCTCCTTCATCGGGTCCTGGGCCGAACTGCCCCACGGTTCCCCCCGGACGCCGGAACAGATCGAGGCCTGGGATGCGGTGACGGTGGTCGATGGTCTGAGCAACGACGACACGACCGATGACGTCAGCTACACGATTGAAATGCGCTTCAACCTGACCCCCATGGGGTACGACGTCACCCAGCCCGAAGGCGATGTCATCGAATGGAACATCTCCATCTACGACACCGACTGGTACTGGCCCCTCGACGTGGGCCGCTTCAGCTCCAACCGCGTCTGGTGGCAGAGTCCCTGGGGCAACGACATCTGGTTCAATGAGGTGAGGGTCATGGCCCGGCCGGACGTGACGGTCTCCTCGGGGCCGGCCCCGGTGATCCAACCGGAAATGACCATTCCGGGATTGGATGAATCCCCGGTACTGGACGGAGACTTGATCGACCCCATCTGGAGCGATCCGAGCATTTACAGTATCGACATCGGCTGGATGGATGCCGACCTGATCGCCTCCTACGACGGGGTGGGTCCCTTCCGGGCCGGACAGTTTCAGCCGACCGTCAACGGCGGCGAGGCCTTCATTGTCGATCCTCCCGACGCCAACGTGAAGTTATTCACCAGGGCCGACACCCTTTTCGTGGGCTTCGATGTCAACGACATCCTGGTCCAGTATCATCCCAATTTCGACCGCTGGGACGGTTTCCTCCTGACGATCAACGACCGCGTGGAGAAGGGGTCGGACAACGTGCTTTTGGGGAAACGGCTGGCCTTCCAGGTGGGTGAAGGCGGTGTGGCCGTCGCCCAGGACGACCTTCTGAGCCTGGTGACCGGAGGCAACGCCCAGGTGGCGATCCACCTGAATCCCGGAACCACGGTGGACACCCTGGGCGTGCTCGATCAGGGTTATACGGCGGAAATCGCCATCGACCTGACCGCCCTCGGCTATCCCTCGGGTCTGGGCGACCGGGCCTTCTTCTTCGGGGTCACCATGCTCGACGGCGATTCCTTCCTCAATCCCATTTCCGACAGCTATGGCACCAGGACCTGGTGGTACCGGCAATATGAAAACGATTGCTGCGCGGCCTGGGCCCATCTCGATCATTCGATGAGCCCGGTCATCGACGGTGGTCCGCGGGGAACGGCCTATGCCTTCCTGCGGCCTTCCCTCAACCCCTCGCCACGTCCGATGATCAGCTACTCGATGCCCGATCAGAACGTGGTGACGCTCGAGGTCTACGATATCCGCGGCCGCCTGGTGATGCGTCGTCCCCTGGGGCTGACCATTGCCGGAGACAGCCAGGTTCCGGTATTCACCCAGAACAGACCGGCCGCCGGGGTCTACCTGTTCCGCCTGAACATCGAGGACCCGGAAACAGGCCGGCTGAGGGATTCCCTGACCGGCAAGATGATGTTGTTGAGATAGATGATGTTGTTGAGATAACTGTCCTGAGGCCGGGGCGGCCGGGACCATGAAGCCGGCCGCGCCCGATGTTCGTTCCGTCCATCACGTGAAGGTGGGTGCCGTTGAGGAGCCGCAGAGTATTCCCGTTGTTCGGCAAATTCCTGGCCGCGGTCTGCCTGCTCATGGTTCCGTGCAGCCTGTGGGCCGGTACGACGGGCTCCCTGACCGGAAAAATCACCGACGCAGATGAGAATCCGGTGGTGGCGGCCACCGTGCTTCTGGTCGGCACCCGGCTCGGGGCCTATTCGGACGCGGAGGGAAATTTCAGCATTCTCAATATTCCCGCCGGCACCTACGTCGTGAAGGTGAGCCGTCTCGGATACAATTCGGTGACCACCGAGGAAGTCCGCATCTCCGCGGACGCGGCCACCACCCTGGATGTCGGTCTGGGAGATACGACCCTCCAGACCGAAGAGGTGGTGGTCGTGGCCGAGCGGCCACCGGTGGATCTGAAACTCACCAGCTCCCAGGCCAATCTGACGACGGAGGAAATCGAAGATCTTCCGGTCCAGAGTCTCGAGGATGTCGTGAATCTCCAGTCCGGTGTGGTCGACGGTCATTTCCGGGGCGGCAGGTCGGGGGAAGTCCAGTACCAGGTGGACGGGGTCACCGTCAACAACGCCTTCGACAACTCCTCGAGTCTCAACGTGGACCGCTCCCTGCTGCAGGAAGTCCAGGTCATCAGCGGAACCTTCGACGCGGAATACGGCCAGGCCATGAGCGGGGTCGTCAACGCGATCCTGAAGCAGGGAACGGAAAAATTCGAGATGAGCGGAGAGGCTTATCTGGGAGGGTGGCTCTTTCCCGGAAGGGCTGAGGATCGCCTGACCGATGACACTTTCCACCCCACGGCCATCCAGAGCTACCAGCTCTCGCTGAGCGGACCCATCCCCCTGGGAAAAACCACCTACCTGCTGAGTGGGCGGAGGTACCTGTTCGACGACTACGTAATCGGGCAAAGGGTTTTTCTGCCCACGGACCGCGCGGACTTCGAAAACCAGATCTACACCCCTACAGGGGACGGGGAAAAGGTGGCTCTGGGTTATACGAAAGAATGGTCGGGCCTGGTCAAGCTGACCAACACGTCCCTGGCCAATTCGATCTTCAACTACCAGGCCATCTTCAACCAGGGGGAAAGCCGGCGCACGAACTTCGCCTTCCGGTTGAATCCCGACGGGTTGTCGACCCAGGAGAGTTTTTCCATCGCCCACGGCTTCGACTGGACCCAGACCCTGAGTGCGGCGACCTACCTGGACGTCAGCGTGCGCCAGAACTACTTCAAGTACGAGGATTTCGCCTATGCGGATGTCTATGACACCCGCTACGACGAGGCTGGCCAGCCGGACGGCGACCGGAACTTCGAGGACGGGGCCATCGTCCAGGGGGTTCAGCTGGGCCGGTTCCTCCAGGAAACCAACACCTATCTCATCAAGACCTCGCTGGTCAGCCGGATCAACCCCCAGCACCAGCTGAAGACCGGACTGGAGTTCAGCCTGCCCGAGGTGACGTTCGGGACCCCGGGCCACCTGACTTTTTCCTCCCAGAACGGGGTCGAATCCCTGGTCCGTCATATCGACGAGCCCCCGGATTTCCCCGCGGTCGCGACCTATTACCCGGTATCCGGGGCCGCCTATCTGCAGGATCAGATGGATCTGAAGGATCTGACCGTGCGGGCGGGCCTGCGTTTCAGCTATTTCGACGCCCGGTCGACCATTCCCAGCGATCTGGCCAACCCGGCCAACGCCATCGGCGGCGCCCCCGAATCCCACCCCCAGGACACCACGGTCAAGACGTCGCTTTCGCCGCGGCTCGGGGTGGCCTATCCCATCGAGGACAGTGCGGCGATCCATTTCGCCTACGGGCATTTCCATCAGTTTCCGGCCATCGGCAGGATCTTCTCCAATTCGGATTACGACGTCCTGGCCAACCTCCAGGCCGGCAGCGACAACTTCGGCGTCATGGGAAATCCCGACGTCGAACCCGAAGAAACCATCCAGTACGAAATCGGCTACAAGCAGATCCTGACCCCGGATCTGGGATTTGATCTGACCTTGTTCTACAAGGACATCCGGAACCTGCTGGGGGTCGAGTTCATCGAAACCTATACCGGTGCGAGGTATCCCCGTCTGACGAACGTCGATTTCGGGAATGTCTACGGGATCACCCTGGCCGTGGACCACCGCCGGGTCGGTCCGGTGGCCCTGGCCGTGGACTACACCTGGTTGAGGGCCCTGGGGAATTCCAGCGATCCGAACGAGACCGCCACCAGGGCCGCCGCGGGAGAGGACCCCCGGCCCCGGCTCATTCCCTTCGACTGGGACCAGCGCCACACCCTGAATGTGACCGCGGCCCTGAACAAGCCCGGGAACTATTCCATCAGCACGGTCATCAAGGCCGCCAGTGGCCAGCCCTTCACGCCGGTGCTCGAATCCGGTTTCGGCCATGGTCTGGAAGCCAATTCGGGCCGCAAGCCCTCCGGGATTCTGGTGGATTTGCGGGCCTCGAAAACCCTCGGCTCCAAGGGTCGGTTCAATCTGTTCACCAGGGTGTTCAATCTGTTCGACTCGAGGTTCTTCAACGGATTCGTGTTCGACAGCACCGGCAGCCCGTTCTATTCCCGGTTCCCCGAACCGGATCGGGTGACGCTCGCCGATCCCACCCGCTTCTTCCCCCCCCGCAGGATCGAACTCGGTCTTCAGATAAGACTGGGGGGCATGTGATGTTCTTGCGAACCAGAAATTCCAGGAGAAACCCAGTGGTGGAAATGCGACCCAAAACGATTCCCATCCTCTTGAGCGGTCTGGTCCTGGTGGCCGTCCTGGCCGGAGTGCGGTCCTCCGCGGAGGTCGTCACGCCCGTCCCCCAGGACCAGCGCGGCCGACTGGACGCGGAACGCCTGGGGCAACACGACGCCAACAACATGCGGACCCGGTTCTGGAATTTCGGGATGGTCGGGGACTATCCAGCCGACCCGGGCAACGTGGATCTCAGTGTTTTCCACTCCGTCGAAGTGCCCAAGGGCAGCGGCATGAACTACAGCGACGGGGTGACGCCCTTTGTCCTGGCCAAGATCACCCAGACCAACGGAGGGGACGCCTACATCATGGAAACGGGTTTCCGCGAGCGGCAGGGAACGAGTCCCTACTTCAACCGGGTGATGCGTTTCGAACCCCGCCCCGGGTTTTTCCAGGCCGACCCCGCCATCAATACGGGCCGGTCCCCGGCGATCAGCAATGACCCCCGGACCTGGCCCGACCTCTGGCCGGACCGGTTGGACGACATCACCGACCCCGGCTGGTCGGGCTCCTGGAACGGATTTTTCGGCAAGCAGATCGTGGCCGACCAGGAAAGCTACATGGTCCTGGACGATGATTTCTATGACGCCTGGCAGTTCTATCCCGACAGCCGGGACTCCACCCGGCGGGGACTCGGCCTGCGCATCGAACAAAGGGGTTTCCAGTGGGCGAATCCCCAGGCCCGCAACGTGATCTTCTGGTTGTACGACATCACCAACGAAGGCACGACAGACTACGACGACAACATCGTGTTCGGATTGTACATGGATTCGGGGGTCGGGGGATCGGCCCTGTCATGTGAGAACATTTTCGAGTCGGACGACGACAACGCCTTCTACAACCGGGATTTCGATGAAGAGGTCATCAACCTGGTCTACACCTGGGACAACGGCGGGCTGGGTCGCAACCTGAACAGTTCCTGCGCGCAGACGGGGTACCTGGGTTACGCCTACATGGAAACCCCGGGCAACTCCATCGATGGCGTCGACAACGACGAGGACGGCATCACCGACGAATTGCGCGCCGGCGGTCCCGGCGTTCCCATCATCGGAGAGGACCAGATCCTGGCCTACGTGACGGCCAACTACGACCTGGAGCGCTTCGAGATCACCTTCGGCCCGGTGACCGAAAAACCCGCCTACAAGAAGGGCCTGTGGTGGACCGGCGACGAGGACCTGGACTGGACGGTCGAGGGCCAGGACCTGGGTGTGGACGGGGTGGCCGACACCAACGACGAAGGCGAGGGGGACGGCATCCCCACCGACGGGGAACCCAATTTCGATTCCACCGATCTGCATGAATCCGACCAGATCGGGCTGACGGGCTTCAAGATCAACCGCATCGCCCCGGGCCAGGGCAATCCCAACCAGGAAACGGACAACATCGTTTTCTTCACCGACAACAAGGACTGGCCGGAGCGCCTTTACGAGCAGTTCACCGACCCCGATCCGGATGTCCGGTTCGACGATCCCCTGGCCTCCAACTACAACATCGGTTTCCTCTTCGCGTCGGGGCCGTTCACCCTGGCGGCTGGGCAGACCGAAAGGTTCAGTCTGGCCCTGGCCTTCGGAGCCGACCTCACCGAGTTGCGGGGCACGGTCCGGACCGTGCAGACCATCTACGATGCCAACTACCGTTTCGCGGTTCCTCCCCGGATGCCCACGGCCACCGCGGAAACGGGCGACGGTTTTGTGCGGTTGTCCTGGGACGACGTGGCCGAGCAGGGTCTCGACGGCGTCACGGGGGAGGAGGACTTCGAAGGTTACCGCATCTATCGTTCCACCGATCCGGAGTTCCGCGATCCCCAAGTGATTTCCACCGGGACGGGCAGCGGGCCGATCGGAAACGGGAGACCCCTCGCCCAATTCGACCTGGTCGACGGACGCAGCGGATTTTCCGAAGAGGTGGTCGAGGGGGTCGCCTACTTCCTGGGGACCGAAAGCGGGATCACCCACACCTGGACCGATTACAGCGCGACCAACGGCCAGCTGTACTACTACGCCGTGACGGCCTACGACTACGGCTCGGATAATTTCGAGTTCTATCCCTCGGAAAACGCCATCACGGCCTCCCGGACTCTGCGCGGGGGATTGATCCTGCCCACCAACGTGGTGGCGGTCAGGGCGAACCCCAAAGCCCTGGGCTTCGTGCCGGCCAGTGCGGATTCGGCTGTACAGATCGCCGACCAGGGCGCCGGACTGGTCGTCGTCGACGTGGTCAATTCGGAAATCGTGCCGGACACCCACTTGTTCAAGGTCTCGTTCACAACTCCGGCTCCGGACAGTCTCAGGGCGACGGCCTATTCGCTCACCGACAGCACGACCGGAGAGATCCTCTTCCAGACCGGAGCCGACTTCAACGGACAGGGTGTCGGCCCGGTGGGCGCGGGCCTGCTGCCGATCATCAGCACGGCTGCCAATGTTTCGGTGGACACGGCGGGCACGGGGTTCCTTCCCGGCAGCCCGACCGACGCCCGGCTCACGACGACCTACCAGGATGTCTTGCCGGCCAACTTCATCAGACCCGGTTATCCCGACGACATAACGATCTTCTTCTACGATACGGTGGTTGATTCATCCATCGCCATCGAGGGCGACCCCCGGTGGCCCGAACCCATGCCCGCGAAATTCGAGATCATCGCGCAAACGGCCGACGGGGAACTGAAGCTGGACTTCCTTTTCCGGGATGCGGACGGTGACGGAACGATCAGCACCGCCAACGATCTCGTGCGCGCGATCACCTATGCCCCGGGTCAACCGGACCAACCCCAATCCACCTGGGAGTTCCGCCTGGAGGTTCCGGTGGTGGTGCCCGCCTCGCCTCCGGGCGCCGGTGACGCCTACGCCCTGAAACTGATCCGGCCCTTCGGCGCGGATGATGTCTTCGTATTCGAGACCCGGGGGGAATACCTCGGTGCGGTGGCCTCGGCCGATGATTTCCAGCCCTACGTCGTGCCCAATCCCTATGTCGGCTCGGCCAGTTTCGAACCCGACAGATTCGCCGTTTCGGGTCGCGGGGAACGCCGGATCGAATTTCGGGGGCTGCCCTCCCGGTGCACCATCAGGATCTACAACGTGAACGGGGAGCTGGTCCAGACCCTGGAACATGACGGTTCCACTGACGGCTACGTGAGCTGGGACCTGAGGACCAAGGACAACATCGATGTGGCACCCGGCCTGTACATCTTCCATGTGGAAGGCGGACAGGCCGGAAAGCGCATCGGGAAATTCGCCATAATCAAGTGAGCACGAGGAGCAAAATGAAGAAAATCGTGCTGTTGCTGCTGGTTGTGATATTCGCCGATGGATCGGCCTACGCCCAGAGCAAGGTCGGCACGACCATCGGCGCCTTCCTGCGCATCGAGCCGTCGGCGAGGGCCGCGGGTATGGGCAATGCCGGCTCCGCGCTTCCCGGCGGGATCGAAGCCATCTATTTCAATCCCGGAGCCATCGGCACCATGGAAGATGCCGCGATCAGTTTCACCCACAGCTTCTGGTTTGCCGACATCGACTACAACTACGCGGCCTTTGCGCTACCGGTCAAAGGCGTGGGCAACTTCTTCCTCAGCGTGACCTCCCTGAATTCGGGCAAAATGGATGTCCGTACGGTGGAACAACCCCTCGGGACCGGGGAGCTGTTCAGCGTGTCGAACGTCGCGGTGGGCGTCGGTTATGGCCTGCGGGTGACCAGCCGGTTCTCCACGGGGGTTCAGGTCAATTTCGGCAGCGAGAAGATCTGGCACACCTCCAGCCATCTGTTGACCTTCAGCGTGGGGACGATCTACCGACTGAGCGAAAGCGGCGCGACCCTGGGCTTCGGCCTGATGAATTTCGGCACCAGCGCCAAGTTCACCGGCGGCGATCTGGCCATCCAATACGATCCCGATCCGGACATCAACGGGAACAACGGATCGCTTCCCGCGGAACAGGCCACGGACGCTTTCCCCGTTCCGGTCATGTTCCGGCTCGGATTGAGCGTCCCTTTGGTCGCTAGCGAAGACAGCAAGTTTCTCCTGGTGGCCGAGGCCCTTCATCCGAGCGATAACAGCGAAAGTCTGAATCTTGGTCTAGAATGGGAATTGATAAGGACGTTCGACCTGAGGGCGGGGTACCAGACCCTGTTCCAGACCGATGGGCAACTGGGTTTGACTCTGGGATTCGGGATCAAGGGAGATCTGGGGAACAACACCTACCAGGTGGATTACGCCTGGGCGGGCCACGACTATCTGCAGGATACGCATCGATTGTCGCTGGCCATCACCTTCTAGAAATCCGGGATCGACCGGGGGGCGGGACCATGAAGAAACACTCGAATTTCCACACCATGACCAGGAGTCGGGCGTCGCTGCCTACCTTCTGGATCAGTCTCGGCCTGGCTCTTTTGGCCGTGGTTTCCGTCCTGTCGGTCCCTGCGGCAGCGAACGAAGCGGGCCCGGGCCGCCATCTTGTCCTGGCCCCGAACTCCCTGCCCGCCCTGACCGACGAGGCCCTGCTGGACAGTCTTCAGCGCACGGCCTTCGAGTACTTCTGGAACGAGGCGAATCCCGTCAACGGACTGATCAGGGACCGCAGCCAGGCCTGGTCCCCCTGCAGCATCGCCGCCCAGGGCTTCGGGATCAGCGCCATCTGCATCGCCATCGATCATGGGTGGGTGAGCCGCGAGGAGGGCCTGGCCCGCATCAGGCTGGGCCTGGACACCCTCTGGAACGGAACCCAGGGGCCCGAGCAGTACAACCGCAACGGCTACAAGGGACTGTTTTACCATTTCCTGGACTTCAACTCAGGGGTCCGGACCTGGGACAGCGAACTGTCGACCATCGACACCGCCCTATTGATGGCCGGCGTGCTGGACGCCAAACAGTTTTTCGACGGAGCCGATACCGCGGAGGAGGAACTCCGCGCCCTGGCGGATTCGCTCTACCTGAGGGTCGACTGGGAATGGACCGTGGCCAGGCCCCCTGTCATCAGCCACGGCTGGAAGCCCGAATCGGGATTCCTGAACAACGACTGGCGGGGCTACAACGAGGCCATGATCCTTTACATCCTGGCCTTGGGCTCGCCCACCCATCCGGTCTCTCCCGATGCCTGGAACAGCTGGGTCAGCGGATACTGGTGGTCCACCCAGTACGGCTACTCCTATTTGACCTTCCCGCCCCTGTTCGGACATCAGTATTCCCATTGCTGGATCGATTTTCGTGACATCCAGGACGTGTACATGAGCCTGAGGGGCATCACCTATTTCGAGAATTCCCGGCGGGCGACCCTGGCGGCCCGGGAATACTGCATCGACAATCCTCTGGGTTGGGCCGGGTACGGACCGGACACCTGGGGCCTGACTGCCTCGGATGATCCCGGCGGATACCTGGCCCACGGGGCGCCCCCGGCCCAGAATGACAACGGCACCATCACTCCCACGGCGGCGGCCGGGTCGATCGCCTTTGCCCCCGAAGTGGTCATTCCCGCCCTGCAGAACATGTACAACGCCTACGGGTCCATGCTCTGGGGCGAATACGGATTCAAGGACGCCTTCAACTTGACCCAGTTCTGGTGGGGCACCGACTACCTGGGCATCGACCAGGGTCCGATCATCATGATGATCGAAAACCACCTCAATGGATCGGTCTGGAACCGGTTCATGCAGAATCCGGATATCCTGAACGGCCTGATCCAGGCCAATTTCACCAGTGTGTCGGCAGTCCCGGACAATCTTGTCGGCCCCGGTCTCCCGTTCTCCCTGGATCAGAATGTTCCCAACCCGTGGTTCGATTCAACCACTCTCAGTTACCGTATGCATCAGGCGGGTCACGCGACCCTGCGCCTGTACGATGTGCGGGGCCGGTTGGTGAAAACCATGTTCGATCAGTCCGTAGGCGAGGGTGCGCACCAGATCACCCTGGATTCGAGGGGTTTGGCCAGCGGCATTTATTTCTATTCGCTGGAATCCCAAGGTCACAAAGTCTGGAAGCGAGCCATTCTGGTGAAATAACAAAGGCGGGACGGAATGCGCCCGAAAGGAGGTGAAATCTGATATAATGGAAAAAGAACCATATTCTCAAAATAGACTATAGATTCACAACCCGAGGAGCTCAATCATGAATATTGTGCGAAAATTCAGCATCCTGTGTGCGGTGGCCCTGATGCTGGCCGCCCTCGCAGGCAACGCCCTGGCCACGGAAAACCCCAATAGCGCCGTGGTTTTGGAGCGGATCTGGGACGATTCCTTCGCCTCGATCCTGACGGTGAACAACAGCTACCCAGCGTTGATCAGCATCAACGACGAGGCTGCCGGTCCCCTGGGCTGGGCCAACCTTCACGCCTGGCGTTTCTCCGTCGACGGAGCGACCCCCCAGGATTTTGCCAACACCGACGGCTTCATGTACTCGGCCGACGTGACCCTTAGCGGCACCGGTGACGGAGAGAGCGGGCTGCAGATCTCGCCGTGGTGGTCGGATGCCGACGGGCGTTTCAACGTGCGCACTCCGGACGGCGAAGTGGCCTGTTTCGGCGGTCGTCTGCCGTTCTACTCCTTCACGGCCGCGAACGGCGTGTCCTACGTCAAGGGGACCACGGTCAACCTGACCATCATCTATACCCCGAACGTCGAGATGAACGAGACGATGCCGGCCACCATCGAGTACATCTACGATGACGGCACCTCCTACTCCAGCGGTCCGCTACCCTTCGACGAGGGCAACCCCGCCGAAGGCGATGTGCACGGCTTGTGGGGCATTCTGTCCCCGGCCCATGTTGGTGGACACATGCAGTTCAACAACATGGCGGGTTCGGGCGAAGGCGCGAACTTCAACGTGGAATGGGGCGAAGTCTCTTTCCTGGATCTGGGCTCAGTGGTTGCCACCGAGGCCTCGTCCTGGGGTGACGTGAAGGCTCTGTTCCGGTAGCCGACAACATGTAAAAGGGTTATGCGAGAGGCCCCGGGGTGCCCCGGGTCCTTTTTATTTATCCCACCCGATTGCCCTGCTTTACCTGATTCCATATATCCATTAAGTTTAAGAGGATGCTCCCAGGTTGGTTCCGGCCCCAACACCCCCGACGGCAAGGCGGCTCCCATGACTCGTCCAACCTCGCGCGCGCTCGTGATCCTGGCCGTGATCACCCTCCTACTGACCGCCTGCTCCAGCAGCGAGGATACCGATCCCGGCCCGCCGCCGCCCCCGCAAAACCCCATGATGGTCGATGATCTGGCCGCCACAGCGGGCTCGGCCACCTCCGTCACCCTGGGCTGGACGTCCCCGGGCCTCACCGACAAGGCCACGATCCAGTACGACCTGCGCTATATCGCCTTCGGCTCCGAGGGCGCCCCCTGGGATTCCTGGACGGTGGCGGCTCCGCCCGCCTCCGACACCGAGTCCGGCCAGAGCCGCACCCACGAAGTGACCGGTCTGACCTCGGGCCAGGTCTACGCCTTCCGGATGACCGCCAGCACCGACGGCACCGAATGGTCCGAGGCGTCGAACATCACCGTGGCCACCGCCGCCCCGGATTTCGACACCACGCCGCCGGCCGCGGTGATCAACCTGATCCAGACACGGGGCACCTCGACCACCCTGACGGTGGCCTGGCCCTTCGCCGGAAACGACGGGATCCACGGGCAGGCCAGCGGCTACTTCGCGCGCTATTCGGACCAGCGGATCACCCCGGCCAACTGGGAGACAGCCACGCCCGTGCCGGGCACCAACGGCCCCAGCGATCTGGCCGGGATGATGGAAACCACCATCACCGACCTGATTACCGACCAGGAGTATTTTGTGGCGGTGAAGGCCGCCGATGACCACGGCAACATTTCGGAACTCTCCAACGTGCTGGCGGCCGTCACGGTCGACCTGAGCAGCATCTACGTCAATGTCGAGGGCACCGGCGACTATCTGACCATCGAAGCGGCCATCGAGGACGCCACCGTGGGGGACGTCATTCTGGTAGGGCCGGGACGCTACACCTGGACGAACCAGGCCACGGGCGATTCGCTGCTGGGCATGATCAACGTGCCGCGCGATTACACCGACTTCGAGGTGCGCAGTACCACCGGCGCCGAGGCGACCATCCTGGACGCCGAGCACCACGGCAAGGTGATGTCCGTCACCGGCGGCTCGTTCGGTGAATCGCCCAATCTGGAGTACGCCGGGATCACCATCGACGGCTTCACCTTCACCAACGGCCAGGCGCTGGGTCTCGAACCCAACCCCGACGAGGGCTGGTCGGGGGCGGGTCTGAACCTGCACCTGACCGACACGGTGGTGCGCAACTGCATCTTCACCGACAACGAAGCGACCGACGGCGGCGGCCTGTGGGTGGGAGGCCAGGGCGACGCGATCATCGAGAACTGCCTGTTCGAAAACAACCAGGCCCGGGCCGGCGGCGGGATCATGCTGATCAACAGCGAACCGCGGATCACCGTGCGCAACTGCACCATCCGCAACAACCACGCCACCAGGGCGGGCGGAGGCATCTTCGCGTACAACGTCCTGACCACCCTGGAAAACCTGCTGATCGTGAACAACGATTCCTCGGACAAGGGCGGCGGGATTTCGACTTCCCACCTGCACGTGGACTCCCTTGTGGACGGCTGCACCGTGGCCGACAACCAGGCCAACTGGGGTTCGGCCATCCGGCTGGCGGACAACTCCACCCTGCGGATCACCAACTCGTTGCTGGCCTTCAATTCCGGCAGCGCGGCTTTCAGTTCGGTCGTGCAGAGCGTCGTGGAGGCAGGCTGCATCCTGGTGTACGGGCACGACGGGGGAAACCAGCTGCCCTTCGGCCATGTCGACCTGGGCGGCAACCTGGAGGTCGACCCGCTGTTCTGCGACCGGGCGGGCTACCTGTTGCAGTCGAATTCCCCATGCCTGCCGGGAAATCATCCTGATGAAGCGGAATGCGGTCTGATCGGCGCACGCGATGCGGGGTGCGGATTTTAGACTCCAAAAATTTCCATCCCTGTTATATTGGTCGGCCAGGAATCCGTCCTTGAATTCCTCCCCCTGGAGACCGCGTGCCAGCTTTCGACGACAAAGGCTACCTGCTGGATTTCGACGCCTGGACGCCGGAGCTCGCAGCGTCCATCGCGACCGATGGCGAAATCGACAAGCTGACCGGCGATCACTGGCGGGTCATCGATTTTCTGCGCGCCTACCAGGGTGAACACGGGGTCGCGCCCATGATCCGGGTGCTTTGCAAGGAAACCGGGTTCACGCTCAAGGAGATCTACCAACTTTTTCCCCATGGGCCCGCCAAGGGCGCCTGCCGCGTGGCGGGGCTGCCCCGGCCCGATTCGTGTGTCTGACCGAAGGCTTAGCTGGAGGATTATTTCATGAAGTTCCGCCGATTTGCCGCATTCGCCGTTCTGGCCGCCGTCCTGGCCGTCGCCGGCTGCTCGTCCGGACCCTCGGCCGACGATCAGTTCGTCGATTTGGCCAACAGCTATCTCGAGCAGATGCTCGCCCTCAACCCCGAATGGGCCACCAACCTGGGCGACCACCGCTTCGACGGCGACATCAGCGACATGTCCGAAGGCGGGTTCCAGGCCCGGGTGGCGTTCAACCAGGACTTCCGGGATAGCCTGAAGGACATCGATCCCGGCAAGCTCAGCCTGGCCAACCGCATCGACTACGAAATCCTGCGGGATCGCATCGAACGCGTCCTGTTCATGATCACCGAGGTGCAGGAGTACAAGTGGAACCCCACCATGTATAACGCCGGCGACGGCATCTACAACATCCTGGCCCGTGACTACGCACCGTTGCCCGAGCGGCTGGAGGCGGTCAAGTCGCGGCTGCTCAAGATCCCCGCCATGCTCGAAGCGGCCAGGGCGAACCTGGACAATCCGCCGGCGATCATGACCGAAACCGCCATCAGGCAGAACCCCGGCGTCATCAACCTGGTCATGGACGGTCTGCAGCCCTACCTCGACGAGGTGCCGGAGATGAAGGACGGTTTCACCCGCGCCCGGTCGCGCGCCATCGGGGCGCTGGACCAGTATGGCGCCTGGCTCGAGACCGATTTGCTGCCGCGGAGCAAAGGCGACTTCCGGCTGGGCACCGACAAATGGCGGCAGAAGCTGGAGTACTCCCTGTCGTCGGATCTGACGCCCGAGGAGATCCTGGCCAGCGCGGAACGCGACCTGGACGCCACCCGCGAGCAGATGTACGAAATCGCCCTGCCTCTTTACCGGGACTATTTCGGCGGCCACGTCGACGACGATTCGCCAGGCCAGGACGCCGTCATCCGCCGGGTGCTGGCGCGGCTGGCCGACGATCATCCCACCAACGAGACCATCGTTCCCCAGGCTCGGGAAGGCCTCAAGGAGATCACGGAGTTCGTCCGCAAGAAGAAGCTGGTCGATGTGCCCGACGATCCGGTGGAGATCATCGTCATGCCCGAGCACCAGCGCGGCTTCGCCATCGGTTACTGCGACTCGCCCGGGCCCCTGGAGGAGAACGGCACCACATTCTACGCCATCAGTCCCACGCCCAAGGACTGGACGCCCGAACGCGCCGAAACCTTCTACCGCGAGTACAACGACTACATGCTGGAAAACCTGACCGTCCACGAAGCAATGCCGGGTCACTACCTGCAGATCGCCCACGCCAACAAGTTCGAGGCCTCGACGCCGCTGCGCGCCATCTTCTCGAGCGGCACCTTCGTCGAGGGCTGGGCCACCTACGCCGAGCAGCTCATGGTCGAGGCCGGTTACGGTGGTCCCGAACTGCACATGCAGCAGTTGAAGATGCGGCTCAGACTGATCATCAACGCGATCATCGACCAGAAGATCCACACCGCGGGCATGACCGAGGGTGAGGCCATGGAGATGATGATGGTCGACGGCTTCCAGGAAGAGGGCGAAGCGGCCGGCAAGTGGATCCGCTCGCAGCTCAGTTCGACGCAGCTGTCGACCTACTACGTGGGCAACACGGAGATCAACGGCCTGCGCCGGGGCGCTGAGAAAAAAGAGGGCGGCAGTTTCGATCTGGAGGAATTCCACAACGAGGTCCTGAGCTTCGGCTCGCCGGCGCCCAAGTATGTGGCTGAATTGATGGACCTGAATTGATTCGTCGTCAGGCCGTTTTCGCGGCGGTGACCCTGTTCCTGTTGATCCCGGCGGTCGGGGGGGCCGCCATCGTGAACAGCCTGCGCGATTGGCCCGAAGACGAACAGGGCTGGTCCGGCGCGGTCGCGGGCAGTTACGGGGCCAGCGGGGGCAATTCCCCGCAATCGACCTTCGAGGGGTCGGGCCGGGTTCAGTTGCGGAGCAAGAACAATGTCTGGCGCCTGCTGGCTTCGGGTCGGCGGACCACCGTCCACGACGTCGAAACCGCCAATGCGGTCCTGGGTCATCTGCGCCACAACTATCTGCTGAGCGACCGGTGGGCCACCCTGGCATTCCTGCAGCACCAGCGGAATCCCTTCCAGAGGCTCGATTCGCGTTACCTGCTGGGTTTCGGCGGGCGCTGGAAAGCCGTTCGGGGTAAATCGACCCTGATCTATCTGGGCGCCTCGCACATGTTCGAACAGGAGAGGATCCAGGACGAAGAAGGCCACCAAAAGGCCCAGCGATTTTCCGGTTTCGCCTCCCTGGAGACGCGGCTGAGCGAAGACGTGACCATCGATTTCCTGATCTTCTACCAGCCGCGCTGGAGCGATTTCAAGGACTGGCGGATGTTCGGCGAAATCTACCTCGAAGTCGAACTGACCGGATCCTTGTCGCTGTTCACCGGATACGAGATCGAACACAATTCCAGGCCGCCGGTGGGGGTGCACCCGACCGATTGGCACACGAAAACGGGGTTCGCCTTCAAGTTCTGATGGCCGGATGAATGGCGGGATGAATTGCCGGATAAATTGCGGGATAAATTGCGGAAAAAAGAAGGGCCCGGTCGATTGACCGGGCCCATTTTTATCTGACGAAACTTTTCCTAGAAAGTCACACCGATGGTCAACTTCATCCAGTTGATGGAGTTGTCTTCCACAGGAATCTGGTGATAGCTCAGACGCGCCTGGAGCATCGCGAAATTGAAGGATACTCCCAGCTGCCAGGAGAAGTCGGTCTCGCGTTTGCTTTCCAGATCATCTCCAATGCCGTTGTAGTTGGCGAAGCCCAGCCCCAAAAAGGCCTTCAGCATGAGGAAATTGAGCTGGCCGAGGGCGTGGACTTCCCAGGCGTTGATGGAATCCCCGAACAGTGCGGCGAGTTCCGGGGTCTCGCCCAGGTCGAGGGTCCAATCGTTATAGGCGACCAGCCCCCCGAGTTCGACGATGGGCATCAGGTTGCCGGTGTAGTAAGCGCCGGCCGTCCAGCCGGTTTTGGCAGTGTCCCCGAAGCCGCCGGTGGGGAAGTCGGCGCCGACGAAAATCGAGCCCCCGGCCGAGGCGGACGAGGCTGCTCCCAGGGCACCGAGACAGACCAGAACCACTAGGACTTTCCGATTGAACATGAGCGAATCCTTTCGTTTTGGCGATGGCACCATGTGGATACCAAGCGAACGGTAGCACGGGTATCGGAGGTGGGCCAGAGGAGATAAAGGCCCTGATTGGCCCTCCGGAAATCACTCCGAGTATTGAGGATGTGTTATCATGGTCCTCTGGTATATTTATCGGAGGTCTTGTCATGCCCTTGACCAAATCCTGCCTTTTGACCTTTGCTTTGCTGGTCCTGGCCTGGCCCGCGTTTTCCTGGGACGGGGTCGAAATCACGGATTCGGCCGGCCTTCTCCGCCGGGAGATCTACGCGGACCCAAGTCCCACCCCCGGATTCTGCTACTGGGATAAGGATGAGGCGGGCGGCCCGACCTTCCACGCCACCAACGACGAGGGATTCGGCAACTTTTGCATCGATCCCTGGCTGGTCCACTGCGACACCGACAGCCTGGTCTACCGGGGTTCCTGGCCACTCATCGACGGGCTGTACGTCCGCAGCAGCGCCTATCGTGTCGAACTTTCCTGCACAGTCGATATTTTTGTGGCCACGAGGCTAAAGGTTCGCCGGGAGGTGACCGACAATCTGGACACCGATGAGCACATGCTGACCATCGTCTTTCCCGACGAAACCGAATGGCAGTTTTCGGACTCCGCCCCGAACCCCTTCGAGGTCCAGATGGATCTCGATCCCGGCGTCTACCAGGTCACGTTGACCATCGATGCGCTGCAGGCCACGACCACCGGAACGGTCATCGATCCCTATGTAGGGAGCCTGGTGGTGAAGTGGGAGGATCCCGCGGGAGTTGCGGTGGAGCCCATGAGCTGGAGTTCGTTGAAGGCCATCTTCAGGTAGAGGATCGAGCGCCGTTGCTCTTGCCGCCCATCGCGGCCCAGGCTCCGTACACCGTTAAGACCACGATGAAGACCAGGGCCAACACGGCGCCCTGGGCGTGCCAGGCCGAATAGTCGGCGGCGCATTTGGGACAGTTTGGCATGCCGACCAATCTAACCGGGATTTTCGGCTTTGGCATTATTTTTTGCCTGGGGAGGGCCCTGGGAATTGTGTTCGGACGAATTGAGGGCCCCCGGGGGCCCCTCCACACTTGCCAATCACGTTCCGATCCGGCATCGTGCGGCTTCTGGAATTCTTGGCAGACTCGACCCTCAGGAGCGCCGCCGTGACCCGCGACCACCTTGCCCTTATTTCATCCGAACTCGACATCGCCCCCCGCCAGGCCGCCGCCGTGGCCGAACTGCTGAACGACGGAGCCACCGTGCCGTTCATCAGCCGTTACCGCAAGGAGGCCACCGGCAGTCTGGACGAGGTGGCCATCACCGGGATCCGCGACCGCCTGGAACAGCTGGAGGCGCTGGACAAGCGGCGCGAGGCCATCTTCAAGTCGCTGACCGAGCGGGAGCTGCTGACGCCCGAACTCAAGCGGGACATTGCCGACGCCGCGACTTTGGCGGCTCTCGAAGACATCTACCTGCCGCACCGGCCCAAACGGCGGACGCGCGCGACCATCGCCAAGGAAAAGGGACTGGGGCCGTTGGCGCTGTGGCTGATGGAAGAGGGAAAAAAACCGCAGTCGAACACGAACGAAAAAACCGTGGAGGCCCGGGCGGCGGATTTCGTCGATCCCGCCAAGGAAGTGGCCGAAGCTCAGGAGGCTCTGGCCGGCGCGCGCGACATCATCGCCGAGCTGATGAACGAGAACCAAATCGTCCGCGGCGCCCTGAGAAACCTGTACGTGAGCGCGGGGGTGATGGAGTCGAAGCTGATCAAGGGCAAGGATGACGAGGGCGCCAAGTTCCGCGACTACTTCGAGTGGAGTGAGCCGGTCAGGTCGGCTCCGGGCCACCGCGTGCTGGCCATGCGGCGCGGCGAGAAGGAAAAGATTCTGCGGCTGCACGTGTCGCCGCCCGAGGATCAGGCTTTGCCCATCGTTACCCGCCAATACGTCGGCAACCGGTCGGCCGCGGGCGCCCAGGTCGAACTGGCAGCGAAAGAGGGGTACAAGCGGCTCCTGTCGATGGCCATGGAAACGGACATCCGCCTGGAGATGAAGAAACGCGCCGACGAGGAGGCCATCGGGGTCTTCGTGGAAAACCTCCGTCAGTTGTTGCTGGCGCCCCCTTTGGGTCGCAAAACCGTGCTGGCCCTGGACCCCGGCTTCCGCACTGGCTGCAAGCTCGTGGTGCTCGATCGGCAGGGCAAGCTGCTGCACAACGATACCATTTATCCCCACACCGGTGGGCGTCCTGCAACAGAAGCCGGCCCCAAACTGGAGGGCCTGGTGAAGAAGTTCGAGGTCGAAGCCATCGCCGTGGGCAACGGTACCGCGGGAAGGGAAACCGAAGCGTTCGTGCGCAACCTGGGCCTGCCGGCCTCGGTGGCCGTGGTGATGGTCAACGAGTCCGGCGCCTCGATTTATTCGGCGAGCGAAGCGGCCCGCGCCGAGTTCCCCGACCACGACCTGACGGTCCGCGGTGCGGTGTCCATCGGCCGCCGCCTGGCCGACCCGTTGGCCGAGCTGGTGAAGATCGACCCCAAGAGCATCGGCGTGGGCCAGTACCAGCACGATGTCGACCAGAAGGCGCTCAAGCGTAGCCTTGACGACACGGTCATGAGTTGCGTGAACGCTGTGGGCGTGGACGTCAACACCGCCAGCGCCCAGCTCCTGTCCTACGTGTCGGGCCTGGGGCCGCAACTGGCGGGCAACGTGGTGGAATGGCGCGATGATAACGGAGCCTACAACAGCCGCCGCCAATTGCTGAAGGTGCCGCGTCTGGGCCCCAAGGCCTACGAGCAGGCGGCGGGATTCCTGCGCATCGAGGGTGGCAAGCAACCGCTGGACGCCAGCGCGGTGCATCCGGAAAGCTACCCGGTGGTGAAAAAGATCGCAGAGGATCTCGGCGGCAAGGTCGCCGACATGATCGGTGACGAACAGGCACTCAAGGGCCTGGACCTGAACCGCTACGTGACCGACACCATCGGCCTGCCGACGCTGCAGGACATCGTGGCCGAACTGGGCAAGCCCGGCCGCGATCCCCGCGATCCCTTCGAGGTGTTCAGCTTCGCGCCCGGCATCGACAAGATGACCGACCTGGTCGAAGGCCAGGTGCTGCCCGGCATCGTGACCAACGTGACCAACTTCGGCGCCTTCATCGACGTCGGCGTGCACCAGGACGGGCTGGCCCACATCAGCCAGCTGGCCGACCGGTTCGTGCGCGACCCCAACGAGGTCGTGAAGGTGGGGCAGAAGGTACAAGCGCGGGTGCTGGAGGTGGATCTGGAGCGGAAGCGGATTTCGCTTTCGCTCAAGAAGTAGGGGGGATTGGGAGACGAAGGGGCTTTTTTGGAGAGCCAATTGATTTTCGGAAAATGTACGGCACCAGAGGATTCAGGGGCTGGGAATCTGAAACCAGCTTTTGTTCACCCCGACGATGGCATTGGAATTCTTGATGAACTGCCTGAAGGAGCCCTGTTGGCCGCGGACATTGTCCGCGCTGCCGTCGTCATCTACGGTGACAATCAAATCATAGCAGAAGCCGAAATTTACTCCCGTGATATCAGACCCGGCCAGGGTAACTTCGACATGGGTATCTCCAGGCCCGGCATTGTCGCCAGTTGCCGTGTCATCTACAGAATGCTCCTGACCGCCGATGAGCGCCGCGCCATGGCCCCAGGTCATTTCCGGGAGCGGGTAGGTCCAGGTTCCCGGCACTGTGGGATGGAAACCGCCCGCCGGTGGCGTGTCCGCCTCGCCCAGAGTTGAGCTGCGGACCCGCACCTTGTAGGTTCCGTCCAGAAGATTCGGGAAGTTGAATTGGCCCCCGCCATCAGAGGTCACCGAAAGGATGTATACGTCACTGTTGTCGTAAAGCTCGACATCCACGTTGGGCTGGGGGATGTCGCTGGCGCCACCGTCCCAGTTTTCGGCCGAACCGGCAAAGTCTACATCCTCGAAAACCGTGCCTGAGATCGTGTGGGTGGAAACATTTTCGGTTAGCTGCACCGAATAGAAGGTGTCCGGCGAATTTTGATTGTTGATGGAAGTCTGAATCCAGTCTTGGGAACGCACGACATCGGAAACCCGGATTTCGTCGAGGACGGCGTCCAGGTACCTGGTGTTTCGATCGGGATTGCCTCCCCACAGCCAATCTGCCGGGGAGCCCAGGGCAGTCCAGAAAGTGGGCACGCCCTCGTAGGTGAAGACCATGGGAGTCCCATCAACGTAGATCTCCACCTCTCGTGTGGCGTACAACAGGGTCACGGCGACATGATGGAAAACACCGTCGGTGAAGGGATTGAGTCCGAGGTTGTGGTTCTCATGCACAAACCCGGCAGGATAGAAAAAGTGATCTCCATCATCCTGCGAACCCCATTCATATCCGTTGGGTGTGACGGGGTCGTAACGATTGGAGCTGCACAGGATGAGCTGATGGTCTCCATCGGCGGCATTGGTCCACTGGACCCAGACCTCGATGGTGGCGGCGTCGGTGGTCCCATCCAGGCTGGTGCTGTCCAGGACCCTGATCAGGTCATCGCTACCGTCAAGGGAAAGGCCCCGTCCGACTTGGCCTGGGACCGAAGCTGCCGAGAGCATCCCTCCCTCACTCGTTCCGTGATTCCCATGGGTAGTTCGGTCTTTTATTTGGGGGGCCGTCCCGGAGGGATCCTCATCAAGATGCCAAACGCCCACGAAGTCGTCATCCCAGGTCGCGGCCGGGCTGGCCTGGTCGGCAGCTGAAGCGTTTCCGTAGTAGATGTAGAAGTCAGTGTCGATCGACGCTGAGAGAGCTGGAACTTTGACCCAGGCGACTAGATTTCCCGTGGCCGCATCATAGGATTCTATTTCGTGTTCCAGCTGAGTTGTTCCGTCGGAAGCGGTAAATAGAATGTCACCGCCATTGGCCTTCCCCACCAGGCCACCATTGGCAGCGTCACGCCAGTCCAGATCAGTTCGATTGATGAGAACGGGAAAATCCGCTTGGTCGGTGTTTGGAACCTGCGTGGCGTCGATGGTGATGGTGTTGCGGAAGGGCCAATCCGGGTCAATCCAGGCGGCCAGCACCGGGGCCGAAAACAATAGTCCACCTAGCAGGGCCAGGGCAATGACCAGGGTTTTGATCCATTTGGCCCCTCCGGCATCCGGATTTGGCTTTCGGTTTAACGCATGCATTGACAACCGCTTGTCACTTTATCTCCTGGAACTCGAATACGGACACAGTGATCCCCGGTATTTACTAATATCGGCAGGGGGAACATTTCCTTCAACTTTTTCAGCAGCCAAGCATCGGCAATGGTCCCCGCTGGTTCCGGCCCTGACAGGTTTCGTTCCCGGGACAGGTTCAGGTCCCTCCAGGTCATTTGTCAGGTCCGCACCGGATTGTCCTCACCAAACCTCTTGGCAACAGAAACCAACGCGACAATAATGGGGGCCGATCACCTCAACCCGGGAATTCACATGAAGAAAATCATCGGCGAACCCCTGGTCCAGTTCGTCCTGCTTGGCCTCGCGCTGGCCCTGGTCCTGTCGCTCGCCCCAGATTCCGGCCGCCCGCGTGACGACCAGATCGTCGTGACGGCCGAGAAGATCGACCACCTGGCCGGCCTGTTCACCATGACCTGGAAAAGGCCCCCTACGCCCCGGGAACTGGACGGCCTGGTTCGTGACCACGTGCGCGAGGAATTGGCGTACCGCGAGGGACTCGCCATGGGCATGGAGCGGGACGACACCATAATCCGCCGCAGGATCCGCCAGAAGATGGAGTTCATCGCCGAGGATCTGGGGATGCAAATCAAACCCACCGACGAGGAACTGCAGGAATACCTGACCGCGAACGCCGAACGGTTCGAGCTAGACCCCTCTTTCGACTTTCGTCAGATCTACTTCAGTGCCGAGCGCCGTCCTGCCACTGCCGACGCCGATGCCCGAGCGGTTCTCACCGAACTCAAAGCCGGCCGGGCCGACGCCGCCGAGGTCGGCGACGGCGGTTTCTTCCGACACGGCTATTCAAACCTTAATTTACGGGACGTGGCCAACGTTTTCGGGTCGGAGTTCGCCGCGCAGCTAACCGAACTCGAACCGGGCTCATGGCAGGGGCCGGTGGTCTCGGGTTACGGCCTGCACCTGGTGCAGATAGACAAGCGGATTCCGGGTCGGCAGCCCGCCCTGGACGAGATCCGCGGCGAGGTCCTGCGCGAATGGGAATACTTCAAGCGGGACGAGGCCCTGGACCTTTTCTACGGCCAGCTCGAATCCAGGTACGAGATCATCGTCGAGTGGGACAAGATCCTGGAGGGTGCCGAGTCGTGAGCCGCGGCCTGGTCGCCATCCTGTTGCTGACGGGTCTTTTGGTCGGTTCGGCCGCGGCCCACGAGTCACGTCCGGCCTACCTCGAACTGATCCAGACCGGACCGGAATCCTACGACGTCGTGTGGAAGGTGCCCGCACGGGGTGACCTGCGGCTCGGCCTGTACGTGCGATTTCCCGAAGGAACCCAGAACGCCACCGAGATCACTGGACTGAACGACGGCTCCGCCCACGTCGAGCGCTGGAGCATCACCCGGGCGGGTGGACTCGTGGGTGAGGTTCTCTTTATCGATGGGCTCAAGCGGACCCAGACCGAGGCCCTGGTGCGCATCCAGCGGCTGGACGGCACGACCCAGATCGCACGGCTGATGCCCGTCGATCCTTCGGTGATCGTGGCCGCGACGCCCACCTGGTGGCAGGCCGCCGGTACCTACGTCGGGGTGGGCGTGCGGCACATCCTCGGTGGTGTTGACCACCTTCTGTTCGTGCTGGGCCTGCTGTTCCTGGTGCGCGGACGCTGGATGCTGATCAAGACCATCACCTCCTTCACCATCGCCCATAGCCTCACCCTGGCTGTCGCCACCCTGGGCTGGGCCCACGCCCCGACGGACACGCTGAACGTGCTCATCGCGCTGAGCATCCTGTTCCTGGGTCCGGAAATCGTGCGGCTCCGGCGGGGGCAGACCAGCCTTGCCGTCGAGCACCCGTGGGTCGTGGCCTTCCTTTTCGGCATGTTGCACGGGTTCGGGTTCGCCTCGGGCCTGACCGAGCTGGGATTGCCGCCGGGCGAGATACCGCTGGCGCTTTTGATGTTCAATGTCGGGGTGGAGATCGGCCAGCTGGGCTTCGTGGCCCTGTTGCTGCTCCTGTCGGCCTCGTTCGGAGTGCTCCAGTTTCGCTGGCGGCCCTGGGTCGCCTACGCCCCGGCCTACGTGATCGGGACCCTGGGCGCCTACTGGACCATCGACCGCCTGTGGGCGGCCTTCGGGGGGGCGTGATGATGAAGCGGACCGGTTCGGGACTCCTGCTGACGCTGGTCGCGGTTCCCGCCTGGGCTCACCAGGCCGAGGGTGCGGCCGGCGGCTTTTTGACCGGCCTTTCACACCCGATCTCGGGCCCCGACCACGTGGTCGCGATGATCGCCGTGGGCCTGTGGGGGGCCCAGCTCGGCCGGCCGGCCCTGTGGCTGCTGCCGGTCATGTTCCCGGCCGTCATGGCCTGCGGCAGCTTTCTCGGCCTGGTCGGCATGCCCCTGCCCGGGGTCGAGGTGGGCATCGCCCTGTCGGCCGTCGTTCTCGGTTTCATGGTCATGAGGGCTGCACGACCGCCCCTGGCGGCGGCGGTGGTCATCGTATCGGTCTTCGCGCTCTTTCACGG
>RCNG010000580.1_pt1 | contig 34297 bp, 34 predicted proteins | sample 2041371 | NCBI WGS metagenome assembly RCNG01 (sample SAMN09708227, study PRJNA481090) | Marine sediment metagenome, whole genome shotgun sequencing project. | biome: marine sediment; feature: ocean; material: sediment; isolation source: Sewage treatment plant 1 marine sediment (STP1) ... | reverse complement strand
TCCGGCGCCCTCCAGTTCACACGCAACGCCCACGACGCAGAGGATGTGACCCAGGAGACGTTCGTGCGGGCCTACCGAGCCCTCGGCTCATACGACCCTCGACGGGTCGCAGACCTGAACCTCCAGCCGTGGATCTGGACGATCGCCCTGAACCTGTGCCGCAACCGAGCGCGCGGTGCTGCGCGACGACCCGAGGCGATGCTCACCGGCGACCGCGCCGACACCGATCCGGGACCAGAAGCTCGCGCGATTGCCGACGATGAGACAAACGACTGGCGTGAACGGCTGCATGCGCTGTCGGGCCCGCAGCGCACCGCTGTCGTGCTCCATCATGTGGTCGGTCTTCCCTATTCCGACATTGCACAATCGACCGGCCGGACGGAGAGCACCACGCGCTCTGACGTGCGCCGCGGGCTTGCCCGCCTGCGCACCGTCATCGAGGAGGAGAGCCGATGACCCACGAGGACTACACCACCAGCGAACTCGCAGGACTCCAACGGTCCGCCCCGAAAGGAACGATCGATCGGGTCTTGACCCGGATCGGTCTCGCCGACGAGTACACCGTGATCGAGGGTCCGACGGGGTCCGCGTTCGTGGCGTGGAACGGGCGGGGAGTCACCGCGTTCGTACCGGTGGACGCGGTCGCAGATCGTGCCGACTTCGAGAACCGCCACCCGAGGACCGCAACGTATGTCGACGCACCGCCGCAGCGTCTCGGCAAGCACCTCGACCGGGCGATCGCCACCGGGCGCCTCGGCCGGCTCCCCGTGGACCTGTCGTCACTCGGAGAGTTCCAGCAGGCGGTGCTCGCCAAGTGCGCCGAGATCCCGCCCGGCGAAATCCGGCCCTACGGCTGGATCGCCCGCGAGATCGGAAACGCCGGGGCCGTGCGAGCAGTCGGCACGGCCCTCGGGAAGAACCCGGTGCCCGTGCTCATCCCCTGCCACCGCGTCGTGCGGACGGACGGTCGGATCGGGAACTACGCCTACGGCTCGCCGATGAAGCGGGAACTCCTCGAGTACGAAGGGCTGGACCCGGACGCCATCGAAGGCACAGCCCGGCGCGGCATCCGTCTCGTCGGCAGCGACACCACCGGCATCTACTGCTTCCCGACTTGCCGTCATGCCAAGCGCATCACCGACACCCACCGGGTCGAGTTCCGCTCGGAAACGGCGGCACAAGCCGACGGCTACCGAGCCTGCAAAGTCTGCCGCCCGGCAGCGTGAGCAGGATCCGCCGAGGGACACCTACGGACTGACGTCTACCGACTGGCAACCATGCAGGAACCCGCCCCCAGCTCCCCCGATGGGGAGCCAGCAGCGGGTTCCTGCTACTTGCTACTTGTGTCTTGCGCCTACCCCTACGGAACCATCACCGGGGCACCGGCTTCGACGAGCGACGTGTAGCTGCCTCCGTAGGCCTTGCTGTTGTCACGCTCGAGGATGTGCATGGCGGGAAGTGACATTCCAGCTCGATGCCCAGATCCGCAGTACGAGATTACGTTCGAGTCGGTCGGAATCATGTCGATCTCCACTGCAAGACTGCGGATGTCAACGTTGACCGCACCATCCACATAGCCCGCGGCGTACTCGTCGGCCGTCCGCACGTCGACGAGGGCGGTGCCGGCGGCAGCAGCTTCAAGTGTCGCAGCCGCGTCACCGGCCGAGTTGAAGCCCTCAGGAATCGTCGAGAGATAGCCATCGACCGCCCCCACCATCTCTGGGGCAAGGTCCGGTGCGCCGACGACCTCAGCCATCGTCTCGGTCGTGCTGACTTCCTCGCCTGCCTCGGTCCAGCCGTTCCAGCCGGGCTTGTACGAAAGCACGTTGTCGTAGCCGATCAACCCGAGTGACGACAGTACCTGAGCGGCACGGAAGCCGGACTGGCAGTAGACGTAGACCTGACGATCCATCGGGATCTTGTCAAGGTTCTGAGCAACCGTCCGGATCGGGATGTTCACCGCTCCGGGGATATGCCCCTCTGCGTACTCACTGGTCTCACGCACGTCGATGACGAGCGCGTCACTGGCCTCAACGCCGTCCTTGAACACCTGAACATCGCCGATGGCCAGGAAGCCTTCGGGGATGGTCGACAGGTACTCGTTGGCGGCAGCCGTCACGTCGAACGCTGCCTCGGTGGTCGTGGTCGTCGTCTCGGGCGCAGCCGTCGTCGTGGTCGTGTCTGCTGCCTCGTCGCTGCTACAAGCAGCGGCAATCATCGCAAGAGCGAGCAGGAGCCCGATCAGCGATGCACGATGCATTCTCTTCATGATTTGCCTTTCCTTCAGGTGGAGCCTTGCGGCTCCCTTCCGGTTGTTTCCGGACTTGTCGTATCTCAGCGTTCTAGGACGAGGCGCTGTCGGCACCTTCGTGCTCGAGCTCCTCGACCCATTTCCTGTGTTCGAGCTCCATGTCCTCCTTGGGCACGTATCCCGTCGCCATTGACGACCAGGCTTTGTAGACGTAGGTGAAGAAGATGTGCCCAACGAGCAGCAACGCGAGGCTGAGCATTGCGAGGTCGTGGATCATCGCCGTCCAGGCGAGCATCGATGCGCTGAGGCTGCTCTTGAAGCCCCACAGGATGATGCCGGTGGTCACGATGAAGGCCGAGAAGACGATCACAGCCGAGTGGTGCAGCTTCTGGCCGGCGTTAAGCCTTCCTTGCGGCGGCATTTCGGCGGTGCGCCCGAGGGTGTATCGATACATCTTCTTGAACCACGCAACGTCGTCATCGTCGTACTTGAACGAGTCGACGAGGATCTCCTTCGCGCTCTTCCGATCGAACACGACATACAGCACTGGAACGGCCATGAATCCGACCGCGGCGATGCGGTGCAAGTAGCGGGACCATCCGCCAGCTGCGATGAAGGCGAGCGGCCTCCACACCAGAGCGAGGCCAGTGAAGAGCAGGATCAGGAACGATGTCGCAAGGATCGCGTGGATGATTCTCGGGGTCCGCCGGTAGCGGAGCAACGTCTGAGAACCTTCGGATTCAGGCATCATCGCCTCCTTCTGCCCCGTCGACGTGGGTCACATCGGCCGCCTCCCGTGCCTCGATCTCGTTCATCTCGGCCACGTGGTTGCGCCGGGCGATGACTCCGAGAACGCCGAGTCCGACGACGGTGACCGCTGTGGAACCCATTGAGATCGGCTGCACCCAGTTCTTCCACAGATTCGCGGCCTCAGGTGTCGGCGGAGGATTGGCCGGAATGTTGAGTGTCTCCGGATCATCCGGGAGCACAAGGATGAGCCCCAGCCCGCCGGCCTGTGTCTCGCCGTACACCTGGGCGTTCGGGTAGCGGGCCTTCAAAGCGGCGACGCGCCCGTTGGCCTCGGCGAGGATCTCGTCACGGTTGCCGTACTTGAGGGCCTTGCCCGGACAGGTCGTCACGCACCATGGCGATCCGCCCCCGCTCACGTTCGATGCGCACGCGTCGCACTTGCTCGACTGTCCGTCCGACATCTTCGGAACTCCGTACGGGCACGACTGGACGCAGTAGCCACAACCCGAACAGTCGTCGCGGTTGAGGCGTGTCAGTCCGTCGTCCTTGAAGAGCGCACCGGTGGGGCACACCGCAACGCATGTGGCGTCCGAGCAGTGGTAGCACCGATGGTTTTGGAATCCACCCGTGAGGTTGGGGAACGTCCCGGAGGTGTGCTCGATCAGTTCGATGTACTGACGGCCGGTCGGCAGCTCGTTGCCCGCCTTGCACGCGATCACACAGGCCTCGCAACCGATGCACCGGCTCATGTCGAGAAGGAATGCAGATGCCATGTCAGCCTCCCTCCACCAGTCGAACGAAGTTGATGCGCATCCCCGCTCCACCGCTGATCGGATCGAGCTTGTAGCGGCTCATCATCTTCGTGTCGCTTGCTCCGCGGCCGTTGGCCTTGGTGAGCCCGGCCGATTGCTGGCCGAAGCCGTGGGCCATGAACACGGCATCCTTTCGGATCCGCTGGGTGGCCTTGAGCGCGATCGGCCCGGTACGGTCGCCGGCCTCGTTCTCGAGCCAGACGCGGTCACCGTTTCCGAAGCCGAGGCTCGCGGCCTCGTCCTCGTTGATCCAGAGTTCGTTTTCCGGATAGACGTCGTTGAGCACCGGGGTGTTCTGCGTCTTGGCGAAGGTGTGGACGGGTGCCCGGCCGTACAGCAGGCGGTAGTAGCCGCTGGGCGGCTCCTCAGTCGGTTCGTAGACCGGGATCGGATCGAGTCCGGCGTCTGCGAGGTCCGCGACAGACAGTTCGATCTTGCCGGATGCCGTGTGGAACGGTGACTCGTCGCCGAAGTCCTCGAGGTAGGGCTTGCCCTCCTGGATGATGACGCCACCGGCGTCGTGCATCTTCTCGAGACTCGAGCCGACAGAGCGCAGGCGAGTGTTCAAGTACTCCTCGATGGTCTCCCACTTGAAGTAGGAGTCGAGTCCCACTCGCAGACCCAGCTCGCGAGCCATCATCCAGCCCGGCATCGTGTCGTAGAGCGGCGGCACCGCAGGCTCGCGCATCTGGATGAACGGGGTCTTCGCTGGATTGGCCGAAAGCTCGTCGTACCGCTCGAGGAATGTCGCTTCTGGGAACACCACGTCGGCCCATGCGACGTGCTCCTGGGGCAGCACGTCGACGGCGAGGATGAAGTCGAGCTTCTTGAGCGCCTCGATCGTGCGTGCCGGCATCGGGATCGAATTCAGCATGTTGACGCCGTAGACAATCAGTCCGGCGATCCGGTAGGGGTCGTCGTTGATCATTGGGTCGATCAGTTCCTGCATTGCGGTGGCGCCGCGGAGGAACGTGTCGCGCGCACCGTCGGCACGAGCTTTGCCCGACGGGCCGAGGGGCAGCTCGTCGCTGACTTCCTCGCCCGGCTCGGCCGAACAACCACCGGAGCTTCCGGTTACGGCGAACGGCGGATGCGGATACGCGTCGATGAACGGCGACTTGTTGAAGAACATCCCACCATGGCGTCCGTAGGCGCCGAGCAGGGAGTTGATCAGGAACACGGCCCGCATGCGTTGCGAATCGTTGCCGTACCAGGTGGTGTGGCGGCCCGGCATGATCGCGGCCTTGGGATGGCGCTCTCCCATGATCCGGGCGGTCTCGCGGATTTGATCGGCGGGCAGTTCGGTGATCGACGCTGCCCATTCCGGCGTGAACTCCTTCACGTGAGCTGCCAGCGCGTCGAACCCTGTGGCCCACTCATCGATGTAGGCCGCGTCGTACAGGTTCTCTTCGATGAGAACGTTGATCCAGGCGAGCAGCAGGGCGGTGTCGGTTCCCGGCTTGATCGGCAGCCAATGATCCGACTTCGCCGCTGCAGTCGAGAACCGTGGGTCGACAACGATGACCTGCGCCCCGCGGTCGCGGGCGTCGATGAAGTCCTGCAATACAGTGTTTCTACTGTCCTCGCCGACGTGGCTTCCGATGAACGTCACGCATTCGATCTCGTCCCAATCCATCGGCTCCTGGCCGCCGACCGGGAAGCCAAGGGTGAGACTGGAGGCCTCGTCGCGCGGGCTCAAGCAGAGCGAAGACGACGGCTTTGCCGCGTTCGGTGTTCCCCATGCCTGAGCGAAGTAGTCGGTGAACCAAAAATCGCCGGTGGTGTGGCCGAAAATGGCGAGCGATTCGGGTCCGTACTTATCCTTGATCGCGAGGATCTTCTCGGCGGTGTAGTCGAGCGCCTCTTCCCATGAGACTTCACGAAACTTGCCTTCGCCGCGCTCGCCGGTACGAATCATCGGAGACTGCAACCGGTCGGGGTCGTACATGAACGACACGCCGCCTTGGCCCCGGCCGCAGAGCATGCCGCGGCTCTTGGGATCGTTGATGTTCCCGTCGACCTTGATGACACGGCCATCGACGCTCTGGACGGCGATCCCGCATTTCCACGGACACATGTCGCAGTAGTTGTAGGTGGTCGTCACGTCGCCATTGGCGAACCAAGGAGGGTCTGGATAGCGCATGGCCAGCGGCGAGCGCACGCCCCCGATAGCTGCGGCACCGGCAAGTCCGGCTCCGAAGAATTGCCTTCTGGTGATATCGAGTTCGACTCTGGCCACGCGGAAACTCCCATCAATGGAAGATCCTCGTCAGGTGGCTACTTCGTCGCCTATATTCCGGTCCCCGGTCCGGTGACGTCCACGTGCCCGCGGATCGCTGCTTCGGGATGTTGACCCCGATCGCTGTGGTGCGATTGTTACCCCGGCCCCACAGTTACTCCTAGGGACTGAAGCCCCCCGGGCAGGGACGAAAGTCCCAAAGAAATCACTCCCCTGCAGACCCTGCTTGTGAATCGTAGTACTTGACCCTATATGGTGTTACTTCAATCGAGCCCGAGGTCGCCGCAGAAAGAGCAAAGAGCACAGAGCACAGACCGGACGAGGCATCCAGACCGGGCCCGTCTTTGTTCTTTACTCTTCGCTCTCGGTCTTGCTATTTGCTGCTTCCTACTTGATACTCTTCTTCCCATGGACCTCGTTGAGACCATTCGCTCGTCGGTCATCGGCTCGGACTATGCCGTCCCGGGACCGTTCGGCCTCCGGAGGGTGACCTACGCGGACTACACGGCGTCTGGCCGATCCCTGTCGTTCATCGAGGACTACCTGCGAGAAGTGGTGCTTCCGCTCTATGCCAACACCCACACGGAGTCGTCGGGGACGGGACTTCAGACGAGCAGGTTCCGAGAAGAGGCCAGGGAGATGATCCGCTCGTGTGTGAACGCGAGCGACGACCACGCCGTGATCTTCGCCGGATCGGGCGCAACTGGCGCCATCGACCGACTCGTCTCAGTGCTCGGCCTCCGTATCCCGTGTCGTCTCGACGAGGCCTACCACCTGAGCGATCACATCCCGCAGATCGACCGGCCGGTGGTGTTCATTGGACCCTTCGAGCACCACTCGAACGAGTTGCCGTGGCGCGAGTCGATCGCCGATGTCGTGCGCATCGACGAGGACGCCGACGGCCACATCGACCTCGACCAACTCGAACGCGAGCTGGTGGTGTACCGCGAGCGACCGTTGAAGATCGGTAGCTTCTCCGCCGCATCGAACGTCACCGGCATCATCACCGACACGCGTGCGATCGCTCGACTGCTCCATGCACACGACGCTCTCTCGTTCTGGGACTTCGCCGCAGCCGCCCCGTACGTGTCGATCGACATGAGCCCCGAAGACGATCCTGCCGCATACAAGGACGCAGTCTTCTTCTCTCCGCACAAGATGATCGGGGGTCCGGGAACGCCGGGCGTCCTCGTCGCCAGGAAGGAACTGTTCGCCAACCGCGTGCCGGCGGTTCCCGGGGGAGGAACCGTGGCATTTGTGAATCCGAACGATCATCGCTATCTCGACGACATCGAGACGCGCGAGGAGGGCGGCACCCCGGCGATCGTCGAGTCGATCCGCGCCGGGCTCGTCTTCCAACTCAAGGGCGCGGTCGGCGCTGATCGCATACGCGATCTCGAGAAGTCGTTCATCTCGCTCGCGATCGCGTCGTGGAGCCAGAATCCCAACATCAAGCTGCTCGGAAACCCCGACGCCGAACGGCTCTCCATCGTCTCGTTCGTGGTCCGCCACCAAGATCGCTACCTCCACCACAACTTCGTCGTCGCGCTGTTGAACGATCTGTTCGGCATCCAGTCTCGCGGCGGCTGTTCGTGCGCCGGGCCGTATGGCCACCGGTTGCTCGACATCGACATCGACACGTCGATCGAGTTCGAGCGCGAGATCACGCGAGGGTGCGAAGGCATCAAGCCGGGTTGGGTCCGGGTGAACTTCAACTACTTCATCTCCGAGTCGGTCTTCGACTTCATCGTCGAGGCCGTCCACGTGGTCGCGAATGAGGGCTGGCGGCTCCTCCCCTCCTACCGATTCGATCCGGTCACCGGGCTGTGGGAACACCGCGACGGCCGCGGCGAGGCACCGTTGAGCTTGGGCGAAGTCGACTACTCGTCGGGCACCATGGAGTTCGAACACCGGCCGCACCGCGACCCCGACCAGGTCCTGAGCCACTATCTGACCCAGGCCCGAACCATCATCGCAGAGGCACCGGTGTCGGACGTCGACCCACCCGACGCGATCTTCACCGAAGACTTCGAGCACCTCCGCTGGTTTACGCTGCCACACGAAGTCACTGATGGCTGACGCCGCGCCGGCGTGGTTCACCCGAGCCCTCGAGACTCCCTTTCGAGAGCAGTCGATCCCGGTCGCCGGCACCGACATCCACTACCTCGACTGGGGTACGTCCGGCCGCCCCGGGCTCGTCTTCGTCCATGGCGGCGCTGCACACGCGCATTGGTGGTCGTTTCTGGCACCGATGTTCGCCCGGGACTGGCACGCGGTGGCCCTCGATCTCTCGGGTCACGGAGACAGCGGCAGACGAGCGGATTACAGCCACGCGCTGTGGGCGGAGGAGGTGCTCGCGGTCTCACGGGCAGCCGGCTTTTCCGGCCCGCCGGTGGTGGTGGGGCACTCGCTTGGGGGCGGTATCACCCTCGAGCTCGCATCAGCCCACGGTGAGCACCTCGCCGGAGCCGTTGTGGTCGACACCCCGGTGCGCAAGCCCGATCCGGAATCCCGAGAGGGCTCCAGAGGTCGGGCGTTCCGGACACCTGGCACCTACCCGGATCAGGAGGCGGCGCTGCGCCACTTCCGACTCGTCCCTCCGCAGCCGTGCGAGAACGACTTCATCGTCGATCATATCGCCAGGCTCTCGGTGCACGAGGTCGATGAGGGATGGACGTGGAAGTTCGATCCTCACCTCTTCCACCAGGTCCTCATTCCGCTGCGCGACCAGCTGACTTCGGTGCGCTGTCGAATCGCGCTGTTCCGGGGCGAATACAGCACGATTGTCCCCGAGGACACCGCGGAATACATGTACGAACTCACCGGCCGGAGAACCCCGGTCGTGTCGATCCCAGAGGCGCGCCACCACCTCATCCTCGACCAGCCGCTGGCATTCGTCGCGGCGCTTCGCACGGTCCTCGCCGACTGGGGCCAAGAAACTGCGCGTTCCGCCCTCTAGAAGCATCGCCGTTCTGCCGATAAAACTCCGGTACGTACTCTGGAAAGGCTGAGCGATGCGCCACGAATCGGTCCCCGCGCTCACACTCGATCAGGCCTATCAAGCGGCGTACCTCTGGCTGTTTCATATCGAAGAACCCCCCACAGAGATCTCCGAGCGGGGGCCCCAGAGCGTGGAACTTCGATCCGAGGGCGTGGCCGCGTTCGTTCGCATTCCCGACCGTCCGCTGAACCAGCGCACCGTTCTCGCCGTGCTCGCCACCGAGCCCGACATCCGCTCACGGCTGATCTTCTCCACCACCGGATTCACTACGGGAGCGATCAGCATCGCCGAAGCCCAGGGCATCGCCCTCTTTGAACTCGATTCCGAAGGGTCGGCCATTCCGCAAAACGGTCACGCCTCTCTGCTGGCTCCGCTGGATCCGCCCGCGCCGCCGTTCAAGCGGTCGATCGCCAATGACGACACCGCCCTCACCAAGGCGAACTGGGGTCGCACCGAGTTCCCGGACGAGGACTGGATCGACTGTCCCGGGTGCGGTACCAATCAGCACGCCTCCCTCGACGCATGCCGCATCTGCGGCGCAGAGCTGGACACTGACTCGCCAGCCGGTGGCCTGCTGGCCGAGGTCGTCTACCGGTGCCTCGACTGCGGCTCGCGCAACGTCGAAGCCGCCGCACCCAGCGACGCCGCGAGTCGGAGCTAGCTCCTAGGCGTGTCGGTCGGTGCAACGAAGAGCACTCCGAGAGGCGGAAGGTCGAGTGCGAGCGATTGCGGCCTGCCGTGCATGGGGACGTCAGTCGCGCAGAGCGTGCCCTGTGACCCGGCGCCCGAGCCCCAGTAGCGCACGTCATCGCTGTTCAGCAGCACTTCCCACTCCCCTCCGTCGGGGACGCCGATGCGGTAGCCGGGACGGGTGACGGGCGTCAGGTTCAGCACGACCGCGACCGGCCTCGTCCCACCCTTCCGCAGCAGACTGAAGACGCTTGCACTGGCATCGCCGGCGTCAATCCATTCGAATCCGACCGGATCGAAGTCGTCCACGAACAGCGATCCTTCTCGCCGGTAACAGGCGTTGAGGTCCATGACCCAGCGCTGCATCCCTGCATGGTTCTCGTTACGCATCACGAACCACTCGAGTTCGCGGTCGACCGCCCACTCTGATCTTTGACCGAACTCGCCGCCCATGAAGAGGCACTTCTTGGCCGGCAGTGCGTACTGATATCCGTAGAGCGAGCGAAGGTTGGCGAACTGCTGCCACTCGTCACCCGGCATCTTGTTGATGAGCGATCCCTTGCCGTGCACGACTTCGTCGTGTGACAGCGTGAGGACGAAGTTCTCGTCGTATGCGTAGAGCATCCGGAATGTGAGGTCGTTCTGGTGGAACACCCGATGGACCGGTTCGTGAGCGAAGTACTCGAGCGTGTCGTGCATCCACCCCATGTCCCACTTGTACCCGAAGCCGAGCCCACCGGCATCGACCGGACGTGACACACCGGCGAACGCCGTGGACTCCTCCGCGATCATCGCGACTCCGGGATGCTCGCCGTACGCCACGGTGTTGACCTGCTGGAGCAGGGAGATGGCCTCGAGATTCTCGTTGCCGCCGAACGCGTTGGTCTCCCATTCGCCATCGTCGCGCGAGTAGTCCAGGTAGAGCATCGAGGCGACGCCGTCGACTCGCAGACCATCTGCGTGATACTTGTCGAGCCACACGTTGGCCGACGAGACCAGGAACGACCGTACCTCGGTGCGCCCGTAGTTGAAGATGAAGCTCCCCCAGTCGGGGTGGAAGCCCTTGCGAGGGTCGTCGTGTTCGTAGAGCGCCGTGCCGTCGAATTGGGAGAGACCGTGGGCATCGGTGGCAAAGTGCGAAGGCACCCAGTCGATGATCACACCGACGCCGGCCTGGTGAAGGTGGTCGATCAGATACATGAGGTCCTGAGGGGTCCCGAACCGGCTCGTGGGTGAGAAGTATCCGGTCACCTGGTATCCCCACGACGGGTAGTACGGATGCTCGGCGAGGGGCATGAACTCCACATGCGTGTAGCCCATTTCCGTCACGTACCGCGCGAGCGGCTCCGCGAGCTCCCGATACGAGTACGAATCACCGTTGTCGGAACGTTGCCACGAACCGGAGTGCAGCTCGTAGATCGACATGGGGGCATCGTGAGCCTGGCGCCCGTCGCGCGTCGACATCCACCCGTCGTCGCCCCACTCGTAGTCAAGATTCCACACCACCGAGGCGGTCTTCGGCGGAACTTCAGCGAGGAACGCGACGGGATCGGCCTTGTCGATGCGGTCGCCGGAACCGGTGACGATTGAGTACTTGTAGGTGTTGCCCTGACGCACCCGCTCGACGTGGGCCTTCCAGATCCCTGAGCCGGTCGGGAACATCGGGTTCACGCCCGTATCCCAACCGTTGAAGTCACCGACGACCGAGACCTCGCGCGCGTTTGGTGCCCACACCGCGAAGTGAGCGCTCCCGTCCGGAAGCATCTGCGCGCCCAAGTGATCGTAGATCCGGGTCTGCGTCCCCTCATTGAAGAGATGGACGTCGAGATCGCCTAGTAGTTCCATAGCACGCAGCCTACCGACCCGAAGCCCCGTCGTGGCTGCGACAATCGGGGTGGCAACCGAAAGGATCTGATGCCAGACCACACCATCATCGAACCGTTCCGCATCCATACGATCCAGGCCATCGACCTGCCATCGGCAGAAGAACGAGACGCCGCCCTGCAACGCGCGGGATACAACCTCTTCGGCCTCCACGCCGACGAAGTCATCATCGACCTGCTCACCGATTCCGGAACCGGCGCCATGTCAACGGAGCAGTGGGCCGGGATGATGCGCGGTGACGAGTCGTACGCGGGGAGCCGCAGCTTCTACCGCTTCGAACGAGCGGTGAAGGACCTCACCGGATTCTCCGAGGTGATCCCTACGCATCAAGGGCGAGCCGCCGAGAAGATTCTGTTCTCGGTGATGGTGGCCGAAGGAGACATCGTTCCCAACAACACGCACTTCGATACCACGCGAGCCAATGTGGAGTACCGCGGTGCCGAGGCGCTGGATCTGGTCATGGAGTCTGACCCTTCTGAGATCTTGCCCTTCAAGGGCAACATGGACGTCGACGCGCTTCGAGCGACCATCCGCGACGTCGGCGTCGACCGGATCCCGCTCGTGATGATGACGGTGACCAACAACTCTGGTGGTGGCCAGCCGGTCTCGATGGAGAACCTGCGCGCCGTGCGAGCGGTGTGCGACGAGCACGACATACCCCTGTTCCTCGACGCCTGCCGCTTCGCTGAGAATGCGTGGTTCATCAAGATCCGCGAAGAGGGATACGCCGATCACACGCCCAAGGAGATCGTCCAGGAGATGTTCTCGCTCGCCGACGGCTGCACCGTCTCTGCGAAGAAGGACGGTCTCGTGAACATCGGTGGCTTCCTCGCAATGAACGACCACGACGTCTCGTTGCAGGCGAGGAACCTACTCATCCTGACCGAAGGATTCCCAACGTACGGCGGCCTCGCCGGCTATGACCTCGAGGCGCTCGCACAGGGGCTCGAAGAGGTCGTCGACGAGAACTACCTCCGCTACCGCATTCGATCAACCGAGTATCTCGCAGACAAGGTCGCAGGCGCCGGTGTTCCGATCGTGCTCCCTGCGGGTGGCCACGCGGTCTACATGGATGCAAAGGCACTGCTCCCCCACATTCCTGCCCACGAGTACCCGGCGCAATCGCTCGCGATCGAGCTCTACCGCAACGGCGGTGTGCGCGGCGTCGAGATCGGCACCGTTATGTTCGGCCGCCCCGGCCCCGATGGCGGACCCGACACACCTGCGCCGAAGGAACTCGTCCGGTTGGCGATCCCCCGCCGCACCTACACGCAGAGCCACATCGACTACGCCGCCGAGGTCGTGATCGACGTGGCAGCCGGCGCCGAAAGCCTCCGCGGCTACCGAATCACGGACCAAGCCCCCTGGCTCAGACACTTCACCGCCCAGTTCGAACCACTGGGGAAGTAGCAAAGAGCAAGTAGCAAGTAGCAAGTAGCAAGTAGCAAGTAGCAAGTAGCAAGTAGCAAGACGAAAGCAGGGTCCGGTCTTGATACTTGCTACTTGTGTCTTGCTACTGCTCTCACTCCTTCACCTTCCCGCGCCTTCTCGCACGCAGTCTTCGCTGCGCTTCGGCGCGGTCTTCGCCATGGAGGTGGAGGGTTGCTCCCGATGCGGCAAGGTGGAGCGACAGCATCGAGCGGAACTTCTGCGGCACGACGGCGAATCCCGTCAACGGGATAATCTCACCGCGAGCAAGCCGCTCGCGCTCGTCGGGCTCGACGACGCGAGGCAACGGGGCGGCCAACGGATTCCCGGGGTCGCCGGCTTCGGCAAGCGTTGTGATTGCTCCCTCGTCCAATGGGTTGATGCCGAACCGAACGTACCACGGCAGACTCGCCGCGTTCTCGTCGAAGTCGAGGGCCACCTCGTCGATGCACGAGTATGGGATCCGATACGCCCAATCACCGTCCGCGCCGCCGGCAACCACGTAGAGGGCCCGGTCCGAGAGCAGCCAGAACACGACGAACGCCTCAGCCGTTCTGCGATCGAGCCCGGCAGCCGACCGCGCGAACGCTTCGTCGCCAACGAGGAGTGGGCGTGCCTTGGCCCGGGCCTCACTTCGCCCAAGGCTCAGCACCTGTTGTTTGAACGCGTCGAGCAGCGCCATGACCGACAGCGTAGCGTCGCGTCTCGGGCCCACAGGTAGGGTTCATCACCATGGCAGCGACCGGAGACGAGCCCCAGGCATCCGACGCCGGCACCGACCTCGGCTTGCCCGGCGAGCAGACCGCGTCGTGGACGCGATCCGAATGGGACCGGATGTGGCATCCGTCGATGTGGCTGCGAGAGCCGCCTCGCCAGCACACCATGCACGTCTGGCACATCGTCGCAATCGTCGCACTCACCGGATACGCGAACGTGATCGCGAATGCGGTGCTAAACCCCTGGTGGCACATCCCCTTCAACCTCGGCATTCTCGTCGTCGCTCTCGCCATCGCTCGCCATGCCGGTGTCACTGTTCCGGATCTCGGATACTGCCGGGACCGGTTCGGCAGAGGCCTCGCCGTCGGCGGAATCGTCATGGCCGTGATCGGCGTCGGTGTACTGATCGGCGTCGCCATTCCCGCGACCCGGGAGTTCTTCAAAGACGACCGCGTCATCGAACGCTCCACGTGGGTGATCCTGTTCGATGCGTTGATTCGCATTCCCATCGCAACGGCGTTCTACGAGGAGACACTGTTCCGTGGGGTGTTGTTCGGGATGTTCGCCCGCCGATGGGCCCCCCTGTGGGCGGCGGTCGCGTCCAACGTGCTCTTCGGCCTCTGGCACATCCTTCCCACCCTCAACACGCTCGAGACCAACCCGGCAGGAGGCATGCTCGACGGAGTTCCCGGCGTCGTCGCAGCGGCAATCGGCAGCGTGGCGGGGACCGCCTTGGCCGGTTTTGCGTTCCTGTGGCTCCGGCTGCGAGCAAACAGCACCGTTGCTCCGGTGATGGCGCACATCGCAACGAACTCGTTCGCATTGATCGCCGCGCTGTTCGTCGTGCGGGTCATCGGCTGAGCGCGGTCGCGAAATCGACGAGCGCTACTCGAAATCCACCGGCGCGACCGTGAGCATCACCAGTTCACAGCGAAGGTTCACAGCCTTGGTCGACGCCGTCTCGACCATCCACTCGGTTGTCTCACCCGGCCCGAGATCCTCGACCTCAGTCTCGAGGTATCCGAGCGGTGTCCCGACGACCGCACGCGTGAGGTCGACTCCGAGGCGGTAGCCCAGGGTCTGATCGACCAATGTGTCGTTGCGAATCGTTCCGCTCGCGTGGAGCATTCCCTCCCGGCGCTCACAATCGTCCATCGTGACGCGCAACCCCACCACGGCGCCGTTGCGGTTGTATCGGTTCGAAGTCCACACCCGGGGATGCTCGATCAGTACCGGCTCGCGAACCGGCAGGCCAACCGAAGCATCCGGCTGTGATGTGACGACCGTCGACAACGTTGTGCTCGATGCGGGTGCTGCGGCATCTGGCGCGGGTTCGGCAGCTTCACTCTGCGACAGGAGTCCGAACACCACGGCGATGAGTGCAACGACGGACACAGCGCCGGCCGCCACCGCCCCCCACGTCACGTACTGCCACTGTTCCTCCGTCAACTTGGCACGGGGTGGGTCCTCGACGGTCGGAGCAGCCTCGGGGTGCTCGACTGCGGCGCCGCAGGCGGCACAGGATCGAGCGTCGAAATCCGAAAGACCGGATCCGCACGCGGCACAGTTCGGCGAGGCCATCTTCTTGCTGTCGGCTCATACGGGCCCAACCTTGACCTGCCAGCGAGCCGGGCGAACGACGGTCACAGGCTTGACAGCCCATACGAGGTGCGCGAGAGTTTGCCTCGTCAAGCGGCCACACGGCCGAACCAACGAGCGAGGAGCGCAAACGGATGTTCCGCGAGACACAGCCGAACAGCCCCAACGCGGCCCTCGCTCGCGCCCGATTCCGGTTCTGACCCGGTAGCAGCGTTCAAGCGAGCCAGCCGCCCACCGGGCGGCTTTTTCAATGCCCGCAATTGCTCCCACCGGACGATCCAGGACACCTCATGATCCCTCTCAAAGCCTATTTCGAGCTCCTCACCAACTACCTGCGGCCCCTTCGGCTCAGGGTGGTGTTGCTGAGCGTCGTGCTCTTCGCGGCGATCGGCCTCCAACTCGTGAATCCGCAGCTGATAAAGCGGTTCATCGACGGGGCCATCGACGGCCGCGGCGCGAGCGCGCTCATCCCGATCGCTGTCGCGTTCATGCTCATTGCCGTGGCCCAACAGGTGTTGGCGATCTGGGCGACCTACCTGGCCGAAGACGTTGGCTGGTCGGCGACCAACCAGTTGCGGCGCGACTTGACCGATCACGTGATTCGACTCGACATGGGCTTCCACAAGGGCCACTCCTCGGGCGAACTCATCGAGCGAATCGACGGCGACGTCACTTCGCTGTCGAACTTCTTCTCAGCGATGATGATCAAGGTCGTCGGCAACGGCGCCCTGGTGATCGGCGTCCTCGTCATGTTGTGGCTCGAGAGTTGGATCGTCGGCCTGAGCGTCACCGTATTCACCGCCATGGCGATCGGAGCGATGAGCGGATTCCATCACATCGCCGTGCCCTGGTGGAAGACCGTTCGGGCTACCGCAGCCGAATCGTTCGGATTCGTGGGAGAGGTTGTCGAGGGCACCGAGGACATCACGGCGAACGGCGCCGCCTCGTACATGGAGACGCGGTTCAACAGGATCCAGCAGCGGTGGCTTCCCCAGACCGTCCGCAGTTGGATGGGGTGGGCGACGATGTGGAGCACGACCATCGTGTTGTACGGCCTGTCGACCTCCATCGTCTTCATTCTCGGCTCATGGCTGTTCGGCATCGGCACTCTGACCATCGGCTCCGTCTACCTGGTGTTCCACTATGTCGAGATGACACGTCATCCGATGGAACAGATCCGCGCTCAGATGGAGGATCTCCAGAAGGCAGGAGCGGCTATCTCACGCGTCGGCGAGTTGATGGACACCACGACGAAGCTGAAGTCGGAAGGCGATGAGTCGATCAGCGGCGGCGCGCTCAGCGTCGAATTCGACCACGTCAGCTTCTCCTACGACGATGCCGACAACGGTAAGACCGCCGCAATAGTGCTCGACGATGTCTCATTTTCGATCACCCCGGGGAGAGTCGTTGGTCTCCTCGGTCGAACAGGGAGCGGCAAGTCGACGATCGCCCGACTCGTGACACGCCTCTATGAACCCCAGGCGGGGACGGTCCGACTCGACGGGGTTGCCACCTGGGACGCCCACGTGGCCGATCTTCGCAAGCGCGTCGGCATGGTCACCCAGGACGTGCAGTTGTTCCGGGCTTCGATCCGAGACAATCTGACGTTCTTCGACGACTCGATCGACGAGGCGCGAATACTCGAGGCGATCCATCGACTCGAACTCGAACCGTGGCTCGCCTCGATGCCCAACGGACTCAACACACTGCTCGACTCCGGGAGTGGAGGGCTGTCTGCCGGCCAAGCACAGCTTCTCGCGTTCACCCGGATCTTCCTGGAGGATCCTGGAGTCGTAGTGCTCGACGAAGCCTCGTCGCGCCTGGACCCCGCCACTGAGTCGCTCATCGAGCGGGCGGTCGATCACCTGCTCGAGAACCGCACCGGCATCGTCATCGCCCATCGGCTCGGCACCGTCACTCGAGCCGACGACATTCTCATTCTCGATGAGGGTCGCGTGGTCGAGTTCGGCGAGCGCGCGGAACTCGCTTCCGAGCCGGATTCGAGATTCTCGCACTCTTGGCTACCGGCATGGAGGAGGTGCTCGCATGACCACGCGTTCACAGGCACCAATCACGCGAATGATCCTTCGGCTCATCCGCAACCAACCGATTCGCTACGGCGCGAGCCTGCTGCTCTGGATCACGATCTGGACCATGCCGATTCTCATCGGCTTGGTGGTCGCGGCCTTCTTCGACCAACTCACGGGGGAGATCGTCGGCTGGAACCTGCCGACGATCCTTGCTGTGCTCTGGGCTTACGTGGCTGCCCGCATCGTGATCGTGTTCGGCGCAATGCGGCTTCACTCAGAGGTCCTGTTTCGCGCCGGAGCATCCATGCGCGGGTCCATGCTGTCTTGGATCTTCTCGCTCCCGGGTGCACGCCCGCTCGACGAAACGCCGGGCGAGGTGGTGTCGCGCTTCCGGGACGATGTCGACCACACCGTCGAGGCAATGGACTTCACGGTCGACTTCGTAGGCTCGACGCTGTCGGCCACCGTCGCCGTGATCCTGCTGTTCACGATCGATCCGGTCATCACATTGGTGGTGTTCGCGCCCGTGGCCATCATCATCCTCGTCGTGAGTCGAACGGGTTCGACGATCCGCCGATATCGGACGTCCGCGCGGGAATCGACCGAGGCGATCACGGGCTTTCTCGGCGAAGCATTCAGTTCGGTGCAATCGGTGAAGGTTGCCGGAGCGGAGGCCACCATGCTCAAGCACTTCGACGACCTCAATGCGGTGCGGCGCAAGATGATGGTGCGCGACCGCACATTCACGGCCGGACTGGAGGCGGTCTTCCACAACACCGTCAGCATCGGTACCGGACTGATCCTCATTCTCACCGCAGGATCGATCTCAACCGACGGATCGGCAGGCATCACGATCGGCGAGTTCAGCCTGTTCGTCTACCTCCTCGCAATGGTGACAGACTCCGCCTACTTCGTGGGCCTGTTCCTCGCGCGCCTCAAGCAGGCGGGGGTATCCGTGGATCGCATCATCGCCTTGATGCGAGGAGCGACGTGGCGCGACGTGGTGGTCGACCGCGACCTCTTTGCTCCCGAGGCCGCGGCAATCCAGCCGGGCAGCCGCGAGACCATGGCCGACCGATCGGGCGACACAGCGCTCGTGTCGGCTCGCGGGCTCAGCTACCGCTACCCATCATCGGGTGGCGGGATCGACGCGATCGATCTGGACGTGCGTTCGGGACAGTTCGTAGTGGTTACCGGCCGCATCGGGTCTGGGAAGACGACGCTGCTGCGCAGCGTCCTCGGACTCCTGCCGCTCGACGGTGGTTCGATTGCCTGGGATGGCGAGGCGGTCGATGACCCGGCTTCCTTCATGCAGCCGCCGCGGACGGCCTACACGCCACAGGTGCCTCGACTGTTCTCGCTCACCCTCGAGCAGAACCTCGAACTCGGCGTCTCCGCAAGTGCCTCCGATCTGTCCGAAGCAATCCGCACAGCGACGATGGAAGGGGACGTTGCGGCAATGCCGGACGGCCTCGAAACCATGGTTGGTCCGCGCGGCGTCCGCCTGTCCGGCGGCCAGATCCAACGCTCGGCAGCGGCTCGCATGCTGGTGCGCCGGCCAGATCTCCTCGTGTTCGATGACCTGTCGAGCGCTCTCGATGTCGAGACCGAGCAGCTCTTGTGGGATCGTCTGTTCTCCGAAGACAACGGAGCGACGGCTCTTGTGGTCTCGCACCGCCGACCGGCGCTTCAGCGGGCCGATCACGTCATCGTCATGTGCGACGGTGCCATCGAAGCGCAAGGAACAACCGACGAACTCCTCGAGACGAGCAGCGAGTTCCGCCACCTCTGGTCCGGCGAAGCGGACAATTAGTCGTCAGTCGCCAGTCTCGAGTCAAGCGTCTCAAGCCTCTCGACTGGCGACTGACGACTGGCAACTGCCTACGACCTCGTGATCGCGAGTACCTCGATCTCGAACGTGAGGGCCTCGCCTGCGAGGGTGTGGTTGATGTCGAGGATGACTGTGCCGTCCTTGACCTCGAGCACAACGGCGGGCTGGCCCGTGTTCAGGAACACCTGGTCGCCGACGGCAACGTCGTCCTGGTCGGGACCAAATGGCACTTCGACGACGTTCTCGTCTGACCACTCGCCGTAGGCATCGGCCGGCTCGATCCGCACGGTGCGCGATTCGCCGACCTTGAGCCCTCGCACGGCCTCATCGAATCCGTCAATGACTTGTTCGGTGCCGACCGTGAAGATGAACGGTGTGTCGCGTTCACGCGACGAATCGAAGGTCGAACCGTCGTCGAGCGTGCCGTCGTAATGGACCTCGAGGAGGTCTCCGTCCTGAACCATGAAACCTCCAACTGTGGTGGATGCGGCCGCTTCCGCGTCGCCGGCACCGTCATCAGACGAGCAACCGGCCGCTACAAGGGCGAGCCCAACAACGGCAAAAGCGAGATGGTGCTTGAGCATTCGACGCTCCCGGTCGATGTATACGAGTAGGGGAGCCTACGGCGTACCCTCAGATTAGCGAACGAACGGGAAGCGATGAACGCCGAACGAACGACCGAAATAGTCCCCACGATCGAGACGGTCGAATTCATCGATTCCTGGCTCGGCGAGAACGCCATGTGGGTTGACTCGCGAGTGATGGACTTCGCACTTGACGTACGGACACTCTTGTCGTCGGCGACACCGTCGGAGCTCGACGATCTCGAGCCGGCAGGGGCAGACGCCTAGCGGTTTCGACATCCGCCGCGAGTCGTCGGCGCCTATCCTCGTGCCATGGCTGATTTCACACCGCCGTTGCGCGATATCAAGTTCAATTTGCGGCACATCGCCGACCTCGACGACATCATCGGCTACCCCGGATTCGAGCACGTCGATCTGGAGACCATTGACGGCGCACTCGACGAAGCTGGCCGATTCATGGCCGAGGTCATCGCACCGACGAACCGGGCCGGCGACGAGACCGGTTGTTCGTTAATCGATGGGACCGTTATCACGCCGGACGTGTTCAAGGATGCCTGGCGCAAGTACGTTGATGCTGGATGGAGCGCCGTCTCCGGCCCTCCCGAATACGGCGGCCATGGCTTCCCCGAGACGGTCGGGTTCGCCATCTCCGAGATGTTCGTCGCCTCGAATCTGGCATTCTCACTGAACCCGATGCTGACCGGGTCGGCCATCACCGTGATTCGGGATCATGCAAGCGAGGCGGTGCGCGATACGTACCTCGAGAAGCTGGTGACCGCTGAGTGGACCGGCACGATGGTGCTGACCGAGAGCGAAGCCGGATCGGATGTCGGTGCGCTCCGTGCAAAGGCAGTTCCGGCGGACGGCGAGACCTATCGGATCTCCGGTTCGAAGATCTTCATCACGTGGGGCGATCACGACCTCGCAGACAACGTCATCCACCTCGTGCTTGCGCGCCTCCCTGATGCGCCGCCGGGGACCAAAGGCATCTCCCTGTTTGTCGTGCCGAAGATGCTCGTTGAAGATGACGGATCGATCGGCGCGGCAAACAACGTCGAGACCGTCTCGATCGAGCACAAGCTCGGCATCCACGCCAGCCCGACGTGCGTACTGTCGTTCGACCGGTCGGTCGGCTATCTGGTCGGCGAACCGAACCGCGGCATGCGCTACATGTTTGCGATGATGAACCAGGCACGACGAGAAGTGGGGCTCGAGGGTCTCGGCATTGCCGAGCGTGCCTACCAGCAGGCCGTCTCGTACGCGCAGGAACGGCGCCAGGGCCGGGCAGCCGGTACGCCGAAAGACGAAATGGCCCCCATCATCGAGCACCCAGACGTGCGCCGGATGCTGATGACGATGAAGGCCTACAACGAGGCGGCCCGTGGCCTCCTGTATGACACGGCAGCAGCGGGAGAGCGCGCGCATCGCCACCCGGACGAGAGCGAACGGCAGGCAGCATCCGATCGTGTCGCGCTGCTCACACCGGTAGCGAAGGCCTGGTGCTCCGACCTCGGTGTCACCATCACCTCGATCGGCGTGCAGGTGCACGGCGGCATGGGCTACGTCGAAGAGACGGGAGCGGCACAGCACTACCGCGACGCCCGCATCACGCCGATATATGAAGGCACGAACGGCATCCAGGCCATCGATCTGGTGATGCGGAAGGTCCCGATGGCCGATGCGGTCGTCGTTCGAGCCTATCTCGACGAGATGGCAGCACTGGCGGAACCGCTGGCCGAAGCCAGCGATCCTCGCTTCGCTGCCATGTCGCGCTCGCTCACCCCGGCAGTCGCCGCGTTGAGTGAAGCCACCGAGTGGCTCATCGCGTGCAAGGACGCCAACGACCGCCTTGCGGGGGCGACGCCCTATCTCGACATGTTCGGAACGGTCGCCGGCGGTGCCTACCTCATGCGCCTCGCTCTCGCCGCCGACACCGGGGACCGCGATGCCTGGCTCGATGCCAAGATCGACACCGCTGCCTTCTACGCCGGCCAGATCCTTCCGAGGGCCGCAGGTTGGCTGCCGGCGGTCACTGCGGGTGCAGGCCAACTGCTCGCCGTGCCGATCGCCGGACTGGAGACGGCGCGATGAGCGACACGTCGCAGGGACGCGGCGCCGCCTTCTTCGATCTCGATCGCACGATCATCAGTGGTTCGTCGGTGTTTGCCATGGGAGTCGCCGCCTACCGGTCCGGCATGGTGTCGAACCGCGAACTGCTCGCCGATGCGATGAACGCGACGACGTTCCTCTTCGCTGGCGCATCTGATGACAAGACCGAGGCGGTCAAGAACCGTGTCCTGCAAGCGATCGAGGGCGTTCCTGTCGAGGGCATGGAGGAGCTCGGGGACCAGATCATCCCGAGACTTCAGAGCGAGGTGCGCCGCGAGGCCCGAGGTCTCCTCGACCTCCATCACGCAGCCGGACGCGACACATACATCGTGTCGGCTTCGCCAATTGAGATCGTCGGCGACTTCGCCGATGCGATCGGCCTCACCGGCGGAATCGGCACGGTGGCCGCTATCGAGAACGGCGTCTACACCGGGGAGCTTGCAGAACCCTTCTGCTACGGCGAAGGTAAGGCGCTCGCGATCCGCAAGGTCGCTGATGAGCGGGGCTATGACCTGGCGTTGTCCTACGCGTACACCGATTCGGCCGGTGATCTGCCGATGCTCGAGATCGTCGGGCACCCGGTTGCTGTGAACCCGGACCGGGCCCTCGAGGCAATCGCCTATCACCGCGGCTGGCCCATCGTCGAGTTCAGCCGGACGCGCAAAACGGTCGTCAAACGCACCACTGCGGCCGTCGGCGCCGCGGCAATGGCCGGCATCGCATTCGGCGTCGGCATCTCAGCGGGGAAACGGTCGGCGGCGCGCCAGAGCCTCATGCGACGCGTGCTCGGTTGAGACCTCGCGAGCCTCACACCGGTATCCGCACCTCGCGACCGCGACCGAAAGCTCCCCCGCCGTAGGACGACAGGTCGATCAGGAACGCGACGACCACCACGAACCAGCCGAATCCGGTGACGCCACTCCCCGGCGCCCACATGAACACGTAGGCAAGCGTCGTGAACGGAAGCAGCAGCAGACCGACGAGCGGCGCGATCCAGCCGTCGAATGCCCGGTCGACGAGGCTGGTGAATAGCCAGATGAACACCAGCGTGAGACGCGGAACGATCGAGCCAATCGTCGCAACCAGACAACAGCCACACGGCACGGTCCACGCCCTTTCCGGCTTTCTGCCTTGCCAGGCTACCGCCTCGATGCTGGGGGTATCCCGCCGCCGCCGCTACCGTTGACCACGGCCGGATTCGGCCGACCTCCTCATGACCAACGAACTTCTCACCGACACGACCTTCTCCGACCTCGGGATCTCTCCCGAGCTCGTCGCCGTGCTCACCGACGCGGGATTCGACAATCCGTTCCCGATTCAGGCCATGACGATCCCGGACGGACTCGCCGGAGCCGATGTGCTCGGCAAGGCCAAGACCGGTTCCGGCAAGACGCTCGCGTTCGGTCTCCCGATCGTCGAGGGTCTCGAGCGCGCCGAGCCCTTCCACCCCAAGGCGCTCGTGCTCGTTCCAACCCGCGAGCTGGCCATGCAGGTCACGCGTGACCTCAAACCGCTCGTCGAAGCCGCGGGATTCAGTCTCGTCACTGTCTACGGCGGCGCCTCGATGAAGGACCAGATCGACGCTCTCGACGCAGGAGTCGAGCTGCTGATCGCCACACCGGGGCGGCTCATCGATCTCATGGAGCGGCGCAAGGCGAGGATGGACGACATCACCGTGGTGTGTATCGACGAGGCCGATCAGATGTCGGACATGGGCTTCATGCCGCAGGTACGCAGGATCATGGCCGCCGTCCCCGACGACCACCAGACCTACCTCTACTCGGCCACGCTCGACTCACAGGTCCAGGAGCTGGTCGACCGTTACATGACCGACCCAATCAGCCATCTGGTCGAGTACGAGAACGAAACGGTCGACACGATGGAGCACCGCTTCTTGAAGGTCCATCACCTCGACAAGCCCCCAATGGCTGCTGCATTGAGCCGCTCCGCGAACCGAACGCTCATGTTCACCAGGACCAAGTGGGCCGCCGACGACCTCACCAGGAAGCTCCGCGAGCTCGGAGTGTCAGCCGCGGCCATCCACGGCGACCTGCCCCAGCAGAAGCGCGAGCAATCGCTGTCCCGGTTCCGGGAGGGCAAGGCCACGGCCCTGGTCGCCACGAACGTTGCCGCCCGAGGGCTGCACATCGAGGGTGTTGACATCGTGCTGCACTACGACCCGCCGGACGATCCGAAGACCTACCTGCACCGTTCGGGGCGCACCGCCCGGGCCGGTGAGGACGGGCTCGTCGTTACGCTCGTCGAATGGGACCAGGTCAATGAGGTACTCGGCATCCAACGACGGGCCGGCCTCAACGTTCCGATCATCAAGATGTTCTCGAACGACGAGCGTGTCTCGAACCTCTTTTCCTGGAAGCCGCCCGAGGAGCTCGCTCCGTTCAAGCCGGGTTCACAGCGCAAGCGTCGCCGCCGCCGCGGCTTCTAACTCGTTCTTGCGTAGATAGTGGAAGCCCGCTTCCCATAGTTACGCAAGAACTGGGACTCCCTAGGGTTGTCGCCACAGCACCCGACCCGAGGAGCCGCAATGGCCGCCCAGTACGACGCCCCGCCCGAGCTGACGATCGATCTCTCGAAGACTTACACGGCGAAGATCGACACCAGTGCCGGAGAAATCACCGTCGAGTTCTATGCCGCCGACGCACCGCAGACCGTCAACAATTTCGTGTTCCTTGCCGGTGAGGGCTTCTACGACGGAGTGATCTTCCATCGGACGATCCCGGGGTTCATGATCCAGGGTGGCGATCCGACCGGCACCGGGACCGGTGGGCCGGGATACCGCTTCCGCGACGAGTTCCACGACAAGACGTCCTACAGCCGTGGGACCCTTGCGATGGCGAACTCCGGCCCAAACACGAACGGCTCGCAGTTCTTCATCTGTCACGACAATGTGGGGCTGCCCAACGCCTACACGATCTTCGGCGAGGTCTCCGAGGGCATGGATGTCGTCGACACGATCGCAACCAACCCCGCCGGCCCCCAAGACCGCCCCTTCGAACCAGCGACGATCAATTCAGTGACGGTCACGGAGAGCTAGAGCAGTCGTTAGTCGCCAGTCGGCAGCAGGACCAAAGAAGACCCCGGAGAATCTGCTCTGGGGTCTTCTGTATTTGCTTTCTGTCCCGACTTGCGACTGTCGACTGGCGACTGCCTGCTACTCGGCCGGCGGGGCCTCGGTGGTGGTGGTCGTCGTCGGGGCCGGCGGGGCCTCGGTGGTGGTCGTCGTCGTCGGGTCCGGCGGGGCTTCCGTCGTCGTGGTGGTCTCGCCCACGGTCGTGGTCGTCGTCGTCGTCGGCGGCTTCGTCGTCGTGGTCTCCTTCGGCTTGGGCTGTCGGTAGCTCCAACTCCAGGACTGCCTCGTGACGCTGTCGTCCGGGTGGGTCATGACCCGAGTGATGGTGTTCCCCGATCGCTCAGAGACGCATGAGCGCCCACCGTTGTTCCCGTAAAGCGTGACGGTGATCGAGCCTCCGGTGTGCGATGTGTCGATGAAGACGGGCGCGTCGGAGTCGTTGCGGAAGATCACGTCCGGCTTCGGGAATCCGAGCGTCGCTTCCCGTACATACGGGTAGCGGGAGAAATAGAGGCTGTGCGGCTGGTGTTCGATGTCCTCGTAGCAGCCGAAGAAGACCGCGTTGTAGAACGTCGTGGCGAACTGGCTGGTCCCGCCGCCCACGTTCACAGGAGAATCACAGCAGTAGACCTCACCCCCGATAATCGCCCCAGCCCTCACGTAGCCCTCGGCTGTCGTGCGCTTCCCTGCCGTGTCGTTGACCGAGAAGGTCTCTCCCGGCATGACGATCGATCCGTCGATCTCGCCGGCGAGCAACTGAATGTTCGTCACGCGGTTCGCACAGCACGGGTGATAGGTCGTGAAGGTCGATTCCTCCTCGAACGGCCCCATGGCTTCCGCCATCTCGGTCGACAGAGCCGGCGGGACGCCGATCATCGTGGGCATCCGCGCAATGCCGGTTTCGAGCGCCGCGTCGATCACCACCGCGGGCAGGGCCCCGAGGTCCACGACGACACCGGGTTCCGACGGCATGATCGTGATCTGTTGCGTGTCCTTGTCGAAGAGGAACTCGGCATCGACCGGCGCTGAAGCAAACCGTTCCACGTCATCGATGGCCAAATCTCGCAACGTTGGCTCGTCCAGTTCAACAATGATGGTCGCCGGTGAGTTCACCACAACTTCGGTGTGGAGCGCAGAGGCCAGACCGGCGGACGTGTACATCAGTCGGCCTTGGAATCCTTCCCGCCACAGCATCACGGGCTCACCGATGAGGTCGTTCGCACGGGCCACCGCATCGTCAACCTGCTGATTCGTGACCACCGGATCGAGGTCGGCGAGCGGCAGCGCGATCGGATTCCGGTCGAGCGTGTTGAGCGATTCGGCAACAATCGAGAACGAAGGCGGACGATCAATGAGCGCACCGGGCCGTGGATACTCCGGTACTGCGACATTGTTTTCCAGGAGTACCGCGCCCTCGTAGGCGGGTTGATCTACGACCGAGCGGTCCCAGTCGTGGAACACGACCTCGATCATCTCGTTGTCGACCGTCGTTGGGATGTCAACTACGAGCGGTGACCACCGCGCACGCGCCCAACCGATGAAGTCGGAAAGGAACCCGCCGGTGCGGCGCAGTTCGAGTGCCTCGTCGACGATGGCCTGCTCGTCGATGGCGAGCCCGGCGTCAGCCGGATCGAGGACCACGTCGACACCGTCGACGACGAATGGAGCGGGTGTCGCTACCAGGAGCCGCTCGTATTCGTTGAGTACCGCAATTGCATCCTCGGTCGAGAGACCGGAAAGGTCCACGCCGGCGGCGGAGACGCTGCGGCCGACCTGCTCCGGGTTGGCGACCTCGTCATACACATACGACCCGCCGATGATCAGCACGATCACCACGGGTATAGCTATCGCAAAAGCAATCAGAGCACGGCGCAAAACAATCCTCGTCGATCCAGTTGACCCGGAGTGTATGACAGAACACTCCTTGTGCAACAACTCTCGGCCGATAAGCCCGGTCTACGAGAACGCTGTGGGGATCTCCAGCGGGCTCCAATCCGGCTCGACGTAGTCACCGGCGGGCTGACGCTCCGGGAGATCGAGCGGCGGAGGCGTCAGATCCTCATAGGGGATCTGCGACAGAAGATGGCTGATCACGTTGAGGCGCCCGGCTTTCTTATCCTCGAGGTCCGCGAGATTCCATGGGGCCCACTCGGTGTTCGTGTGCTCGAACGTGATGTCGCGGGCTCGCGAGTAGTCGACCCATCGCGAACGAGCTGTGAGATCCATCGGACTCAGCTTCCATCGCTTCTTCGGGTCGGTGTTCCTGGCCTGGAATCGCCGCTCCTGCTCGTCGTCGCTGGTGTGCAACCAGTACTTGATCAGGATGATGCCGTCCTCGACCAGGGTCTGCTCGAACTCCGGACAAAGCACGAGAAAGCGCTGATACTGCTCCTCGGTGCAGAACCCCATGACCTTTTCGACGTTCAAACGGTTGTACCAGGAGCGGTCGAGCAGAACCATCTCGCCGGCCGCCGGCAGGTGCGGGACGTAGCGCTGGAGGAACCACTCGGTCTGTTGACGTTCCGTGGGAACCGGGAGTGCGACCGTTCGTACCACACGAGGATTCAGTCTCCTCATGATCGTCTTGATCGTGCCGCCCTTGCCGGCCGCGTCCCGACCCTCGAAGATCACGACGACGCGCAGGCCTTGGTCCTTGATCCACGCTTGCAGTTTCGCGAGCTCCGTCTCGAGCTCACCGAGCTGGGTGTTGTATTCCTTCGCCTTCATGCACCGCAGCGTAGCGGCCGCACGTCCAGCGGACTTGAAGGACTAGGAAGCCTTGCGGCGGGCCCGGTCCCGGACTCGACGCCGATAGCGGCGCCGCTCCGCGGCGTCCATGCCTCCCCAAACGCCATCGGATTGTCCCGTATCCAGAGCGAAGCTCAGGCACTCCTCCTGCACGGGGCAGGTCGCGCAGATCGTCTTCGCCGTCCGGGCCGCGCCCGGAACATCGCTGGGCGGAAAGAACACATCGGCCGAATACGACGCACAAGCAGATTGCTCGCGCCACGGCTCCTCGGTGTCGAAGTACAGCTCGCCAACCATCGGCATCATTTCGTCACTCCACGCTTCGGATTGTGTGGTGAGAACGCCGCACGTGGCGAGATTGTTCCCGGAGTGGCGGTCTCGATGCCCTACGGCGTTGGCCCTGCCGAAACGTCGTCGAACGACCATGCGAGGTCGCTGTCGCAACGAATGACACCTTCGATTCGTCCGACGAGCTCCTCAAGCAGCTTCGCGTCGGATCGGTTCGGAACCTGCCCGGAGAGCAGCACCACGCCATCGGTCACGCGCACCGACACGTCTCGAGACTCGAGCATGAGAATGCGTCGAATGACCCCTCGTTCGACGGCATCGGCGATTACCTCGTCGTCGCGGGCGAACGCGACCAAGATGTCGGCCCGGCTCACGATGCCATCGAGCCGACCGTCGGGGTTCACGACGGGAAGTCGCTTCACCCTGCGGTCAGTCATCAACCGTGCGGCTTCCGCGATCGTGGTGTTTCGATCAACGACGATGGGGTATCTCGTCATTGCAGCTTCGACCGTCGACGGGATTCGGGTCTGTTTCTCACCGAAGACGGTATCGAACATCCGCCGGCGGCCCGGCCCACGGCCTGCCTCGGCTTCGACGAAGTCCGCCTCGGTGATGATGCCGATCACAGCGTCGTCCGCGTCGACAACAGGGAGCCCCGAAACGCCGGCCTCGATCATCGCTCTCGCTGCTCGCTTCAACGACCACGTCCGCTCTGCCGTCACAACATCGGTCGTCATCACATCGACGACTCTCATCGCTCTCCCCCTCGGTTCGGACATCCGGTGGGCAGAGTCCTACTGACTCCACTCTTCGGGTGGATACTGGTGTTCATGCTTCGCTGCGACCCGGGCGGCGTAGGCGGCCGCTTCGCTGCGTCGTGACATCTCCATCTTCGCTAGGAGGTTCGACACGTAGTTCTTCACGGTCTTCTCGGCGAGGAACATGTCCTCAGCGATCTGGCGATTGGTCTTGCCGTCCGCGATCAGGTCGAGAATGCGGCGCTCTTGGGGCGAGAGTCTTCGAATGAGCGGATCATCGACGGTGTGGCCGCGCAACCGGTCGAACAACGGCTCTGCCATGGCGGGGTCGAGCAACGTCTCGCCGGCGCCGACTCGCCGGATGCTGTCGATCAGCGCTTCCGCGTCGATTCGCTTGAGGACATAGCCGGCGGCACCCGCCATAATCGCCGACATCAGCGCCTCTTCGTCGGCGAACGACGTGAGGATCAGCACCCCGACGTCGGGCCATCGATCCACGATCTCGCGACACGCCTCGACCCCCGAACCGTCGGGGAGCCGCACGTCCATCACCACGACATCGGGTACGTCGTAGCCGACGCGGCGAACCCCCTCCTTTGCGGTACCGGCCTCGCCGACCACCGTGAGGTCGTCGTAGGAGTCGATGAGAGAGCGCAGTCCCCGCCGAACGACTTCATGGTCGTCGACGAGCACAACTCGGAGCGAACCGGCTGGTTTCTTCTTGCGTGGCACACCAGCAAACTACTGCATTTGCGCACCTGACGGGGGGCTGATCGGCTGCGCCGCGGAGCGAGTAGCCTGCTCCCGTGGTGTTGCGACAGTTCACTCCGGCACGGCTCCGCGATCTCGTCGAGGGCGCCGCCGCCGTTGCAGGCCAGACCGATCTCCAGGCAATCCTCGCGACAACCGTTGAAATCGCGATGGACCTGACGGGTGCGCCACATGCAGCGCTCGGAGTCGTCGGCCAGCACGGGTCACTCGTCGACTTCGTGCACGCCGGTGTCGATCCGAATACTGCCGAATCGATCGGAGGGCCCCCCCAGGGACGCGGGGTGCTCGGTGTGATCTCGCGCGAGGGCAAGACGGTACGTCTCAACGACATCGCCGATCATCCGGACTCCGTTGGCATGCCGGAGCACCATCCCGCCATGGGCCCGTTCCTCGGCGTCCCGGTGCGGGCCGGATCGAACCTCTTCGGCAACCTCTACCTCACCGACAAGGAGGGGGGGTTCACCGACGAAGACGAGGCGCTCGTCGAGGCGCTCGCCATGATCGCCGGAACGGCGATCCGGACCGTGCGTCTCCAGCGGCGTCTGCAGGGTCTGGCAGTGGCGGAAGATCGTGAACGCATCGCCCGCGATCTCCACGACGCCATCATTCAAGATCTGTTCGCCGTTGGGCTCTCCCTTCAGGGGCAAGCGCTCAAAGTCGTCGATCCTGAGGTCCGCAGAGCACTCGAACAGGACGTCGAGAGCCTCGATCGGACGATTACGTCCCTTCGGGGGTTCATCTTCGACCTAGGTTCTCCGGCGGGAGACCAGCGGACGCTTCGGTCGGAGGTCCGCGAGCTCGTGACTCGCCTTGCGGGACCTCACGACACCGAGGTGCAGGTTGCCTACACGGGAACCTTCGACACGCTCCCCGGACATGTGATCGAAGACGCCATGCAGCTCGTTCGCGAGTCGTTGAGCAACTCCTTGCGCCATTCGGAAGCTGATCGGATCACCATCGAGATCCACGGAGGCGACGATCGGCTCGCTCTCGTGATCTCCGACAACGGCATCGGCTTCGACCCGGCACACGTCGCCTGGGGCTTGGGGCTCACGAACCTCCGGGAGCGAGCGACACGCGCTGGCGGACAGATCTCCATCGACTCGGAAGCTGCGGCCGGCACGACCATCCGGACATCGCTGCCTCTCTAGGCGCCCAGACGAAAATGCCGTTGGTAGATAGCGCCGAGAGGCGCTAGATTTCCGCATTCCGACAGCATTTGCAAATGGGGATTCATGGACCTGACGGTCGCTTCAGCCGGTGACGAAGTCACTGTTCCCGCGGGAACGACAGCCGTGATCGGCGCGGACCCGTCCGCGACGGTGCGCGTCGCTCGCCCGGGCATCTCACGCCGCCACGCAGTGGTGAAGTACGACGGATCGCATTGGGTCCTCCAAGACGCATCGAGCCGCAACGGGACGTTCCACGACGGGGCTCGTATCCAGTTCCTGGACATCACGGGTCCGACGAAGGTTCTGCTCGGACACCCGGTCGAAGGCACCGAACTCGATCTCACGCCGGTCGGTGCTGCAAAGAGCACGCCTGCGCCAAAGGCCACATCTACGCAAGCGGCGACGCGAGCCGCCACGCCGGCTGCCGCACCCGCTGCTCCGCCGGCCCAGCGCACCCGTGTGGCCCCTGCCACCGGACCTGCCGACCCTCGAATCGACGATCTCGTCGCCACCTTGAACGACACCGTGAAGTCCATCCGTGGTCTGACCTGGTCGGTCTGGGCGATGATCGCGGTAACAGCCGTCCTCGCGATCCTGACCCTCTTCGTGGGCGTGATAGGGAATTAGGCGTTGCCAGTCGCCAGCAAGGATTGAGCCTTCTCGCTTACTACTTGCTACTGGTCTTCATCTTGGGCGGACCGCAGGTACTTCTCCACTTCGGCGCCGATTTCGTCGGCTGAGGGGACTTCCTGGAACGGTTTGATGAGTTCAGGGCGCTCTTCCTGCATCAGCTCGAGCCGCTCGACGTACTCCCGCGCATCGTCGCGTTCGGAGAGATCCTCGTCAATCTGTTCGAGTTGTTTCGCCGCCTCCAAAGCCAGCTCTCCGATGGGGAATCGCACGTCCACCTGCGCACCGACCCGCTCGATCAGGCTCAGCACGCCCGGGTGGAACGGGCTCTGGAGGTAGTGCGGCACCTGGGCCCAATAACCGATGGCTGGAATCTTGTGGTCTGCAACGCCTTGACGCAACACGCTCACGGCGGCGCCGGGCACCACGAGATCATCCGGCAACACCTCGTCACCGTCTCGCAACAACTTGCCATCCGAGGTGGTGCACACCACGCGAATCGGCCGTGTGTGGGGCACGGGTGCGGGAACAGCGCCGAGCGTGACGAGCTTCGTCACGGCGTAGCGCTGGGCGAGTTCGGCGAACTCGGTGGTGAGCTCCCGCCAGCGGAAGTCGGGCTCATTCCCTCTGGCGACGAGCAAATCGACGCCTTCGACGGACTGATGCACGATCTCGAGACGGGGCCACTCAATGTCGGTGAGGTCTCCGGAGGAGAAGTGCATCGTCGGACGGGATGATCGGTAGTCGAACAGGGCATCCGGTTCGAATGCGGCGATGACGTCGCCGCCGTCGGCGATCCGATCGGCGGCATCGGTTCCCACCGAGGCCGCGTCGACCCATCCGGACAATGCCAGGAGCATGACCGGGCGGTCGAGTTCGACGTCGTTGGCGAAAGAGAGAAGGCTCATCGCCGCCGACGATACTCAGCTCTGGGAGTTCACGTCACGAGGAAGCCGGAAGCGCGAGCCGCGCCGTCCATCCTGTCGATCACACGACTCCGCAACTCGTCGAAGAACTCCGGCGTATTGAAGACATCGAGATCGGTGGCGCCCATCGGCCCGTGGGCTTCTGCGGGCAGGCGATAGTCGCCAATATCGAACCCCTGCCGCCGTTCCGCGGCATAGCCGCGTAGTTGGGTGCGCAACGCTGCTCTGGTCAGATCATCGCCCGAGACATCGAGGTCGGTGGCGATCTTGAGAGCCTCCGCCTCCATATCGGGGCTGGCGTTCGCGAACTTGCACAATCCGGTGAGGTCGTCCATCAAATACAGCGGTCCGCTCTCGGTGATGGCATCGACCCAGTAGTCCAGGTCGGTCTGCTTCTCGGTCGCATAGAGCATGAACGTTCGCATCGACATGTGGCCGCCGGCCAGGGCCCACGGGAAGCCCGGATTCGTTTGAGGCTGGTAGGCCGGATACTCGATCCCCTTCGAGTGCATGGCGTATCCGGTCTCACCCATTCGGTCGGACAGTCTCTTCACCCCACCACCAAGATCCGGTAGCACTCCGGCGGCCACGCTACGGATCGCCTGTTCCACGGCTTCAACGTCCCCGTAACTCAGCCCATCGAGCAGAGCGGGGCCGTTGCGACGGTTGTACTCCATGACATAGCCGAGCGTCACTCCGAGGGAGATCGAGTCCATACCGAGCTCGTCGCAAAAGCGAATGAGCGACAGCGCGGCATCCGCGTCGTAGATCCCCAGGTTGGAAGAGAGCAAGGCGATCGGCTCGTAGTCGACCTTTGCCCGGAACCGGCCGGCTTCACCGTCGGGTTCCTTGTCGTAGACATTCTTGTGGCACCGGATGCCGCAGAGGTAGCAACTCTCGGCCTTGACCACGTAGGGCCCGTCCTCGACGGTTGGGCGGTACAACGCGATCGCTTCCGCGGTGCCCGGCGGTGAGAAGTTGAACTCAGGAAGCGCCTCTTCCTCGTGCATCCACTTCACGTTCCGCCACGTGCCGCCGCGGTCGTCCGGGAGATCCCGGTAGCGGGCACTTGCAGGCCCCACGCTGATCTCGCGATTGATGTCGCGCAGGCCACGAGTCCGACCGGGGTCGGGACCGTCGGCAGCAATCGCCCAAAGGTTCTTCGAAGCCATGACGCCGCCGTATCCACCGCGGCCGCAGAAGCGCTGCTTGGGATCGCCGGTCTTGAGTTGGTTGTCAGTAGAGAGGCCGATCGCTGCGTAGCGCATTGTCTCGTAGTGCTCGGCCGCTGGGCCGATCGATGCGAAATGAGCGTCGGGATACCGGCCGAACAAGATTTGGATGCGTTCGTTGATCGTGTTCCCGGCGAGATCGGCTGCATCGAGGAATTCGAACAGGGCCGGGCCGCCGTCATCTCCCGGCGTCAGGTGGATCAATGTGGGCTGCGCTGCGCGCCCCGTGAAGATCACTTCGTCGATGCCGAGGCCGCGGAGCTTGGTGCCGAAGTGGCCACTTCCCGCGCTCCACATGAGGCCCGGCGCACCGCTGTCCGAAACCTTCAGCGGCGAGTAGCCGTGGAAGAAGGTGCGAAGTCCCGTCATCACGCTCGTCCCGCTCAGCAAGCCAAGGTTCATCACGAGGGGTGCCGACGCCGCGTACGGATCGTCGACTGCGACATCACTCAGCAGCTTCATCGCCCGAGCGATTCCGCCCAGCGCATCGTCCAGATCCTCACTCAGAACGGTCTCGAAGTGAACCGTCTGACAAGTGAGATCGACGCTATATCGGCGAATCTCTATCGACGTAACCGCAGGCGCTGCGCTCACATTCACGATGCTTCATCCCTTCGCTCGCCGCCGCATAGTAGTGAGCGAGTGTGAGATCTCGACAACGGGAGGACCTACAGGTACAGGCCGGTGTGGTCCTCGTTCGTCGGCGCTTCGAGCGCGTGGCGCCGTCGCACTTGCTCGAGTTGCTCCTGAGCCGAC
>RCNG010000087.1_pt1 | contig 34305 bp, 60 predicted proteins | sample 2041371 | NCBI WGS metagenome assembly RCNG01 (sample SAMN09708227, study PRJNA481090) | Marine sediment metagenome, whole genome shotgun sequencing project. | biome: marine sediment; feature: ocean; material: sediment; isolation source: Sewage treatment plant 1 marine sediment (STP1) ... | reverse complement strand
AGGCGCACGTTCCCGAGTCCGCGCCTACCAGAAACGCCAGAAATGGTTCCTTATTTACTTCGTCTGGTAAGTTATCTATAACTAACGCTAAATATAAGGAAGATTTTACACCTTTAGATAATAAATGTAAGTGTTATACTTGCCGGAATTTTACCAAGACATATCTGCGTCATCTATATATGTCCAAAGAAATGCTCGCTTCAATTTTAGGGACCATCCACAATCTTTATTTTATGTCTTCTTTAATGAAAAATATAAGATTAGCTTTATCAGAAGATAGATTATTAGAATATAAAGAAGAATTTCTTGCAAATTATTTAGATTAATTGATTAAAAATTACTTGCTAAATAAAATAAAATTATGTATAATTTAGGAGTATTTTTTAAAATTAAAAAAGAAAGGTGTGATTACTTTTTTAGGTTTTTTAGTAAGTTTTTTTACTCCGTTGCTTATTGCTTGAGTACCTTTTACAAGTCCTGCCCCTACTCCTGCACCTAATGCTGTAGCTGCTACTGCTTCACCAGGACTAAACTCATCTTGTACGCCTGCTCCAATAGCTGCATCTTGTCTAGCTATATCATCAACCCCTGTGTATATAGCGCCTTCTGCTGCTCCTACTGCTGTCTGATTTTTTAGAAAATTCATAGCACCTTTTTTTAACATAGTTTTTACACCTGTCTTAGCTGCTGTAGTCGCTGCTTGTTTACCTGCAAAGCCCATACCTAAAGTGCCAATACCGATATAAGAGGCAGGATCTAACCCCATCTCTTGAAATGCCCTAAGTACACCATTCCCTGATATATCTTTTTTATCATACATATCCATCATATAGAAAAATGATAATTTAGTCTTATCATCTGCATCTTGCAACTTTGCTGTATAGTTGATAGTGCCTAATGTAAGATTATAGTTAAACCTACTCATCATGTCTAAGCCTTGTTTAGCTAAATCTTCATCTGCACCACTATACTCAACCCCTTCTAGCTCTCTATAAACATCCTTAGATGCCTCTATCCAATTAGTATCTTTTTGAAGTTCCTCTTCAGTAACTGAGTATGAGTCATTATAAATCTTATCGCTCATCTCTTTAGTCATAATTTGTTGTTCATTCTCTGTATAATCAGCCATTATTCAAAATCCTCAAAGAGTTGTGTAGACGCAGTCCATTTGCTTTCCATCATATTCATAAAATTACCTAAAGTCTCGCCATAAGTAGTCTCTGATTTTTTCTCACCTTCTAGCTTCTTAGCTTCTCTATCGGCTTTACGCTTAGTCACAATTTCTTCTTTTAACTGCTTATGTTGTTTGATGTACTTATCAGCTATAGAAATAGACTTACTCGATCTTTGCTCGGGGGGTAATGTTTCTACTTCAGCAAAAAAGTTTTTATATAGCTCATCATATTCTTTCATATTCTTATTGTTAAAGTCCATTTGTGCCATAAGAGTACCATCTATAATGTTAAAAGTTCTCTTAATGCGATCCTTAGCCTCTTTACCACTCTGACTAGATAGCCAATTATTTTCATCGCCTATCTCAGCTCTACGCTGTTTAATTAAATCCCATTTACTACTATCTGTTAAGTGAGGACTATTATATATCTCATCCTCTGTAAAGTCTAGGATATGTACCTGAAACATAAGCTTTTTATCGCTCTCATCAGCTATTTTTCCCTTCATTTGTAACTTTTTAGTGTATGTAGCATGAGTAGCTAAGTCTATATTGTTAGTTGTTAGAGCATTGTCTACTTCTGTAGTAGTTAGTTCTCCCTGCACTAGAGACTCGTTAAAGTTATTAACAGCTTTAAACTCTTTTAGCTTAAAGTCTACCTCTCCTGCTTGTAATTCTTGATTGTATACTTTTATATCTGTAGCTATTTGTGATTGAATACTTTGTCTAAATGCTTCAACATCTTTATCATTTAGTATGCCCTGGTGATCCATCTTTTTAAAATCATCATAGAATTTGTAAGAGTCTCCACTATTAATAGATGAAGTTAAACCACGTTGCATATTAGATAAGTAAGCACCTTTCGCTATTTTTCTACGTTCCATAAGAGCCATATTAGGAGCAATTAGGTTACTATCTACCATTGTCTGTAGGTTTACATCTATTTCAGTTTGAAGTCTTAGAGCCTCTTCATTATTTACTCCAAAAGCAGCATTAAGCGACTCTACATCCATACTCATTTTAGCTTTAAAGTTATCTAGTTGTAAACCTCTTTGCTGTTTAGTTTGAAGTGTAGCTATTTGCCCTCCAAACTTTTGCCCTTGTATCCCTAACTTAGCAGCTACATTTTGCTTTATATCTAAATCCGTAATTGTGCTAAGTGTACTTTTTGTATAAGCACCCCATGACTGAGCAAAAGAATTAGTATCATATTTATTTGCAGTCTCTTGAGCATTTAAAATAGTTTTACCTAGATTATTCCCCCCTACCTCTACATTAGCAATTAATGCACTGTTAGCAGTCTTTTTATATATATCTTGAGCTACTGCAGCTACATTATCGCTATTTATTCTGCCCTCTTCTACATCTTTTAGTGCAGCTTGTACAGTCTCATTTGTTATCTGAGGCTCTGCAAGTTGTACAGTCTCATTTGTTATCTGAGGCTCTGCTAGTCTTTGTTGTAATCTTTGACCTGCGTTAGCTACTTGCATGATGTTACTACTAGCTCTGCTCCCATATTGTACGCTTGTATTTATAGGCTGTCTAGCTTGTGTAGGAGTTATCATGTTATAAACCTTGATACTTGAGCTGCGCCCTTGCCTAGTTCAGCAACACTACTTAGTAATCCAAATCTTGCAGCTGATGATCCTGCCGCTCTACTTGAAGAAGCATCCATTAATGTAGCTACTTTTCTAGCTTGTCCTGTAAGTCTTATTCGTTCTTCATCACGTCTTACATTTGATACACTTGTCTCGGCAATAGCTGATACTGAGCCACCAGATCGACCTGAAGCTGCATTTATTACGTTTTGTAAAGCTAGAGTATTAGCTAACTCTGTCTCTTTATCTGCCATTATGAACTGAGCGTCTATGCCTATTTGTCTAGCATTAATCTCAGCCATAGCTGCTTCATGTTCAAAAGCTACTTTCTGTGCTTGTCCTGCTTGATATGCCATAAAAGCACCTGTTATAGCTCCTACTGCCTGAAACCCTGCTACAATATTAGTAGTTGGGGTAGGAGTAGAGGGTGATGTAAATTGTGTTTGAGTAGGGCTTAATTGTTGTGCTTGACCTCCAACATTAGGCCCTATACTACTCGTTGCTCCAAAAACAGCCATTTGTAACCTTTCTTAGTATGATACTTCGAGATCTAATGATAAAAGGGTCATTGGATCAGGGTTCTCTTGTGTAATTTCCACTTGCGCTTTAGTATTATAACCTAATAAGTATACAGATTCAATACCTGTAATAGGTGCAAACACTTGATCTAGTGCATCTCCAAACTTTCTATTAGTAACTAAGTTGCCATTTACATATATACCTCTTGATTCATATAGAGACAATATACATCTTGTGATACGTCTAGGAAGGTGTATTATGTTACCCTCACTTTTAGTATTAACAGCTACAGGGAGTGTTTTAACCTTAACTGTATAGTTTAATCCTGCATAGATAACATCTACTGTATCATCAGCATAAGCATAGTAAGTACCTGACTCATCTACAGCAGCTATTGCAGTTTGTGTAATACTATCACCTACCACTCTTATCTCATTATCAAACAATACCTGGTCTACTTCTACTTTCTCTGCTGTAGTAGCACTGAAAGTATGGTCCAATAAGACACTATCATCTAATACCTCTAAGTATTCGGCACCATCACGCTCTACTATAAAGCTTACTACATCTGATGTAACCGTAACTCTTTTAAAAGTACCGGATGTAGTCCATTTAGTCCACCCTGATATATTCTCGCTTCTCATAGTGTTAAATACTGCTACTGTACCATCTGCATTTACTAGATATAAAAGATTAGATACTGAAAGGCTAGACCCTCTTACTATGTCTAAATCTTGCACATCATTTATTATATGTTCGGCTAATATGCTTAATGGTGGTGTAGTATATCCGTTCTCTGTATCATTATATAAAAAACCTCTTAGTGTCTTGCCGTACCTATCCATAAAATACGTAGAACCATCTAAAGTAACAGGCTTAACTCTCTTAGCTCCGTACCCTGTTTGTCTTAACCAAGCACTAGATGTAGGAGTAATTATATCTTCTGTATTTATAAACTCTCCACTTGCGGTCATTACCTGTAAATTTCTACCTGATACTACATTCTGAATAGCATTAAATTGGTCTGTATCAAGAGTATCAAAAATTCCATCATCAGCTTTTACACTTGTTCCGCCTGTATCAAAGTTATAAAAATCATTTATTACCGATGCCCATATGCTTGTAGGTTTTGATTTTGAACCACCGAACCATAATCTACCTTGATGAAAAGTACAAGTTCTTACCCATCCTCTATCAGTATTATCATATACGCCTAATGATCTCCAATTAGTAGTGTTACTAAAATCATCAGTGGCTAAATCAACTCCTACTCTAATTGTTTCTGCTAGATAGAGATAACCATCTAGCCCATTTATATCATTTCCATCATTATTGTATACAATATCAAAAAGAGCAGTCGTTATTACTTGGGAAGTCCCATCGTTTGTGTAGTCAGGAGTTTCTGCTGTAACTCCCCATACATCAGACCTTTGCCCTAACACTTCCCAATTAGTAGTATTTGCATAAGCTTCCGTTGATAAGTCAATAGCTACTCTTTGTGTAACAGCTTTATATAAAAGGTCTGAGATGTTTAAGTTCGTGCCTACTTCATCATATACAATCTCGCCTATTTCTACAGTAGTAGTAGTCGAAGTACCATCATTTATATAATCAGGTACTAAAGTAGAATCAAAATCAAATTTAGGTATATTTGTAAGGGGTATATCAGAAATAGCCCATGCAGTATCAGAGCCTTGTCTTTGTACTTGAATAGGGTTAAAGTCTTCATGTGTGATTATTACTGTGTCTGCACTCTGTATAATATCCATCTCATTAATTTGAGTGCTTGTTAGTGGTGTGCCCCATGCTTCAGTAGCTAAAACTGCTCCACTACCAGGTAGGTACACTTTTATATTTGCTGTACTCATTACCATTACGTAATTTTGAGAGATACTAAACTCAAAACTAAAAAGCCTAGAGCCTGTTGCCACCCCTGTAAGATATTTAAGTCCTGATCGTCTTTCCATTCCACCATGAGGCATAATTACAACATTTTCAGCTTCTTCTACAGCGCTATAATACTTTTCTAGGTCTATTCTTCCCAATAGAGTAGGTGCTATAACCCCTGTAATAAGGCTATTTTGTATGGCTCTTGTGCGTGCCATTAGTTTATCCCTGTAAGTGGACTATCTTGTATTGCATTTTGAGGTCTTGAGCTACTATCTGTGAACTTAGCACGTCTTAACGACCTTTCATATAAACCTTCCATTGTTTGAGCACGTTGAGAGTTATCAGTAATAGGTATAGCAAACTGAGCAGCTAAGAAAAATTCTAAAGTCTTAACAAAATAAGAAGGTAATAAAGTTTCATCTACTCTATATCTATAGTCTATAAATACTTCAGGACTATTGCTATATAGTTTATCTCCATATATCTCATAATCAGTTAAGTTTTGCTCTTTTTCTACTGTAATATTATCTGTTGGCAGCTGGTATTGATATGAGAACTCATTTAATGGCGATTCTGTAAGTCTTGCTAGTTGTACTTTCTTAGTAGCAAATCTCCATGAGTGGTTAGCTAAGATATCTTCATAAGAAGCTTCGTACAAAGCTGTACCTACTAAACCTTCAGTACCTTCAGATAGAGATGATATAGGATTAGCACCTATTAAAACCATAGCGTTAGATATAATTTGTATTTTTTGTGCCATCTTATAATCCTTTAGAGTGTCCTAGTCACATTAGAGAAACTAGGACACGAAAAACATTAAGCTACTGCTACGTAACCTGTCACTACTACATCAGCTGCTGATATAGAAACTATATACAATGCTACAGGAACAGTAGTAGAAGTAGAGATAATGATATCCCCTACTGCTAAAACGTCTGCAATCTCATCAAAGAAACTATCAGCAATTACTGCTGCTTTAGTATCTGCTGACCCATCATATGTGAAAAACTTAGGAGCGTTAGAACCTGCCCCTATATTACCTGATAAACCTGTTCTGTCAAAAGCCATAATCTACTCCTTACGCTTCAGTTGCTTGGTATTTTACAACACCATCAATGTCTCTAATTACTGCATTAGCTTTTAAGTTACCTGCTGATAACCATGACTTTTTAACCGCAATCCAATCTACAGAAGTAGTCATGTCAATACCATTAGCATAACCAATAGATGTTTCATGCCATGCAAAACCATCACGTACTGCTGCAGCTTTAGGTAAACCACCTTCATCACGAACACCAATTAAGTGGAATTTGAATCCCATAAATGTATCAATGTCACCACGCACAAGTGCTTGTACTGTATTGTAATCACTTGATGTAACTTGAGTAGTATTCAATAGTGAGTTTTTACCACTTGCACTAAATGTAATGTGTCTACCTTCTGAAGGAACCTCATTATCATCCATATACTGAGCAATGCCTGTAAGTTTTGCGATATTTAAGTTAGTATCTGCTCCACCTATAGCAGTTCCTACTAAGCCGCCTACTGAGCCTGGTACTGCAGTTGCATTGTATGTACCTGCTGCCATAGCATCAATTTTGTACTGATCATCTCTACGACCTAAAGCACCTGCAACAGTCATACTTAACTCTTTAACCTCATCAAAATTCACATCTTTAGCGTTATAAATATCAGTATACTCATTTGCTTCCCAATCTTGTAATAGACAAGGGATAAGAGCATGGTCTACATTCATAGCTGTTGCATCAGCCGATGGAGCAGTACGCTCAGTTGCTTTACCTTTACCCATTTTTCTAAATTGATAATCGTTACCGACTACACCCATACGCTCTGTTGTTGTACCTTTTAAAGTAGCTGACATAGTTTGGTAGGCGTGTTTTACTTCCGTATCAAACTCAGTCTTAGCTACTGATGATAATTCTTTTGACATTATCTATCCTTTTATTAAAAATTTTGTTTTGTACGGATTGTTTTGGTATTTGGCTCTAAAAGAAGAGTCAAGCTTAATCCTAAACTTTAACGCCTTTACCTTTTAAGAGCCTCTTGAGAGGGTATTCTTTAAGTGTAAGTAGTTGTTCTGCAATAATTATATCATAAATGTTACTAAAAGTAACACTATTGGGTTTAATTTACTATTTAAAGGATTAATGCCGATAGGTTTATTGTATTTTAATATACTTTAGTAAAGGATTCTCAGATGCACAAATCACTAGAATTACTAGTTGCAATGATAGATGAAGACAAGATAACCACTCAAGAAGTTTTAGAGGCTGCTGGGTATAAGGTTGAGACAAAGTATAAAGACATAATAAAAAAGGGCTGCAATATTGGCTACGATGAAAAGATTGTGGCTTTTAAGGAGTTTAGATGATTCTAATAAATAGTTTTTATGATCCTTCGGTGCTAGGGGACAGAATTGAATTAGTTTATCGTGATTTTACATATAGCGAAGTAGTGTACAAGAATGATGATTTTACTGTAGAAGATAGAATGAAAGAGCTTAAAGAAAATGTACCTAAGCACTATGATGAGATTTTTAAAGAAGCTGTAGAGAAAGAGGATGAGTGGAATTCCTCTGTGTTGAACTTTAAGGAGGAAGACAATGACTAGGGAACAAGCTTTAAGTAGCATGAGTGTTGCTAAGTATGGGATGACGTATGATTCAGGTGGAGCAGGAAGCTTTACGGGGCATGAGGGATTAATAAATAAAATCTACGATGATTTCGAGGAAGATAAGTGTGAGACTTGTCTATATAAACCTAGTAAAGATGACTCGTGTTGGATGTCATGCATACACAATAAATTTGTTATTGAAGATTGTTGGACAAAAGCGGACAAAGTAGATGGGTAGATATTTAATTAACGAGGATGATGCCGATGAGATAATGGATTATTTAATAACACTCGATGATTCTTATGCTGAGTATCTTGCAGAGAAGATATTTATTATCTCTAATTATATTGAGAAAGACTTTGAGGTATATGCTAGCAGGATTCTTGAAAAGAAGGTAGAGAAAGAGGATAAAACCCCCTAACTCTTATTTTATTAATTGTGCTTTTTTAGCATTATATTTCTTTCTATAATCAGGGTCATCCATCATACGCTTACCATCTTTATCAGTAGCTAACTGCATTTTCGCCAACTCTTCCTCTGCTGTTTCAGTTACAGCTTTTGTAGTATCAGCTTTAACCAGCTTAGAATTTTTAGTCATTCCTATAAGCTTCTCTATTACTTCTACTTGTCCTGCTGTTTGCGCTAAGCCTTTGAACTGTTCAAATTCTTCAGGAGCTAAGTTATTTTTAGCCCATTGAGATATATTGCCTAGTCTTTCATCAGCTCTATCGCCTAAAGCCTCTTTTGCAGCAGTTGCATCTTGCTCTACTTGTGACATAGCTAACTCATTAACTTTTTCTACTAGTCCTGCTAAACCATCATTACTTAATTGATTTACAGCACCCCACTCAGCTACAATACTCATTAGAGGATTTTCAGCAAAATCTACGCCTTCTATCTCATAGTTACCATCTTTAGGTGAACCTGTGAATGAGCCGAACTTACTCTCTAGCTCACCATATCCTTTAGCTTGGTCTGATACTGTTTTATATTTATCAGATTTAAACCATTCAGGGGCATCACCCTCTCCGCTTATGCCCTCTGCAAAAAGAAAAGCAGGTGTATCATCAGTAGTTGCAGGAGGTGTTGTTACCTCAGTTGTCTCAGTTGGAGGTGTTGTTACCTCAGTAGTAGTTTCTGTAGTTGTTGCAGGTGTCTCTCCACCATCAGGGATTAATGACATAATGTATCCTTAGTTTTATTTTGAGCGAACTCAGTAAGATGTACATTAGTACACCCTATGAATTAACTGATATTAGATAGTTCTATACGTTGAACAATCTCTTTTACATGGTTAGCTCTACCTTGCTTAACCCCTATGTCTAGGAGGTTATCACCCTGTTCAGCAATAGAGCCAACTAAGTGCATTTTTACCATATGCTCTAATACATACTTTCCATCATCAGTGTTAAATAGCCTGTAGTAAGTATCATTTAACTGTTTAACCTCTGCTTCATGCTCTGCTTGAGTTAATGCAATACGTCTACGCTCTTTGAGAGCTTTCAATGTGATAAAGTTTAGTATCATACCCATTATTGAGCACCTCCTGGTTGTTCTTGCTGTAGTTGAGCTTGTGCAGCCATAGCTTGCTGTTGTTGAACTTTGTACACATTCTGTTCTTCAGGTGTTCTAAGAAGTTCAGCAGGTACCCCTATGTTTTTAGCTACAAAGACAGGCACATCTTCAAATTTAACCTTCTCTCCAACTGTCTCAAGTGGCATACCAATAGCTTGTAGTGTCTGAGAGAACTCTACTAATACATTAGTATCCATTTGGTCTTGCTGTTTAGCTAAAGGAGATGTAAACTTAATAGTAATCTCTTTACCATCTACTCTAATAGGTTGTATCTTACCTGCTTTTTGTAATACATCTACAATACGCTTAATGAGTCTCTCAAGTAGTTCAGTTTGAAAGCGACTAAATGCAGCATTAGTAATCTCTGCTGTTTCTTGTGTACGCTCTTGTACTTCTCCTAAAGTTCTTACAGGTGTACGACTTACCTCACCTAAAGCATTATTAAACAGAGTCTTATTGATTAAATCCTGCTTTTGCTCTATCTTTAATTGAGATATTTGAAAATCTCCTGCTCTCTCTAAAGCTTTTAAAGAAGGGTTTTGATTATTATTACTTGCTACAGGAATTACTGTACCAGGAACTAATCTAATGTTGTAAGGATTTATTACACCATCATCACTAGCAGTATATACACCACTAATTGCTAAACCTGCATTTTGTAGGTCCATCTCTGATACTTTATTCAATACCTTAATATCATATAGTAATTGAATAATTCTACCTAAGCCGTAAATGCCCTTAGAAGCTACACGCTCTCTAAAGATTATGTAAGGGTTTGTATCATCTACTACCTCATAAATTACATCTTTTGTGTCTATGCTATATATTATATGGTCATACTTTAAATCAGCATTTTTAGTAACAGCTTCTACTAGTTTTACCTCAGACATAGGATCTACAGTTAATGCTTTTTGCATTTCAGAAGTTATCTTAGCACCTGGAATATCAGCTTCAATATCTTTGATAGGCATTGTAAATGTCTTAAATACATTCTCTACTATACCTGTAGAAGAGTTTTCCATTACTATATCTTCTACGCCTACAGAATCAAAAGTAAGAGAGCTTTCTACCCCATCACCTTCCTCGCAAGTAATAATACCGGTAGATATTCCTACATCTTGAAAAGCCTCGTTTATCTTAGTATTAAAGTTTGAGTGATTGAGGTGGTCATATATGATATCAGTAATATCATCTAAATCAGGTTGTACTTCATCTGCTGTTACCTCATCAACTTCACTGCCAGGGATAAGCTTAAACCACTCTCTCCACGGTGGCACTAATTGTTGCTGTACTTTATCTGCATACACACCTAAGCCGATAATAGCTGTACTATCATAGATTTTTAGTGTACGCTTTCCGCCTGATAGAGTATGAAAATACCCCTTATCAGGAAGTGCGTAAGTGTAGGCATCTCTTAATACACTATAGTAGTCATTAAAAGCTGCTGTAGCTCTTGAGCGTCTACTATCTAACTTTGCTATGTCATTACGTGTCTTTGCCATTACTCAGCCTTTGCTAATAATTTCCCGATAAGCTTATCTTCTTTCATCTGAGATGCACCTCTGATTTGACAAGCTTTTGCTAAAGTTCTAAGCTCATCCATATTATAAGCTGCTTTAATCTCTTCAAGTGATTTACCCTCTAAGTCTGTTATAGATAGTGTTACTACTGTATTGCGTGGATCACTCTCCTCTGATATACTATCCTTTTGCTCATATTCTGCATTAGTCTCATCAGTTTCATTATCTTTTACCTCATTAGTAGGAACAGGAATAACTGCACCAGGCTCTAATTTAATATCACTTAAGTCTGCATCGTCTGCTATTGTGTAGGTTACAGGGACCTCTTTATACGTACTCTCAAAAGTATCTTTAGGTACTCTCCACGAATCAGTAGCGTCATTAGAGTTTATAACCTCATAATCACCATCTTTAAAGCGACCTATTACAGTAACTGTTTGAGTCTTTACATAATCTAACTCTTGTAATACAGGCTTAGATATCTCATTGGCTTTATTGGTAATGCTTTTAGCTTTATCTTTAGGTATGCCTTTATAATCTACCTCAAAAGCAGCTTTAGTAACTCTAAGTAGCTCGCCATCTTCACATTTTACTTCTGCATCACCATTAGTAAATATTCCCTCTAGCTTGACAGTATCTTTACCATCTGTAAAAAATACGTCACCTTTGACTTTGCTTGACTTCTTATTTTCGTTACTCATATTACGCTCCTAATGTTGTTTTTAGATTTGTGTCTACGCCTGTTTCAGCACCAAAAAGCAATCCTGTTCTTCCTGAAGTGCCTTTTATTAGCCTTCTTTGTGACTCAGCTAACTCTTCAGATGATCTTTTCTTCTCTTCTTCTGCTAGTGCTTCCTGTTCATCTTGAGCTAAAGTAGCTGCTACTCTAGACTTTTTAGCTTCTTCTTCTTGTTTCTTTACTTGTTTGCTAGTCTCTACCGCCCCTGCTACAGTAGCTAATGAACTTAAAACCAATGCTGTAGTTGCCATAACTATAAATCTCCCTTGCTGTAAAACTTCAATTCACAATTATATCTTAATTTTAGATTATTTGCTATTTTACTAGGAAGAGGGTAGTAGGATTGCAAAACTACCTTACTATTATTTTTAATGAGAGCTACTATATCTTTTTGCATAGTACGAGAAAACTTAGCATTTGCTCTAGTGCCTGAGTTTATATAACACACACCATCTACGAAAGTATGAGCTATTACACCATCAGGATACATAGTCACATCATTAGTAGCTAATATCTCTAACCACCCAGGAGAGATTCCTTTTCTAAATACGTGACCTAACCAGGCAAGTAGTTCCAAGTGTTTTATATTTGTCTTTTGTTCTATCATCTGTAAGCTCCTCTATAACTGTATTATAAGGTATTAAATCTTTTAGCTGACTAGCTATACCCTTGCCCCTAAGGTTTTTAGGTACATATACTCTAATTATTTTAGCTACTCTTACACCTAGAGTATTGATATGTATTGGATGATACACTAAGTAAGACTCACCTATCTGTATGTGTTTGTATCTAATAATGTCTTTAAATGTAAGTAATGCAGCTTGCAGTAGTGTAGTTTTATGAGCCAACTTATAAGTAAGTATATGCTCTTTAGCTACTATGTTGTGTCCTCTTATTATCTTCATGTAGTTTATCATCCTAAAGGGTCCCAATCTGTATTTATTCGTATAGGTGATGTAGCTTTACTAAACTTATTACTACTCTTTAACTCTCTACTAGCTCCTGTACCATCTACTAAGAACTCAAAAGCATTACATATGTGAGAGTACATACCTTTATCAGGCTTATCTTTGTATTTATCTCCACTTACATTGATACGCTTGTACTCATAACCACCATTTAAACCTTTTCTAAGTGACTTGCACTTGCTAGATATTAGAATAGCTGGCTGTCCTACTAGCAATTGTCCAAACTTAGTCTTAACAGCCTCTACCATAGTAAAAGGTGAGCCTGTATGTGATGTTCTTGGGTGTAAATCTGCATTATTATATACTTTAAACATAGTATCATCAGTTACTTGTCCCCTAGTGTTAGCAGCCCATGGGTCTAACCAGCTCTCAAACTTAAAGCCTTCATAGTGTAGTTTCATATGAGCCTCTAATACCTTACTAAAATCTGTAAGACTTACATCATCACTTACCATCTCATCAAATACTACTAATCTTCCTAGAGGGTCCATCTGTCCTATTACAAAACCACTCCATCTACCATTATCTCCACCACATATAAGAGGTAATGACTTAGTTGGAGGTTGTAATAATTTCTCATCTATACAATGTAGTTGATCGTTGTACTCAGGATATACAGGCTTACCTGTTTGTAGGGGGATAAACTTAACTTTATACATAACATCTATGTAATCTTGAGTCTTTCCATCTACTTGACCTCTATAGTATTCATAAGGTAAGTGTTTTAGGTTCTCAGCTTCAGGATTAACGGAGTTATCTTCTAGTAGGGCAGGAGGTTGAATGTATAAGCCCCATCTCTCAGGTCTTTTTTCTATAAACTGCTTATATATCCATGTCTCATTATCAAAAGCATTAGTATCAGCTATTGCTTGTGCCTTAGTAGCACCTGGACCATTAGCCGGAGCAGGATATCTACCTAAACGTGATGTAACATTCTCTAAGGCTTCTTTAGGTAACTCTCTAAGCTCATTTAAGTAAGCATAAGTAATCTCTAGTGATAGCAATTTGCGCATATCGCCAGGTTTATCTAGTGCTCTAAATAAAAACTCTACTCTTACATCATCATGCTCATATAGTGCAGTAAGATTACCCCAATTAAACTTAAGTAAGTCGCCATAATAACCTTCAAAAGATTTAATAGTAGTATCTCTTAACTCTACTGATGTATTACGTATAACTGCTACTCTTGATCTTCTTATGCCATCATTATCAGGCTCTTGCTCATACATTAACCTATCTAACTTAAGAATACTACCTAAAGTTTTTCCTGATCCAATAGGTCCAATAATAAGAGATACTAAACTATCATCTAAGTAGTAGTCACTTACTACAGGATATAAGTCTATTTGCATTAGATCTCTGATAAACCACTTATAGCAGTATGAGGCTCAATATTAATTGGTGTACCTGTTCTTTGACCATTAGCATCTGCAAGAAAGAGATTAACTTGCTCTAAAGATGTTTCACCATTTAATGCAGCACCTGCAAATACTGCACCTGCTTTGTATGTTACTGTTGGATCACTTGCTAAGATAACGTGTTTTCTAGCTATATAGTTTGCCATAATGTAGTCCTTTTGATTTTATAATTGCATATTGTAACATAATTAAGAGATACCCTTATTATAATATACAGATACTTCAGGAGATACTCCACCTGTTAAAGTGAGTATGTTTGCTCTTATTATAGGAGTTGCTTTATTAATGATGTGGAACAATGCTATGCCATCTACCAACTCTGCAGCAGTTACTTCATGATTAGCTATTGTAGTAAAGGCATTGCCCGTAACTGATCCCTCTATACATAAAGTTAATGCAGTTGGTGATCCTATAAAGTCTACTTGAACACTAGCTACAGCATTTACCTCATCTTTGTCTTGTATCACTACAAAAGGTTCACTTAGTCCTATGGTTGTTGCGTCTTTAATTAGTGTTATCATTATAAACCAACCACATGACCCTGTACTTTAGCATTTACGGTAATGAGTCCTGTTAAATTATCTTGTATTAACATTTCTAAAAAGTCACCATTTTCACCTTTTAAATCAGGGACTGCTCCTGCAACAAACTTTATACTTGCTGTTGCAAAAGTTCCATAGTCTCCACCACCGCTCTTTAATACATAGTCTACTTTACCAAAATCTAGCCCTATTTCAGCATTGTTTTTCCAATTAGTATTAGTTCTATATTTGTTGACTAACCCATTATATCCTCTAAAAGTTATCCCATTTACTAGAGCTGTTATATCTCCAAATTTAGATGAGTCGCTTGCCCCACCATGCGTTAAACTTAATGTTACAGTTATTATGTGCCATTCTTGGTCTAAGTCAGGGATAATCTTGAATGATTGTGGAGCTACTAATGTGCCTAGAACATTCATATTTATAATTACTTTTTCTACTATATCACCAATGGAAAAAGCATTATCTAATGGTCTGTCTAGTGTTAATACATTCCCCACAACATTAGTTATAGATGGAAAAGTTGTTTCTATTATACCGTCTTCTATTTGAATACTATTGCCTACTATAAAGCCTGTTGAATCAACAACAGTAATCGAAGTATCTCCTGCAACTATTGCAACTGCTAATGTTGTACCCACTGCTGCGTCGTGTTGATGGAAGTATTCATTAATAGGTACATTATGAACATCTGCATCATGTACGTTTATTGCTCCCCTAAAAGAACCAATAGGATTACCACTACCATCTAATAACTTTACCTCATTACCATATATCTTAGTCTCATCACCTGACATTATATATCCTTATGTGCTACGTAAATAGTAGTCTTATCAGTTTTCTTTACATCTTTAACGCTAATTTCTTGTAGCAGTATAACATTATCTAGCTTCTCTCTGTAAATGAAAGGGGGTTTGCTTCCTGCTTTCTTAAGTTCTATGCTTTTAAGGATGAAGTCTATACTAGCTACGTCTTCTGTCTTTCCTGTACGTGAGTTGTATGCTTGTAGTTTCATATTACTTTTCCTTCTTCTTCGTGGGGTTTACATTGATAGTTCGCTTTACGATAGTTCCTGAATGTTCTACTTGTTTCTTCTCTACATAGATACCTTCCATTTTGTTTAGAATATCCATTGCTTTTGTATCCCCATCTCCAATTAGCTCTGATAGTATTACTTTTCTTTCATCTATTGATAAAATCTTCTTACTATATCTTTGCTTTCTTAATTCGTCTATCCTTGCGGAAACTTTGGGGTTATGTCGTACAGCGTGGGCTTCTCTCCATATTGTAGTCTCTTTCATGTTATCAGTAGAGTAATTTTTCCTGTAAGCATCTGAGGCATTATCATTATTTGTTATACAAGAAATAGCAAAGCCTTCTTGATTATCAGTTAGCCTTGCTTGTGTCTTTTTAGGTTTAGAGGTATCTTTAGCCAAGGCTCGCTCCTTGTTTGGTTTCCCATATTATAGCACAAGTCTTTTATCCCCATATAGATTGTTCATTAATAGCCTCTGTTATCCCTAATGTTATGAGTGCTATAAATAATGCTATGCCTGAGATTAGCTCTATTGTTTTCATTGTTGTATTCCTGTTACTTTTTCTAAATCTTCTATTATATCTTGCAAGTCTTGGTCGTCATAATCAATACACTGGTTTAGATATCTTGCAGTAATATTTCCATGACCTGCTATATATACTATGTCCCCACCCTTACCATCTTCACTTAAACTAGCGAATATCTTTGTGCCTTCGCTGTCTATCATATCTTCCATGTGTATTGCTAGTGTTGATGGGTCTATTACGTGATACTCGTATAGCTCTATTCGTTCATCCTCACAAGGTACACTACATTTATCATGACCACATGACTCTGAAATACTATATCTGCTAAAGAGTTTGTCATAATTTAAAAATCCCTCAACATACTCATCACTATCTATCTTCTTTGCTCTATATTGTGGTATTTGTGTTTTCATGTCTCTCTCCTTAAGTTTATATTCTTACCAAGAGAGGGAATTCAGGACCTCCCTCAGTAAAAACATTTATAATAATTCAGTCCCAAGTTAATGGAATCCTTTAAATAAAAATACGAGAGTTTGAATAGTTTTCTTTCTATTGTTTCACTATGGGCAACTTTGGCACCAAACCCCTTGTTTATGGGGTTTGCTTTTCTACATATCTACTTATATTATACCTTTTAAACCTTTCAACAAAGATTTTTTCTCTATTTCTTTTCTGTAAAGCTGTATATTTACACTTTTTGGAACACCCTGCTTTCTCCCATGCCTTCATATAAACAGTTCTTGGTCTAAGTGGAGTTAATTCTAAATCGTGAGGATCAACCCAATTCTTTTGAATATCTAATATTAAAGCTCTGGCTTCTCAAACACATACTCTTTTCCGTTATCATCTTTTATTGACAATATATTATTTGGGTGGCTTGGGTCGTCCATGCTTTTATGTTCGCTACTTACAAAACTATCAATAAGTTCATCAGTGAAAGAAGGCTTATCCCGCGATAGCTTTCCGTTGTTTATGTAGAATTGTTTTGCACTACAGTAATATTGAAATACTTCGCATTCATGTAAAAAATATGTAGCTTTTTTTAGCCCTACATAATAATACCCTCTATCCATTGAAACAATAGTCTTTGTATTTAAATCCAAATCCATAACCATTAAGCTATAGACATCACTAGAAGCCTTTATATACCCACCAATAAATTTATTTTTCATCTTTTCTCCCTAGTTTTAATCTGTAATGTTTGACTTTTATTTCGCCAATTTCTCGCTCTAGTATTCTCTGTTTTAATACTATCGCTTTTGCTTCCGGATCAGTCAGTGTTGTCGGCTTCATCTTCATCCAATTTCGCTTTGTACAATCTAGATGCCAATGCTTGAACACCTTTTTTAAACCCAATGATAAAAAATTGCTGGTCTTCTACGCTAAGCTCTATCCCTATACTTTCCATAATTTCTTTTAGCTCGGCTTTTGCTGTCATGCTTACTTTGTCTTCTAGTTCCATCATTCTTGAAAGTGTCATTTTGCTACTCCTAAGCAATAGATTGTAAACTTATAGACAATATATGACCAGCCTCCGATAAATACAACTATTGAAGGGGTCATGATGTATATAGAGGCTTTATTTGCTTTTAGTGTTGCTTTCATTTTATTTCTTTAATCATTCGTTCAATATACTCTTCTGCTTGTGCTGAACTTGTAAAACTATCTGATACACCAATCCATAATGGGATATATTTATATTTTGCTTGTACTTGAAACTTTATATAATCACCTTGTATCCATTGTTTTTTAACTTTTATTCTGTACTTCATAACTCTACCCCCACATATTCTTTAAAAGATAGCTCTATGCCGTACTTAGTTGCTATCTTATTGTACTTCTCGATTATCTCTTCAAGTTCTGCTGTTATCTCGCTATCAACTGCATCTTTGAATTGATCGTATGTTATGCCGTCTGATTTTTCACAGTCACTTATTACTGCTATACACATTTTTTGTTTCTCCTTCTCTCAAGTGCAGACATCAATAAATCCCAATGAAAATTTATTATCTCTTCCATTTGTTCGTTAGCCATATTTCTATCATGGTCTGCTTGTCTTTTTTCAACATCACTCTTTGCTTTAAAAATATAAGGTGATATTCTGTCATAGTCTTGGCTCATCATGTCTCCCTTAGAAAAAACTGCTGCCATTTTTATTTTTAGTCATTTTCATAAGTGTAATTACTACAATGCTAAATAATCCTGCTAGTGCTATAGATAAAAGTAAAAATTGAAAGTCGTTCATTTCACACCTCCGTTTAATTATAGAAAGAGTATACACTTATTTATAGCAATATGTCAAGCTTTATTAGTGATTTGTTTGTAATTTCCCCCAAAGAGGGGATTTATTACTGCTGTTGATTTATAGGATTTCCATTTTTGTCAACATATTGTGCTTGTGGAGCTTGATAACTTTGATTTTGTTGAGGTTGCTGATAATTTTGTTGCTGTTGCTGTGGCGCTTGATTTTGTTGATTGTTTTGACCTTGATTACTATCATCAAATATTCCAACCATTACCATGTCTTTGCCCTCTTCACGTTGAAACGCTGCAAAGTTAATTGTAGGGTCTATAAGCATATACTCTTTGCCCTGCTGTGATACTCCAATAACTCCCACGTTTACCCATCTTGTTTTTTGCTGACCATCTTTTTCGTACTGTCCGTTTGCTACTGCTAATTTTTTCATTAGTTTTTCCCTTGATTTTTATTAAAATTTTTACCCGACTTTATACAATCATCCATGAATAAGTTAAACATTTTTGCTACTGTTACCTTACCCTTCGGTGTGCTTATTTCTGCGAGGAATTTTTGAAAATCACCCTTCTTCTTTTTTGACGTTTTGAAGTTGATAAATACCTCTTTTGTTTCCTCTATTAATCTTTCTACTTGATCGCTCATTTTATTCCTTTAAATTCTGCGTTGACTACCAAACAAATAATCCCATTATTACACCTACAGGAGGAAAAAATATCCCACCAAATCCAATAATACTTTTTGCTGTAAAAATAAATGGCTCCATGTTTATTAATGCCATTAAATTTATAATCCATCCATAAACTGTTAAACCTGCGATACTCATCATTGCTATTAATGCTATTAAACTTTTCATTTCATTTTCCTTTTAGTGTTGTATATCAGCTTGATTTAACAAGCGTTCCCATTCTTCTTCATTTTTACTAAATGTGTAGCCTCTCTCTCCACCTTCTGCAAAAATAAATTCTGCAAGATGAGTCCCCTCCTTCGATGTAATTTTTGTAAAACTAATTGGAGTTCCGAAAAACTTATACGTCAGCATTGTTTTAACGTGGTCAGGAGTGATTTTTTTCCCTCCCTCGACTCCTTTCACGAATTGGTCTCTAAATTCGCCTATGATAGCTCTGAGAAACCTATTCTGCTTACTACTTATTATCACGCTTGTTTACCCGAACAGTTGCATAAGTTGTTGAAGGTTTTCTATATTCATCTTCTTCAACTTTAATTTCTTTTTCTTTTAAGATTTTTTTGTAATCAACTGAACCTTTTTTAATTGCATAACCAAGCTTAGTATATTTAGCTTTGATATTTCGACCATCTGCGATAAGTTCCATTTCGGCTTTAACCTCTTTTAGTTGACCTGTTAATTCGTCAATTTGGTCTTTAATATTCACATAGTCTTCATCAAGGTCTTCATATCTAACACTATCAATCTCGATATATTCCTCTTCAGGAACTGGCATTGCGTCAAATTCTGCCCATGCAGTTTGAACTTTTTCCCAACCATCAAAATCAAACTCTATTTTTTCGCTAATAATATATTCATCATTTGTTGGAGAATATACAACTAGATAAGCTGTTTCAGCAGGACTGCAATATAGTTGATGTTGAATTTGAAGCATATAATTTTTAGGAATATCTCCGTCCCATACAGATTGATAAGTTTTATCACTTACTTTAATTTCAATGATTGTTTTTTGGTCGAAACTCAAACCATCAAGGGAAGCTCTAAATTTTCCGTTTTCCCAAACCTGAGGAGAAAACATCGTATCTAGTACACTTTCTGCCCACTCTCTAACCTGGGGCTCTAAATCGTTCCCTTGCTTCATAGCTTTATTTACAAATTGAATTTCAATACCAGCTTTAAGTCTCTTTAGTTTATTAGGTGTATTAAATCCACAACCCATAACATCTGGAGTTTCACTTGCATTAAAAAACTTTTTGCGTTCGTCTAACCACTCGGCACTCCCTTGCTCCGCATTATCGCCTATTACTTGCTTAATCATTATTCTGCTCCCTTAATTTGTTTAATTGCTTTTTCTAATTGTCCAAAACTTGCTTTGTTAAAACTTTCTACACCTATAAAATTAAGCCATTGAGTTTTAAATGCATCATCACTATTCATAAGCGATTCCATTTCTAAAACCATTTCTTCTGTTGGCTTAGATTTTTCTTTTACTGGGTTACTTCCTGCAACTCCATCATCATCTGTTGCCATTAGCCCAAATAGTGAAACTAGCATATATCTTCTGTAGTATGTTAGTGCAGAACCCGTTTTTTGTGCATCAAGTCCAGTTGGAAGCAACATAACTTCTTCAATTTCTGAATTATCTTCAACACTTATTAGCTTAGTGAATAAGCAGTTTACACCATTTTTTTCACCAGTTGGTTGAATTAAAAGTATTTTTTCATCGTGAAGCAATGGTAATAATGCTTGCAATACGCTGTTAATATCTACATAAGAGTTTTTAAAATGAGGGTTTTTTTGATCTTTTTTTAATACGTCTACTTGTGCCTGCACTTTAAATATCTTTTTGTATATTCCTTCTTGTTTTTCCATAATCTCTCTCTTTAACTTTGTTTGTTTTCTTGTAAGCTATCCATAGCACTAAAAATAATTGCTTTAAAACTATTCCAAAATCTTAATGCATCTGAATCCATATCGTTAATTTTTTTATCATCAAACTCTTTCCACTCTATGTTACTGAAATATTGACAGCCTATTCTAGTGTGAGTTTTTTGTACGATTACTTGATAGTGGGGTAATGTAATTTGTATTAGGTTTGCGCCTATTAGGTCTGCGTCTCTTAGGTTTGCGTCTCTTAGGTTTGCGCCTATTAGGTCTGCGCCTCTTAGGTCTGCGCCTATTAGGTTTGCGCCTATTAGGTCTGCGCCTCTTAGGTCTGCGCCTATTAGGTTTGCGCCTATTAGGTCTGCGCCTATTAGGTCTGCGCCTATTAGGTTTGCGCCTCTTAGGTTTGCGCCTATTAGGTCTGCGCCTCTTAGGTCTGCGCCTATTAGGTTTGCGCCTCTTAGGTTTGCGTCTTGTGCCGTTTCTTTAATTGTCTCTTTCTCACACTCAAAGATAACATTTAAACTCCATCTATTTAAAATCTTCATTCTCTCTCCTTAATTTGATTTCCAATTATACACTTATTAATATCAATAAGTCAAGCTTTATATGCAATTTGTTTAAACAAAGCTATTGAGTGTGTAATCATTGTCCTTCAAGTTCTTGTTTCTTATCTTTATTTTTTTATACTTCTTATAGATAATTAAACCTATGAGAAATATTGCTGCGATTATTAATAAATTCATTGAAACCCCTTTAAAATTGTTCCTCTATTATAGCTTCTTCTATATATTTTACTACATCGCCAATTGCTTGCCATTCCATAACTCTTGAAAACTCTATGTCTACTAATTCAAATTCAACTATCAGCATTTCTGAAAGTGCGTTGACTTCATCAGGACTTATATCCATATCTCTAAAAGTGTATTCTTCTTTAGGTTTGAAGTTTGGAGTTGCGAAGTTTGATTTTATTAGATCAAAGACTTTATTTTTTATCCACTCTCTATATAGTTGCCCTAGTGCATCTAGTTTTATGCCAGATGTATGGTATTCACCTTTGTTTTGAGGATTTACTATTTCATAATTTAAGTAGTTATCTTCTATTTCTAAATCTTCTACTTCTTTGCCTAGGAGTAAGCTTAATAATTTTTTACTTATCATTCTCCCACTCTCCTAAAATAAACATGGTTGTAATTTTTCTATCTTGTTCACAATAGCTCTCTTCTGATTTCTCACATCTTCTATAATTTTTTTAGAGTTGATTATTTCCACTAAAGTTGAACTTAAGCTTTTTTTTGCCAATTTTCTACTTAGTGAAGCATGAAGATTTTTTAAATCTGTAAGCTCTTTGTTTAAGCTTTCAATCTCAATTTCCGGCGTATCGTATGTATTTTTTTTCATTATACTTCTCCCATTCGTAATTCTGACATCACGGCAAGTGCTCCGCCCGTTTCCAAATCAATATCCATCAAGTGAGCCATTTGCCCAATCACCCCTTTATTCACCCATTTCCAAACAACTGCATCCATGTCTTGTTTATTCTCTTGAAGTATCATGTCAAAAGCTCCAAGTTCTAATCTTCCCATTTGAGATATTTCTTTTAAATGGTTTTCGATTGAGGTTTTTCTTTCTTTGGTTAGCTTTGGTTTATTTTGCATTATTTTTTTACCTCCCAATTCGCACAAAAAAAGTTTTCGCCAACTAATTCTATGTGATTATCTGCTATGCATCTTTTTAGTGTTGGGTTCTTTGAATACTCTAAAAGTTGAGTGCTGTTTAAGCTATTGATTTTATTCATGTGCTTTTTTATCTTCTGTCTTATCTCTTGGGGTTGTTTGTTAATGTTGAAGTTCATCTTCTATCCTTCAATAATTGGAGATTTTGGAAGTTCAGCCCAAAATAAAACTTCTTGACTCTCTAGCCAATACCCACTATACTCTTCGTGACTGTAAGAATCTTCATACCAGCCACAAGGAACATAATTATTATCACTTTTTTTATCGTACTCATAAAACTCTCCATCTGAATCATAGTTTTCATCTGTGAATTTCTCCGTATAATGACCTTTTATCAATCTGTTTTTATTATTGCTATTTTTATAAGCAACTAAAATACTTTTGCCATTAGGTGGCATTTTATCTTGTGGTTTTTTCCATTCTATATTATCCATCTCATTATCCTTTTATCATTTTAGTAACTCTGCTCTCTATCGCTAAACTTTTTATAAAGTATTCTTTCAATGCTTCATAAGTCTTTGGTTTATCTTTTTTATACGTTCCGATTGTTTGGCGTGTAAGCCCGAAGAAGTGGGCTATGTTTGTGTTATTTGGCTTCATTGCTTAACTATCTCCCCATAATAATTTTGATGTTTCAGCCTTTTTAGTTAAATCTTTAACATTTTTATTTGCGTATTGCATTGAGTAACTATGTTCTTTTTTAATGCTTCCATCTTTTAGTCCACTGTGTAGCTTTTTTGCTTCATCTAATTTAAAAGAGTAGTACTCTAAACTTTCAGGCATTGATAGATTTATTTCTGTACTTTTGTTTTCCCAATACTCTGCTTTTTTTCTATATTCTTCTGCTTTATCCGACTCCGCTATTGACTTTCTCATTCTATTGTCATTTCTTTCAATTAATGCTCTGTGTCTGCTTTCACTATGATGTCCTATTTTTATAGGCTCTGCTAGTGATAAGAAGTCCGCCCCCTCTTTTGAAGCTTCCCATGCTTTATTGCTTCTTTCGTTTGCACTATCTACACTTTTTAAAAGTTTGTTAGCTTTTCTTTGTGCATAATTTTCAGATTCTGTTCTAACAATTGAATAAAAAAACTTATCATTTTTAGCACCTATTTTATTATACACTTCACACGCTACTTCTTTTCCATACTTTGTAGTAATGTTTATAGAATCTCCCTTTAAGTATTCTTCGTCACATTCTGCGATAAATACATTAGGGCAATATTTTCTAAATTTGTTCATCTTCTTATCCTTTTTGCTTTGATACCCTAATTATAGTACAAATATTTAACTATGTCAAGTATTTAGTAAAAGAATTTAACTATTTAGCTATCATCTTCTTTAACTTACTATCTATCGCTAAAGAACCGCCATCTATCTGCTTCAATGCTTGCACAAAAGCTCTCAACTGCTCCTGAGAAGTCCATCCGCTTGTATCCTTAGCAATGAGTAGCTTTAAGTTGCAACATGGCTTCACGCTGTTTAAAATTGCTAAATCTTCTTCGTTCACATCTTTAAATTCTACATGCTTTAAGAGTATATTAAAATCTATGCTCATTTTTGCATGGTCTTTTTCAATCGCATAGTTCATGTCATGAATTAATTTAATTAGTTGCTTTGCTTTTAGTTCTATTTCGTCTACTTGGTCTTGTGGTTTAAATTGTTCAGCTACTTTTATAATTCTATCCATGCCGTTTAAGTAACTGTGCTGAGTTCCAAATAGTGCTTTATGGAATGCTCTTAAGTTTGTGATGTGTTCTATTTCTAAAGCTACTGTTCCAATATTAAATGCACCACTTGGAATTTTTAGAGTTTCTAAGACTTCTTTTATGAATTCTTTTCTTATGTTATCCATCTGTAAACCTTTTTATTATTGCAATTGCTTTTTCTTCCATACTTGAAATATCATAGTGAGTATCAGTTCCACTTGCAAAAGGAATGCTATATCTAGTTGTTTCAGTATCAGCCTCTAAATAAAAATAATTCCATTTTCCATTGTGCTTAAACTCTATTTTAAATGGGTAAAACATCTTACTTAATTCTTTGTCATCACTTAAAAAAGCTTGTCTTATATCTTTCATTTCTTTATTTAGGTGTGGTTGCTCTTGAGAATATGGAGATATTTTATATTCCTCTATTCCTAGCTGTTTACAGAATATATCTTTTGCCGCATTATTAAGTATCTCTGTACTAATTGGCATTTTCAATCCTTAATTTCTCTTCTGCTTCTTGCTGGTCTATTAAATCGTATATGTTGTTTTCAAGTGCTAAGTCAACATTAACAATCGCCTTTTGTGGAGTGTGATTTTTATTCCACTTATTGTAAGTAAGAGTAAAGTTTTTATACTTGTAGCTATTCTTAGATAAACAGCCATCTCTAAAATCTTCAAAAGATAGATGAGGTTGTGGAATATTTATAATATATTCATTTAGTTTATCTATGTACTCTTTTGACAAGTTAGAAAAATGAGTATCTCTTTTAAGTGAGAAAGTGAATTCATCTTTACCCTTACTAATTACACATTGTTCTTGTACTTGTCCTTTCTCTTCCCCTTGTCCTTCTTGTTTGTTAGTAAGGGGGTTACTAAGGGGTGTAAAAACCTCATCATAAGGGATTGATTTCTTATCGCAATACCCTTTAACACTCGCTTGTATGCTGTGTTTTACGGACTTCCATAAAATAGTAAGCATTTTATCTTCAAACTCAACTTCGTCAATATGTATCTCAAAGAACATAACTTTGTAAATTGCCATATTAAATTCATAAAACTGTTTTTGGTTCAACTCTTTTGATACTTCAAAGAATGAATAATAGTAATTAATTGCTTTTTTATCTATTTTCATTTAAGCAACCTTGATAATTTCATTTTTGGATGTAGATATTGATATCAATAATCCCATATATTTTTCGCCATCTTCGTCATGTTGATAAGCTATTCTCATGATTTCATTATATGATTTTTTTAACTCTACTAAAGTAGTATAATCAATAATTAAACATGAGGCTTCTATATCGTGGTAATGTTTTAGTGTTGCTATCTGATATGAAACAATATCATTAAATTCTTTTAATTTCATAACTAAACCTTCAAACTATACTTAGCAACAGTTTTGCCTGTATTCGTCTTGTGAGGCAAATTAACTATACTGTGACCTAGTTGTCGTAAATTGAATATACGAGCTGATAAGCGTAAGCAATCGAACAATTTTAATGCTTCTAGTGATGTGATACTGAATCCATCTTGTAGATGTTTTAGTATTTGTTTGTTTTGATTTTCCATTTCTATCTCCGAGCTGGGATAGTGCAATAATGGTTTGTGGTTGCAAGACCTTTAAAGCACTTCAATAATACTAAGCGGTCTTGCGGGCTACTTAGTATTATTGAAACTCTTTGTATAATTATATCGTAATATTTATTAATAAGCACTTATGGCGAATGTTAGTGGGTCTAGGTTCTCAGTTATTCACTAGCTGGGAGAACTCCACGCAACTTAATTAAAAGTTTCTGTATATCTCAATACTTCGTCAGGCGTCTAATGTGCTAGTCCAGATGTTTTCATGTCAACCCACTTGGAAAACCCACGCCATAAATGCTCGTAATAAAATTAACCGACTACTTTTTAAGTGCTTCGGAAATACTACACCTGTTATAACATTGCTATTATAGCGTAAACTCTTTGTGAAAATACATCCAAGCCGAAGCCTAAAAGCACCTAAATGCTAATCATAGGTAAATGTATCTTCACAAAGAGTTAAATGTCTTTGCAATTATACAGGAGGTGCAATATTGCAAAGACTGAATGATTAAAACTTTAAGGAGAGAAAACCATCACTTGGAAAGTATAGCTGAATATCTTTTATTATTCAAGATTTTTTAGAACTTTCACTTTTTCTCTGTATGTTTTTATTATTTCTTGTAACTCTTCTTTAGTATATTTGTATGTATCATTTGTTGTTTCTAACTCTTCAACAACATCTATTCCTAGTTTAATGATTAGTGCCTTTTTATACTCAATAGCATTAGAGCTTAAAAATACATTACACTTAACACAACTTCTCCATACGTTTCTTTCATCGTATCTCAATCTTGAATTAGTTGCAGGACGAAAATGAGATGCATGACTAGTTTCATCTTTTCCTATTATCTTTTGACATGAAACACATGGCAAGTTTTTATCTCTTAATCTGATAAACTCATTGAATATCTTTTGCGCTCTACGTTTTAATACGGGTATATCGTTCATATTGTATTGTTTTAGGGCTTTTCTCGCGGTTTGCTTGGTCTTGGTTGCTTTCTTGTTTAAATGTTGGTTAGCGTACTCTATGGAACATTTTGGACTGCATACCATCTGCATCTGTCTATCGGGGCGGAATTTCTCTTTACATATTTTACAGGTTTTTAGTTTCATGGTTTTCTCCTTATTTAAAGAAGTATACCACGTTACTTATGTTTTGTAAATTACCATCTTGCTTTAGTTGGTCTTACATCTACATGGGTGAAGTTGTCATAGCTCCCTATGCCTTTTGAGTTAGGGTATTTTTCTAATAAGTAATCTTGAACTCTTTCATTAGTTATATCTTTGACTATAATATCACAAGCCATTCCTTTGATGTGCATAGAATCAGATTTACCGCCTACACTTTTATTGTGGGCTTCACATCTACAAGCTGAATTAATAGAAGTTGGACTATCAAAAAAACTTCTGACATCCTCTATCACTTCTAAAAGTTCTGCATCTACTGCTGAGAAACCACATCCACATTTACACGCGAACTCTTCACGTTTAAAAAATTTAGTCTTTAGCATTATTTAGCCTTTTTTGTATTGTATTTATTTACTAAATCTATACACATGTTAGCTTTTATCCCTGCATCTATTAGTTCTGATTGCACATAATCCCATTCATAGCTGTTTAGCATGTGAACTTTTGCGCCATTATATTGCACATCTTCCCATGATAAGTTAGTCGGTGATTTCATTTCCATAGTTGGGAAAGTTGGTTGAATACATGGTTGACAACATCCACTAAATAAAAAAGCAATAATTAAACTACTTAATATAATATATAGTTTTTTCATGCTTTCCCTTTTTCCATTCTTCGGATTTTAGTTTTTGCAGTTCACTAAATTTTCTATCTGTATACTCAACTAATATTCCCATGTTTTCGTTAGCTAGGTGAGTGCTTGCTTTTGCATTGTCTAGTTTGATATTAGTTTTAATATTTGCGCCAATTAGAGCATATATCCAATAACCTGCTACTGCAAGAGCTATGTATGGCAATAGATTATGTTCTAGTAAGAATTTAAGCATTGCTAACTCCTGTTAAATTTTGCTTTTATTATTTCGATGAGTGATTCAATAAGCTTTGTTCCAACGTCTGACCTTGCCATAACTAGAGCCATTGCAAAAAGAGCGAATAGTCCTGTATAGAAAATAACGTCTGCGCTTATAGCTTTATTTGGATCAAACTTAAAAGCTGAATGTCCATACACTATTACAAAAAGAAGGAAGGCTATTAATGATTTCCAATTTTTCATCATCAATCTCTTTTTAGTAGAGCCTCTACGACTTTACTTACCTTAGTTAATACAAAACTAATAGCATCTATCTCTTCAACTCTTTTACCTGTATGGATAGAGCGAATGTTACCAATAATGCTAAAAGTCTCTGCTAGGATTAACATACTTATAATTGCATCTGTAAATAATCGCATATCATAACCTACTTGTTTAGCTGCAATAGAGAGCACAAGAGGTATTAGTAAAATAGATGTTTTAGATATAATTCCTGCTATAGCTCTATAGCTTTTTAGCTCTTTTTTATTAATTATATATACTTTAGCAATCCCTGTAATAAAGTCTATTAGTAATAAAATAGCTAAAAAAGTCATACTCTCCCAGCTTAACTGTAAATATACACAACACGCTATGAAGGGTACGTAGGCAATATTCATTAGTACGCTCCCCCCTTTAGTAGCTGCTGTTGTTGCTATGATGCTCATTTGTTTCTCCTCTTAAACATTAGTAGATGGAGATACTAATATATGTGGCTTTAATCTGCTAGAAGTTCTTATTTTATCCCCAACATAGAACCAATTATTCTCTGCAAAAGAGAAATAGACCTTATTTACTCCATCAGCTCTATGTGAAAAATGCACACCATTGTATAAACCTGAGTTGTTTGTAATTTTGTTTAGTCCTATTGAATCTCTAAGCGACCCTACTGAATAAGCTAACTCGTAAAACTTCCCTGATTCCACTTCGCCCTTAAACAATACAGAAGAACATCCATAACCTAGTCTAGTAGTAGGTGCATCTGCAATAATTGGTGCAAATTCTAAGCCACTATTACATACTATATTAGTACAGTTAGCCCCTGTAATCCCCATTTGATTTGAGTACCCAATAGGCACTAAAGTGTCTGCTACAAATTCAAAAACTTTATCTATAGATAATCCATTAGCTGTAAGTGTAAATTCTCTTTCTATAATAACTCTTACTGTAGCACTATCAGGATGTACCCCTTTAGTTCTAGTTGTAAACCTTATTGTTTTACCCTCTATATATAAATTTTTAGTAACAAATGGTATTGTTGTTGTAGCAGCAGCTATTATCTCATTGTCTACTGATATAGAGTAAGTTGAATCTATTGTTACGACATCTGTGCTATGCCTAGGAACCCATACAGGTGTGCTACTAGAAAGAGGAGCAATTTGAAAAGCAAAATCATCTATAGAAGACCCTGAAACAACTTCAACTTTTGAACCCTGCACTAATTTCGGAACACTTCCAACATAAAAAGCAGGAGTTAATAATGGCGTGGTGCTTGTAAATGCAAAGTAACCTCTTGATGGTCCTACTGCTGGTGCGTTTACAGGGTCATCTCCTTTAAAGATAAGCATAACTTCATGTAGTTCATCATTTAGTGTTATGTTTTCCCCTACATATGAATGAGTATCGCCACTCCATATATGATGTGTAAAGAAATTTGATGTACTTCTTAATGTTGTTTGATGTGTAGATATTGTTTGCATAAAAGTACCATCAACGTAAACATCCCAAATTCCACCTTCAAGGTCTGTATAATGTCTAAAATATAATTCTTTGCCGTAAAATTTAGCAGTTATTTTATTACCTATTGCAGCAGTATATGACTGCTCCCCATTATTTACATTCCCTGTAGGGTCAGGAATTGCGTCAAAAGTTGGTCTAGTGTCTTTATCGTGATCTACGGGACCAAAAGAAACCTCATCTAGAACAATAAAACCATCTGCATCCGCAGCAAAAGTATACTCTGTCCCTACTTCGCCATCCTCCATATGAATATGCCCAATAGTAAAAGTATTTGTAGCTGATACAGCAAGGTATACATTATTGTCATTTGCAGTATCACTATATCTTGCACAAAAGTCTTGACCCTCTACTTGTGCTAAATCTGAGTTTACTTTATCGTCTATCTCTACATCTTGGAAAGCTCTTGAATAGTTATCAGATGTAAGCTGTCCGTTAATAACAACCAACTTAGCAGCAGTAATTCCATCTGTTTTTAATACCCCGCCTAAATTAATATGCAGCTTGTTGTCTATAGATTGATCGCCACTTAAAAGAATTGTTTGATTATCTTCAACTGTAACATCCCCTGCTAGTATGGCTTTTCTAAAATTTGTTACACTATTTATTACGCCTGTAATATCAACATCAAACCACTCTACATTAATATCACCTACAAATTCTCTTACCCATCCATCAAAAATAGTACCCCCGTTATTCACGGCTGCTTGTAAAGAATCGTAATTAAAAGTACCCCCTCTACCTTTCTCAGCTACGATAACTGTACCTAGTGTAGGAGATATAGAGCTAAGGTCTAAAATTGTAGGCACTACAAAAGTATCTTTATCTGATAATGCTACAGCAGGTGCTACATACTCAAAGCCTGTTGTATCTTCTTTAACTCGCAAATATCCACTAGTTAGAGTTTGAGGCAAAAGAGTAGACATTGTAATATCAGTATCAGGCAACACTAAGGCTCTGTTTTGTACATCAAAACCATCTATAAGTAAATAAGTTTGATAATCTTGATCCTCATTTAGAGTATCTGCTTTTAACTCCCCATTAGTAACATAACTAATAGGTCTTGTCCTAGGCAAATCTCTTACTAAGACAATAATATCAGAAGCTGTAGCACCACTTAATAAAGCTACTGTACCGCCATTATCACCATCTATAGAGACTGTATAATCACTACCATAAATAAGTAAATCAGCTACATCATCTGATACCTGACCTACGGGAGTAAGATAAACTTTAACATCTATTGCCCCATCATAAAGTTTAAAATTATAATCAAAGTCGGTTTGTCCTCCACTTGCTGTAAAAGACTGTCTACCTGAGTTGCTATTAAATGCCATTATCTATCCTTTCCTAAAAGTTTGTCTACTTTGCGCTCTTTCTTTTGTTGTATTTTACCTAAAAGTTCTTCATCTTCTGACATAAATAGTGCTTTTGCTGCCTGATCGTACTTTTTCTTTACTGTATTGAGTATTAATACCCTTGCGTCATCAGTAGCTGCATCTAAATACATCTCGCTTACCATAACATCAGCCATAGTATCTTTAAAGTTCATTCCATCTACTTCTAAATCTTTTCTAGCTAATTTAACTAGGTCGTGATACTGTTGATTATCTAACTTAATGCCTTCTATTCGTCTGCTAGGTCTTGATATAGCAACACTTCTAGTAGATTCGGCAAGTCTTTGTACTTCTAAGCGTACCTTATCTTTAGTCTCTAATGACATAGCCCAAGGGCTTAATACAGTATCATATTTAACAGTCTCACCGTAGTTATCTAATCTATTAGGTAAATCTTTATTAAAGCCTGGTGTAGCTTTTTTTAGTTTCTGCACTACCGTAAATGCTTCTTTTACTAGTTGATCGTCAAGCTTAGCTAAATCTCTTCTAACTCCACTCATAGGTAATACACCGTTTAGCATATTAGCTATATAAGACTTCCCGTATCTCTTAGGATCACTCATAACCTGCATGATAGACTGTATCCCTGTCATAAAAGTTTTATCTACTGTATTAGTTGCAAACGCTGCTACAAGTCCTGTAACTGCATCTTCAACTTGTCTATCTGCATCACTATCAGGATCATCATAAGCTACTTGATCTTGATACTCTACAATATCAGCTACAGTACCTAGTAAATAACTAAAAGGTTCTGCTCTATCATAACTTACATATTCTTTAGTACCATCTTCTTTGTCAAATACAAAAGATCTAGGTCTCCATCCTGTATCATGTCTTGCTTGTCTAGCTTTGTGATCTTTAGGATCAGAGCCTGTAATAGTTCCATTCATTGACCACATAAGAGCAGAAGCTGATAACATAGTACCGTTTACCATTTTAGCTCGTGCCATTTGTGCTCTAGCTCCACCCGTAGCTATATCATCTTTGTATTGTTGTGAAAACATACCTAAAGGGGTACGCTCTAAATAAGCCTGTTTCATTAGGTTAGTAGGAGTCTTAATAAAAGGTACAAACATCTTTAATGCAGGTGATTTGCTAACTACATTTTGGAATGATTGACCTGTCTCACCTAAAGGCTTTTGAAAAGTTACATCTAGTGCAAAGTTTTCCATCTCAGTAATCATATCAGGAGTAGGATTTTCCATAAGCTCTGTTAGATACTTTCTAGCCTCATCCCCTTGTAAGCCACTTTGTGCAGCTTTTCTATAAGAGAGTGCAGCTAAAGTTGTACGTTCTCCTATAACTTTAAAGAAACCATCTACCCCTCCCATAACACGCTCTAAGGGTGCTCTAACTATGTTACCATAAGTATCTACCATCTTGCCAGCCGTAGAGTCTTTTTGTAAGCCTAAGAACTCACTAGATATAGCTTTTTGATGAAACATATCTAACTTATCAATACCACCATAAGGCTCTGCTGTTTTAGCTACTTTCCATCCTGTCTGCAAAGCGTCTTGAAAACCATTAACTAAGCCAAACACTTTAGCTAAAGCCTCATCTGCTACTATCTTCTCTTGTCCATCAGGCATAACTTTTCCTATTACAGAAGCTACCATAGTATCAGGAATATCCATACCTAAGCGTAATGCACCACCTGAAGTATTTACAATCTGAGTTTTTACCCCTGACAAAATAGAAGCTATAAAGTTTTCTACAAATACCTTAACCCCTTTTGTACCTATTGAGTCTTGAGATTGTACTAAACCTGTAATACCTTTTGTAGTGTCCATAGTAGTAATTTGATCGGCTAATCTATTAATATCCATATCGTGAGCTACCATGCTCATAACTTCACCTATCTTGCTCTGTTCCATGTCATTCATATTAACACCAAACGCTCTAAGTCCTCTACCAAACTCAGCTCTCATGCCCATAAACTTATTAGTAAACTGTCTATGAAATTGCCATTGTTTAGAAAATTCTAACTTATCTATATCTGTAGCGTCATTATTAGAAACTTTACTAGCAAGTGATTTTAGTCTTACTGCACTTTGCTCTAAAAGTTGTCTAGTAGCTAATACAGTCTCAGCATTTGCCGCATCTCCACCTTCTCTAGCAAGAAAGTCTTTTAGGAAGTTAGGATCTTGTCCTAAATCATTTGCTAAACCATTAAGTAAATCATCAGATATAACACCTCTTCTGGCCTCATCTATCTCTATTTTATTAACCTCTGCCATTTGAGCTAAAGTAGCTGTTACATCTTCTCCACCTTCAATAGTGTCAAAGTTTACTTGATGAGACTCTGTAGTCTTATATACTTTTAAATCTGCATTAGTAATATCATTAGCTTGTTTTACCATTTGTTCAGTATCTACCATGCCTGGCAAATCTTTAGCAACTTTATCTTTTGCTAAATCCTCTAAAGGCTTCTCTATAATATGTACTTTTTTTCTAGCTGCTTTAGTAACAGGCTTAACAGATTTTAGTAATGTTCTAGCTGCCCATGCTGATAATCCTGCTGTTCTCTCCTCGGGTAACTCAGTAGGTACTTGAGCTGTCTCTAGCCCTTCCTCTATTGTCTTAATATCTTGCTGTTGTTGAACCTCGTCTATTTCAGGCTCTATAGTTTCTAAGTTATCAATACCTGTATCATCAGGGTTATTATTTAGTGGTGGCATAGTTTAATCCTTCTATGTAGTATACTATATAATGACATTGTTTAGCCCCTTATCCCACTAGAAGGGGTGATTACTTTTTTAGGTTTTTTAGTAAGTTTTTTATCAATTAATGTGGTTGAATTAACCAATATATAACTGAGTGGTTTGAAGAATATTTTCAGGAATTTAATAGGACCTGCCATAATATTAGCAACCATAACCGGCTCTTTATTTGCGAATATTTTTGGAATAATCTCCCCAAAAAGCAAAATAATTGATGTGATCACGATCACCTGCAAAATAAAACTGAGTACCGGGTTTGAATCCAGATTAAAAATAAGCCCGGTAAGATATGCTGCCAGAATTACAATAGCCACATTGATAAAGTTGTTTGCAATCAAAATAGTAGCGAGTAATTCTTTGGGTTTGTTCCTCAGTTCCAGTATAAGGCTATTTTTAGTATGCTTACTATTATTTTTA
>RCNG010000086.1_pt1 | contig 34330 bp, 23 predicted proteins | sample 2041371 | NCBI WGS metagenome assembly RCNG01 (sample SAMN09708227, study PRJNA481090) | Marine sediment metagenome, whole genome shotgun sequencing project. | biome: marine sediment; feature: ocean; material: sediment; isolation source: Sewage treatment plant 1 marine sediment (STP1) ... | reverse complement strand
CAGGGCACGCCCGTCTCGCTGCCCATGGAAATGGCGGGGCAGGCGATCACCATGATCAGCGTGCTGTCGGAGCGGCGGTTGAACCGGATGCTCAACCCGGCCTTGAGTGCGGGGCTGCCCGCATTCTTGACCAAGGGCGCCGGCATGTTCAGCGGCATGATGCTCAGCCAGTACACCGCCGACAGCCTGATCGTCGAGCAGCGCATTCTGTCCGCACCGGCCTCGGTGGCCTCCATCCCCGCGGCGGCCGACCAGGAGGACTTCGTCTCCATGGGCATGAATACCGCCCTGAAGAACCAGCAGATCATCGACAACGCCTACGGGGTGTTGGGAATCGAATTCATGGGCGCGGCCCAGGCCCTGGACCTGCGGGAGTTCCAGCCGGGCAAGGGCGTGAATGTTGCCCGGGCCGTCATTCGGACCAAAGTGGAGTTCCTGGACGAGGACCGATCGCTTTACCCCGACCACACCGAGATGCAGGAACTGGTGCGCTCGGGCGCCATCCTCGAAGCGGTGGAAAAAGAAGTCGGGGATCTCGGGGCCTGAACCTGGTTCCGGGTTGACGGATGATCCGTCAGGCCTTGGCGCGCGCTCCGGGTTTCTTTTCCCCGGGAGTCTTCTTGCCGTTCAGAACGGGGTCCTGCGAACACAGGCAGGGCCGACCGAACAGGTAGCCCTGCCCCAGCCGAACCCCCATGTCCACCAGGATGTGGTAGTCCTCGGTATTCTCGATGCCCTCGGCCACCACTTCGGCCTCCAGCACGTCGGCCACCTTCAACAGCCGCACCAGGGCCGAGCGCATCTCGGGATCGACGGCCAAACCCCGGACCAGCCGCTTGTCCACCTTCATCACCTGCGGGTGCAGCATGATCAGCCCCTCGAGGCAGCTGTTGCCGAAGCCCACGTCGTCGATGGCCATGCGGATGCCCGCCTTCTGGATGGCCTGGACATGAGGCACGAGCACCGAGGGGTCACCCAGCAGCTGCTGCTCGCTGATCTCCAGACAGCAGCGGCCGTCCTCGCCGTTGGGGTTGAGGACCCGGATCAGCTCCTCGGCCTCGGTCTGCAGCAGGGTGGCCGGCATGATGTTCACGTGGAAGTGGCCGCCGTTGCCCAGGCGTCCGGCGGCTGCCGCGCAGAGCTTGAGGCAGCGCAGATCCACGGCGGTGGTGATGTCGTTCTCCTGGCAGAAGCTGAACAGGTCGTCCGGTCGGCGCAGGGGACCTTCGGGGCCGCGGATGAGCATCTCACGGGAGACGATCCGGCCGTCGGTCAGGTTGACGATGGGCTGGCTGGACACTTCCAGCACATTGCCCCTCAGCAGCGCGGAAACCATTTCCGGTCCGGCCGAAACCGGCCGGATCATGCCGACCTCCTCCACGCTGGCCGCCCGGGCCACCCGGTTCTTGCCCTTGAGCTTGCTGCGCTGCAGCACGAAGTGGGCCTTGGCCAGCACTTCATCGAAGGACAACGACGTGGGGCTGATCGCCGTCAAGCCCAGGCTGGCCGTGGTGGTGATGGATTCGTGGCCGGCCTTGATAACGTCTCGGCTTACGGCCAGGCGGATTTTCTCCGCGATGATCTCGCCATCGGCGATCTCCGTTTCCGGCAGCATGATCACGAACCGGTCGGTGCCGCAGCGCCCCACCCGGTCCTGGTCGCGGACCGACTCCTTGATGCGGCGGGCCGCCCCCACCAGCACCAGGTCGCCCACCCCATGCCCCATGGTGGCGTTGATCCGGGAGAAATCGTCCAGGTCGACCAGCAGGATCAGCAGTTCGTCGCCCTCTCTGCGGCAGCGCGCCAGCTCGTCCATGATGGCCCGTTCCATGCCCTTGCGGTTCAGCAGATCCGTCAGCGAATCCATGTGGACCAGCCAGTCCAGCCGGGCGGTGACCTGGGCCAATTGGCGGCTGAGCGTCATTTCCCGGCGGCAGAACTCGAAGGTGCGGGACCAGATGAAATAATCGAATTCATCGGCCAGCAGACACTCCCGCGCGCCCGCCCGGCGGGCGGCCTGGCGCTGTTCGTTGGTCGGTGAACTCATCAGGGCGATGACGGGGATTTCAGGGTAGGCGGCACTCATCTCGGCGATCGAATCAGTCAGGTCCGACCCGGCCGGATCCGGCCCGATCAACACCAGGTCCACCGGACTGATCTTCAGGTAGGTGAGCGCGTCGCTGAGATGGGTCAGGTGGGCCACCCGGTAGTCGGACTGCTCGCTGGAAGGACCGCAGCCCAGCAACCCGCGGATGCGATCCGCCAGCGCCGCGTCGCGGTGCACGAACAATATACGGCATACCTTTGCGTCGGAGGACATGGTGCGCGTCCTGAATCCCTTCAGCGTCGATGAAGGCCACGTCCTTGTGGCCGGGTGCCCGGTCGGGCTGTTGGCGGAACCGTACAATGCGGCCGGCGGGTTCGCAACCGAATTATCTGCGGGTCAGGTGAGTTCCTGGATGATCTCCACCGAGGGCGAAGCGTCGTTCATGACGTAGAAATGTATGCATTCCACGCCCGAGTTGAGAAGTTCCTCGACCTGCTTCTTGCCCCAGGCGCGGCCGATGGCCTTGACGTTCTTGGGCGATTCCATGATCTCGTCCACCAGCTCATCCGGGATGGTAACGTGGAAATGCTTGGCCAGGGAAGTCAGCTGGCGCACCCCGTCGATGAGCTTGATTCCCGGAATAATCGGCACGGTGATGCCCGCGGCCCGGCACTGCTTCACGTAGTTGTGAAAATTGGCGTTTTCGAAGAACATCTGGGTGACAATGTAGTCGGCCCCGTTTTCGACCTTGCGCTTCAGGTTCGCGACGTCGGTCTTGAGGTTCGGCGCCTCGATGTGTTTTTCCGGATACCCCCCCACCCCGATGCAAAAGTTGATGGGCTCACTGTTGGCGATGTCGTCCAGGAACTTGGCCTGGCGCAGGTCGACGAGCTGCTTGACCAGGTCGCTGGCGTAGATGTTCCGGGTCCGGCCCGAGCTCAGCACCTTGTTGTAGTTGGATTCGTCGCCGCGGATGGCCAGGACGTTGTGGATACCCAGGTAGTTGAGCTCGATGATCGCGTCTTCGGTCTCTTCGCGCGTGAAACCGGTGCACAGCAGATGGGGCACCGTATCGATGCCGTAGCGGTTCTGGATGATGCCGCAGATGCTGATGGTGCCCGGCCGTTTCTTCTTGACCCGCCGCTCGATGGAACCGTCCGGCTTCTCCTCGTAGGACGCTTCGGCCATGTGGCTGGTCACGTCGATGAACGGCGGGTAGACCGGCGCGATCTGTTCGACCATGTCGATGATGTCGCTCACGGTCTTGCCGCGCGGCGGGGGAATGATCTCGAAGCTGAAGAGCGTGTCGGTCGCCTGGTCGAGGTGTTCGATGACGTGCATGCGTTCTCTTTCGGGTTCCTGCTGTTTAATCCAGGTTGGGGGCCAACCAGCCGGCGGCTTCATCTTCGCTGATTCCCGCGCGGGCAGCGTAATCGACCACTTGATCCTGGTCCACGCGCCCCAGCCCGAAATATCGGGACTCCGGATGACTGAAATACCACCCGGCCACGCTGGCGGCGGGATCCATGGCGCAGCTTTCGGTCAGCGACGCCCCGGTGTTGTCTTCGGCATCAAGCAACTCGAAAATGAACTTTTTCGCCAGATGATCCGGACAGGCGGGGTAGCCAGGTGCGGGCCGGATGCCCTGGTATTCTTCGGCTATCAGGGCTTCGGCGTCGAGATCTTCGGTGGGCGCGTAGGCCCAGTATTCCTGGCGCACCTGCTCGTGCAGGTATTCCGCGAAGGCTTCGGCCAGCCGGTCGGCCAGGGCCTTGACCATGATCGAGCGGTAATCGTCATCGTCGGCTTCCCGGCGGGCGGCCGCTTCGCTGGCGCCCAGGCCCGCGGTGACCACGAATCCCCCCACCCAGTCGTCGAGACCGCTGCCGACCGGCGCGATGAAATCGACCAGGCAGTGGTTCGGCTTGCCACCGGCGCTGCGACGCTGCTGCCTCAGGAACGGTACCCGCCGCAATTCGGCGGCACGCGAGGCGTCGGTGTACAGGACCAGATCGTCCCCGTCGCGGGCGGCCGGAAAAAGACCCAGGACGGCTGCAGCCTGAAGCTCGCCGCCGCCGATGAGTTCATCCAGGATCGTGGCGGCGTCTTTCATCAGGCGCCTGGCCTCGGAGCCTGCTTTGCCGTCCTCCAGGATCTGCGGATAACGACCCGGCAGGCGCCAGGTGTGGAAAAACGGGGTCCAGTCGATGTAGGGCCGCAACTTCTGTAGGTCGAAACCCTTCAGGACGTGCACCCCGGGTCGGACCGGCTGAGGCGGTTCATATCCGGACCAGTCGATCTGCGGAGCATTGGCGCGGGCCTCGGCCAGCGGCAACAGCTTTTTCTTCCGGCCGGTGGCATCCCTCTGGAGCCGGACTTTTTCGTAGTCATCGCGGTACCTGAGAACCACTTCGTCCCGGGTCTCCGGATTTATCAGCGAGCCGATCACACCCACGGCCTTGGAGGCATCGGGGACGTAGAAAACCCCCGGCTCGTAGAAAGGGGCGATCTTCACCGCGGTGTGCACGCGGCTGGTGGTCGCCCCGCCAATCAGCAGGGGCACCTTCATTCCCGCCCGGTCCATCTCCTTGGCCACGTGGGTCATCTCGGCGAGGGACGGCGTGATCAAACCGCTCAGCCCCACCATGTCCACGTTTTCCTGCTGGGCAGTCTCAATGATCTTGTTCACCGGCACCATCACGCCCAGGTCGATGATCTCGTAGTTGTTGCAGCCCAGCACCACGCCGACGATGTTCTTGCCGATGTCGTGCACGTCACCCTTGACCGTGGCCATCAGGATCTTGCCCGCCGTTTTGACGCCGCCGCTCTTGAGGGCCATCAGATAGGGATCGAGCACAGCGACCGCTTTTTTCATGACCCGCGCCGAGCGAATCACCTGGGGCAGGAACATCTTTCCCGCACCGAACAGGTCGCCGACCTTGTTCATCCCCGTCATCAGGGGCCCTTCGATGACCAGCAGGGGCTCGCCCAGTTCCTCGAGCGAGGCGAGGGTGTCTTCTTCGATATAGTCGGCCTCACCGGTGAGCAATGCGTGGCTCAGGCGTTCACCGACGGATTTTTCCCGCCAGCTGAGGTCTTCCTTGCGCTCGCTCCGGCTGCCGGTGGTCGAAGTTGCAATTTCGGTCAGGCGTTCCGTGGCGTCCGGACGCCGGTTCAGGATCACGTCCTCGACCGCCTCCAGCAACTCCGGATTGATCTCCTCGTAGACCGCCAGCTGGCCGGCGTTGACGATGCCCATGTCCAGCCCCGCGGCGATGGCGTAGTACAGGAAAGCCGAATGCATCGCCTCCCGCACGGTGTCGTTGCCGCGGAAACTGAAGCTGAGGTTGCTGATGCCGCCGGACACTTTGGCCCCCGGCATGTTTTCCTTGATGTGCCGGCAGCAGGCGATGAAATCCAGCCCATAGTTTTCGTGGTCGGAAAGGCCCGTGGCCACGGCGAAAACGTTGGGGTCGAAGACCACGTCCTCGGGCGGGAAACCCTCTTCTTCGACCAGGATCCGCCAGGCGCGATCACAGATGGCGTTCCTGCGCTCGAGGCTGTCCGCCTGGCCCTTCTCATCGAAGGCCATGACGATGGCCGCCGCACCGTAGCGCATGACCAGGCGGGCCCGGCGGCGGAATTCTTCCTCGCCGTCCTTGAGGCTTATCGAGTTGACCACGCCCTTGCCCTGGATGCGCTGCAAGCCCGCTTCGAGGACCTCCCAGCGGCTGGAATCGATCATCACCGGCACCCGCGAAACCTCGGGATCCGAAGCCAGCACGTTCAGGAAGGTGCCCATCGCCTCGACGGATTCGAGCATGGCGTCGTCCATGTTCACGTCGACGATCTGGGCGCCCCCGCGCACCTGCTGGCGCCCCACTTCCAGGGCCTCTTCCATCTTGTCTTCGCGGATCAGGCGGGCAAACCGCCGGCTGCCGGCCACGTTGGTCCGTTCTCCCACGTTGACGAACAGGGAATCCTCATCGATGCGCAGGGGTTCCAGGCCGGCCAGGAAGGTCCCCGATTTCCTGACAGGAACCTGGCGAGGTGGGATCCCCTTGACCGCCTCGTCGATGGCCTTGATGAACTCGGGCGTCGTGCCGCAGCAACCGCCCACGATGTTCACCAGCCCCGCTTCGGCAAACTCAGCCAGGATGGCGGCCATCTCTGCGGGGGTCTCGTCGTAGCCGCCCAGTTCGTTGGGCAGACCGGCATTGGGATGGGCCGAAACCAGCGTGTCGGCGACCCCGGAGATCTCCTCCACGAAGGGCCGCAGGGCAGAGGCGCCCAGGGCGCAGTTCAAACCGAAAACGGCCGGGTCGCTGTGCTGCAGGGAAATCCAGAAGGCCTCCGGCGTTTGCCCCGTCAGGGTGCGCCCGCTGGCGTCGGTGATGGTCCCGGAAACCCAGACGGGAAAATCGCGCAAACCGCGCCGGCGCAGCAGGTCACCCACGGCGAACACGGCGGCCTTGGCGTTCAGGGGATCGAAGATCGTCTCGACCATGAGGATGTCGGCACCACCGTCGAGCAACGCCTCGGCCTCTTCACCGTAGGCGACCACCAGCTCCTCGAAGGTGATGTTCCGGTGCCCCGGATTGTTCACGTCCGGGCTGATCGAGCAAGTCCGGTTGGTCGGGGCCAGGGAACCGGCCACGAAGCGGGGACGGTCGGGATTGGCGGCGGTGTAGTCGTCGGCGGCCTCGCGGGCCACCGGGGCCCCCGCGACGTTGATATCCCGCACCAGGTGGTCGGTCCGGTAATCGGACTGGGCCACCGAGGTCCCGTTGAAGGTATTGGTGGTAATGATGTCGGCCCCGGCCTCCAGGTAGCCGCGGTAGATGCCGCTGATCACGTCCGGTCGGGTAAGGGACAGAATGTCGTTGTTGCCCTGGAGGTCGACCGGGTGGTCGGCCAGCAATTCCCCGCGGAAATCTGCCTCGTCCAGACCGTAGGTCTGGATCATGGTGCCCATGGCGCCATCCAGGACGAGGATCCTGTCGGCGGCCATTCGGGTGAGGATTTCCCGGGTCAGTTTCATGGTCCTCCACTTTTCGCTGGAATCGGAACGCCCAGATGGCCTGAAGGTCAGGAACTGGCGCCGTTCAAGAGGTTGGCGCGGGCCTCTTCGATCACGTCGGCGTTGTACCGGATCATGGACCGCAATTCCTGGATGTAATCCTCACCCCGTTCCGAGTAGCTCATCAATCCCGCCGCCATGGCGCTGGCATCGGGTTGGAGCCCTTCACTGCGGGCCGAAGCCCTTATTTCCCGCAGGTGGCGGTAGGTCCGGCCGGTGTTGAGATTGTGCATGTAGCTGCCGATCGACTGGCCCACGGAATCGAAGCGGGCCACCTCGTAGGTGGCTCCTGCGGGGCGGTCGTTCGGGATCAGGCCGCAACCCTCCCTGAAGCACCACTGCCCGAACAGGTTATTCCCTTCGCGGGCAAACCGCGAGGTCCCCCAGGCCGATTCGTTGGCCGCCTGGGCCAGCACCAGGTGGTCGGGCAGAGCGTCCACCCGCAGCAGGGCGATTTCCCAGAAGGTGTCCGAGTGGATGTCCGTCTCGGGAATCCTGAATTCCTCGATGACGTCCATCAGCCAGGCCCGATCCTCATGGTCGACGTCGCGGTTCCAGCGCACGTGGTCGTGGATGTAGCTCAGGCGCATCCGCAGATCAAGCAGCCGTTCGTTTTCCTCGTCCACCAGGGGCAGCAGAAAACGGAAAAACCTGAGTTTCTTGGTTGGCACGTCCTGGTCGTTCGAAAAATCGGGCAGGGATACTTGTCCCCGGCGGTAGCCCACGTGCTGATACCCACCCATGCCGGTGACCGGCCCCCAGTCGAGGGCCACCGTTTTGAAGGGGGTCACCGCCGACCGCGCCCAACGCAATCCCTGGCCCGGCTCACCGACGGCTCCCAGGGAACCCTGGTCCGCATGGATGGAATCCGGCACCAGGCCAGCCACGAAAACAATGGCCAAAAGGCAGAGGAATTTTCCTCTCATCGATCAATCCTTGTGCGATTGCCCTACAATCCATGTGTGGCTGTACCAGTAATAGCGGCGGCCATCCGTGGCCGGCGCCGTGAAATTGTAGCGACTGCGACCGGCCGGCAGCGGCCGGCGAGCACGCACTTGGAGAATCCCGGCTTCCCTATCGACCCATTCCAGGTCGGCGGCACCCTGACCGCTGGCGAAGGCCGCCGCCTGGTCCCTCCGGAAGTCCCCCGGTCCGAGGACCAGGTTCAGGACCGGTCTTCGCTCTTCCGGCCCGGCCCCCTCGGACATCGCGGGATCGACCGGTTGGACCGAAACCACCGGAAACGGCAGGCTGGCCACCTTTTCCCCGAACGTTTCCAGGGCCGCGTAAGGGCCCGCCATCGGGAAGCGGGGCATCAAGGTCCAATCGCCCGCTTCCCCCAGGGGGCCCGACTGTTGCCCGAAGGCCGTCCAGCCCAGTTCCCTGATCAAGCCTTGCAGGTCCGGGCCGAATTCGCCGTAGGGATAGGCGAACAGGGCCGGGGCCTGACCGATTTCCTCGGTGATCCTGTCCTGGGCCTCCTGCAACTCGTGGCGTGTCCTGGCCCTCCAGGCTGGATCCGTTTCCGCTTCGCCGCGGCGCTGAAGGTGGCGATGAAACTGACCGTGATTCGCCACCGTCGCCCCGGCCGATGCCATCTCCCGCAACTGGTCCCAGGTCAGGACCGGCCCCCGGTGTGCGTCGATGTCCGCAGGACAAACGAAAACCGTGAAAGGCCAGCCCAATTCCTTGAGCCTGGGAAAGGCCTCGGTATAGACCGACCGATAGCCGTCGTCGAAGGTCAGGGCCACGGACCGATCCGGAATCGCACGACCGTTCCGCAGGCTGTCCACCAGAGCACCGAGGGGCTCGACCCGAAAGCCATGGCGATCCAGGTAATCGAGATGCTCTGCGAACAGGGCCGGCGACACGCTGGTCGAAGCCGGGGTTTCCGTATCCACATGGTGGTATAAAAGAACCACCGCATGGTTGGGAACATCGGCTGCGGCCGCTGCCCGAGCGATCATCACCATCGTGATCAGGATGGAAATCCATGGGGATATCCGCATGGCGACCTCCTGGGTGGATCGCTTACCGGGTTGAAATCATCGGCAGAGAATAACTCCAAGTAGGGCAAATGGCGAGAAATAGTCGTCGATTTATCCAGAGGGAAAACCACCCCCGCCGGCGGGCGGGGGTGGCATCGGCGTGAGTCTGGGATCCATCAGGCCCGTTCCCAGTGGCCCGGCACCCAGATCTCACGATAGTGGTTGTGCCGCATGCCCTTGGGTCGGCGGCGGCCCTTTTTGAGAAGATCCGTCTTGGTTCGCTTGAACTTGCCCTGGCCCAAATGGTGATTTTGACGGCAGTTCCGCACCTCCAGGACCTTCTCGTAGTGCCCGGCCACCCAGAAGAACCGGCCGCTAATCGGACGGACCGGGCGGGTCCGGGCCTCGTATCGGAAAATTCGGGGCCCTGTCTGGACGATCACTCCCCGGGGGCTGTCCGGCGCGACCGCCACGGCGGAGCGCGCTGTGACCGTGACCCCGGCCTCAGCGGCCACCGGCATCAGAAAGGCGAGAGCCGCCAGGAACAGTCCAGCCACCGCGCTGATGATCATGAGGCGGTCCATTGTATTCAGTTCGGTATTCATGGCGTCTTCCTTTCAATTGGAGCATCGTACGCCCCACCATTTGCAGGGAAGGTGCCGGGGACAGGTGCCGCGGGGGTTAATAAATTTATATATCCCTTAGTTACAGATAGTTACAATACAATCCCGACTCTAATGAAGGGCTTATTTGGGCTCCAAACATGTACCTGAAGGTACATTTCAGGGATTTTGTCCTCATGAAATTGGGTTGGATTCGAGAAAATGTCCTCTTTTTCGGACATTTATCTGTCGACAGGCCGCTGGTAGTTAGGATCCCGGTGCGGATCTCGGCACCGGCATTTCCCTGAAAGTGCCATGAGCTTCTTGGCTGGTAACCTTTGACCTGTTATTAATGGAAACCGATATTCTTTCGACTTGCCCCTGGGCACGGACCCCTCTCATCGCCCCCGAAAGAAGGATGACCATGCGCCGCCTCCCCTTGCTTCTGATGTTGATCATGATGACCGCCACCGCCGCTGCGGCGGCCGACGATGACGCCCCCTGGACCAGCGGCGATTTCGGCTCGCTGGCTTTCCGCGGCATCGGTCCCGCCCTGGCTTCGGGCCGGATCGCCGATTTCGCCATCGATCCCCGGGACCCCTCCCACTACTACGTGGGGGTCTGCTCGGGCGGCGTCTGGGAAACCAAGAATGCGGGCGTCACCTTCACGCCCATCTTCGATGATCAGGGCAGTTTTTCCATCGGGTGCGTGACCATGGCTCCGTCTCGGCCCGACATCGTGTGGGTGGGCTCGGGTGAGAACAACAGCCAACGCAGCGTGCCCTACGGGGACGGCATCTACAAGTCGCTGGACGGTGGCCGCTCCTGGGAGAACATGGGCCTGGAGCGATCCCTGCACATCGGCAAGATCATCGTGCATCCCACCAACCCCGACATCGTGTACGTGGCGGCCATGGGACCGTTGTGGGGACCTGGCGGCGACCGCGGTGTCTTCAAGACGACCGACGGCGGCGCGAACTGGCAACTGGTCCTGGAGATCGACGAGAACACCGGCGTGGTCGATCTGCAGATGGACCCCCGCGACCCCGACGTCCTCTACGCCTCCAGCTACCAGCGACGGCGCCACGTCTGGACCCTGATCAACGGCGGACCCGGGTCGGGAATCCACAAGACGACCGACGGAGGCGCCACCTGGACCGAGCTGACCAAGGGCCTGCCCGAGGTGGACAAGGGCCGGATCGGACTGGCCATCTCTGCTCCGAACCCCGACACCATCTACGCCATCGTGGAAGCCGCCGACGGCAAGGGCGGGTTCTTCCGCTCCCTCGACGCCGGCCAGAACTGGGACAAGATGAGCGATTACGTGGCCGGCAGCCCCCAGTACTACAACGAGATCATCGCCGACCCGGTGAACCCCGACCGCGTCTACAGCATGGACACCTTCATGCAGGTGACCGAAGACGGCGGCAAGACCTTCAACCGCATGGGCGGCAAGGCCAAGCACGTGGACGAACACGCCTTGTGGATCGATCCCGGCAACACCGACCACCTGCTGACCGGCAACGACGGCGGCGTCTACGAATCCTATGACCGGGGCGCCAACTGGCGCTACATGGCGCATATCCCGGTGACGCAGTTCTACCGTGTTGCCATCGACAACGACGAGCCCTTCTACAACGTGTACGGCGGCACCCAGGACAACAACACCCAGGGCGGGCCCTCGCGGACGCACTATGCCCACGGGATCGCCAACCGTGACTGGTACATGCTGCTGGGCGGCGACGGTTTCGAACCCGCCGCCGATCCGACCAATCCCGACATCATCTACTGCCAGTGGCAGTATGGATATCTGCACCGCTACGAGCGCAACAGCGGCGAGAAGATCGACATCCAGCCCCAGCCCGAAGAGGGCGAAGTCCTCAAGTGGAACTGGAACTCGGCGCTGATCATCAGCCCGCACGACCACCAGCGGCTGTACTACGCCTGCCAGAAGATCTTCCGCAGCGACGACATGGGCAACAGCTGGACGAGGATCAGTGAAGACCTGACCACCGGCGTGGATCGCAACAAGCTGCCGGTGATGGGCCAGGTCTGGGGCGTGGACGCGGTGGCCAAGAACAACTCGACCTCGTTCTACGGCAGCATCATCTCCCTGAACGAATCGCCCCTGCGCGAAGGCCTGCTGATGGCCGGCACCGACGACGGTCTGATCCAGGTCACCCAGGACGGCGGAGCCACCTGGACCGAGCACAGCAGTTTCAAGGGCGTGCCCGACGGGTGCTACGTCAGCGACGTCGAGCCTTCCCGTTTCGACGAGAAGGTCATCTACGCCAGCTTCGACAACCACAAGCGGGACGACTTCAAACCCTACATCCTGCGCAGCGACAACTACGGAAAGTCCTGGAAATCGATCGCCGGCAACCTGCCCGAAAACGGGACCGTCCATTCCATCGCCCTGGACCATGTGGATCCGGAGCTGGTTTTCGTCGGCACCGAGTTCGGCGTTTTCTTCACCCGGGACTCCGGAAAGAACTGGACCCAGCTGAAGGCCGGCATTCCGACCATCGCCTGCCGCGACCTCGAGATCCAACGGCGAGAGAACGATCTGGTCGTGGCCACCTTCGGCCGCGGCTTCTACATCCTGGACGACTACTCGCCCCTGCGGAACCTCGAGCCGGCCACCCTGGAACAGGACGCGACCATCTTTGCGGTCAAGGACGCCCTGATCTACAACCCCGCCACCCAGATCGGCTACGGGGCCCAGGGCTCCCAGGGCGCCTCCTTCTATTCGGCCAAGAACCCCCCCCTCGGCGCGGTGATCACCTATCACCTGAAGGACGGGCTCGAAAGCCTGAAGGACATGCGGCAGAAGAAGGAGAAGGAACTGATCGAGGCCGAGGAGCCGGTCTATTATCCCAGCTGGGAGGAATTGCGGGCCGAGGACCGCGAATTGGATCCCCTGCTGATCCTGACGATCAAGGACGCCGGCGGCGCCGTGATCAAGAGGTTCACGGGTCCGGGCGCGGCCGGCCTGCACCGCGTGGCCTGGGATCTGAGGTACCCCTACAGCGGACCGATCAAACTCAACGAGGGCGGCAAGAGCTCTCCCTGGGACGACGATCGCACCGGGGCCCTGGTGGTGCCCGGCCAGTACAACGTGACCATTTCCAAGCGTGTCCGCGGCGAAGAGACGGTCCTGGCGGGCCCCGTGGCCTTCAACGCCAAACCTCTGGGCCTGAACACCATGGCCAACACAGACTACGACCAGGTTCTGGCCTTCCACCAGGAATCCGGTGACCTGTTCCGGGCGGTCCAGGGCGCCACCCGAACCTACCGGGACGCCAATGATCGGCTCAAGCACATCCGCAAGGCCATCAAGGAAACCCCGGCGATCGACACCGCCCTGCTCGACGAGGTCGATGACCTGACCCGAAAGCTGGCTGATCTGGGCCTCAAGCTGAATGGTGATCGCACCGTCAGCAGCCGGAGTGAACCCACCACCCCGTCCATCAGCAGACGGGCCAGCTGGATCTTCTACGGGGTGCAGAACAACACCTCGGGACCGACCCAGACCATGCGCGACAACTTGGCCCTGACCGGCCGTATGTTCGCACCCGTTCTGGCGGAATTGACGGCGCTGGTGACGGTGGATATCAAGGATCTGGAAGACCGGCTGGAAGCTGCGGGTGCACCCTACACCCCGGGTCGGATTCCGGTTTGGAAAACCGCCGACTGAAGCGACCGCAATCCATGAAAAAGGCCCCCGGAGGATCATCCTGCGGGGGCCTTTTTTCCGGGATTATCTGTAGAGAGCCTTGATCTCTCCCCACGACCTGCTTTCGGTAGAGACGGTCTCCACCTGCAGGAGCAGCCGCACATCCGACAGGACCACCAGGGCGTCGAGCCAAACTTCGCATCCCGGCGAGAAATTGACTTCGAGTTCGGCCTGCACGGTGGTGTCCAGCAACAGGTCTGGATCGAGCGGCTCGGCAGGGTTGCAGCTGGTCACGGGGCCGGAAGCATCGGTGAAGGATGAAGACAGGAGGTTGACGATGCCGAAAAAGCAATCTCCGCCCAGAGTGGGCGCCGTCAGGACCAGTCGCATCTGGGTGACGATGGAGGTCGTGTCCTGGACGACCACGCCGCCTCCGACGTCGATTTCACAGATCCTCCAGCCATCGATGTTCGTGCCGGACATCACCACCTGCAGGCTCTCGAGGGAATTGACTTCAGGCGGAATGGTGAAGGATTGTAAACGGATCCGGGGTGCATCATTCGGGTCGATAAAACCAGAGTCATAGTCCCCCACCAGGTTGTCCAGGTCGATCGTGACCGTTTCGGCCCCAGCGGCACAGCTGAGAATCATCAACAGGGTGATCAGGACCGGCTTCATGGGAAAACCTCCCGGAAATTTCCTTCCTTACCTCTGGGGCAGCGAAGGATCCAACTGGCGCGCCCTGGCCATGAGCTCCTCTCCTTCGGCCGCGTTCCCCTGGCTCCGTTCCAACAGACCCAAGTTATAATAGGCCGGCGCCAGCCGCGGGTCCAAGCGGATGGCTTCCCGATAGGCCTTTCTCGCTTCCTCCGTTCGCCCGGATCGGTGGTAGACCGATCCGAGAGTGAGCTGGACAACCGGGTTGCCGGGATCCAGGCCGGCAGCCGTTTCCAGCTCCCGGACAGCCAGGTCGGGCTGGTTGTTCTCCGAATACAGGCCGCCAAGCTGGGCGTGGCCGTCCGCCAGGTCGGGCTTCAAGTGGACCACTTTTTCGAAAGCCTTGATGGCCGCCGGCAGTTTGCCCGTCATGGCGTAGGCCATCCCCAGATTGCCCGCCACGTCCGCGTTGTCCGAATCCAGCTTTTGGGACTGCTCCAAGAGGACCACCGCTTCGGCGGCCCGACCGCTACGGATCAGCACCGCACCTATCTCGCCCAGGATGACCGGGTCTTCGCCCCCCAGTTCCAGGGTGCGGTTCAGGATTTCCAGGGCCCGAGTGAAGTCGCCCTGCTTTTCCAGGACTCCGGCCAGACCAATGGCCGCTTTCCGACCGCCGGGATCCAGTTCGTGAGCCCTTTCCATGGACGATGTCGCCCCCGTAACGTCTCCTGCCGCAGATTGGACCAGCCCGAGGTTGAAATGGGCGTCACTCTGGCGGGGGTCCAGGCTCAATGATTTTTCCAGGACCTGCTCGGCTTCGTTCGTCCGCTGCAAATGGAACAGGTACAGCCCCCGGGCGGTCAAGCCGTCGGTCCAATCGGGATCGAGGGCGATCCCGGCGTCGATGGCCTCCAGAGCCCCCTCGTAATGGCCGGACTGGCTCAGACAGATGGCCAGGTCCTGATGGAATTCCAGGCGGTCGGGCGCTTCGGCCACGAGCTCGCGGTAGATCTTTTCGCTGCCCTCCATATCGCCCGAGCGGGCCAGCGCCTGGGCCAGGTTGAGACGGATCTCCTGGTGACCGGGGTTTTCGTCCAGGGCATCCCTCAGCCTGGATACGGCTTCATCAGCGCGTCCCTGTCTCATCAGGACCGTGGCCAGATTGACCACCTGCTCTGCCGACCGGCTTTCCCCACTGTTTTCATCCGAGGTGCCCGATATGTATCCCAGGGACTTGAGCATCTGTTCCAGGTTGTCCCGGGCTTCGTCGTCGCTGGCGAAACCCTCGTTGCGCACCAGGGGCGAGGTTTCATAGGTCGCCACGGTGGCGACCGGCCGGTCGCGCAGCCTCTCGCGGGAGAACGCCTCGGTCAGGACGTGTCCCTTCATGTCGCTGCCGGCCGGGAGCCCCATGGCGTACAGGACCGTGGGCGCCACGTCGTAGATGTCGCCACCGGTGATCCGGACGCCGGCCTGGACATCCGGCCCGTGGAGGATGATGACCCCGTCGGGCATGTGGTCGGCGTCGGCGGTCTCGATGTTGAAATGGTCTTCCTTGCGCCGTTCATCGCCGATGCGGAAGCCGTGGTCGCTGACCACGATGACCGTCGTCTGCGGACCCCGGTGAGCCAGCAGCTCGCCCACCAACTCGTCCTGCCATTTCCAGTATTCGTTGATGACGTCCTTGTAGGCCGCGAAGTCGGCGTCCGAAACCCAGGGCAGGCGAGGCTCCTGGTAGTCGCCGAAGAGGTGGGTGATCGCATCGGTTCCTTCGTAGTAAACCGACATCAGTTCGGTCCGGTCATGATCGAGCTGGTGCAGGACCAGGTCGGTGAAACCCCGCGAGGTCGCCATGGCCTGCCGCAGGTGGGCAGCCGGGTCGGCGTAGGGATCCTTGGTGGGGTCGGGCACCAGTTCACTGGCCGGCAGATGAACCATGCGCTCCAGCAGACTTTCGGGAAGGTCCAGAGGCGAGGGCATGATTCCTTCGATAAGAGTCATGAGCTCCGGGGGCCAGGTCTTGCCCTGGTCCACCGAGCTGCGACCCGTCACGCCGAAACTGTGCCAGGCCACGTAGTCGCTCACCAGCCAGCCGTTGATCGGTTCGGCGGGCCAGGTCGCCCACCAGCCGACGATGCCGCAGGTGCGGCCCGCCTCCGAAGCGATGTTCCAGAAGGTCCGCACTTCGCGCTCGTAGCTGCTGATGGGCATCTTCGAGCCGTCGGGAGCGTCGGTCATGAACCAGGTCACTCCGTGCAGGTCAGGTGTCTTGCCGGTCGCGATGCTCGTCCACAGGATGGGGGAAATCATGGGCATGTCGCTGCGCAGGATACCCGAGGCCCCTCCGTCGCGCAGGCCGGCCAGGTGGGGCAGCTCTCCCCGTTCCATCATCGGACCCAATTGGTCCCAGTCGGCCCCGTCCAGACCGATGATCCACACTTCCGGACCGGGATCCTTCGAACACCCACCGCAGGCCAGAGCGAAAAATATGGCCGCCAGGATGCTGGCCTCTCTGAGATGCTTCATCTTTCCCTTCCCCTTCATCATTCCCTTCCCAGAGCCACGATCGGGTCCATGCGCGCGGCCTTGTTGGCCGGATAGAGCCCAAAGAAAATCCCGATGGAAATCGAAAAAAGGGCCGCGCCTACGGTCACGAACGGGGAAACCGCGAACGGGAACCGCAGGAGATGGGTCATGCCCCAGGAGGCCAGGTAGCCCAGGATGATCCCCACGACGCCCCCGATGCCCGTCAGGATCCCCGCTTCGATCAGCACCTGCAACAGGACGTCCTGCCGCCGGGCTCCCACCGCCATGCGCACCCCGATTTCCCTGGTCCGTTCCGCCACGGAAATCAACATGATGTTCATGACCCCGATGCCGCCGACCAGCAGCCCGATGGACGAGAGAACCACCAGCACCAGCGCGATGCCGCCGGTCACCTTGTCGATGATCTCTCCATAGGTTTCGCTGGCGATGATGTCGAAATCGTTCTTCTGGCCCGGACGGAGGCGGCGCTCACGGCGCAGGGTCCCGGTGATGTTGGAGATGACTTCGTCGGTCTCGTACCCGTCTTCGAGGACCAGGGCGATGTTCCGGTCCTCGAATCCCTCCTTGAGACCGTCCTTCTCGAAGGTGGTCCAGGGCACGCAGACGTAGTTGTCGCCCAGGGCGCCGATGATGTGCTTGCGCTCGCTCATGGTGCCGACGATCAGATGGGGCTGGCCGTAGATGCGCAGAGTTTTCCCCACGGGATCGCGATCGGGGAACAGGTCCTGGCTCGGGCCGTAACCCAGGACGGCCACCCGGTTGCGGGCCGTCACGTCGGCTGCCGTGAAAAACCGCCCCTCGCCCTGGGTGATGGAGAACATATGGGGAAAATTCTGGGAGCAGCCGAAGACCTGCACGAACTGGGTCTTTTCCTTTTCGTATTTCAGGACGGTGCCGCTGTTGTTCGAAATCTCGTAGTCGATCAGCCCCACCCCTTCGGTGGCGGCCAGGGCCTCCTCCAGCTCGGGCATCAGCTGGGGCCGGCGCATCTTTTCGGCGGGATCGCCGCCGCCCACGCCGCTGTTGCGGGAGATGTAGATGTAGGGTTGGTTGGCCGAGACGACGTCGTCGCGAATCCGGCCGCTCAGACCGTTGACGATGGTGAAGATGGCCAGCAGGGTCGTCACCCCGATGGCCACGCCCAGAATCAACAGGGAGCTGCGCATGCGATTGCCGGTCACGGTGGCCCAGGCCTGAACCATCGCGTCGCGCCCGTGGACATGTGACTTATTCATGGCGGAGAGCCTCCACGGGATCGAAGCCGGCGGCTTTCCAGGCGGGATAGGTACCGAACACCCCGCCGATCAGGAACGTGACGCTCAGCCCCAGAACCAGGGACCAGCCGGCTATGGCAAAAGGCAGCGGCGAGGCCAGGGATATGCCCCAGGCCAGCATCAGGCCTATCAGGATGCCGATCACCCCGCCCACCAGGGACAAGGTGATCGCCTCGACCAGGAACTGCCACATGATCGCCAGGCGCCGGGCGCCCAGGGCCTTGCGCACGCCCACCTCGCGGGTGCGTTCGGTCACCGATACCAGCATGATGTTCATCAACACGATGCCGCCGACCACCAGGCTGATGCCCACCAGAGGCACCAGGGCCCCGTAGATGGCCCCCGAAATCCCGCCCCAGATGGAAAGCAGCTGGTCGCTGGTAGAAACGGCGAAATCGTCCTTTTCGAGGGGCCGCAGACGGTGGCGGACGCGGAGCAGGAAAGCGGCCTCGTCCTGGGCTTCGTCCAACCTTTCCAGGTCAGCCGCGGCGATCTTCAGGTCAAGCGAATCCCCGGAACCGAATACCTTCTGCCACGCGGTGATGGGCGTCACCGCAAACTGGTTGCGGTTGTTGCCCATGACCGTGCCCCGATCTTCCACCACCCCGATGACCTTGAAGTGGCGCCCCCCTATCTTGACCTCCCGGCCCACCGGATCGGCATGGCGCGGGAAGAGGTCGCGGGCCACCTCGAAACCCAGCACCGTAACCTGCTTGGCATTGGCCACGTCCTGCCTGGTGAGGTGGCGGCCCAGCAGCAGGGGAAGATCCTCGATCAGCGAATAGTCCTCGGTGACCCCCCTGACCCGCGTGCCGCGAAATTTCTCACCCCCGGCGTGAAGCGTGGCGGTGCGGGTGATCAGCGCTCCCACCGAGGAAGCCTCCTGCATGCGTTCGGCCAGCCAGTCGCGATCGTCCAGGGTCAGATCCGGGTTGTTGAGTGATTCGAGGAAGGCGTCGAAATCGGTCAGGAACTGGAGATCGTTGATGCGGGTGATGGTGAACACGTCGGTGCCCTCGTCGAGCACCACCTGGGAAACATAACGGTCCGCCCCGTAGATGAGCGAAACCACCGCGATGACCGACATGGTGCCGACGATGTTGCCCAGCAGCGTCAGGAAAGTCCGCAGCTTGTGTCCGCGCAGGCTGGACAGGGCGATCCGGACTCCCTCGAACAGGTTCATTGGTCTTCCGCTTCTTCATCGTCCTGGCCCCGACGGCCCTTGCCGCCTTCGGATTCGGCCATGGCGCCGTCCTTCAACTGGCGCAGGATACGGAAGGGGCCGGTGACCACGGTCTGCCCCGCGGCCAGACCGCTGAGAATCTCGAAGTCGTCTTCGCCGGCAATCCCGATCTTGACGGGAACGAACTTGACGAATCCATCCTTGAGGATGAAGACGCCTTCGGTTTCCTTGCGCTTGACGTCGTCGCTCCCGGTTTCGGTCGTGTCCCTGGCGCTGTCCTTGGCTCCGAAACCGAACTCCTCCAGGGCCGCTTTCTGCTTGCGGGCCTTCGCCCCGGTGTAGCGGCGGATGTCCGCGCTCTTGAGCGGCCAATCGCGCACGGTGACCGAACCCAGGGGCACCGCGAGGGCCTCAGCGCGGTCGGCGACGGTGATCTCGGCCTTGGCCGACAGCCCCGGACGGATGTTGGGCAGCGTCCCGTCCAGGGTGATCTTAACCTCGAAATCCACAGCTTCGCGGCTGGCTCCGGTGCGCACCCGCAGGGGGCTGTTGCCGATCTCGGTCACCTTGCCGATGAACTTCTGGTCGGGGAAGGCGTCGATCTCCACTTCGGCAACCTGCCCCAGCTCGACCTTCACCACTTCGGTCTCGTCCACCTCGACCCAGGCTTCCATGGTGCCCAGGTCCGCGATCACCAGCAGCACCGTGCCCGGGTTGTTGAGCGTGCCCATGATGGCGTTTTCACCCTGCTCCACATTCAGCCGCGTGATCACCCCGGTCATGGGAGCGGTGATGGTCACTTTGGTCAGGTCGTGGTGGGCCTTGTCCAGGTTGGCCTGATACTGCGTGATCCGGTGCCGGGCGGCTTCCACCCGCGCCTGTTCTATGCGGGCGTTGGTCCGCGCGGTGGCGACCTGTTCCTCCGAAACGATGTTTTCCTGGTAGAGTTCTTCGGCGCGGTCATGGTCCTGGACGGCCTTGTCCAGGGAAGCTTCGGCAAGCTCCAGGTCCGCCCGCGAGGATTTTATGGTCGCATCGAGGGCCTTGACCGCCGCATCGTATTCGGAAGGATCGATCTCCAGGAGAAGGTCGCCCTCGTTGACCCGCTGCCCCTCGACCACCGCCAGGTGCACGATGGTGCCCATGGCGTTGGCGCTGACATCCACCTTGCGCTTGGGCTGGATGGTCCCCGAGCAGTTGACCAGGGCCGTCAGGTTTTTCTGCACAATCTCTTTGGTTTCCACCTTGAACTCGGCCTTGTCTCCCGATTTGAGGATGGACACCACCACCGCGACCAGGATGATCGCCGCCACAGGGATGAATATCTTCTTTTTCACGCCGCTACTCCTTGCCGGATCGGCTTACATGAAGATGAGGCTGAGGGTCAACGGTATGGCCGTCAGCAGGGCCCAGGGCAACAGCACCGAAAGGGCCGCCGTCGAGCGGCCGATCCCGTAGACCTTGCTGAACCCGACGATCAGCAGGAACAGTCCCCACCAGGTGAAGAAATCCCCGTAGGTCATCAGGATCATGAACAGGGGCGAATTGGGCTCCGCGCCGGGCACCAGGGCCGCCAGACCGATGTTGACCTTATATACCGATTCGGTCACCAGGATGAGCGGCGCCTTGACGATCGAGGCGATGGCGAACACGGGAATGGCGCCCCAGGACACGATGCCCAGGGCCTGCTTGATGGTGCCGGTGCCACCACCCATCCGCACGAAGAATCCCAGGATCACACCGAAGACCAGGATCAAGATCCAGGTCGTGAACCCCGCGAGCACCGATTGGGTCAGGCGCTTGGTCGTGCTGATGTTCAGGGCCTCTTCGTACTGTTGCTCGATGGCTTCCTCGGGCGCCATCTGCATGAGCCGCGAATCGCGCATCAATTCGATCTGTTCCGGGGCGGACACCGGCAGGGTCAGCCAGGTGAACAGGATCATGACAATGAAGACCAGAAGGCAGGGCTGCCACCAGCGGGGCTGGACCCCGACGTTTTCCATGAGACGCCCCGGGTTCGTGAAAAGGTCGCTGATCCGTCCGAAGAATGTGTCGTTCATGATCGTCCGGCTCCTTGGTCAGTCAGTGGGTTCAACATCATGAAGGCGCGGCAGGACCCCGCGCCCGGTCCCGGCCAAAGGTCCCTCGGCTTCGGCCGCGGCCAGGGATTTCGTTTCCGCATGGCGCCGCAGGAATTCCTCCGCGAAGGCACCCGATTCGATTTCCGCCAGGATCTCCCGCATGTTCCGGCGCACGTTCTCATCGATGATCCGCGGCCCCCTCGTCAGCCCCCCGTAGGCGGCGGTCCCGCTGATCCTGTTGCGCAGCCCGTCGATGCCGTGCCGGTGCAACAGGTCCGTGATCAACTTCAACTCGTGGACGCACTCGAAATACGCGTTGATCTCGTCATAACCCGCGTCGACCATGACCTCGAAGGCCGCCTTGACCAGCTCGATCACCCCGCCGCACAGGACGACCTGCTCCCCGAACTGGTCGCTGACGCATTCGGCCCGGAAGGTGGTGACGAATCCCCCGCCCGTCAGACAGCCGACCGCCTGGGCATACGCAGCGGCGAGGTCCCAGGTTTCGGACGGTGAATCGGCGGTGACCGCCAGCAGCCCGGGTACCCCCGAACCAGCCGCGTGGGCCGCGGCCAGCATGTCCCCCTGGCCCTTGGGGGCCACCAGGAAACAGGGCCGCCCGGAATCCGGCCTGATCTGGTCAAAGGCGACGGCAAACCCGTGGGCAAACCCCAGGGCAGCCTCTTGTTTCAGGTGCGGCGCCACCTCCGCGGTGTAGACTTCGGCCATGGCCTCGTCCGGCAGCAGGAGCATCACCACGTCAGCCGCCTCAACGGCCTCGGCCACCGTCAGCACCCGGAACCCGCTTTCCCGCGCCCGCTGCCCCGATCCCGAGCCGGGCCGGCTGCCCACGACCACCTCGAGACCGCTCCGCCGCAAATTCAGGGCGTGGGCCCGCCCCATGGTTCCAAAACCCACCATGGCGATGACCCGCCCCTGCAGAAGCTGGAGGGTCACCTCGGCGGACTCAACCACCGTACCCGCCGGAGGCGGATATTGTTCGAATACAGGACTGCCCATGGGCCGGACAATACCCGGATCGGGGTTCCTTGACAAGAAACCACTGATTGGATAAATTCCCTGCCTGCCGGGAAAATCGATCCTTCAGGCCCTTGGGGATGTTCCCGGCGCTATTTGACATCGGTGGCGGCTTAGCTCAGCTGGTTAGAGCATCGGAATCATAATCCGAGTGTCCGGGGTTCGAGTCCCTGAGCCGCTACCATTTTTTCCGACCCGTCCCTGGTTGCCGCACCTAGTACGCCGCACCTGATCGCCGTCCACCACGCTCGCCATCGCCTCGTCCGTGACCGGAGGCAGAGTGCCCCATCCCGCCTACACCGATCATCCCTTCGTTGCGGCCACGACCGCGCGTATCGATGCGCTTGTCGGGACGTTTCGCAGCGGTGATTCGCTTCCCGGGCTGGTGGTGGGCCTCTCGGGCGGTCCGGATTCCGTGGCCCTGTTGCTCGCGGCCCGGGCCTGGGCAGACCGAAACGGCGCTCCCTTGGCGGCGGCTCATTTCAATCATCGGCTCAGGCCCGGCGAGGCCGAAAGGGATGCGGATTTCTGCCGCGATCTGTGTCGGCAATTGGAAATTACCCTTTTTGAAGCCGAAGGGGATCCCCGTCCCGCCGCCCGGACACGCGGTCAGGGCCTGGAAGAGGCTGCCCGGCACCTGCGCCGGCGGTTTTTCCAGGAGATTCTGGCCAAAGACGGGGAATACCACTGCGTCGCCACCGGACACCACCGGGACGACCAGTTGGAGACCGTGATCATGCGCCTGTTCCGTGGTACCGGGCCAGAGGGTTTGCGCGGGATCCTGCCGGTCAGCGGACGGACCATCCATCCCCTGCTCCAGGTTCCACGGTCCGAGATCCTGGCTTTTCTCGAGGATTTTGGGCAGCCCTGGCGCACGGATGCCACCAATCTTGACGGGGACAACATGCGGGCGCGGATCCGCCGCGAATTTTTGCCCTTGGCCCGGGGTATCTTCGGTCCGGGCGCCGACACGGCGCCGACTCGGATGGCCGAATTGCTTCAGCAGGACATGGACCTGTTGGAGAAGATCACCACGACGACCTTGGCGGAGGTTCGTTTGCCCGGCGATGCCGGGGCCATTGGCGTCACGGGTCTGCTGGCCCTTGAAGACGGCCTGGCCGCCCGCGTGTTGCGGCGGTGGCTGGACGAGGGGAACCCTCCCGGCCTGGAGCGCGTCCATGTGGACAATGCCCTGGCCTGGCTGGGATCCGGCCAGTCCGGATCCGGGCTGGATTTGCCTGGTGGCCTTCGCCTGGAACGGGATTTTGACCGTTTGTGGCGGCGGGACACCGGGACAGCGGCCCCTCCCCTGCGGGACGCAGGCGATTATCGTATCCTGGTGGCGAAGCATGCCGGCGGACCGGAGGCCCCCGATGGGGTCGGCGATCCCGCCGACGAAAAGACCTGGCAGCTGACCTGCCCCGCCTCGGCCCTGGAGGGCAATCTGAAGGTGCGGAACCCCGAGCCCGGAGACCGGTTCCAGCCCTTCGGCCTGGACGGCACCAAGAAACTGAGCGACCTGCTGCGGGAACGTCAGGTGGCCCGCAGCCAACGTCCGGGCGTGCTGGTGGTGACGGACGAGTCCGGCATCCTCTGGGTGGTCGGACTGGCCCGCGCCGAACGAACCCGGTTGTTGCCGACCGCCGAACAGACAGTTACTATCTCTGTCGCGGAACGAACTGAACATTCGAAGTAAGGAAAGTCATTTGATGAGCCCCAATTCCGGCCGCAAAAACCCTGGGGGCGGCAAACGGCCCCCGAAGGACCCGAACAAGGGATCCGGCATGAAACCGCCCCAGATTCCCGGCAAGACCGCGGGTTTCTGGATCCTCCTGGTCTTCCTGGTCTTCCTGGTCTACCAGATGATCTACATCGACCGGTCGGCGATCCACGAACTGACCTTTTCCGCTTTCGAGGAGCAGGTCACCAGCGGGAACATCCGCGCCATCGCCAAGACCGGCCTGGACATCAACGGGGAACTGAACGAAAAAACCACGTTGACGGTCAAGGACGGGTCCCTGAAGGAAGTGGACCAGTTCCACACCAGGCTGCTGGCGGAACGGGACGATTTCACCGACTGGATCTCGGCGAGCAATCCCGAAGCCTCCCTGGTCGGCGAGCCTGCCAAGACCAACTGGTGGGCCCACATCCTCACCTACTATCTGCCCTTCCTGTTGATCCTGGGATTGTGGTTGTTTTTCCTGCGCCAGATGCAAGGCGGCGGCAACAAGGCCTTCAGCTTCGGCAAGAGCAAGGCCAAGATGTTCAACATGGACAAGCCCGATATCACCTTCGAGGACGTTGCCGGCTGCGACGAGGCCAAATACGAACTGCAGGAGATCATCGATTTTCTGCGGGCGCCCCAGAAGTTCCAGCGCCTCGGCGGCCGCATTCCCAAGGGCGCCCTGCTGGTCGGCGCGCCCGGCACGGGCAAGACCCTGCTGGGCCGGGCCGTGGCCGGTGAAGCGGAAGTGCCGTTTTTCAGCATGAGCGGTTCGGACTTCGTGGAGATGTTCGTCGGCGTCGGCGCCAGCCGGGTGCGCGACCTGTTCGACCAGGGCAAGAAGAACGCACCGTGCATCATTTTCATCGATGAGATCGACGCCGTCGGCCGGCACCGGGGCGCCGGCCTCGGGGGCGGACACGACGAACGCGAACAGACCCTCAACCAGTTGCTGGTCGAGATGGACGGGTTCGAGTCCAACGAGGGCGTGATCCTGCTGGCGGCCACCAACCGGCCCGACGTGCTGGATCCCGCTCTGCTGCGCCCCGGCCGGTTCGACCGCCAGATCGTGGTCGATATGCCCGACCTGGTGGGACGCGAGGCCATCCTCAAGGTTCATATGAAGAAGGTGAAGCTCCACGAGGAGGTTTCCGCCCAGCAGATCGCCGCCGGCACGCCCGGCATGGCGGGCGCGGACCTGGAGAACCTGGTCAACGAGGCCGCCCTGCTGGCCGCCCGCAAGAACCACGACAACGTGACCATGGAGGATTTCGAGGACGCCAAGGAAAAGGTCATGCTCGGGCCCGAGCGCCGCAGCCGTGTCTTCACCGACAAGGTCAAGCGGGAGGTCGCCTACCACGAGGCCGGCCACGCGGTGGTGGCCTACTTCGTCGAGGAAGCCGACCCGGTGCACAAGGTGACCATCATCCCCCGCGGCCAGGCCCTGGGGCTGACGGCCATGCTGCCGGTAGAGGACCAGTACACCATTTCCCAGCAGAAGTACCTCGACCAGATCTGCGTCGCGCTGGGCGGCCGGGTGGCCGAGGACATCTTCCTGGGCAAGATCGGATCGGGCGCCTACGGCGACATCAAGGCCGTGACCAGTTACGCACGGACCATGGTCACGCGGCTGGGCATGAGCGAGAAGCTCGGCCCCATCGCCTTCGAAGAGGGTTCCGAACAGGTCTTCCTGGGCCGGGACATCGGACGCCAGCACGTGTTCAGCGAACAGACCCTGCAGGCCATCGACGACGAGGTCCACCGCATCGTCACCGAACAGTTCAACCGGGCTCACCGGATCCTGGAAGAAAACAAGGACAAGGTCGAGACCCTGGCCGCGGCCCTGTTGGAGCGGGAGACCATCGACGCCCAGGAGTTCATCATTCTCATGGAGGGCCGGGAGCTGCCGGACATCCTGATCGAGGTGGACCACTCCCTGGCTGACGAAGATACCCGCCAGGATCCGGTGGCACCGGATCTGGATCTGGAATCCGAGGTGCTTGATCCCCAACCCGGGCGCGACCCGGATCCCCCCCGCGACGATTCATGAATCCCGGCGACAGAGCTGAAGGGGGCCAGACGGCCCCCTTTGTCGCCCCTGCCTGGGACCTGGGCCGTGTCGTGCTCGCCCCGCCAGGCCGTCCCCTGGTGATGGGCATCGTCAACCTGACCCCTGACAGTTTTTTCCCGGGCTCACGATCCGTCGGTGGTGGGCCCGCGGTGGAACACGCCCTGCGGCTGGTGGCCGAAGGCGCGGACCTGCTCGACCTGGGTGCGGAATCGACCAGGCCGGGCGCGGAGCCCGTCAGCGCCACCGAGGAACGCGACCGCCTTCTACCTGTCCTGGAGGCCCTGCGCTCTGAAACCGGGGTCCCCATCTCGGTGGACACCATGCGCGCCGACACGGCCCGGGCCGCGATTGACGCCGGGGCGGACGCCATCAACGACATTTCGGCGGGGACCCAGGATGCCGATATGCTGGCCGTAGCGGCGGACGCCGGATGTGGCCTTGTCCTGATGCACATGCAGGGCACCCCCCGCACCATGCAGGTCGACCCCCACTACCAGGACGTTCTGGCCGAAGTCCGGGGATGGCTGGCGGCCCGGTGCCGGCTGGCCGAGGACGCGGGCGTGGCGCCCGCACGGTTGATGGTGGATCCTGGCATCGGTTTCGGCAAGAACCTGGTCCACAATCTGGCCCTGTTGAACGGCCTGGACGAGGTATCGGGCGGACGCCCCCTCCTGCTGGGCGCCAGCCGCAAACGCTTCATCGCCGCGGTCACCGGTGCCGCCGTGGACGACCGGTTGCCGGGCAGCCTGGCTGCCCTGGCCTGCGCCTGGCGTGGTGGGGCAACCATGGTCAGGGTGCATGACGTCGCGGCGACCTGTCAGTTCCTGGATGTCCTGAAGGCCGTGGCCGATTGTAGAACTTGAGTCCCGACCAGTCGGGTGCTAGGTTGGTTCCACCATGTTGAATAGCATTTCCGGCAGCCCCATTATCGACATCCTCGATATCCTCATCGTGGCCTATCTGCTGTACCGTCTGATCGTTTTCATCAAGGACACGCGGGCGATCCAGATGTTCGTCGGGCTGGGCATTCTGCTGCTGCTGTCGTTTTTGGCCAGCAGTCTGGGCATGATCGTCGTCGGCCGGATCATCGGCACCCTGCAGACGGTGTGGGTGATCGCGTTCATCATCATCTTCCAGCCGGAACTGCGCTCGGCTCTGGCTAACCTGGGGCTGCGGCGGGGCTTCGGACTCTTCGGAACCGTCGATGAAATCCCGAAGGAACAGGAGATCCTCGAAGCGGTCACCATGTGCGCCAAACGCGGCCTGGGAGCCCTGATCGTCATCGAGCGTGAAGTCCGGCTGAACAACTGGATCAAGAAGGGTGTGCCGCTGGACGCCGAAATCACGGCCCTGACCCTGGAATCCATCTTCACCGTGCCCGGCCCCCTGCACGACGGCGCGGTGATCATCAGCCAGGACAAGATCGCCGCGGCGGCGGTCATCCTGCCGATTACCGAACGTGAAGAACTGGGTTACATCCTGGGGACGCGCCACCGTGCCGCCATCGGAATCAGCGAACAGTCCGACGCCATCGTCATCGTCGTTTCCGAAGAAACCCGCGCGATCAGCCTGGTGTACGAAGGTGATATTCGCCGCGGTCTGTCTCTCGACGATCTGACCACCGAGTTGGAAAGAGTCTATCTGAGGAAATCGGGTTCCAGCCGAAAAAAATCCACCGACCGCAAGGATACCGACAAGCCCCTCCCCGATACCGTGGGTGAAACCCGGAGCGATCCCAGCTGATGGTGAGCTGGGAAGCTCACCACCAGCTGGAAGGTTGTTGACCGCTCCCCCACTGGTCCACGGATCTACCGCACCATCACTACTCTCTGGGACCGGCTGGCCTGGGCCGTCTGCATGTGGATGAAATACACGCCCGCGGGAGCTGGGACCCCGCCATCGGTGCGCCCATCCCAATTCATGACATGATCACCCAGATCCATCACGCCGTCGGTGACAGTGCGGACCAGTCGACCGCGCACATCGTGCACCGTCAGGCGCACGCTCTGCTGCGACGGCAGGCGATAGGCCAACGAGGTGCCCGTCCGGGTGGGATTGGGGGCCGGTTTGCCCAGGACCACACCCAGGGCGCCGACCGAAGTCCGTTCGGCGGACACCATGCCCAGGACGTACGTGTCGCCATCGGTATCGGCGACCTTCAATCGATAGTAGTAGGTGTGGCCGGGTTCGGCCGTGTCGTCCAGGAGGGTCGCCTCCGAATCGGCGAAAATTTCCACGGTCTGCCAAGGCCCGAATTCCGTGGTGGCTCTTTCGAGAGTCAGGTTCACCCCTTCACCCTGCGCTGAAAGTCCCCACTGGATCTCGATGCCGCCCTCCAGGCCCCGAGCCGCAAATACCTGCAGCAGAGCCGCCACGGCGCCCTCCGGAACCAGGGCGTAAGCCCGGATATTGCCATCGAGCACCCCGGTGCCGACGATGATCCCACCGTCGCTGATGCCCATGGCCGACGAGTAGGTGTTCGTTTCCAGTTCCCAGCCCGATCCAGCGGGCGCCAGGTCGGCGATCCGATAGGTGGCCTCACCATCGTACAGGAAAGGAATCGCGAAGGCGTTGCTGGCCGTGCCCACGACCCAACCGTCGGAGTTGACGCCACGGGCGCCACCCTGCGAGGTGTCATTAGGCAGAGGCACAGCCACCGAGCCGCCGGCCTCCGTCCAGATGAACGGAACGCTGGCCCCCTGGTTCATCATGGCCGACCCGACCACGTGCCCGGCGTTGCTCACCGCGAAGTTGAGCGCTCCATTGAGACCGGGCAGCGCGTCCACCTCGAAGGCGGTGTCGGTGTTGGTGTCGTAAACGAACCCCACATTTCGCGCCGCGTTGTTCGGATCCAGCCCGGTGCCCGCCGCCAGGCCCGCATCGTTGACGGCGTAAAGAACATTGGCATAGCAGCCGGTGGCGGTGGTCGTGGTGACAACGGTCGCTACCGGGCCGTCGTAGAGGGCGCCTCGCTGGGCGGAACCACCACCTACCGAACCCACCGCCATGCCGCCGTTGTTGACGTCCTCGGCGCGGCCCAGGGTTTCACCTGAAGGCAGCGGCAACTGGGCCACGGCCCCATTTTCCCAGACCAGCGGCAAGGGACTCGAACCAAAGAAAGTGGTCGCCCCTGTGCCCACCACCAGGCCCAGGTCATTGGCGCCGTTTCCTCTGCAGTACGACCGCGAAGGCAGGTTCGGCAAGCCGACGAGACCGGTTTCCTGATCCCACACAAAGGCCTGATCACTATCTCCGGAGTTGCGCCCGGTGGCGATGCCGAGGATGGGTGAGGCGTCCCAGCCCTGCGAGGCAAAGTCGCCGGGATCGAGGACGCCGATTTCAAATATCAGATAGTCCGGGGGGACGGCCAGGGCCTGGCTGCCCCAAGACAGCTGAACCGCCAGGACCAGGGCGATCAAGGTGATCGTTCTCAATGTTTTCATGGGTGACTCCAATCGCCATCAGAAGAATGCGTAGAAATGCGCTGGAAAATCGGGGATTCATCCTAGCAGGGCCTGCTGAAAATGTAAAGGTGGGCCCCGGGTTTCGGTCCGGATGATGGGCCGATTCCCTACCTAGACCCGGGATCGCTGGATCAAGGCGAGGTCTGCCAGGACCAGCGCCGCCATCGACTCGACAATGGGCACGGCCCGCGGTACCACGCAGGGATCATGGCGCCCGCGTGCTTCCAGGGTCGTTTCTGAACCCTCAAAGTCTGCCGTCTTCTGGGCCACCCCGATGGTGGCCGGGGGCTTGAAGGCCACCCGAAAAACGATGGGTTCCCCATTGGAGATCCCACCCTGGATCCCGCCACTGTTGTTGGTGGCCGTTCCCAGCCCGCTGTCCTTGCCGATGAACATGTCGTTGTGCTGGGAACCCCGCATGGTGGTGCCGCCGAACCCCGACCCGATCTCGAATCCCTTGGCTGCGGGAATCGACAACATCGCCCGCGCCAGCAGGGCCTCCATCTTGTCGAACACGGGTTCACCCCAGCCGACGGGGGCCCCACGGCAGACGCAGGACACGATCCCGCCAACGGAGTCCTGGTCCCCTCTGGCCTCGTGCACAGCCTGGGCCATGTCGGCGGCCCGCCGGGAATCGGGGCAGCGGATTTCGGTGGCGTCGACCTGCCCGCGGGTCACGGTCCGGGCGTTCACGACCGCTGGTCCGATCGGGCCAACCGCCTCTACCCAGGCCACGATCTCGAGGCCATATGCCGTGGCCAGCCATTTTTCCGCCACCGCGCCGCCGGCGACCCGGGCCCAGGTTTCCCGGGCGCTGGCCCGCCCGCCGCCGCTCGAGGCCCGGATACCATATTTGGCCTGGGTGGTGAAATCCGCATGGGAAGGCCGGGGAACATTTTGCGTGTTGCCGTAGTCGGTGGGCCGCTGGTCCCGGTTGCGCACCGTCATGGCGATCGGGCTGCCAAGGGTCAGGTCGCCCTCCATCCCCGACAGGAGTTCCACCTGATCCTTTTCGTCGCGGTCGGTGGTCAGGGCTCCCTGTCCGGGTCGGCGCCGGTCGAGCTGCTTCTGGATATCGGCGACCCTCAGCTCCAGCTGTGACGGGCAGCCGTCCACGACCACACCCAGAGCCGGACCGTGGGATTCTCCGAAGGAGGTGATTCTGAACATGCGGCCGAAGGTGCTGGACATGGTTCTCCAAGGGGTTGGCGCCAATCAAGCGATCGCATCCATTGCCGAACATAGTGTCAAAACCTGGCCCAAATGGCAACGGGGGGCTGAAACCTTGTCCCTGTCCCAATGAAGCGGCCGCCGTCCATGGGGATGGAGCGGCGGCGCTTCGTTGTCCGGCAATGAGTCCTCCCAGCCACATCACCGTGCGCCTGGACTCCAGCAAACTGCCTGCCGAAAACCGCCGCCGGGAAAAAATCCCGGATGGATCCGACAACTCCATGACTCCCAAACGATTATTTCGTCCTGCGGCCAGAACCGAAAAATCCAACCAAGGACCCCATCCCAAACCTGTCCCGCCGGGACCAAAAAAGTGTCCCGCCGTGATCCTTCACGGCGGGACACTGGAACATTCACACCGGGAGCCGGGTCAGGTCTTCTGCAGAACCCTCTTTTCGAAATCCTTCTCCGGGGCTTCTTCTTCACCGGCCGCTTGAGATTCGCCCAGGATGGCATTCAGGAACAGGGCCACGATATCAGGATCATAGCGCTCCCCCAGATTGTCCCGCAGGATTCGCGCCGCCGTTTCGGGCGCGATCGGATCATGGGAGCTCGTTCCGGTGACCATGGAGACGTAGTTCTCCACCACCGTCACCACCCTGGCGGCCAGCGGGATGTTACGCCCCGAAAGTCCGCGGGGAAAGCCTTCCCCGTTGAACCGCTCGTGATGACACTGGACCACGTCCACGATGGTTTTGGGCAGGTTGAGCTCTTCCAGGAGCTTTGTGCCATCCGCCGGGTGGCGGCGGTAGACCGGCCACTGGGTGGGGTCCATCTCCTCCGGGGGCAGCATCAGGGCATCATCCTTGTCGATGAGGCCGATGTCGCGGAGCAGGCAACCGTAGGTCAGATTCCGTTCCTGGTCGGGCGGGAAACCCATGACCCGGGCCAGTCGGTGGACGTGGTCCACGATGGCCTGGGTCAGCTTATCGTGCCCGAAACAGCGTATCTCCCGTTGGGCCAGAATGATCCGGACCAGTTGCAGGTTGACGTCGGCATTGTCGTTGTTGCCGTCGAACCGGGACAACAACCGGGCCGTTTCACCGAAGATCCGGATGATCCGGTCGACGTGGTCGTCACAGGTGAAATCATCATCCAGGCCCAGGATGGCGGTGCCCAGGAATTCCTCATCCCATTGCAGGCTCACGATCCAGTCGGCCTGGCATTCCATCAGGCGATCCTTGACCAGTTTGAAGGTCGCCGGAATGTTGCAGGTCTTGACCGGGCGCTGCATGCCCTGGAAATACTGCTGGATCTTGTGGTCGCCGAGATCAAGCCGTTCCCAGTGGGTGTGCTGCCCCACCATGACCTGGGGCCTGACCATTTCAGGACCCAGGAAAGCCAGGTGCCGCACCGGCAGCGCCGCCCAGGCGTGGCGGGCGAACAGGCGCCAGAAATGGGGGCGGTCATCGGCGTCGGGAAGGTTCAGGGCCAAAGTCAGCAGAACCTGGGCCGTGGAATCGTCATCGCTCGAAGGCAGGGACCAGGAATCGGGCAGGGTCCCTTCCTCGGTTTCCTTCCCTGAGGGTTCCCCCTCGGGATTCTCCGCGCCATCTTCCGTGGCAGGGCCAGGAACGGCCGCGGCCCCAACCGCGGCGTTTTGCCTCGCAGGGGACGTCGTCCCTTCCCGCTCCAGAACCTGCAGCAGCAGTTCGAGGGCGAAGTGCTCGGCCACCGAGTATTCGTTTTCCTCACCGCCGCGATTCAGCAGAAGAATGCCGGCCAGCTTATCTCCGAGAAGGATAGGCAGGATGACCTGGGGATTGATCGCCTCCAGCAGGTTGATCTCGTCTTCTTCGAGGTCGTCCTGCTGCAGATCCAGCACCGTCAAGGGAGCGGCGACCTCTTCGAGCTGGCGCACCAGGGAACATCCCGTGGACAGCTGCCACTCCTGGTCGGGATCCTCCATCATATCCTCCCGCTCGACCAGGAGGTAGGCATCGTCCGCCAGCCCATGGCTGAACAGAAGGTTTCGCAGGGTGGCCGTGTATTCCGAATGGTCCTTGTATTCCGACCAGCTGCCCAGGGCGCTCACCGCTTCGGACAGCGAGGTGTACTGGTGGTCCTTGCGCCGGCCCGGAACAATGGTGGGTCCAGCCTCCTCGGGGCCGTTGAACTCCTCGAGGACCTCGTTCATCGCGCTGATGCCTTCTTCGTTCTCGATGGGGGCGGCTTTTTTTCCGGGTTTTTTGGCGGCAACCGGAGCCGCTTTCTTGGCGGGCGGGGCCGCCGGGGTGTCAGGGAGAGCCGACTTGGCCGGCGCTGCTGTCTCATTCTGTGGTTGGCGAGCTGGGGGCTGTTCCACTTTGTCGGCGTCGCTGCCGAGGGCGGTGGTGGCCTTGGCGACGGTCTCGAAGAATCGCAGCGGCAGATCATCGAATTTCAGGGCCAGGAAGTGACGGATCACGTCTCCCGCACCCACGAAGACGGCTTCCCCCCCCGAAGAGGTCAACCGGCGCTGGAAATCCGCCAGGATGAAGGCTCCGCCCCCACCCATGGACGAAAGCTCGGACAGCTCCAGGATAAGATGGATCTTGCCCTTGTCCAGGCAACGATCGGCCAGATCGAGAAGATTGCTCTTGTCCGATCGGCCGATGATACCGGCCAGACTGATGCCGAAAAGCCGATCATCCTTGAGATTGAGGGGTTTGAACCGCGTCGCCATGGATCAGACCAGCGTTTCGGTGAGCCAACGGTCCAGAACCTGGCGCAGGAACCGCCATTCACTGCCAACCTTCTTCGCCGGGATTTTGCCTTCCTTGGCCAACCGGCACACTGTCTTGACGTGCATTTTCAGGTATTCGGCGGCTTCGACCGAGGTCATGACTTGACCGTAATTGTCTTCCCCGCCGATGAAAATCCTGGAAGAATCATTGTAGTCAGGCATTGAGGATGTCTCCTTCTCTAGATTCCAAGACTTGATGCGTGCCACATCAGCAATATCAGGATATTGCAACTCCCATGCCCACCTGATGGGGGCGCTTCATTCCACGGAAAACACTGGATTTCAAGGGTTTTAGGGGAATTACGCGGAAGGGAGAGGAACGCCGAACCCTATTTCGGTGGTGCAGGATACCTCAGGGGTGAGAAAGGCGTTGCAATATGCGGTGGAGTTCTCCGGGATGGTACGGTTCCGACCAGGCCGCCTCGGCTCCCAGGGCCAATGCCCGGGCCTGTTCCCTACCGGGAGACCCGGAGGCGGAAGTTACCAGGATCAGGGGGACTTTCGGGGCACCGGGCAAGGCTTCCAGTCCCTGCCGCAGCCTGGACAGATGACGCGTCGGCTCCAGTTGGTCGCACAATGCCGCCTGGGGCGCCGTTTCGGCGGCAATAAATTCCAGGGCCTTCTGCGGATCGCCGGGAATCTCGAGGATGAAATCCCATTCGGCGAGTTTGTCCCTGATCTGGTCCCGGCGAAAGCTGCTGTCCACCAGCAGGAGGAGGTGACGGGGCTGCTCGCTTCGAGGCTCGGGACCGTCCAGGGCTTCGGGCGCCCCCTCGGCCGGAGCCAGAAAGAGTTGATCCCCGGAATCCCGCAGCCGACGCCAATGCCCGCGCAACTGCTGATCCTGGACCGGAGTCAGGTTTTCCTGCGTCCAGCGCCCGCCCCAGCGGCGAAACAGGTCGTCGACCTCGTCCATGACGGCCAGGGGGGTTCCCGCATGG
>RCNG010000107.1_pt1 | contig 34678 bp, 37 predicted proteins | sample 2041371 | NCBI WGS metagenome assembly RCNG01 (sample SAMN09708227, study PRJNA481090) | Marine sediment metagenome, whole genome shotgun sequencing project. | biome: marine sediment; feature: ocean; material: sediment; isolation source: Sewage treatment plant 1 marine sediment (STP1) ... | reverse complement strand
ATAGAATATGCAGCAACGGCTGACTTTCTGGCCGATTGCTGCATATTCGGTGAGTTACATATGGGGTGGGTTGCGTTGCCGCCCCCGGTATCCGGCCTGAAAAGTCCCAATCGGTACCGCAACGGTCATCCGCCGGAGAACCGGCAGGATGACGCGGGTCGTCAACGACAAATATTATTCAAAATTACTCCAGAACGAAGGCGGCACGGCGGTTTTTTGCCCACGATTCTTCATTCTGGCCCATGTCAAGGGGTTTCTCCTCACCATAGCTGATGGTGGTCAACCGCGTATCGGAGATTCCCAGATTCACGAGAAACGCTTTGGCGCTTTCAGCCCGGCGTTCACCCAGTGCCAGGTTGTAGGCATTGGTCCCTCTTTCATCGCAATGGCCCTCGATGACGACGTTGGCTTCTGGAAAGTCCCGCAACCACATGGCTTTTTGCTTCAGCAGTTCCTGGGCCGGGTAGTCCAGGGTGGCGTTGTCGAAGTCAAAATAGACATTTTCGCTGAGGAAACGGTTCTTTGCCATCATTGTGTCCCGTTCCATGGCTTCCACTTTAAGCTGCTCAGCAAGTTCGGCAGCCAGGATTTCCTCTTCCATCTGTTTCTGGCGGTCCATCGCTATTTGCTTTTCCAGTTCCGCCTGACGGGCGGCTTCATCAGCGGCCGACGTGTCCGTAATGGACGGCTCCGTCATAACGGCCTTCTTGGCACAGGAAACGGAAAACAACATGGTGGGGATAATAAACAACATGGCCAGAATGATCCACTTTCTTTTCATCACTTTCTCCTCCTTTTTCGGGTATACCTACGATTCATGGGTTTAACATATTTGGAGACCACTTTGGGTTGGTCTGCTCACCGGGCAAGGTGAGTAGACGTCTCTGGTCGGTTCCGTAAGCGGTCATCACGTAAAGCCTGCTTTTGCCCTCCCGCGTCGAGCTGAAGGCAATAAGGCTGCCGTCCGGGGACCATGTCGGTGCCTCATTGCTTCCTTGATTCTCAGTGAGTTGAACGGGCTCGCCACCGTCGGAGTTGATGGTAAAGATATCAATGACGCCATTTTTCATGGCAGAGTAAGCGATTCTGTCTCCTTTGGGAGACCAACTGGGCTGTGTGTTGTAGCGCCCCTCAAAAGTCAACCGCTGAACCCGGTTAGAAATGGTGTCGTAAATGAAAAGCTGGGGATTGCCCGACCGTTTGGACACAAACGCCATGCGTCTGCCGTCTGGAGACCATGTCGGTTCCACGTCGATCCCCATGCTGCTTGTCAATCTTTTAATCATTTTCCCATTTCCGGTCAACAGATAAATTTCCTGGTCACCGGAAAATGAAAGGCTGGCAGCCAGTTCAAACTTGCCGGGAACCCATGCCGGCGCAGCCTGCAGACCCGGTTTATCGATTTTTGCAGTCCGGTTTTCCCTCACATGCTGCATGCGGATCCGCGGCCATTTGTCCGCATAGGTAGTATAGGCAATCCATCGGCCGTCCGAGGACCAGTCGGGAAAAAGCGAGATACTGTTGTGGTGAGTAAATCGGGTGATGTTGCTGCCGTCAAATTCACAAAGGTAAATTTCCTTGTGGCCAGACCCGTTGGAAACAAAGGCAATTTTCGAATCGAAGAAACCGCGGTTGCCGGTGATGGCAAATACCACCTCGCTGCAGAACCGTCGGGCCACCTGGCGGTGATCGTCAGGACTGCCCCGATAGCGTTTCCCCACCAGCATTTTTTCTTTGACCGTGTCGAACAGTCGAAGCTCGAATTCGGCATCACCATCCCGAATCACCACACCGCCGGTCACCAGCAGCTCAGCACCGATGGCCGTCCAGTTCCGATAACGGATACCGGCTCCGGAAATATCCATTATCTGAGGATCTTCGAGGAAGGCACCCGGGTCGCTGATGGAAAAATATCCTGTAAAATCAAGATAATATTCCAGCAGCGCCGATGCGGCTTTGGCCGCTTCCATGGCTGTCGGATCCTGGGCGGCAGCTTTGAACATCGGCACGGCGATGGGGGTTTTTCGAAGAAAGGGGTTGGATATATCAATATAATTGTATTGCGCAGCGGCTGTCGGCCAGGGCAGCAGCAAAACGAACAACACAGGTAGGACGAACATCAATCGGCGTCGAATCATAGTAGCATGGTGTCCTTGGTTTTTGGGTAACCGTTCAACGGTTCAGGGATTAGCAGGGCTGTTAGTGTTTCTGAGCCCCTGAACACTTAACGGATGCCCTGTGGGGTGAACCGGATGGCCATGACCACATAGGGTTGAGCCAGTCCATTGGGGTGGCTGTCCACCGGGTTGGATTTCACAATGGCCTTGTATGCCGACTCATCCAAATAGGTGTTGCCGGAGCGGTCTGTGAAAAAGATATCCCGGATTTCTCCATCGGGCATCACCTTGAAAACGATGGCCGCCACCAGGGATTGGTCACCGCCGGCCATCTGCTCATTAAACGCCCAGCTTTTCTGGATCTGGTAAGCAATTTCGATGCGGTACAGATCGATCAACTCGGCTGTCTTTTTTCCGTCTTCGTTGAACTTTCCAACTTTTCCACCCGTTTTCCCGGTTGAACGCTCAGTGCTTTCGCCGGATGGCGCCGACCGGCTGGCTTCCGCCTTGCCCACCTCCTGCCGCAGCCGCTCCAAAGCGGATTTCAGTGGTTCAGGCTGCTCCGCTTCCGTCTGCTCGTCTGGTTTGGCGGTGACCTGCTCTTCCAACTGTTCGATGGCCTGCTTGACCACTTGCGTGGATTTAAAGGTCTTTTTTTTCAGCGACGTCTTGGGTTTAGGTGGCGTTTCCGCCACCTTGACCCTTTTTTTAACCGGCGGGGTGACCGTCGGTTTTTTCACCACCTCGGGCTTTTCAATTTTGGGAGCCTTATTTTCCACAGCCGGTTTTTGGCTGGCCTCCGTAGCAGGATTTTTTAAAGATACCATGCTGACATTGATCACCGACTGGGTCTGGACTTTTTCAGAGTGCAGACTGGGCGTGATCACGAAAAGCAACAGAAACACCAAGTGACAAACGAAGGAAAGGGCCACTGGATAAAAAAAAGGCGCCTGCCCATCGCCCCGCAGGTCCTGGCTGGAAGAGACCGGAACGCGGATGTTCTTTTTCATCAGCCTTTTTTACCGGAGGACTGTCCGATGGTCTGGTCGTCGAAGGGGTCGGTCACCATGCCCAGCTTGTCGACACCGGCAGCCTTGATTTCCGCCATCACCCCGACAACAACACCATAGGGGACGTCTTTGTCCGCCCGGAAAAAGACCTCGCGATCCGTTTTGCCCGCAAGGATTTTTTCCAGCTTCTCTTTGAGGAAATCCATCCGCACCTGAAAATCGTTGATATAAATGTTGGCCTCCCGGTCGATGGTCACGGTGAGGTTCTCCTTTTCAGTCACCATGGGGGTGGCGCTCACCTCGGGAAGGGCCACATCGACCCCTTGAACCATCATGGGTGCCGTTACCATGAATATGATAAGCAGTACCAGCATGACGTCCACAAATGGGGTCACGTTGATGTCCGACATGAGCCGATCACTGCCGCTGCCGATTGCCACCGCCTCCCTTTTAACGTAGAATGTCCCGGTCGAGAATGTTGAGAAAATCAGCCGAAAAACTGTGCAATTCCGTCTCAATCACGCGAATCTTCTGCATGAAATGGTTGAACGCGATCACGGCGGGGATAGCGACTGCCAGACCGGCAGCCGTGGCCACCAGCGCCTCTGAAATACCCGGTGCCACCACGGCAAGGCTGGCCGATCCCCGCTGCCCGATGCCATGGAAGGAGTTCATGATTCCCCACACGGTGCCGAACAACCCGATAAATGGGGTCGTGTTGCCGGTGGTTGCCAGAAAAGGAACCATCTGATTGATTCGTGTCATCTCCGTGTTGATGGCCCGTCGAAGGGACCGTTTCACGTTGTCGGTGCCAGAAAAGCCCTGGCGCAGGGAGGGACTGCTTTCATCGGGAATAACCTCGTCGCCGGGTTTGCCACTGGGGTTGAGTTTGCGCAGTTCGGCATATCCGATTCTGAAGATCCGGGCCACCGGGCTTCCGCTCAGTTGTTTGGCCTTGGTAAAGGCACCGGCCAGATCCCGGCTTTTCCAGAAATAATCGATAAAAATATCCGACTCCTTAAACGCCTTGCGGATGTACCGGATCTTTATAATAATGATCGACCAGGACATCACGGAGAAGAAAAGCAGCAGCAGCAGGACAAATTTCACCATCAGGCTGGCGTTGCTGATAATGTGAATATAATCCATCTGGATAGGCACCATGTCCGTCTCTCCACTATGTAATAATTAAAGCATGCGTGGGGTTTGCGCTGCCGGTGAGTCCACGGGTAACCGGTATGGGATGTTCAATCCATCGCAACCCCTTGAAAAAGGTTTTGTATAACTATACAAGCCTCCTGATGGTGTCAAGCAGTTTGACGTTTGAAGTGCCGCGGTTCAAGGCTTTGCAGCCACAGGGACCGCCATTTTCGCGAGGTGCCGACGATTTTGCGTCCGGCGCCCTTACCACCTGAGCATGTGCATCCATAAATTTAGTCAGATCGGCATTAAAATAGGGGAGAGATAATGGAACGCATCGCCGAGTTCTTGTTTGAAACCATGCTGTTAAAAAGGGTTCACCGCACCGGGTATCAGTTCCTTGGCCCGGGAAAAGAGTCTGTCGCCGAACACACCTTTGGCGTCATGTGCATCGCCTGGACGCTGGCAAGGATGGAACCGGAAGCGGATGAGGGCCGGTTGCTGGCCATGTGTCTGATTCACGATCTCCCCGAAGCCAGGATGGGCGATCTGAACTCGGTTCAGAAAAAATATGTAACCGCCAATGAAAAAAAGGCTGTGACTCACATGACACGGGGCCTGCCTTTCGGACCGGACATCCACGCGCTGCTCGACGAGTTCAATGCCTGTGAAACGCTTGAATCCCGGCTGGCCCGCGACGCTGACCAACTGGCCTTCCTGCTGGATCTGAAATCCCTGTCGGATATGGGCTACGCCGCCCCGGACAAGTGGTCCGCGCATGTAAAAGCACGCCTACAGACGGCTGCAGGCATCAAGCTTTCGGAAAGCATAGCGAAAACTGAATGGGATTCATGGTGGTTGAAATTATTTATTGACAGGGATAGGAAAGAAAAATAGTTTAGTTCCCTTATTCAAAAATTCTGGCAATTACCTTAAACGGGAGGCAACGATGAACTGGATTACCGGCACACTGGGGTCATCCATCGCGAAAAAACTGCTGATGGCCATCACGGGGTTTAGTTTTTGCGGATTCCTGGCAGCCCACCTGGCAGGTAACCTGACCATTTATGGCGGAAAAGATGCCTTCAACGGCTATGCCGAGCATCTTCACGCTCTGGGACCGCTGCTGACGGTGGCCGAGCTGGTCCTGCTGTCCTTTTTTCTGGTTCACGTGATCACCGGCCTGATTCTTTTTCTGCAGAACCTGAAGGCCCGGCCGGTACGCTATGCGGTCAACAAGACCGCCGGCGGCCGAACCTTCGGATCCGCCACCATGCCGTACACCGGCGCTATTTTGTTGGCCTTCATCCTTTTTCATCTGATGAACTTTCATTTCGTGGACAAAACGAACACCACTATTTTTAACATCGTCTCCGGCGCCTTTTCCAATACCGGCTATGTGGTCGTCTACATCGTGGCCATGGTGGTCGCCGCCATCCACGTCAGCCACGGATTCTGGAGCGCCTTTCAGACGGTCGGCGCCAACCATCCCAAGTACATGCCTCTGATCCGGACGGTCGGTATCGCCTTTGCGGTGGTGGTGGGCATCGGATTCGGCTTTCTGCCCATTTATATTTTCCTGCTGGCCTGATGGGCCGACCGTTACGGGGCCCAGGCTTCGGCCACAATTAACACTCACGACGGGGTTGCCCGCCCCCAACCTGTCCAGAAAGGAAATACCATGGCACTTGATGCAAAAATACCCGGCGGACCGATCACAGAAAAATGGGACCGGCACCGGTTTGAACTAAAGCTGGTCAATCCGGCCAACAAACGAAAATTCAACATCATTGTGGTCGGCACCGGTTTGGCCGGCGGATCGGCTTCGGCGACCCTGGCCGAACTGGGCTACAACGTAAAGACGTTTTGTATCCAGGACAGCCCCCGACGGGCCCACAGCATAGCGGCCCAGGGTGGCATCAACGCCGCCAAGAACTACCCCAACGACGGTGACAGCATTTGGCGGCTGTTCTACGACACGGTCAAGGGCGGAGATTTTCGGGCCAGGGAGGCCAACGTCTATCGCCTGGCCCAGGTGAGCAACGACATCATCGACCAGTGTGTGGCCCAGGGCATCCCCTTTGCCCGGGATTACGGCGGTCTGCTGGACAACCGATCCTTTGGCGGCGCCCAGGTTTCCCGTACCTTCTATGCCAGGGGACAAACCGGCCAGCAGCTGCTCTTGGGGGCCTACAGCGCACTGATGCGCCAGGTGGCCGCCGGCAAAGTCCAGATGTTCCCCCGGCGCGAGATGCTGGATGTGGTGCTGGTCGACGGCCACGCCAAGGGCATTGTCGTTCGGAACATGATCAACGGGGCAGTCGAGCGCCATGCCGCCGACGCCGTGGTGCTTTGCACCGGCGGATACGGCAATGTGTTTTTTCTCTCCACCAACGCCATGGCCTCCAACGTGACCGCAGCCTTCAGGGCTTATAAAAAAGGTGCTTTTTTCGCCAATCCCTGCTTCACCCAGATCCACCCGACCTGCATCCCGGTTCACGGTACCTTCCAGAGCAAGCTGACCCTCATGAGCGAAAGTCTGAGAAACGACGGCCGGGTGTGGGTGCCTAAAAACCCGGGAGACAAACGCACACCGGACCAGATTCCCGAGTCGGACCGTGATTACTATCTGGAAAACAAATACCCCAGTTTCGGCAACCTGGTCCCCCGGGACGTGGCCTCCAGAAATGCCAAAGAGCAGTGCGATATGGGCAAGGGCGTGGGCGAAACCGGCCAGGCCGTCTATCTCGATTTCGCCGATGCCATCAATCGCGACGGCAGGGATGTCATCGAAAAAAAATATGGCAACCTGTTCCAGATGTACGAAAAAATAACCGCGGACGACCCATACCAGACCCCCATGATGATCTATCCGGCCATCCACTACACCATGGGTGGCCTGTGGGTGGACTACAACCTGATGAGCACCGTCCCCGGGTTATTTGTCCTTGGCGAAGCCAACTTTTCCGACCACGGGGCCAACCGCCTGGGGGCCAGTGCCCTGATGCAGGGATTGGCGGACGGCTATTTCGTGCTTCCCTATACCATCGGCGGCTACCTGGCCGGCACGGCCAAGGCGGACGTCACCACCGGTCACAAGGCCTTCGAAGAATCGGAAAAGCAGGTCACCGGCCGCATCGACCGGCTGCTGTCCATTAACGGCAAACGGACGGTGGACGATTTCCACAAAACCCTGGGACGCATCATGTGGGAATACTGCGGAATGGCCAGGAACAACGAAGGCCTTGAAATGGCCCGCGGGATGATCCAGGAACTTCGGGCCGAATTCTGGGAAAATGTGCGGGTGCCCGGGAGCTCGGCCGACTTCAACCAGAGCCTGGAGCGTGCCGGACGCGTGGCTGATTTCCTCGAATTCGGTGAATTGATGATCGTTGATGCGCTGGCGCGTCAGGAATCCTGCGGCGGACACTTCAACGAAGGCTTCGAAACCGAGGAGCACGAGGCCCTCAGGGATGATGACAACTTCTGCCATGCGGCGGCATGGGAACATAGCGGGGACGGCCAGGAACCTGAATTGCACAAAGAACCCCTGGTATTTGAAAACGTCAAACTTACGCAAAGGAGCTACAAGTGACAAAGACGATTAATTTGACACTGAAAGTGTGGCGCCAGAACGGATCCAAAGACAAAGGACGGTTCGACACCTACCGTGCCGAAAACATATCCACCGACATGTCCTTTCTGGAAATGCTGGATGTGGTCAACGACCAGCTGACGATCGATGACAAGGAGCCCATCGCTTTCGATCATGACTGCCGGGAGGGCATCTGTGGCCAGTGTGGCTGTGTGGTAAACGGGCGTGCCCATGGCGCGGAAAAGGGAACGACCCTTTGCCAGCTGCACATGCGCCATTTTGACAACGGCGACACCATCGCCATCGAGCCGTTCCGGGCCATGGCCTTCAAAGTGATCAAGGATCTCGCCGTGGACCGCAGTGCCTTGGACAAGATCATCCAGGCCGGCGGGTATGTTTCAGTCAGCACCGGCGGTGCCCAGGACGCCAATGCAATTTTGGTCCCCCAGGAAGTCGCCGACCTGGCAATGGACGCGGCCCAATGCATCGGCTGCGGTGCCTGCGTGGCCTCCTGTCCCAATGCATCGGCGATGCTCTTTACCAGTGCCAAAGTTTCGCAATTGGCGCTATTGCCCCAGGGAAAACCAGAAGCGGCCAAACGGGCGATCAACATGGTCCGGACCATGGATGAGCTGGGTTTTGGCAACTGCACCAATGAAACGGAATGCGAGGCCGAATGCCCAAAAGAGATCTCCATCACCCATATTGCCCGGCTGAACCGTGAATATTTCAAAGCCGGGTTCTTCTCCTGATTAGATTGGCCAAGCTCCTGCAATGATTGATCAAGATTCCCCGCGACCCCGATGAGCGGGATCTTTGCTTCGCGCCGACAAGCGGCGGGGAATGCGCTCGTCATCGCGTTTCATCGTTGGCAACACCGTTACCCCTCCGGATTTCAACTCGTTTGGGGCATCAGCCAGTCACCTTTTTTTGAAGGTTACCCATGAACACAATCGCTGGCTATATCGATCGAGTCATTTCATTTTTCGGCGCCGAGGCGTCCCTGTCGAAAAGCTGGGCATACGCGCTCTTGGCCCTGCTTGCCGCCTTGATCCTGTGGTTGATCATCAAATGGATCCTGACTATCCTTGAAAATAAGGTCGTCCATTTCAAGCTCATTCAAGTGCGCAAGGACTTTTTCGTCATCCTGCGCAAATCGGCCGGACTTCTGCTGATATGGCTGGTTGGCGTGATGTGGATCCGGTTGTTTCATTTAACGGCAGTCGAAAACGTGTTTCACGCCGCCTTTATCATCGTTGCGGCCACGCCGGTCAAATCTGTCCTTCTCATTGTCCTGGGATACCTGGAACGCAATCTGGCCAAACGCACGGAAACCGATCTGGACAACATTGTCATCGATCTGCTCAACAAGTTTTCCGGTGCCATTGTCTATACGACGGCAGCGGTCACCGCTCTGGATGTGCTGGGCGTCAACGTGATGCCCTTTATCGCCGGTGCCGGCGTCATGGGGGTTGCCGTGGGTTTTGCCGCCAAAGACACCCTGTCTAACCTCATCGCCGGGATACTTCTCATTATCGACCGGCCTTTCGAAATCGGGGATCGCATCGAGGTGTGGAGCGCACCGGCCGGCAGCGCCTCGTGGGGGGATGTCATCGATATCGGGCTGCGGGCTACTCGCATCAAGACAACGGACAATATCGTGGTGATCATCCCCAACAACGAAATCATGACCCGGGATATCGTCAACTACACCACCATCCACGCTTCCATCCGGGTACGCATCAATATCGGTGTCGCTTACGATGCCGACATAGCCAAAGCCAAGGCACTGATTATCCAGGCCGCCGGCTCGGCCGACTGGATTCTGGCCGAACCGGCGCCCAAGGTGGTGGTGCGCAGTTTTGGCGAGTCATCGGTTGATCTTCAGGCCAGGGTGTGGATCAAAGACGCCCGCAAGCGCATGGATACGATTGACCATATCACCGACACGGTAAAAACCATGTTCGATGAAAACGGGATCGAGATTCCCTTTCCCAAACGGGATATTACCATCGTTGACAGTCACGCCGACAAAGCCCTTCGAATGAAAAAAGATGACGCGACCCCTTGATTATTCCCAAATATCAGCGTAGTTCAGCTGTTTTTAAATTTTTCGGAACCGGTTTGGTTGGAATGCCGTCATGAAACTACCCATGGAAACGGTGGCCGGGGGCCTTAATCTTCCCGTGCCTACGATAGAACGGTGGATCCGCCAGGGAAGAATCCCAATCCAACGCAGCGGTGCGGATGTGATCTTCACCCACGCGGCACTGGAAAAATGGGCTGCCACGCATAATCTGCCTTTTTCCCTGAACGGCAATCAGGCTGATGATCTTGCCACCCGAAGCCCTCGATTCCCTGGCTTCGGCAATGCAACGGGGAAAGGTTTGTCACCGGGTAGCCGGTGAGGATGCAGGCGCAGTCTTAAGATCGGCAGTTGCATGCATCGACTTTCTTTCTGCGGATATCCAGGACGAACTTTTAGAGAAACTGATCGAGCGCGAACAGCTGGCTTCCACCGGCATAGGCAACGGCATTGCCATCCCCCACCCCCGGGATCCACTCTCGCGACCTCCCGAAACGCCGGTCATCACCACCTGTTTTCTGGAAAAACCGGTAGATTTCAACGCCATTGACGACCAACCGGTGTCTTTTTTCTTTTTACTGATCAGTCCGACGGTCAAACACCACCTGCACCTGCTTTCCAGGCTCTCCTTTTGCATCCGGGACAAGGCTTTTGTGGCCTTTTTACGTGCGCACCCCGATGCAGCGGCTCTTTTTTCGCGCATTGCCGAGTTTGAAAAACAGCTGGACGATCTCTGATCAACATAAATTTAACTGAAACAACCCCCTAACAAGGCAACACGCTCGGCGTCGTCACTTTTTTTCTGACCGTTTCCCGGCGCCACCCGCGGATCAACCCGAAACCGGAACTGGCTGCACGCCATGATGCGTTTTTTAAAAAAAATGAAATACCCGGGCAGTTGGTCCCTGTTCAGATCCGATGACCGGCTGCTGCTGATGGTCTTCGCTATCATCGTCGGCATTAGCAGCGGTTTGGCGGCCCTGTTATTAAATCACAGCCTGGAAACCATGCTGGAATGGCTGCATCACTATCGGATTTACTGGTGGGCCATTTTCCTGCCGGCAGCCGGAGCGGCGCTCTCTTCTCTGTTCCTGGAAAAGATCGTCAACGAAGGCGCCGGCCACGGTGTCCTCGAAGTCATTTATGCCGTCTCCCGATATGGCGGTCTGCTGCACCTGCGCTCCAGTTTTTCCCGTCTGATCTCCAGTTTTCTGACCATCGGCAGCGGCGGATCCGCAGGCCTCGAAGCGCCGGTGGTGATGAGCGGAGCGGCCATTGGATCGAACATCGCCCAGGCCTTTTCGCTCAATGACCGCCAGCGGGTCGCGCTGGTTGGATGCGGGGCGGCAGGCGCCATCGCCGCCATATTCAATGCCCCCATTTCAGGCATGGTGTTTGCCATCGAGGTCATTCTCGGCGAGTGGAGCACAATGAACATCATTCCCATTGCCATTGCCGCAGTGGCCGGAACAGAAGTGAGCCGCCTGCTCAAGGGTAACCAGATCGCCTTTGCCCACAGGGACTTCAACATCCATCTCCACGATATCATGGCCTGCGTCGGACTGGCCGTAATTTGTGCGCTGGCCTCTATCCTGCTGACCCGGGCACTGCGGTCCATGCATCACATGTCTAAGGGCGTTGCCCTGCCCTTGTGGGTCCGCGCCGCCATTGGCGGCAGCATGGTTGGCGTCATCGGTTATTATCTGCCGTATGTTCTCGGTGAAGGCTATCATGCCATCCGCACGGCCATCGAAGGGGGGTTTTCAGGCGGCCTTTTCCTGGTGACCGTGATCGCCCTGGTCAAGATTCTGGCAACTGCGCTGACCTTAGGCTAAGGCGGGTCCGGGGGCATTTTCGCTCCTTGTCTGGTGATCGGTGCATTCGTGGGCCTGAGTTTTCACCGGTTGATCGCAACGGTGTGGTCCTCGGTGCATTGGGTCAACGAAGGCTGTTTTGCCCTGCTGGGTATGGCCGGTCTGATCAGCGGTATCCTGCAGGCACCGCTTACGGGCATCTTTCTGGTGATTGAGATTACCGGCGGTTACGAAGTCATCCTCCCTTTGATCGTTGTCTCAGCCATTTCGACCACGCTGTGCCACTATTTGGAACCGGCTTCCTTTTACTTGAAAGACCTGGTGGAACAGGGCCAACTCCTCCGTCCCGGAACCGATGCCCGGGTGCTGACGGACCTGAGTATTCAAGAGCTGTTGGAAACCGATTGTATCTGCGTTCACCCCAACATGCGCCTGGCGGACTTCATTGGCATTGTTAAATCCTCTCACCGCAACTACTTCCCCGTTGAAGATCAGCAAAGCCGTCAGTTTGTCGGTATGATTCACCTGGATGACATCCGGCCCTACCTGTTCGACCCGGCCATGTACCACGCGGTACTCACCGGCCAGCTGATGAACCCCCATATAAAAACGGTATCCCTGCATGATGACCTGTCAGAAGTTCTGCAGAAAATGGACGACGGCCACATTTTTAGCATGCCAGTGGTTTCGGACAACCATTTTTTAGGTATGATATCAAAAGCCACCTTACTGGATCAGTACAGGAAAGAACTGATGGTGCAAACCGGTCGGAGTTGAAGGGTGAAAGCGGTCCAGCACCGGCTCAGACAGAAGAATGAGAAAAGGAGAAACGCGCATGGCACAAAAATTGTTTCATATCTTCAGAAATACGCCGCTGGGCAGAGAGACCCTGCTCCAGTCCATCTATTTCTGCCAGAAGATTGGCGTGCTGCCAACCATCTATATTCCAGAATTTACAAAATTTTTAATGTACTTTGAAAATGACGTGGTTCAGGTGGATCTGGATCCATCGTACCTCAACGATCCGGACACCGCCGTCACACACGTGGAGCAACTGCTCAAGGAGGCAAAGATCAAGCCGGACCTGTTCACGCCGAAGAATTACGCCGCCTCCACACTCCCTGACATTCCCACCAGTTTTGAGTTTATGTGCTGTCCACGAAGCATCAGCGATCTTTCCTCAAAAATCGGCCTGGGCTACATCGGCCCGCGGGTTCGCCGAATCATCCAGGCGGCCCGTTTTCCCGTGTTGATTACCAGCCCGGTATACAAACCCTGGCAGAATATCGCCGTCTTTTTCGGCGGCTCTGCCAATGCGGTCAACGCCCTGAGATTGGGAATCAGGCTCGCCAAAATAGCCGGCATGCCCCTGGACATCTACACCCAGCTGGGTAAAAACACGCCCGCGGAATACCGGTCCATTGTCCAGGACAAGGGCTTGGAAAAGCCGCTGAAAAGCGTTCTGGATCAATGGACGTTTTTCGAAAAGGGCCGCTTCGAGGATAACCTGTATGCAGTCCCCCATGATGCCCTGGTCATCCTGGGGGCTTACGGTCACGGGATTATCCGGGATATCATGTTCGGCAGCATGATGAAAAAATCCAATCAACCATTTCAAACAGCCTGCTCATCGCCGGCCCCAAGTACACGTTGATTGGCTAAGCAGTCGTCGTTTCATTTTAATGCGCGCAAAAAAAACCTCCCGACGGCCGCGGCGGCCGTCGGGAGGTTTGTCTTTTCTCACCACTGGGACAGTTAACTGCCCACGAGTGTCATCAATATTTCATGTACTGCTGCGGTGTGTTTTCGGCGATGAACTTGGTAGCCTGGTAAAGGCAGGTCCGGATGGCTTTTTCCATGGGCGTTTTCGCATATCCGCCCAGACCGCCACCCATGCCGCCGCTGCCGCCAAAGCCGGCCAGCATCGCCCCGAGGTTCACGTCCTTGGCCACACCCTCCACGCGGGTGGCCGCCAGCACCTCAGATGTCTGGGTGTCGACGATACGAATATCCATGGCTATTGTCGATTTGCTGTAAGCCCCTTTGACAGCGCCGAAGAGCGCAGAGGCTTGGCCCAGCATCCCACCACCGCCAAGGCCCCCGCCGCCGCCCGACGAACCCGGCTCCCATCCGGTGACCGCGCCCATCACCAGAAGATCGGCCCCCTTTACGCCGCCCTTGGTAACGCCGGTCTTGTCGGTATATCCCGATCCGGTAAGCGCCATTTCGCTTTTCAAAGAATCAATATTCTGACGTTCCAGTACCCGGTATCGTTTGCTCTGGACCATGGCCGTAGTGAGCATGTCTCGCAGACCGGTGGTATATCCGGAGCTTTCGGATGAAGCGATGGTCATGGTCTGACCGCCGAAACCGATTTTTGTGGTCCGGCTGCTCTCATCGACCTTCCATTCGAAATCCGCTACGGCTACCCGTGCCCGGGGGCCACTGTAGGGGGGAAGCCCCATTTCCTCACCCGTGTCGATTTTTGCCTCGGGTTTGACCATGCTTTCCATGCATCCGCAAAAAGCAAGCGGAACCAAAAGGAAGAACAGCATTCTCAACATCGCCTTCTTGTTCATCGCACAGCCTCCATGGGTTATTACAACTGTTTGTTTTGCTATCGAAAAAATAACTATCAGCGATTGTTTTCATTTTGTTGCATAATTCTTCCGGGGTGTCAAGGCGACGTTGGAGCAACAGGGAAAACACCTTGCATATCCTAACCGATTGTGCTCCATATTATAGGCAACAATGGCACAATTGAAAGCGATCAACCAGGAGAAAACCATGAATAGGAATTCAGTAGGCCCGGTCATGAGTCAGAAAATATTTTCCATGAATCTGGGTGTTGAAACGGTCTCTCTCTATCTGTTGTGCTGTGCAGTGGCCGATGCGGGTGCAGCGGTCACCCGGACAACGCTGCAGGGAAAATGGAACGGGAGCCTGACCACACTTGAACAAGAACTTCGCCGGCTGGAGAGCAGAAATATCTTGGAAAGCGAGGGCGACGATTCGCAAGGCGAGCATGTGTACCGGATGGTGGATGAAAAGAAGTGGCGTTGAGGCCGGTGAACGGATTTATGCTGCCCGCATTCTCTACCGCTCAAGGGCTTTTTTCACGCATTCAAGGATCTTGTGATCCGGCGCATCGGCGTCCATTCCCGGGCAGGATGCCGCCATGGACCGCCAGTTGCCCACATCGACCAGAATGCTGCGGACAAAGGGCCACTGCCGGCACATTTTCGGCTTTACCGGATGAATGGTGCAGACCTTGTCCCAGAAAATGCAGTAACCGTTATCCCCCTGGGCGATCAGGCGTCTGCCGCCGGACCGGCGGGTGTAGTGCGCCACCAGCCGATCGGCCGATAACCCCAGGTAGTGAGAAATCGCATCGATGTCCGTCCCAGACAGGTAGGTGCCGCCATAACCGTTGCAGCAGTCGCCGCAAAGGGTGCAGGCAAACAATGATTCGCAGGAGTCGTCATCAGATTCCATGACGGCTCTCCATCGCGCGCTTCAGGGTCACCTGATCCACGTATTTTAAATCTCCGCCCATAGGCACACCCGAAGCAATGCGTGTCACCTCCACCGGCATGGGGGCCAGAATCCCGGCAATGTATGCCGCCGTGGATTCCCCTTCCACATTCGTCCCGGTAGCCAGGATGATCTCGCGGACATCTTCTTTTTCCACCCGGGTCGCCAGTTCCGCAATTTTAATATCGTCGGGCCCGATGCCATCCATGGGAGAAAGGACCCCCCCCAGGACATGGTAGCGACCCCTGAAGGCGCCGGATTTTTCGATGGATGCCATGTCGGCCGGCTGTTCCACGACGCAGATCAGGCCGCTTTCACGGGAGGGGTCATTGCAAATCCGGCACAGGACATCGTCACTGAGGGCGAAGCATCGGCTGCATAGCCGCAGCTTTTCTTTCAGTTCCACAATGCTTCTGGCCAGTCGATGGGCATCTTCGTTCGGTTGCTGAAGAATGTGCATCGCCAACCGCTCGGCGGTTTTCTGGCCGATGCCCGGCAGTCGGGCCAGGCTTCTGATCAGGGTTTTGATTGAGCTGGGGTAGTAATCCATCACATCAGGCCGGGAATCTTCATTCCGCCGGTGAGTTTTCCCATTTCTCCGGAAACCATTTCCTGGGATTTAACCAGTGCATCATTGACCGCGGCTAGCACCAGGTCCTGGAGCATCTCTACATCATCGGGATCCACCACTTCCTTTTCTATCTTTATCGAAACGATCTGCTGGGCACCGTTGGCCACGACGGAGATCATACCCCCACCGGCCGTGGTCTCAATGGTTTTAGTGGCCAGTTCCTCCTGCATGCGCAGCATCTTGGATTGAAGTTTCTGGGCCTGCTTCATCATGTTTCCCATGCCCTTCATAGGCTTTTCCTCCTATCTGATTTTTATCTCTTCGATTTTCCCGCTGAAAATCTCTACTGCATCTGCCAGCAGCGGGTGATTGAGCAGTTTCTGTCTGATGTCATCCGCCTTCTGTTTCGCCGATGTTGCGGGATTCAGTTCCGTGTCACCGCTAAAAAAGTCAACATGGATTCCCCGGCCGGCATGTTCGCGGCAAACGGCGTCGATCATGGATAAATTCTTTTTGACCAGGTTCATCGAATAGTCGTTGTCACTCACTTTCACCGTAAAGGCTTGCTCCGACACGGATACCAGTTGCGACCGGGAAAGCGCCGCGGCAATGGACGGTTTGGTTTCTGCGATACGCGCAATGATCCTGCGCCAGGCATCATTGCCGGGGCCATGGTCACCCGGTTGAACCCTTTCGGGGTCAGGGAGAGGTTCGTTGCCTGCAGGTGCCGGTGCAGCCGCAGGCTCATTTGTTTTGGATGTGCGGCGTGGTTCAGCCGTCGGTTGTGTCACGGCATCCCCATAGGCAGATTGGGCCTCAACGATACCCGGCACTGGCCTCTGGTTCGGATCGTGTATGAGACGGTCCAACTGTTCGATCAACAAATCGATGGGCAACGCCGGTGTGATTTGTTGAATCTTGAAAAAGGCCATCTCGATAGCCAGCCTGGGCTGTGAAGCATACCGGACGCTGGGCTCGGCATTAAACAGCAAGGTGAACACCTGATCGATAAAGGCTATGGAAACCCCTTTAACCTGCCGGGCCAGGGTTTCAATTTCGTTGGGGGGAAGATCCACCAGCATGTCTGGCTGGGCCTTCATTTTGACGAGCATCAGGTGACGAAAATGCAGCAGCAGATCCGCGTAGAAGCGCTTCAGATCCTGACCATTTTTGAAAACGGCGTCGATGAGGGCCAAGGTTCGAGAGATATCTCTGGCAAAGGTTGCCTCGGAGAGATCGTAAAGCACCTGACGATCCATCCCCCCCAGCAGATTCATCACATATTCATCGTCTATCTGACCGTCTCTGCTGGCCATGACCTGGTCCAGCAGGCTCAGCGCATCGCGCATGCTGCCGCCGGATTCTCTTGCAATGGCCCACAGATTGCCCGAGGAGATGGATACCGCTTCCTGCCGGCAAAGGGCTTCCATATGCTGCGAGATGGCTGCGATCTCGATACGCCTCAGGTCGTGGCGCTGACATCGTGAAAGTATCGTGATGGGAATTTTGTGGGCCTCGGTGGTGGCGAAGAAAAACAATACATGGGCCGGCGGCTCTTCCAGCGTCTTGAGCAGGGCATTGAATGCAGCAATGCTTAACATGTGAACTTCATCAATAATGTAGATCTTGTAGCGGCTGTGAGCCGGCATGTATCGACTGTTGTCCCGGAGTTCTCTGACCTGGTCCACACTGTTGTTGGAGGCGCCGTCGATCTCGAAAACATCCACACCACGGCCAGCCGTGATGTCCTGACAGGAGCGGCAGGCATTGCAAGGGGTCGGCGTCGGTCCGGATTCACAGTTCACGGCCTTGGCCAGTATCCGGGCAATTGTGGTTTTGCCGGTTCCCCGCGGTCCGGAAAACAAGATGGCATGCGCCACCCGGTTACCACTGATGGCATTTTTCAGGGTCCGGGTGACATGTTCTTGGCCGACCACTTCCTCAAATGTCTGTGGCCGGTATTTTCGCGCTAAAACTAAATAAGCCATTTAAGCTTTTCCTTGGGCCTGTTTTTAAACGTTTCAGTTCGGTCAAGATCAAGGCGGGCGATCATTTCAACCGGAGGCATGCGTATGGTATGTCGAGGATTGAAACCGTCGCCAAACACAGATATAGGACGAAACGGGGCACTTTTAAAATTGGCCCCCTTGAACGCCGATTTGCCGCCCAATTGTATCCCATGCACCGACGGGTGGCAACCCACGATCTCCCGGGTCCGCCCGTCAGGGGGCAGGAAAGGCGGTCTGAAAAACACGGATGTGGGAAAAAGGGGGGGACAGATGCAAAAGTTTATGGCGGAGAGAGAGGGATTCGAACCCTCGGTGCCGCTATAAACGACACACACGATTTCCAGTCGTGCTCCTTCAGCCAACTCGGACATCTCTCCGCATGGGGCAGACTAATCTGAACGGTTCTGGTGAAAGCCTTCTTCGGAAAATGGCGGAGAGGGTGGGATTCGAACCCACGGCTCGGGTATACCGAGCACCGGTTTTCGAGACCGGCGCCTTCAGCCAGCTCGGCCACCTCTCCTTTCCCCTCACAGGCACCAGCATAAAAAAGCACTCGATATCCTTTTTGTGCTCGGTTTGTCAACCCTCAAGTTGGCCTTTTGGCAAGGACCAACCGACCCCAAAAAAGCCGCAATCGGATTATTCTTGAACTGGCAAGGTCTCTTATAGTATTGAACTCGATTTGGCATCCGTGTAGACAAAAAAGAAAGGAAATGCAAACCCATGGCAACCGTCTTGCCCTTGAAGGGAATCCTCTATAATCCGGAAAAAATTGCCGACAGTGCGCAAGTCACCACACCGCCCTATGATGTGATCGCGCCTGATGAACAGGCAGCCTATTACGAGAGGCATCCATACAATGTCATCCGTCTGATTCTCGGCCGGACCCAAGCAACCGACACCGCCTCGGACAATCCCCATACCCGCTCGGCAAACTTTTACCGGCAATGGATGGCTGACGGCATTCTCAAACAGGAAGACCAATCTGCCCTGTATCTCAAGGCCATCACCTACGCCCATGAAGAAAAAACAATTACCCGCTATGGACTGATTGCGCGGGTCGGCCTCGAACCATTCGAAAAACGCATTATTCTCCCCCATGAGAAGACCTTTTCGAAAGTCCGGTCCGAAAGACTCCAGTTGATGAAAGCCACCCATTGCAACTATTGCCCCATCTTCTCATTGTATCCGGATGATGGGAATATATTGGGCACCCTCGAACAGGCCGTAGACAATTCCGCACCCATCGTCGACTTCACAGACGATCAGGACCACCGGCACCAGTTGTGGCGAATCCTCGATCCGGCAGTCCACCGCCAGGTGGCCGCAGCCATGCAAGACAAACGGCTGTTTATCGCCGACGGACACCACCGCTATGAAACCGCATTGAATTTCAGAAAGCATCTTAAAGAAACGGAACCATCCTTCAACGACCGCCATCCGGCTAACTACGTCCTGATGTACCTGTGCAGCATGAGCGATCCGGGGCTGATCATCCTGCCCGCCCACCGCCTTCTTAAGGCAGTCAGCGCTGCGGATCTGCGACAGGCGATGGTTAAGGTCGGCAGCTACTTCGAGGTTTCCCGACACCCCTTTACGGCCGGCGACCGCCAGCGGGTTGAACGAGACTTTATGGCCGCACTGAACGACGGGGGACTCCGGCAGCGCTTGGGCATCTATGCCCACAGGTCGCCGATTTTTTATTTACTGACCCTCAAGCCCGGCGTTATGGATCGGTTGTTCTCAGATCAGTTGGATGCATCGCTGCGGTTGTTGGATGTGACGGTGCTGACCCGCCTGTTATTTATGAAGATTCTTGGATTTGACCAAAATCGACTGGACAACGAACAGCTCATCGGCTACGCCAGCACCGCGGACAAGGCTTTTCATGCTATCGATACCGGCACCTATGATGTGGCATTTATCCTCAACCCCACCCGGATCGAGCAGGTTCAGGAGGTCGCCCAGAAAGGATTGATCATGCCCCGGAAATCAACCTATTTCTATCCAAAAGTTAAATCGGGGCTGGTGATGAACACGCTGAAGGAATAGGCACGCTTCCAGATGACCCCTGCTGACACCCCTAATTAGTGACGCGTCAATCGGTTAAGCCGGAAAACATCGATTCAAGGGCCCGGGTATAGGTACCGTCCTCATGATACAGGCAAAGCGGCGGGCCGACGTCAAGCCCCGGACGCCCGCCCTTGATCCCTGTAACCACAACCAGCCTTGCCGGTAATGCCGGTTTGGCGTGGATCATCGTCAGGTATTTAGGCTCTATCCCTGTCGAGCGCATGGCCGTCAGGAGGTCAATGCTTCGAACGGACGGATAAATGATGGAAAACCGTCCGGACTTGCGCAACATCCGCCGGGCAGTCCGCAACACGGTATCCAGATCGGTTTTTATTTCATGCCGCGCCACAGCCCTCTGGCTGTCGGTATTGATTCTGCCGCTGCCCCGTTTACGATAGGGCGGGTTGGTCACCACCCAGTCAACCGGTCCACCGATATCCTCCAGTAACAATTTCCCAATGTCCTTGTCTACGATTTGAACCCGGTCAGATAGGCAGTTGTCGGCAACATTTCGTCGGGCAAGTCTGGATAGTGAGGGTTGGATTTCCACACCAATCACGCGGATCTCCGGATGCCGGAACGCCAGCATAACGGGAATCACGCCACAACCGGTTCCCAGATCCAATACGGTCTCGCCGGGTGCTGGACAGGCCAGATGGGAGAGAATAACCGCATCGATGGAAAACCGATAACCTGAGGCGGGTTGATTCAGGACGATTTTGCCATTAAAAAAATGATCGCGGGTCAGCGATTCCATGGTGCTTTATATCAGACCAATTTTGAACTTGATATCCTCGATCCGTTCGTTTGTCAGGCTGTGGTTGAGCTTTTCAAGCAGTTCGATTTTCAGAAACCGGAGCTGATGCAGCCACGCGGAACTGGACACATGCACCAACAGAAGGGATCCCTTGACGGCGAAGGGTTTCGCGTTTTCCGAAATCGGCGGTCCCACCGCTTTCTCCCACACATTGACCAGGTGCAGGATACCGCCACCGGTCTCGGACCGGCATTGATCGAGAATGGAACCCAGCACCTGGCCAATGGGTGTGAACGTGTTGTTCGGCTGACGCTTTTTCTCCATGCTGGATCAATCTCCTCTGAGGCCAAGGGAAAAACAAAATTGAACAAGAGTGGCCATAGAGCCGGTATAGAAACTGTCCTCCAAGAAGTCAACACAAACCCGATCCAGCCCAGTTCCGAGTAAATCAGAGGGGTGCTTCCCATTGATTTCTCTTGACTTAACAGGATGTCAATCTTAAATTAGCCTACTATTTAAGAATCGTCTATAGCCAGCAGTAATTCGTCTTTTCACCGAGATTCAAAAACCACACCGTTTAAACGGGGCAAACCCTTAATACCACAAAGGGGCGATCGGTAAAACCAACGATCATGATGACGGCGAAAAGAACCATTGTAGCATCACTATTACACAAGGATAAAAAATGGCTTGGGATTGGGAAAAGTTAAACCGTCAGCACCAGCAGCAACCCGGCGGCGTTCCTCCGCAAATGGATGATATCATCAATCAGTTGAAAAAATTCAAACCGCCGGGCGGTTCGTTGCTGATTATCGTTGTCGTCGCTGCGCTGATGATCGGCTACTCCGTTTTTTTTACCATCGAGTCCGGTTCGGTCGGGGTAGTTCAGCGATTCGGCAAATTCGTCCGAATCGCCGAGCCGGGCCCCAACTTCAAACTGCCGTTCGGCATCGAGAAAGTCACCAAAGTTCGTCAGGACCGCGTCTACAAGGAAGAGTTCGGCTTTCAGTCGGATCGCAACGAGAGCGGTGGCAGGTACGCATCGGCCTCGGACACGGCCAACATTTCCCTGATGCTCACCGGCGACCTGAACGTGGCGGTGGTTCCGTGGATCGTCCAGTACAAGATCAAGGATCCCTATTTTTTCCTGTTCAAGGTCAAGGATGCCAATGGCTTGTTGCGCGACCTTTCGGAATCCAGCATGCGGCTGGTGGTTGGGGACAGAAGTATCAATGAGGTGATTACCAAGCGCGATGAGATTGCCGTGGAAGCGCATCGGGTGCTCCAGATTGAGTTGGACAAGGCGGAAACGGGCATCAATGTGGTCACCGTGGAAATGAAGAAAACCAATGTGCCCACGCCGGTGCAGGCTTCATTCAATGAAGTCAACCAGGCCACGCAGGAAAAAGAAAAGATGATCTACCAGGCCCGGGAAGACTACAACAAGGCCATCCCGGCCGCCAAGGGTGAAGCGGAACGGACCATCAAAGCCGCCGAGGGTTATTCCCTTGACCGGGTCAACCGGGCCCAAGGTGATGCCTCCCGATTCAAGGACCAATACAGCGAATACGTCAAGGCCAAGGACGTGACCAAGCGGAGGCTGTATCTGGAATCGCTGAAGGAGCTGCTGCCCAAGATCGACCGGAAATTCATCGTGGATGCCGACCAGAAGAACATCCTGCCTCTCTTGAACCTTGGAAACAATGGTGGTGAATCAAAATGAAAATAAAAGCATTGCTGGCCATTGCCGGCTTACTGGTATTGACCCTGTACGTCTGCGCGTATACGGTGGACGAAACCGAGCAGGTGGTGATCACCCGGTTCGACAAGGTCCAGCGGACGATAACAACACCGGGACTAAAGTTTAAACTCCCGGTTATCGAAAAAGCACTGGTTTTCCCCAACAACCTGCAGGAATGGGACGGCGATCCGGGGCAGATCCCCACCAAGGACAAGACCTACATCTGGGTCAACACCTTTGCCCGCTGGAAGATTGTCGACCCCGTCCTCTTCTTCAAGACAGTCGGATACCTGAGCCGGGCACAGCAGCGGCTGGATGAAATCATCGATCCGACGGTGAGAAACTTCATCACCTCCAACCGCCTCATCGAAGCGGTTCGAAACAGCAACCGCGAACTAGACACCTTCGAGGATTTGGGTGATGACGCCAATCAGGAGACACACACAGACAGGCCGGCCAGATTTGCTCAGGTGTACGTCGGCCGCGACAAAATCGACACCGGCATTCTCACGCAGGCTAAACCTAAACTGTCCAATTTCGGCATTGAACTGGTGGATGTCAAAATCAAGCGGGTCAACTATGTCGAAGAGGTCAGAAAATCCGTCTACGACCGGATGATTGCCGAGAGAAAACAGATTGCCCAAAAATTCAGGTCCGAAGGAAAAGGCGAGGCCCAGAAGATCCTGGGCGAAAAAGAGCGGGAATTAAAGCGCATCGAATCGGAAGCCTACCGGACCGCCCAGGAAATTAAAGGTAAGGCCGATGCCGAGTCAACGCGACTTTACGCAGAGGCTTTCGGACTGGATCCGGAATTTTATTCCTTCGTAAAAACGCTCGAAATATACAACGAAGCGCTCTCCGAAAACAGCTCGATTATCCTGTCTACGGACTCTGAGATCTTCAAATACATGAAGGGTTACGAAGGGAACACGTCGAGTAGGCCGTAGCGGCAATTAAATCAAAAGGAAGCAAAAGCACCGACGCGCGCTATGTCGGTGCTTTTTTTATGGGTGCCCATCACAGAAGGTCGAAGGAATCATTATTTACCCTTTCGTCTCTGATGCCGCGTGCGGGCCAACAGCTTTCGGTGCTTATGCTTACGCATTTTTTTTCTTCGTTTCTTGATCACGCTGCCCAACCGATCACCCCCATTCATAATAAATTATCTGGATAAACTCGTTCTTTTATATCATCGTGCTTAACTTGTCCATATTTATTTGATTCGCGTTTCCGATCAACCGCCCGGCTATGTGATCCTGCAGTCAACGCTGCCGGCCACAAAGAAAACAGTCCTTTTGCCTTACGGGTCCACCCGATTAAGCCATTGATCCTTGATATGGGGTATGCTACAGGAATTTAATGGAAAAAATGCTGGGTATCTCCACATTCAAGGACGATGAACTGACCATTGTCAACAATGCCGTGGCCATGGCCGAAGAAGTGGTCAGCAACCACTATAAAATGTCCGCAAGCCAGTGGTTGCGCCCAAAATATGATGTCAAAACCCTCGCCGATCTGGCCGAAGATGAAATCGTCACCGGTCCCTTCGCCCAAATCATTCGATATGAAGGCAAACTGAAAGGCGGGGTCTTGGGCTCAAGCGCATATGATTTCTATAAAATATGTATTCAGGATCATTCCATCCTTGAAATTCTTACGAAGCGTCCGGAAATTGAGCTCTCTCCTTTCGCCCTGTATGTGGTCACCCATGAATTGGTCCATATCGTTCGCTTCAGCCGCTTTCAGCAGAACTTCAATGCCAGCGAGGTTGAAAAGCTGATTGAAGAGCGCCGGGTACACGGCATCACCCACGACATTCTTGATCCCCTGAAGACCCCAGGACTGGGTGCCGTACTTGATTTTTACGGCACCTGGCGCCCCCCCTTCGATGGGTTAAAAACCATCCCTTAATTTTCGCCGGCATTTTCTTGACAAGCACGAAAACTGACATATATTTAAGCAGTCATTCAGTCGAGACACATAATTTTATTTAATTTTTGCAATACGTTACTGGAGAATTGAACCATGCCGCTCTACGAATACCAATGTGCGGAGTGCGGAGGAATAGAAGAGGCAATTCAGAAATTTTCAGATGCTCCATTGACCGTTTGCCGGCATTGCTCGGGAAAGCTGAACAAACTGATTTCCCAAAGCAGCTTCCATCTGAAAGGAACCGGTTGGTATGTAACGGACTATTCCAAAAAGCCAGCAGCTGCGTCCAGCGGCAAAAATTCTGATCCAGCCACCACTGACACTAAAACCAGCAGTACCGGCAGCTCTGAATCGAAAGCCACAACAGGTGAGGATTGATTTCTGTGGTCCCGATGATGTCCTCCCGGCCTCATCCACTGATGCTGATCGTCAAAGCGACTCAAAAATAGAAAGAAACTGGCGGTTTCCGCATATAAAAAAGGACCTCCACTCTTTACAAACCATGACGTGTGATTAGATTATTGAATCTTTCGGCTTCCTGAGAACAAATCAGCGTATGCGACGACATTTGTTTAAAATAAGGTCAAGATGACTGACCTAGTTTAAAATAGTTGTGAGGCTTTGTTTTTTGGTGATCAACACAAGTTCTAAACTTAAAAGGAGAGAAGGAAACATGAAACTCAGACCATTGCAGGATCGAATTCTGGTGCAGCGCGTCGAAGAGGAGACCACGACCAAAGGTGGCATTATCATCCCGGATACCGCTAAGGAAAAACCGGCTGAAGGCAAAGTCAAGGCCGTAGGTAATGGTAAGGTTGGTGATGACGGCAAGCGTGTGGCACTGGAGATCAAGGTCGGCAACCGAATTCTGTTCGGAAAGTACTCTGGAACCGAGGTGAAAATCGACGGTGAAGAGTATCTGATTATGCGTGAAGACGACGTGCTCGGCGTCATTGAGTAAGGATTACCCAACTAACGTTAGATATGGAGGTTACGAAAAATGGCTGGTAAAGTAATTAAATATGATATGAAAGCCCGCGAAGCGATGCTCAACGGCGTCAAGGCGCTTGCCGATGCAGTGGTTGTCACCTTAGGCCCCAAGGGCAGAAACGTCGTTATTGATAAGTCATGGGGTTCCCCTACCGTTACGAAAGACGGCGTCACCGTTGCCAAGGAGATCGAACTGGAAGACAAGTTTGAAAACATGGGCGCCCAGATGGTAAAGGAAGTGGCCAGCAAGACCAGTGATATGGCCGGAGATGGAACCACCACCGCAACTGTTCTCGCTCGCGCCATTTATGAAGAAGGGCAAAAGCTGGTTGCTGCCGGCAACAATCCCATGGCCATTAAACGCGGCATCGACAAAGCTGTTGAAGTGGCCGTTAAAGAGCTTCACAAGATGAGCAAGCCGACCAAGGATCAGCGAGAGATCGCTCAGGTGGGAACCATTTCCGCCAACAATGACGAAACGATCGGCAACATTATCGCCGAGGCCATGAACAAAGTTGGCAAGGAAGGCGTGATCACCGTAGAAGAAGCCAAAGGCATGGAGACCAACCTGGACGTGGTTGAAGGTATGCAGTTCGACCGCGGCTATCTCTCCCCCTATTTCGTGACCGATCCCGAAAAGATGGTCGTTTCGCTGGAAGACCCCTACATTCTCATCAATGAGAAAAAAGTCAGCAACATGAAAGACCTTCTGCCGGTGCTCGAGCAGGTGGCCAAGATGGGCAAACCGCTGGTCATCATCGCCGAAGATGTTGATGGTGAAGCCCTGGCGACCCTGGTCGTGAACAAGCTGCGCGGCACCCTTCAGGTTGCCGCCGTCAAAGCCCCCGGCTTCGGTGACCGCCGAAAAGCCATGCTGGAAGATATCGCCATTCTCACCGGCGGTCAGGTGGTTTCCGAAGATCTGGGCATCAAACTGGAGAGCCTGACACTCGCCGATCTGGGCAAATGTAAACGCATCTCGATCGATAAAGACAACACCACCATCGTTGACGGTGCCGGTGCGCGCTCCGCATTGGAAGGGCGTGTCAAACAGATCCGTGCGCAGATCGATGAGACCTCTTCCGACTACGATCGTGAAAAACTGCAGGAACGCCTGGCCAAACTGATCGGCGGTGTGGCCGTGATCAACGTCGGCGCGGCAACTGAAACCGAAATGAAAGAGAAGAAAGCCCGCGTTGAAGACGCACTCAATTCAACCCGTGCCGCGGTTGAAGAAGGCATCGTTCCCGGTGGCGGCGTCGCTTTGGTTCGCACCCTTTCTGCACTGGACAAGATCAAAATCAAAGCCGACCAGAAATTGGGAGTCAAGGTGGTCATGCGTGCCATTGAAGAACCCCTGCGCCAGATCGCCGGCAACGCCGGTTTCGAAGGCAGCGTGGTTATCGACAAAGTCAAAAACTCCGAAGGTGCCGTGGGTTATAATGCGGAAACCAATACGTATGAAGATCTCATCGCAGCCGGTGTTATCGACCCCACCAAGGTGGTTCGTTTCGCCCTTCAGAATGCTGGCAGCGTGGCATCGTTGATGCTCACCACCGAGGCCATGATTGCCGACAAACCCGACGACAAAGCAGCTGACCCGATGGCTGGCGCCGGCGGTGGCGGTGGCATGGGCGGCATGGGTGGCATGGGCGGTATGGGCGGTATGATGTAACCCATCGTCCCACCCCACTCCAGATCCTGTAAAGATAAAAAGCTCCCGCATTGTTATCGTGCGGGGGCTTTTTTGTTTAACCTCGCTGCCGCGTATAGCCCACCGTTGTATATAAAACATCAAAGTCATTAACTTAAGCCTTCTGTGGTCTTAAAACGACCCTTTCGGGGTCGACATCGCTATGGCTATCGGGATCGAAATCAATGTCATGGCCATGTTTGTCGATTTCGATAGCGATCCCGATAGCCATAGCGTTTGGCTCTCCCAACATGAAAGCTTCTTAAGTTAACGACATTGTATAAAAACATGGCAAGGAGCTGTTAGCTATGGCCTTGACAATCCATCAGAAATCAGGTTAGTGAAAAACATCCAAACTTTATAGACAAACGGTGGTTGGCTATTATTTCTCATTACCAGGCGCCTCACCCGTCATATCCGTATTCGCAGCCCGATGTTATGAAAAAGGTTGATTGTTTTTCCTAAAGATTTCTTCATCGATGGCCGATAAGATAGTTGGAGAAACCCATAAGCATATTCAAAGCGGTCAGATCCATAATGGATTAAATGCTTACTGGAATAAATATAAAATGGTCAATCATTGCTTTCATGCCACCTAAAGATGAGGTTTCTGATGAATCGCAGAATTAATTCAATCGCTCTTATTTCCGTTTTTCTGCTCCTGCCCCTACTGTTTTTATCGCCCTCAACAGCAGCAGACAAGATCGACGTGGTCGAAAGCCAGACGGGGTTTTACTACACGATCCAGAAAGGTGACACCCTTTGGGATCTGTCAAACCATTTCAACGATTCTCCCTGGTTGTGGCCGGAATTGTGGGAAGGCAACGACCAGATCTCCAATCCTCACTGGATCTTCCCCGGAGAACGAATCCGCCTTTACAGAAAGTCGGGCTCTCAGGCCATTACGCAAACCGAGGCCGTTAAACCCGCTGCCGAAATCCAACCCGTTGCCGTTGCACCGGTGAAACCCGCTGAGGGCAAAAAGGGGACCACACCGTATTTCGTGTTTCCATCCATCGACCGCGTCGGATTTATCAGAAAACCCCCTGTTTCGCCCTCGGGAACCATTTTTGCGGTTCAAGGTAGAAAGGTGATGATCAGCGAAGGGGATGTGGTCTACATCCGGCCTGCAGACGATGCCGCAGGAGGCGTTCTCATTCCCGGAAGCCGGCACACGGTTTTCAGGCTGATGGAACCGACGGATGATCCTCTGGCGACAGAAACGATCGGCACCCAGCATTATATTCTGGGCATCGTGGAAGTGACTGAAAAAGATACGGATATGGTCCTTGCAAAGGTCCTGAAGTCATTTCGAACCATACGGGTGGACGATCTGTTGATGCCGTTCAACGAGCGGCATTCCAAAATTGAACTCAAACCGAGCATCCCCGGTATCGATGGACGAATTATCATCTCCGAAGATCATACGGATTTGACCGGTGATTATACGGTGGTGTTCATCGATAAAGGCCGCGCGGACAACCTCGACGTCGGGCAGCAATACAGCATTTACAGTAAACAGAAAATCGTCCTGGAAAAGGACGAAATCAGCTCAATAAACCTGCCACCGGTAGACTTTGGCACTTTTCTCGTCCTGCATACAGAGCAGACCACATCCACGGTGGTCATTACCAGTACGGCAAAAGTCATCTGGCCCGGAGAACGATTCAGAACGCCAATCAATTAAAAATCAGACACCTGCATTGCCATTAGACAAAGCCTGCCCTTCCCGGGGCAGGCTTTTCGTATTATGCGTCTGTGCAAAAACCGTTTGATCGTCACCCAAAATCGTTTTTTGAGGTGACCCGAAGCACTTCCTGATAGGTGGTGATGCCTTCCATCAGTTTCTCAACGGCGCTCGCGCGCAAAGAAGCCATGCCCTCCGCTCGTGCCGTTTCCGCCAGGGCGGCCAGATCCGCATCCGGAACGGTCTGAGCTTTGATGGCATCGGTATAAGGAAGCACTTCATGGATGGTGGTTCTTCCCAGATAACCGGTCCCTCGGCATTTCTGGCACCCTTTGCCATGGTATAGGGACAGGTTGCCGGACTTACCGGTTTCCAGCCCCAGCGCCCGGAGTTTGGCCGCATCGATTTCGATGGGCACTTTGCAGACATTGCATATTTTTCGAACCAACCGCTGAGAGAGAATGCCCCTGAGTGTCGCCTGAATCAGAAAAGCAGGAACCCCCAAATCCATCAACCGGACAATCGATGACGGGGCATCGTTGGTGTGCAGGGTCGACATCACCAAATGGCCGGTGAGCGCCGCCTGGATTGCGTTTCCCGCCGTTTCCAGATCCCGGAGCTCCCCTATCATGATAATATCGGGATCCTGCCTGAGAATGTTGCGCATGATCGACCCGAAAGTGATTCCCACCTTTGGCCTGACGGCAATCTGGTTGAAATCTTCATGCACCATCTCAATAGGGTCTTCGACAGTGGTGACATTGACCTTCGTGGTGCTGATTTTCCGGAGTGTGGAGTACAGGGTGGTGGATTTCCCGCTGCCCGTGGGTCCGCAAACCAGAACCAGGCCGTGGGGATGGGAAATGATCTGGTTGTACTTTTGCATATCGAGCGATGAAAAGCCCAGACGCTCGAGATCCTGGAACAATATATCCGGGTCCATGACACGCATGACCACCTTCTCGCCGAAGGCCACGGGCACGGTGGACACGCGAATCTCCACCTCCACGTCTTTCTTGCCGGTCTTGATGCGACCATCCTGAGGTCGCCGTTTTTCGGCCATGTCCAACCCGGACAGGTTTTTGATCCGGCTGATGATTGCCGAGTGGACATTTTTGGGCAACTTGTAAACCGTGTGCAACACACCGTCAATCCTCATTCTGACCAGGCTGACGTCCCGCTTGGGTTCAATATGAATGTCACTGGCCTTTTGGTCGAATGCATAAAGGAAGAGGTGGTTGACGGCATTGACCACGTGATGGTCATTGGACGGCAGTTCATCTGCGGATTTGAGCTGGATATACCGCTCGAGATTGCCCAGGTCCACGGTCGGTCCGGAAAACTGATGCTCGGCCGCCGCAATGGATCGCTTAAAACCAAAAAACTCGTCGATGAGTTTGATGATGTCCGACCGGGGGCTCACCACGGCGTGGACCTGCATCTGGCAGGCACGGGTGATATCCTCGAATACGTCAAGGTTAAACGGGTTCGGTGTGGCTACGGTGAGTTTTCCCTGGCTGACCTCCACCGGCAACACCAGGTGATTTTTTGCAAAGGAGATGGGAATGGTGGTGGTGACGACATTCAGGTCAAGCTTCAGCGGATCGATCTTGGCAAAAGGAATTCCCCAGCTTTCCGCAAGGGTTTGAAAAATGGTATCCTCGTCCAGAGTCTTCGATGGATCATCTTTGCGCTTCAGGTTCAAGGCCACAATGGCATCGATGAGGATAAACGGCTTGTCCCGATTTTCATTATAATCGTTGCCGCCCTGTTTAACGCGGCGACGCTCGAACTGTTTAATCAGTTCAAAACGGTTGCCATAAAAGTCCCGTGCCTGCGCGAAGGATATCAAACCCTTTTTTTCAAGCGCAGAAAGGAGGCGTTTTTCGGACAGCTGATCGCTCACGTGCAATTTCCCCCTGCCCTTATGCCGAATGCCAGTTGGCGGTGGTAATGCTCCGGATGACATTTTCGATCCATGCCATGGTTCGAACGACGGATCGCTGATTTTCCGGGGTACCACTGATTTCGGACAACTGATAGCCATATTCGCTGATTTGTCTGAGCAGGCCCACATCATCACGTGTCCCCACCCGTCCGACACCGCGAACAATGATTTTCAGGTGCTGCAGAAAAACCGGCAGGTAGGTTGCAGCTCTAAGCGTGCGATAGATGCCCGCTTTCGGATCGCCATATTCGTTCAATGCGGAGACCAGAATAAGGTGTGCGGTTTTACCCGACAGCAGGGAAAGAAAGATGAAGATCTCACGCTCAAGAAACAGCAGGTGGCGAACGGATGGCGCCTGTTTGCCAGGTTTGGTAGCATTTAAAAGCGCAACCATTTTCTCATGAATGGTAACCACTTTACTGGAGAACCGATACTCCACCGAATCGATCCGAAACTGTGCATAGTGCACCACGTTCCTATCCAATCCGTTGCGGACGTTGAGGACCTCTTCCGGCGTCATTTCGATATCGACATCAAGCTCCTTGTTGTATGTCCTGAGCAGGATGTTGGCCAGCATGATTGCATTCCGATCCGAGGGTTCCACCCGATCGGGATGCCGGCAGAAATCGGCCAACAAAAAACGCAGCGCGTGTTTGGGCCGCTTGATGCGGCTGATCAGGTGCTGCAGGGCATTGAGGAAGGAAACCCGATTGGCCCGGCCTTTCAGCACTTTGAAATAACACCATAACAATTCAAAGGAGTGGTTCCCGTGTCGTGCCAGTTCATCGATCATCGGTTCGAATGTTTTGCGGATGAAGTTTCCCTGTCCATCAAACAGCTTCTCGATTAACAGCGTTATTTTTTCTGTGTCATGCATAGGGATCTTGAAGGCATGGGAGACGGCCTGAAGGTTTTTTTCATTGCGGCGTTTGACCAACTGATCGATCACCATCAACTGCCGCTCCGTGTCACGGCTCTCCTTCCCCAAAGACAAGATGGTGAGAAGTTCAGCATTCACAGTGCCAATCATGGTCGATTTACCATCTACATGCACCTGTATGGCATCCCGTCGCACGGTAACAGCGTCCAGCGCCTCGCCATCAACCTTGTAAATCCCTGCCCGCAGCATGTTTGCCAGCAGCGGCGCCATCTTTTGTAAAACGACCTTATTTTCAAGTGCATTCAGGATTAAACTATAGGTATGCAGCTGTTTCAAAAAGGTTTCTGCCCCCATCCCCTCGTAGTCGTTCAAAATGGCGACTGCCGCATCGTCGTGAAGGTCCTGATCCTCGGTCAACTCCTGATGAATCAGCTGCATCGCCTGTTGCTTCAGGTTGCTCACATTGGTGTCTTTGGCTGGATCGATGTCAGCGGATAAGAATCTGCGGTCGGTCATTCTTTATCTCCATCTGATTGAATTCGCTTGGGATTTTTCCTGTCTAAATGCATTGGGCATACGACTGACAAGCGCGAATCATTTAAAAAGCAAACCGAACACGCTGAAAACAGCAACCGATTTTTTCCGGTTCGGCGTCGCCGAAATTCAGGTGCCTGCTATCGCTTTGTACATTCACGGGCAGCATATCACAGAGCGTCGGAAAAAGCCATTCCCAGTTTCGACCCGTGTTTCTGAGTTAGGCTTTTTTTCCAGTCAGTTACGGCACCAAGAGTGGCCTTGCGGCAAGGAAAGGGACCGATCGAAAACGGGTGTGATCCAAATCACCAGGTAAAGATCATAGTGATAGTATTGTCCCCTCAACATGTTATTACTCCGCTCATATTGCCTAAGTGCCTCATCGTGCCAACCCTAATGGTTGAAAATTGACTTACACGCTTGCAGCTTCAATCCCGGCTAAGCCGCGGAGACGGCTGTCGGCCTTATGCAAATTTAAGTTTTTTTAAATATTTGCCAAGTAGGTCCCCTGGCAACACTCAGATGTTTTAAGGAGGCACGATGATGAATCGGAACTTGAAGGGTTTACTGGATCGAATTGGAGAGGAATACAAGCCAATGATTCTGAAAGGATCTCGCCATTACCTCGAAGTCAGGGTCGGCGAACAGGCACAGAAGCTGGGATTTGCCGATTTAGAGGAAAGATATAAATATAGCTGTGTAATCGTCCCCTTGAAAGCCCCCCAGAAAGGCATGAAAGTTCGTATCGATGGGCGCACGTTTGTCAACTATGCAGAGCATGCATCCGGTATTGCCTTTCCCGGGCATATAGCCAGAGAGGCCGGGCGATCGTTCAAGCGCTTTATTCCCAATGACAGCATGATCTGCAATTTTACCTGATCGAGAACTGGCGGCCATCCGATTTTCGTTAACGGATCAGACGGCATCCAGGTGGCACCAACGCCGAAGGCAAACCGGAGAATTGATCATGGCTGGCCACCCGGAGGGAACTGGGAAAGGATCATGTCCACGATTTTCCGGATCGCCTCGGCGGCTTCTCCAGGCGTTTTATGGTTTCTCAGCCGGAAAACACCCACCCCCCGCCACATCAAGGCGCTCGTGCCTGCTGAATAAATATCGATGGTCAGGCGGCTCTCGTCATATTGCCGGATGCGCGTTTCGGTACCGACGCCCCCATACCAAGGATGATAGTAGCTTCCCACGCCCATAGTCGAGTAATAGGTGTCGCTTTGAATTTTCTGCTCGATGGCCAGATGATAGGTCAGATATAGATCCGACTGCCCCTGAGATGGGCTGATGTTTCGACTCGCCAGATGGGCCTCGACAGCATGGCGGATGCGTTTATCCAGCAGTGGGTTGTCGATGCGGATGTCCCCGGTAGCATCCTGAACCGGGTCTCGCCATTGCCAGGTGCCGAACCGTGACATATCCGCATTGGGGTCATAATCCTGGCTCACCTGAACGGTGGCGCAGCCGGCAAAGGCCACAACGGCCAAAAGAGTGACTGTCGAGATTCTCATCATCTCCTCCACGGTTTACGAAACAACCCTCCTACACGGTTGACGGCCGGTCGAATCACGATTCTGCCACGCTTTTGAACCGCGATAGCGAGCGTACTCCCCGCGGCGTGCCGGAGCGAAGCAGGGATCCCGCTCACCGGGGCCACGGGGAGGTCTCAATCAACGTCCTCCTGATAGGATGCCCGTGACCATTAATCAAATGCGGTAATCACGGCTGCCACCATCGACAATGCCGCTTTCTCGACGATGGATGAATTGACAGCATCATGTTCAACGGGTATTATTTTTTCATCCCCTTCTTGCGAGAACGCGGAATAAAACTTGGTGGCCGGGCATCTGTTTACCGGCGACACCCTTGTTTGTGGGCGACGCCGGACGCACCGATCGGAAAGGCGGATCGCTCGACCGTCTCATCTGGAGCCTCAAGACTAAACTCCTTGGGCTTGAGGATGATACCCGCATCTGGCCCGGCCACGATTACGGCAATCGGCCGAATACCACCATGGGCCATGAAAAAAAGGAGAACCCGTATATCACCGATTTTATCCTCGACCCCTGAACCGCGTTCACTCGGTCTTAACCGACAAAAGATGAGGCAGTTGCCATGAAATCCCTTCACGTCAATTTCAACGAAGCGACCCAGGCCGTTGAGCCCATTGACAACGCTTTCCAGGAGCCCTGGGATGATGTATGCGATAGGTTCAATAACGATGTAAGGCGAATCAAAACGGTATCAGACCCAAAGGGCTACAACGCCATTTATGCCTGTTATGATGAAAACAATCAGCCGGTTTACTTTCTGGTGGAAGAAAGCGACGTGCTGACAAAATTGCGTCAACGAACATTTCTCCACAAACTTGGCCAGACGCGGACGGCAGGGTCTCTGAAAAAAGATTAACCTGAAATCAAAGCAGAATGCAGTTCGTGGACAAGGCGGGTCGAGGGTCTGATACTTTTGCCCAATCTGAGCGATTGTCGAGCTTGCCGCAGATTCAAGGCAGATGTCGTCGCGCTATAGTGGACTATGCGCGGCGATAGCTAACGCCG